>Ga0335073_10004263_pt1 | contig 20012 bp, 16 predicted proteins | sample Lox_Sample_22_FD_207093 | JGI IMG/M metagenome (GOLD analysis project Ga0335073, IMG submission 207093) | Soil microbial communities from Loxahatchee National Wildlife Refuge, Florida, United States - Lox_Sample_2.2 | ecosystem: Environmental > Terrestrial > Soil > Wetlands | place: USA...
GCCGTCGCCAAAGGCGTACCGCCCGACGAGCTTCTCACGACCTGTCGGTCGGTGCTCGATTCATTCGCTACCACGCAGCCAGGGGACACGCCATGACCATTGCCAGCATCGGTAGTTTGGGGGTGTCAGCACTGCTGGTCGTCATCGCCATGGTGCTGCCCTCGATCAATAGTCCGACCGTGCCCTTCGGGGTCCGAGTACCGGCCGGCCATGTCGACGACCCGGCGATCGCCCGGCAGGTCCGGATCTACCGACGCCGGGTACTGGCGAGTGGGCTGGTCACCACGGGCGTCGGCGTCGTCATCTACCGAGTGACCGGCGAACCGTTGCTGCTGCCGCTGTCGGTGCTGGTGCTCGTCGCCGTGTGGTACGGCTGCTTCTTCCTGGCCAACCACGAGATCCGGACCGCGAAAGCGGCCGGGGGCTGGTACGAGGGGCTACACCAGGGCATCGCGGTAGACACCGGATTGCGAACGGATCCACCGCGGTTTCCCTGGGTCTGGCTGGCGCCGGCGCTGGTCGTCATCGTCGCCACGGTGGTTATCGGCGTGATCCGCTACCCGTCGATGCCCCCGACACTCGCCGTGCACTACGGCGCGAACGGCGTGCCTAACCGGTTGGTCGCCAAGTCGGTCGGCACAGCGTTCTCACTGGTGTTTGTGCAGATCGGCGTGACCACGTTGCTTGTGGGTATCGCGGCGGGCATCTTCCGTAGTAGCCGGTCCGACATCGACCCGGCGCACCCGGTGGGCTCCGCGCGCTGGCATCGCCGATACATGTTACTGAGCGCCCAGGCGCTGCTCGGACTCGTTGCGATGATCGACCTGGGGATGCTGGGTTCGTCGCTGCTGATGTGGACCGGAACGGTCACTTCATGGGCGCCGCTGATGGTCGTGGTCCCGATCCTGACCGCGGTCGTGGTGGCCGTCGTCGTCCTGGCCCGCAACAACCGCGAGCGGGATGGGAACGAGGCGGCCACCGGCCTGACCCACCGGGACGACGACAGGTACTGGCGGGGCGGCCTGTTTTACATCAACCGGGAAGACGGGGCGCTGCTGGTTCCGCGCCGATTCGGCCTGGGATGGACGCTCAACTTCGGCAATCCCAGGGCCGCAATACTTCTGGCCGGCGTGCTCGCGCTGATCGGCGTGGCCATTGTCCTCCGTTTTGGCGGCTGATCCCGGCCGATAGGTGCCCCGCGACTCTTGACAGCCCGCGCGGAGAAGCGCATATTCACCATATGATGACTTCATCACGCGATGAATTATTCACGAACGGCCACGACGTAGCCGTGGAGATCAGCCACTTGCGGGTGGTGCGCGGGAAACGTCCGGCGCTACACGACTTCTCGGTTCGGATAGCCCGTGGCAGCGTTACCGGGCTGCTCGGCCCGTCGGGTTGCGGCAAGACCACGCTGATGCGGTGCATTGTCGGCACCCAGCTCATCGCATCGGGCACGGTCCGGGTGCTGGGTCTACCGGCCGGGTCAGCCGCTCTGCGCCGCCGGATCGGCTACCTGCCGCAGGACCCAACGATCTACAACGACCTGCGGATCGTCGACAACGTCCGCTATTTTGCGTCGCTGTACGGTTTCGACGGCCATGCGGCCGATTCGGCGATTGACCGGGTGGGGCTCAGCGATCACCGCACGGCTTACTGCGGCAATCTCTCCGGCGGTCAGCGCACTCGAGTGTCACTGGCATGCGCCTTGGTCTGCCAGCCCGAGTTGCTCGTTCTCGACGAGCCGACCGTGGGCTTGGATCCCGTGCTGCGAGCAGATCTCTGGGAGCAGTTCGCCGAACTGGCCCGCGCCGGGACCACACTGCTGGTTTCCAGTCACGTGATGGACGAAGCCGACCACTGCGGCGATCTGTTGCTGATGCGCGACGGCGACCTGGTCACCCACACCACACCGACCCGACTGCGAGAGGACACCGGATGCACGTCACTGGAGGACGCGTTTCTGTCCATCATCAGGCGCAGCATGAAGCGCCAGGCCGGCTAGTACTACGCGGCTACGCCGCCACGACGACGCGGATTCTGCGTCAGCTGGCCGCCGATCACCGCAGCATCGCGATGATCTTAGCGGTGCCGATCCTGGTTATCACATTGATGTACTTCATGTTTCAGAACGCCCCGCACCGCCCGGGAACCCCGGCACCGTTCAACAACGCGTGCCTGATCCTGTTGGGCCTGTTCCCGCTTTTCGTGATGTTCATCATCACGGCGATCACGATGCAGCGCGAACGAGCCTCGGGGACGTTGGAGCGCATCCTGACCACTCCCTTGCGCCGCCTCGACCTGCTGATCGCCTATGGCACAGCCTTTTCGATCGCGGCGGCGGTGCAGGCTACCTTGGCGTGCATCGTGTCGTTCTGGCTCCTGGGCTTCGATACCGCGGGCAGCCCGTTCTGGGTGTTCCTTATCGCGATCGTCAACGCAGTGCTCGGTGTCGGCCTCGGGTTGTTGTGTAGTGCGTTCGCGCGCACCGAATTTCAAGCCGTGCAGTTCATCCCGCTGGTGATGGTGCCGCAGCTGTTGCTGGCCGGCATCATTGTGCCGCGAGCACTGATGCCGACCTGGCTGCACTGGATCAGCAACGCGATGCCGGCCAGCTACGCGCTGGAGGCACTGCAACAGGTTGGCGCCCATACCGAGCTGACCGGTGTCGCGGTACGCGACATTCTGATCGTATTGGGGTTTGCGCTCGCGGCGCTATGCCTGGCCGCGGCCACCCTTCGTCGACGGACACCTTAGCGTGACGGCGACCAACGCCGCGCGCAAGCGGCCCGGGCGTCCGGCGGGGAGTTCAGACACCCGCGAACGGATTCTGGACAATGCGCGGGTTTTGTTTGCCCGCAACGGAATTAGCAATACATCGATACGTGCGGTGGCCGCGGCGGCGGGCGTCGATTCGGCGTTGGTGCACCACTACTTCGGCACCAAGGAAAAGCTGTTTGCCGCTGCCGTCCGCATCCCGATCGATCCGATGGACATCATCGGCCCGCTGCGCGAAGTTCCTATCGAGGAGCTCGGGTACACGCTGCCGTCCGTGCTGTTGCCGCTGTACGACTCCGAGCTGGGTGCGGGGATTATCGCCACACTGCGGTCGATCCTGGCCGGCTCGGAGGAGAACCTCTTTCGGACGTTCCTGCAAGACGTGATCGCGGTCGAGGTTGGTTCACGCGTCGACAACCCGCCGGGGAGCGGCATCGTCCGAATTCAATTTGTCGCATCACAATTGGTGGGCGTGATCATGGCGCGCTACATCCTGGAGTTGGAGCCGTTCAATTCACTGCCTGTCGTGCAGATCGTCGACACCATCGCTCCGACCTTGCAGCGTTACCTCACTGGAGATTTGCCGGATTTGCCCGCGCCATGAGCTGGGCATGCTCGTCGTCGCCCACCTCGGTCGCCTCATCGACCAGCAGCACCGGGATGCCGTCTTCGATTCGGTAGGCACGCCGCATCCGTGGGTTGTAGAGCGTGTCCCCGACGTGTATCAGCGGGCCCCGGTCGGCCGGACAGACCAGGATGCTCAACAAAGTCTCGTCAATCATGTCTGGCTCGTCGACTCAGTGCGCGTCCGAGAGCTCGGCCCGCGCCGGGCCCGTCAGCCGGCGGAATTGGCCGCCGTCAGCATCGAAAAACCACGCATGTCGCCCCGCCTTGGGAATTCCGGCCGCCCGCAACGGACTGACGGTCGGACGATAGGTGGCGCTCAGCGTCATCTCCGGCACCACATGGACGATGTCGGGCCCCAACCCGAACGGCATCGCTGCCACCGCCTCGGTGAGATCCGCCGCCGTAATCGTGGCGCCCGGGCATAAGGTCACCGCCGTCACAGCGAGTTGACGCCCGTCCTTCGGCACGCCGTAGGTGACCGCTAGGTCGACCGCGGGGATGAGCCCGATCGCGTCGGTGATCGGCTCGCAGAACACGACGCCACGCTCGCTGTGCACCACCGAGCCGCGCCTGCCCACGAGCCAGAAGTCGCCGTCGGCGTCGCGACGGAACAGGTATTCGGTGGAGATCCACGTGTCGGCGGGGGCGAAGACGCCGCGTTTGACCGACGCGGTGGGATCGATCGGACCGCGCGGCTCAGCGAGCAGCACGCCGACTTCATTGGCTTCCGGTACCCGAACCAGGCCGCGCTCGGTTTCCAGGATCAGGTCATGCTCGGCGTCGTAAGCGCCCAGTTCGACGTGCCCGGCGCCCGGCAACGGCCGGCCCTTACTGCCGACCTTGGCGCCAGACACGTTGGCCAGCACCGCATGCCCGTCCGTCGTCGCGAAGAACTCGACGACATGCGCGGGCGCGAACACGTCGACGATTCGCTGCCACATTCCGGTCGGCATACCCGAGCCGATGAACAGCCGCACTGGGTGATTGCCGTGCAGTGCAAAACCGGGGTCATCGATGACGTCGCGAAGCATGGCCCAGGTGTACGAGACGACGGTGACGCCGTATTGGTGCACTTCAGCCAGGAAACGGTCGGCGCGCAAACCGCGGGACAAGGCGATGCGAGTTCCGCCGACCACCGCGCCGCCGAGGCTGACCAGCAGCCCGGACTCGTGGTGCAGCGGCGTCAGGCAGTACACCGTGTCGTTGCGGCCAAGCGCCGCGGTCGAGGCGGTACCGAACGCCGACAGCGCCCAGCGGTAGTTGGTGATCTGTTTCGCGACGAGTTGCCCACCGGCAGTGCTGAACCCGATGAACGCCAGATCCCTCGCATAGCCGGGGTTGGCGCGGTACCAGGCCGGCAGCTCGACGGCATCGGGGTCGATCTTTTCCATGTCGATGATGCCGCCGTCTTCGGGCAGATGCAGATCGCGGGACTCACCGCCGCCGAGGACCAGAATCTGCTCGGGCAATTGCCGCGCTGTCTCGAGATTGGAAGGGTCGGTGATGATCTCGCTGACTCCCCCGAGCCGGACCGCCGCAGCCAGATCGGTGTCGGGCTTCAACAGGACCGCGACGGCTCCCAACCGCGACAGTGCGGCGATGGCCACCAGTGCGCTGGGCCGGGTTTCCATCAGGACCCCGACGTGCTCGCCCTGGCGCACCCCCACCTCGATGAGGCCACGCACGACGTTGTCGATGCGCCGGTTCACCGCCTCATAGGTGTGCACGCGCCCGTCGAACAGCAGGAATTCACCGTTGGGTGCATCATTGGCCTGTTCGGCGATGATCCGGCCGAGCGAGATCCGGGTGTGATCGTTGATCTGGCCGAGGCGGGCGAGTCGGGGCAGGGTTCGGACGGTCTCGACGGCCAATGTCCGCACGGATTTGTTCGCCGCGACGACGGCGTCGGCCGCCCCGCGCGCGATAGTCACCGCCACTTCCGATGCCTCACCCAGGCCGTGCATCAGCCGCGAACTGAGCGCCACACCGCGTTCGGCGCTCTCCTCCGGTTGATCGGCCATCGGGAAGATGTCGGTCGGCTTGTCTCCGTTGCCGGAAATCCACAAGACCCAATCGGCAACGGTCGGCCAAGACTCCTGTGCCGCTTTGGATCCGACGACCAGGCCGAAGTGACCCGTGCGCAGCGAGTACTCGTAAACCTCGGCGTTGGGCGCCGCCCGCCGTATCCCGCGCACCGCGGCCGGCTGACCGATGTCATCAACCTCGCCGATGAAAGCCAGTACGGGACAAGTGATATCGGTCAGCGTCACGAGTTGACCGTTGATGGCGAAACCACCGGTCATCATCCGGTTGTGCGCGATGAACTGCTTGAGCAGCTCCGAGACCGCCGGGCCCGACCACGCGATCCAGCCCTCCGATTCCAGGAATCTGCGCTGAGCCTCCCTGGGCAGCAATGCCTCGCGATCGTGCAGTTGGCGTAGGAAATCGATTCTTGCTTTGGCGGTCTTGAGCGGATCCAGCATCTGAAAGCCGGTGCGCGCGAGCCAACTTGGGATATCCAGCCGATTGAAAACATGGTCGGCCATGAAATTGGCGATACCGGGAGCAAGGTTGGGCGGAAGTCCCATCGGCAGCGCGGCGAGGGTGTCGACCGGCGATCCGAACGTCACGATGCTGGCGATGCTTTTCGAGCGCCGGTAGGCCGCCACCTGGTAGCAGAACATCCCGCCCTGGGAGTAGCCGACCAGGTGCACATCCTGACCGGTGGTCTCTGCGGTCAGGTCAATCGCCTCGCTCAGCGCGACGATGTGGTCGGCCAGATTCCGGCGCATACCACCCTCGACCTGGTCGGGCGAGCCGAAGTCGATGACCCAGGGATCCAGCCCGGCGGCGTGCAGGATGCCGACGGCCCCGTCCTCGCGGGTGACATCCCACATGTTCGCCGACATCATCATCGGGTGCACGAGCAGCACCGGCGGCCCTGCGTGCGGATGCCCCGGTCGGCTGTCCGGCGGGAAATACCGCCGCAGCTTGTACATCGGCACGCTCTCCACGACCTGGGACGGGGAGGGCGAGTTGCCGGTTTCCAGGCCGCCGAGCCGCAGCACTTCCAGTCCGTTCTGTGCTGTCGCCATCAGACGCTCAACCGGTCGCGTGACCGCGGAAAGATTCAGATCCATGCCGCCCCTCCCTACCGACTGAGACGATCCTTTGCTGCGTGTGGGCCTGACAGCCTGCACATCATGGCATATCGCAGGGGGTGGGCCCGCAGCTTTGATCACGGTGCCGGTGCGGCCGCCAGCCTATCTGCTCGCCGGCTAGCCCGGGTGAGCCACGTAAGGTCGGGGCGGTGGCACACCTGCTTGGGGCCGAGGCGGTGCACCTGGGGTATCCGACTCAGGTCGTGTTCGAGTCGTTGACCGTCGGGGTCAGCGACGGCGACCGCATCGGGATCGTTGGCCGCAACGGCGACGGCAAGTCCAGTTTGCTGGGGCTACTCACCGGTCGGGTGCGCCCGGATTCCGGACGGGTGACGCAACGCAGCGGGCTACAGGTCGGCGCGCTGAGCCAGGCCGACGTCCTGGATTCGAGCAGCACGGTGGGATGGGCACTGGTCGGCGATCGGCCCGAACACGACTGGGCCAGCAATCCGCGCATCCGCGACGTGGTCGGCGGACTGGTCGCCGACATCGACTGGGACGCCGCGATCGGCACCCTCAGCGGCGGCCAGCGGCGGAGGGTCCAGTTGGCCGCGCTGCTGATCGGCGACTGGGATGTCATCGCGCTGGACGAGCCGACCAACCACCTCGACATCGAAGGCATTACCTGGCTGGCCGCGCATTTGCGTCAGCGTTGGGCGCGCAACACCGGCGGGCTGCTGCTGGTGACCCACGACCGCTGGTTCCTCGACGAGGTGGCGACGACGACGTGGGAGGTGCACGACGGCATCGTCGAGCCGTTCGAAGGCGGCTACGCGGCCTATGTCTTGCAGCGAGTCGAACGCGACCGCCAGGCCGCCGCCACCGAGGCCAAGCGGCAGAACCTGATGCGCAAAGAACTCGCCTGGCTTCGCCGCGGTCCACCGGCACGCACGTCGAAACCAAAGTTCCGTATTGACGCAGCTAACCGACTGATCGCCGACGTGCCGCCACTGCGCAACACCGTCGAGTTGGCGAAACTGGCGACCGCGCGGCTCGGCAAGGACGTCGTCGACCTGCTTGACGTGTCGGTCTCGTACCCACCTTCCAGCGGCCGACCGGTGCTGCGTGATGTGGAATGGCGAATCGGGCCTGGTGAACGCACCGGCATCGTTGGGGCTAACGGCGCCGGCAAGTCCACTCTGCTCGGACTGATCACCGGCGCGGTCTCGCCCGACAGAGGAAAAGTGAAGCGCGGCAAAACTGTTCAGATGGCGATCCTTGACCAAAGCGGCGATGAGCTGACGCCGCTGACGGGCGAGCGAGTCGCCGATGTACTGGGTCGGCTCCGCAGCGGCTATCACGTCGACGGTCGTGATGTCACTCCGGCGCAGTTGTTGGAGCGGCTCGGCTTCGCCAGCGACCAGCTCTCGGCACGTGTCGGCGATCTCTCCGGCGGGCAACGTCGCCGGCTGCAACTGATGCTCACGCTGCTGGCCGAACCCAATGTGTTGCTGCTCGACGAACCCACCAACGACGTGGACACCGACATGCTGACGGCCACCGAAGACCTGCTCGACTCGTGGCCCGGCACGTTGATCGTCGTCTCGCACGACCGCTACCTGCTCGAGCGCGTGACTGACCAGCAGTACGCGATCCTGGATGGACGGCTCAGACACCTGCCCGGTGGTGTCGATGAATATCTACGACTCGCCGCGCAAGCGACTGCTTCGGCGCCTCCGGCGCCAGCCGCCAGCACCGCTGCACCACAGGCGATTTCGGGATCCGAACTGCGTGCTGCCCAGAAGGAGATCTCCGCAATCGACCGCAGGCTGGCACGGCTGGCCGACCAGATCGCGGCAAAGCACGAACAACTCGCCGAGCATGACCAATCCGATCACGTCGGCATCACCCGGCTCACTCAAGAGCTGCGGGTGCTTGAGGGCGACGTCGCCGAGCTGGAAACACGATGGCTTGAACTTTCGGAGGTCGTCGAGCGAGCTTAGGGTTCAACGGCGTATCGCACCGATCGTCGACGATGGACGGGCCGCGATAATCGCACGGTCGGCCATCGACCTCGCCATGGCGTTCACCAGTGTCGCCGAAGGCGTCGAGGACAGGGAAACAGCAATAAAGTTCCGGGAATTGGGCTGCGACGCCATCCAGGGAAATTTCTTCTGCCACCCACTGCCTGCCTGCGACATTCCTCAGGTCCCCTCGAATCTCGCGCTGATGGTGCACTAGTACGGGTCAGCGGAAACCTGCTTGACCTCAACGATCAACCCGGGCCAGGGCCGCAGCGCGGCGAAGTTGCGTGCCCTGATGCGCTGGGCCGGCAGACACAGCCGGGTCCTTGCCACCAACCTGGCCAACATCACCGCCATCTCGGTAGTGGCCATCGCCGATCCCACACAGCGATGCAGACCCGCGCTGAACGGGATGAACTCGTGCGGCGCCGGCCGTCGATAGTGCGGCGAATTGGGGTCCCACCGCTCCGGACGAAACTCTTGGGGTTCGGCCCACACGTCGCCGATTCGGTGTGTGACATACGGACTGAAAATCAGCAGCCGCCCAGCCCGAATCCGGTGCCCGTCAAACTGCAGGTCACGTTTCACCTTGCGAGCCGAGATCACGCCCGGGCTGTAGAGCCGCAACGTCTCCTGGACGATGCCATTGAGGTAGGTCAGCACTGCGATGTTCTGTGCGGTCGGTGGCCCGGTGCCCAAGACCCGGTCAACCTCGGCCGCGGCACTGTCCCAGGCGCCCGGAACATTCAACAGTGCATAGACGGCCCACGCTAGTGCGCCGCTGGTGGTTTCGTAACCGGCGGTGATCAGCGAAACGATGGCATCGCGAATCTCGTTGGGGGTCAACGGCGGCCCGTCAAGTGGGCGACTGTCGATCAGCGCGGTCAGCAAGTGATCGTCGGGCCTGGGATGGATGCGCGCGTCGGCGACCTGGCTGTCCACGAAATCGTCGATGCGGGCCCGTGCTGCCATTGCTCGCCGCCAGCCGGGTGAACCGATCCACTGCTGGATACGCATCACTTGCGGTGGCCGATGTGTCAGCGCAAGGAGCGTGTGCAGTTGCTCACCGAGGAAGGCGGCATGCTCAGCGATGCGGGTGCCGAAAAGGCTTTCCGCGATGCTTCGCCTGACCGCGGTACGCAATGACTCGTAGATGTCGACCCGCTGCCCTGGCTGCCAGTGATCGACGGCCGCGTCAGCGTTGCCGGCGATGATTGGAACGTAATCGCCAACCTTCCTGCGATGAAGCGCCGGCGCGACGACACTGCGTCGGCGGCGATGATCGGCGCCGTCACTGACCACCAATGCCGTCGGACCGTCGACCGGGACCAGAACCTGAAATGCTTCCCGCCAGCTGAACGCATCGGCATTGGCGAAGACGAATTTGTTCGCCTCCGGTCCCAGCAGGTATGTGTAACCCCGTCGCCCGATCCCGGTGTTGATGACCGGGCCGCGGCGCCGATACAACGCCAGCAATGCCTCGCCCGGCGGGTACCGCACGGCCCAGTGCTTTCGGTCCCGCATGCGGGCCCTCCTACCGTCTGAGCTGTTGCCGAAATCGTTCGGCGGCAGCACGAACCGCGTCGAGTTGCGCGGCAACCCGGCTCGGCGCAGTGCCGCCGCGCGCGTCGCGCGACGACACCGATCCGTCAATGGTGAGCACGTCTCGAACCTCGGGAGTCAGGTGGGTGCTGACCGCAACCAGCTCATCGTCGGTCAAATCCTCCAGTCCGACCCCGCGCTGCTCGGCGACACGCACGGCCGCACCCGCCGACTCGTGAGCGTCCCTAAACGGCACACCTTGGCGCACAAGCCATTCCGCGATATCGGTGGCCAGGGTGTATCCCGCCGGAGCGAGCGCCGCCATCCGCTTAGTGTCGAATGTCAGGCTGCTCACCAGTCCGGCCATCGCCGGCAGCACCAGCTCCAATTGCGCCACCGAGTCGAAGACGGGTTCTTTGTCTTCCTGCAGGTCCCTGTTGTATGCCAGCGGCTGAGCCTTCAGGGTCGCCAGCAGGCCGGCGAGGTTTCCGATCAACCGGCCGGATTTGCCGCGAGCCAGTTCAGCGATATCGGGGTTCTTCTTCTGCGGCATGATCGAACTGCCGGTCGACCAGGAGTCATGCAGGGTGACGTAGCCGAACTCGGTTGAGCTCCAGATGATGATGTCCTCGGCAAGCCGGGAAAGGTCGACACCGATCATCGCGAAGACAAATGCTGCCTCGGCCGCGAAATCCCTTGCCGCCGTCGCGTCGACAGAGTTCTCCGCCGCTGTTGCGAATCCGAGCCGTTCGGCGATCGCGTCCGGGTCGAGGCCCAGCGACGAACCAGCCAGCGCTCCGGAACCGTAGGGCGACACGGCGGTGCGGTCATCAAGGTCGACGATCCGATCGACGTCGCGCAGCAACGGGTGCGCATGCGCGAGTAAATGATGAGCCAGCAGGATCGGTTGAGCCGACTGCAGGTGCGTTTTACCGGGCATGATGGCGCTTGGGTGAGCGCCGGCCTGGCCGGCCAGTGCACCGACAACGTCGAGCACACCGGCGGCCACCCGCCGAATCGCGTCGCGCAGCCACATCCGAAACAGGGTGGCCACCTGATCGTTTCGCGAGCGGCCGGCCCGCAGCCGGCCGCCCAGGTCGGGCCCGACCCGCTCGATCAGCCCGCGTTCGAGCGCGGCATGTACATCCTCGTCGGTGACCAGCGGTAGGAAACTGCCGTCAGCGACGTCCTCGGCGAGGCTGTCCAGCCCGGCTAGCAGCCCGTCGCGCTGCTCTTCGGTGAGCAGCCCGGCCTGGAACAGCACCACGGTGTGCGCCCTGGACGCGATGATGTCGTACGGCGCCAGCACCCAGTCGAAGTGGGTGGATTTGCTCAGCGCGACCAGTGCGTCCGACGGACCGTCGGCGAACCTGCCGCCCCACAGCGATCCTTCATTGGTGGTCATGTTTGATCGGCGTTCAGATCCCGGCGCGCAGCGATCTTCGACGACAGGCCGTGAACGTACACAAACCCCTTGGCTTTGGACTGGTCGAAGCTGTCACCCTCGTCGTAGGTGGCCAGGTTGAAGTCGTAGAGCGATTCGGCACTGCGCCGGCCGTTGACGGCAATGTGCCCGCCGTGCAACACCATCCGGATCTCACCGGTCACATGCTCCTGGGTTTTAGCGACGAAAGACTCCAGTGCCGTCTTCAACGGCGAGTACCACAATCCGTCGTAAACCAGTTCCGCCCAGCGTTGGTCGGTGTGCCGCTTGAACCGCGCCAGCTCACGTTCGAGCGTGACGTGCTCGAGTTCGGTGTGCGCGGTGATAAGCACCATCGCCCCCGGCGCCTCGTAGATTTCGCGGCTCTTGATACCGACCAACCGGTCTTCGACCACGTCGAGCCGCCCGACTCCTTGCGCGCCGCCGCGGGTGTTGAGTTCCTCGATCGCCTGCAGCACTGACACCGGCTTGCCGTCGATCGACACCGGTACCCCGCGCTCGAACCCGATGATCACCTCGTCGGGGGTGTTCCAGTTGACGGTCGGATCTTCGGTGTAGGCGTAGATGTCCTTGGTCGGCGCATTCCACAGGTGTTCCAGGAAGCCGGTTTCCACCGCGCGGCCCCATACGTTTTGGTCAATCGAGAACGGCGAGCGTTTGGAGACGTTGATCGGGATGGCATTTTCTTCGGCGAAGGCGATGGCCTTCTCGCGGGTCCACGCATAGTCACGGACCGGTGCGAGCACCTCCAGATCCGGTGCCAGCGAGGCGAATCCGACTTCGAATCGAACCTGGTCGTTGCCTTTACCGGTGCAGCCGTGCGCGACGATGCTTCCGCCGTGCTCGCGGGCAGCTGCGACCAGATGTTTGGCGATGAGCGGCCGGCTGATCGCCGACACCAGCGGGTAGCGATCCATGTACAGACCGTTGGACAAGATCGTGGGTAGGCAGTAGCCGTCGGCGAACTCGTCGCGGGCGTCGACCACGACCGCTTCGACGGCACCGCAGTCCAGCGCCCGCTGGCGCACCAGCTGCATGTCTTCACCGCCTTGGCCTAGATCGATCGCCACCGCGACCACTTCCCGGCCGGTCTCCTTGCCGATCCAGCTGATCGCCACCGAGGTGTCCAGACCGCCGGAATACGCCAAGATGACGCGCTCGGACATGAATTGATCTCCTTGTTTCGACGGTTATTTGAGGCCTTGGAACACGGTTGCGAGTTCGGCGCCGCTCATCGGCTCGCGGGCCGCAACGAAGATGGTGTCATCCCCGGCTATCGTCCCCACGACATACGGCAGGGATGCCCGGTCGATAGCACTGGCGAGGTAGTCCGCCGCGCCGGGCGGGGTGCGCAGCACGGCGAGGTTTCCGCTGGCGTCGGTGGATACCAGCAACTCGCTGAGCAACCGCGACAGCCGTGCGGTGCCACCGGACACCCCGCGCACCGGGCTGCCGTCCTCGGGGACCACGTAGATGCCGACGCCGCCGTCTGCGCCGCGTAACTTCACCGCGCCGAGCTCTTCGAGGTCCCGCGACAGCGTGGCCTGGGTGACCTCGATACCGTCGGCGGCGAGCAGCGCGGCCAGCTCACTTTGGCTGCGCACCTCCGCCGACGACAGGGTCGCCACGATGCGGGCCTGCCGGGCGGCACGGGTGACTTCGGGTGCCGTCTTCGAGCGCGTCATTTCGACCGCTCCAAAAGCCACACCAGCAGCGCCTTTTGCGCATGCAACCGGTTCTCGGCCTCGTCCCACACCGCGCTGTGCGGACCGTCGATCACGTCGTCGGTGATCTCGTGACCTCGGTGCGCTGGAAGACAATGCAGCACAACAACTTCCGAGCTTGCCAGGGATAGCAGTTCGGCATTCAGCTGGAAAAGACGGAACGGCCGCACTCGATCCAGCCCGTCGTCCTCCTGCCCCATCGACGTCCAGGTATCCGTCACCAGCACGTCGGCGCCCGATGCGGCAGCCGCGGGATCCGTGGTGACGGCGACCGACGCGCCGGTTTCCACGGCACGCCGCTCGGCGGCGGTGACCACCGAGCCATCAGGGGCAAACCCTGCGGGCGCGGCGACCGTTACGTGCATGCCGGCGGTGGCGCCGCCGAGCATCAGCGAGTGCGCCATGTTGTTGGCACCGTCACCGAAGTACGACATGCGTAGACCGCGCAGCGATCCGGCGCGCTCGACGATGGTCTGCAGATCGGCGAGCACCTGACAGGGATGGAATTGATCGGACAGCGCGTTGACGATCGGCACTGTCGCGGTTTCGGCCATGGCAGCCAGCCGGGCCTGGCCGTATGTCCGCCAGACGATCGCATCGACATAGCGGGACAACACTTTCGCGGTGTCCTGCAGTGTCTCCTCGCGGCCCAGTTGGGTGCTGCGGCCGTCGACCACGACGGCGTGCCCGCCGAGTTGAGCGATACCCACTTCGAACGAAAACCGGGTGCGAGTCGAGTTCTTGTCGAAGATGACGGCGACGCCGCGCGGGCCTTCCAGCGGGCGTCGGCTGACCGGGTCTTTCTTCAATTCGGCGGCCAGCGCCAGCACTTCGGCCTGTTCATCGGGCGAGAGGTCGTCGTCGCGCAGGAAGTGTCGTGTCATCGGTTTGCCTCCGCCGTGTCCAGGATGCCCGGCAGCGCAGCGACGAACGTCTCGATCTGGTGTTCGGTGATGATCAGCGGCGGCGCCAACCGAATAACGTCGGCTGCGGCAGCATTGACCAGGAAACCGGCGGCGCGGGAGGCCATCTCAACATCCTTGGCGCCCGGCGCGCTGAGCACCACCCCGCACAGCAAGCCGCGGCCGCGGACATGGTCCATCAGCGGGTGACCAACCGATTCAATGCCTTGGCGCAACGTCTTTCCGAGCACTTCGGCGCGCCGCATCAGGTCGTCGCCGGCCAATACGCGCAACACCGCCAGAGCCGCCGCCGCGCAGATTGGATTGCCGCCGAACGTGCTCCCGTGCAGACCGGGTGTGAGCAACCGCGCAGCCGGGCCGACCGCCAGGCACGCCCCGATCGGCAACCCGCCGCCAAGGCCCTTGGCCAGTGTCACCACGTCGGGTGTGATGCCGTCGTGCTGGTGGGCGAAAAACGTACCGGTGCGGCCCATCCCGGTCTGCACCTCGTCGAGAACCAACAGCGCGCCGTGGCGGGCGGTGATGTCGCGGGCAGCCACGAGGTAGCCGTCGGGCGGAACGACAACACCGCTCTCCCCCATGATCGGTTCGAGGAACACCGCCGCGGTGTCGTCGCCAACCGCCGCGTCCAGCGCATCGGTGTCGCCGTACGGCACATGTGTGACATCACCGGGCAGCGGCGCAAACGGTGCCTGCTTGGTCGGTTGTCCGGTCAGCGCCAGCGAACCCATTGTTCTGCCATGAAACGCTTCTTGAGCGGCCACCAGTTTCGTGCGCCCGGTCAGGCGGGACAGTTTGAACGCCAACTCGTTGGCCTCGGTGCCGGAGTTGCAGAAGAACACCCGCGCCTCCGCGTCGCAGCCGAGCAGCCCGACCAGTGCTTCGGCCAGCGCGATGCCCGGTTCGGCGGCATACAGATTAGAGGTGTGCCCCAGCGTCGACATTTGCCGCGTGACGGCCTCAATCACGGCCGGGTGGCGGTGCCCCAGGACGTTAACGGCTATGCCACCAAGCAGATCCAGGTATGACTTACCGTCCACGTCGGTGACAACGGCGCCGTCCCCGCTGGCCAGCGCCACAGACGGGACACCGTAGTTGTTCATCATCACCGCGGACCAACGCTGCTGCATCTCCGCCGTATCGTTCACGCCCTCACCACCTTCGTGCCGGTGCCGTCATCGGTAAACAATTCGACCAGTACGCAATGCTCGACGCGGCCGTCGATGATGTGCGCGCTGGGTACGCCGCCGCCGACGGCGCGCAGACACGCCTCGATCTTGGGGATCATCCCGGTCTCCAGCGTCGGCAGCAGCTGCGCCAGTGTTGCCGTGTCGATTTCGGTGACCAGCGAGTCGCGTTCGGGCCACCGGGTGTACAGGCCTTCGATATCGGTGAGCATCAGCAGCTTTTCCGCTCCCAGCGCTTCGGCGAGTGCGGCCGCCGCGGTGTCGGCGTTGATATTGTGCACGACGCCGTCGGCATCCGGAGCCAGTGTCGAGACCACTGGGATACGTTGCGCACCAATCAGGTCCAGGATTGCAGCGGTGTTGACATGGTCGACGTTTCCGACCAAGCCGATATCGGTGGCGACGCCGTCCACCGTGACGCTGCGGCGCACCGCAGTGAACAGCTGTGCGTCCTCGCCGGTGATGCCGACCGCGTAAGGTCCGTGCACATTGATCAGGTTGACCAACTCGCGGCCCACCTGACCGAACAACACCATCCGCGCCACGTCGAGCACTTCCGCTGTGGTGACCCGGAATCCGCCTTTGAAGTCGCCAGGGATGCCGAGCCGCTGCAGCATGGCGCTGATCTGTGGGCCGCCGCCATGCACGACAACCGGGTGGATCCCGCAGTTACGCAAGAACGCCATGTCGGCGGCGAACGCGCATCGCAGTGTGTCGTCGACCATCGCATTGCCGCCGTATTTGATCACCACGATCTTGCCGTGCAACTGTTTGAGCCAGGGCAGGGCTTCAGCCAGCACTTGGGCCTTCGTCTCGGTCGTCACTGCGCCGGTAATCATGACGAATAAGCCGAATTCTCTTCGACGTAGGCGTGCGACAAGTCGGTGGTGCGGATGGCTGCCTGGCTGTTGCCCATCTTGAGGTCGACCAGTACGTCGATCTCCTCGCCGGACAGGTCGACTTGGCGTGCGCCGGGCGCACCGACGCCGTCGACACATACTGCAGAACCATTGAATGACACCGTGATTCGGTCAGGGTTCAGGCTGAACGGCGCCATGCCGACCGCTGCCAGCACCCTGCCCCAGTTGGGATCGGAACCGAACAACGCGGTCTTGACCAGGCTGTCGCGGGCCACCGTGCGCGCGACAGTGAGCGCGTCGTCCTCGGTGGCGGCGCCCGTCACGGTCACGGTGATCCGCTTGGTGACACCTTCTGCGTCGGCCTGCAGCTGCGTGCACAAATCATCGCAGACCCGCAGCACGGCGTCCTCGAGATCGGCTGGAGAGGGCGCGATCTCGCTTGCGCCCGACGCGAGCAGCAGCACGGTGTCGTTGGTCGAGCAACTGCCGTCGATGTCGAGGCGGTCGAATGTCCGCGCGGTGGCTCGCCGCAACGCGTTCTTGAGTGCACCGGGTTCCGCCATCGCATCGGTGGTGAGCACGCACAGCATGGTCGCCAGCGACGGCGCCAGCATCCCCGCGCCCTTGGCCATGCCGCCTACGGTCCACTTGTCCGGATGGTGCAGCGCAACCTGTTTGGGCACGGTGTCGGTGGTCATGATGGCCCGCGCTGCCTCTTCACCGCCGGCCAGCCCGCCGGCCATCTCATGCACGACGTGACCGACGCCGGCGAGGACCTTGTCCATCGGCAGTCGGTCGCCGATCAATCCGGTGGAGCACACCGCGACTTCGATCGCGCCGGTTTCGGTGCCCCAGTCCGACAACGCGGCCGCAACCGCTTCGGCGGTGGCATGAGTGTCCGCGAAACCGCCCGGACCCGTGCACGCGTTCGCGCCGCCGGAGTTCAGGATCACCGCCCGCAGCCGGCCGGTGGTCAGCACCTGCTGTGTCCAGAGCACGGGCGCCGCCTTCACCTGATTGCGGGTGAACACGGCGGCGGCGGCGTGGTCGGGGCCTTCGTTGAACACCAACGCCAAATCCAATGCGCCAGATGCCTTGATGCCGGCGGCGATGCCGGCGGCGCGAAAGCCGGCGGGGGCCGTTACGCCCTGAGCGCGGACCAGCGGAGCCGCATCAGTCAGGTCGGTCACGGCGCCACCCCGACCACCGAAAGACCCTCGGTTTCCGGCCAGCCCAGCGCCAGGTTCATCGACTGGACGGCGGCGCCACCGGTGCCCTTGACCAGATTGTCGATCGCCGCGATGGCGATGAAGGTGGACGCGTCCTCGTCGACCGCAACCGCGATGTGCGCGGCGTTGCTACCGATCACCGAGCCGGTGCGCGGCAGCTGCCCTTCGGGCAGAAGGTGAACGAAAGGCTCAGCGTGGTAAGCCTTTTCGTAGGCCGCTCGTAGCTGCGACAGCGGAGCATGGGTGCGTGCAGTACACGTCGCCAGGATGCCGCGCGAGGTCGGGATGAGGACCGGCGTGAATGACACGGTGACATCCCGGTCGGTGACCTGCTTGAGCCCCTGGACGATTTCAGGGGTGTGCCGGTGCGCGCCGGCGATGTTGTAAGCCCGCGCCGAGCCGATGACTTCCGAACCGAGCAGGTCGGTCTTGGCGGCGCGGCCGGCGCCGGAGGTGCCGCTGACCGCGACGACGGTGACGGCGGGATCGACGAGATCAGCGGCCAGCGCGGGAAAGAGCGCCAGCAACGCGGCGGTCGGATAGCAGCCGGGTACCGCGATGCGCCGGGCATCGCGCAGCGCATCCCGCCCGCCGGGCAGCTCCGGCAGCCCGTAAGGCCAGTTGCCGGCGTGTTGGGAGCCATAGAAGCGCTCCCACGCGCCGGCGTCCACCAGCCGAAAATCCGCGCCGCAGTCCACCACCAGGGTCTGCGGGCTGAGCTGTTGCGCCAGCGCCGCCGAATGACCGTGCGGAAGCGCGACGAAAACCACCTCGTGGCCGTCCAGTACGTCAACCTCGGTCGGCTCGAGCACCCGCTGGGCCAGCGGTAGCAGGTGCGGATGGTGCTCGGCGAGGGCGCTGCCCGCGCTGGCAGCAGCGGTCACCGCACCGATGGTCAGCCGTCCGTCGTGGTAGGCCGGGTGCCCGAGCAGCAACCGCAGGATCTCGCCGCCCGCATAGCCGCTTGCCCCGGCCACCGCCACCCGCATCGCCTGGGTCATGCCGCTCATCGTTGCATGACTATGCATGCGCTTGCAAATTCATTCTTCGCGGTAATTTCAGCCACGCAGCACCGCGCCGACCCGTTCGGCGGCACTCTGCACTGCCGCATCCCGGGCCGCGCTGGCCTCGTCTTCGGTAAGCGTGCGGTCCGCCGCGCGGAACCGCAGCGCGAACGTCAGCGACTTGCGGCTTTCCCCGAGCTGCGGGCCGGTATAGACGTCGAAGAGCCGGACTTCTTCCAGCAGCTCGCCGGCTCCGTCGCGGATCGCGTCTTCGACGGTTTGCGCGGCGACATCCGCGTCCACCACCAGGTTGACGTCTTGGAATACCGCGGGGAACGGCGAGACCCGCGGCGCCGGCAACACCTCGACGATCGGCATCGCGTCGAGGTTCAACTCGACCGCGCAGGTGCCCTTGGGCAATCCGGAGCGCTCGATCACCGCGGGATGCAGTTGCCCCGCATGGCCGACCACGGTATCGCCGACGAGTACCTCGGCGCACCGGCCCGGATGCCAGGGCAGATACTGAGCCGCCCGCAGCACCACATCAGTCCCACTGGCACGGGCGATGACCCGGACTGCCTCGAACGCGTCGGCCGCTTCCACGCGCCGGCCCTCACCCCACGGGCCACGCGGCTCCCGCAGACCGGTCAACACCGCGGCGACGTGCTGCGGTTGGCGCGGCAGCGACGCGTCGAGCAGCGCGATCTCCTCGTCGCTGGGGCGCCGGTCGACGGGGATCAGCCCGACGCTCTTGGTCTGCTCGGTCGGCTGCACCACCTGCGCGATGGTGAACAACGCGACATCTACGATGCCACGGGACACGTTGCGCGCCAACGCTTCCAGCAGACCCGGCAGCAAGGTGGTGGCCAAATGCGGCCGATCGGCCTCCAGCGGGTTGAGCACTTGCGTGGTGTGACGGCGTTCGTCGTCGGCGGGCAGCCCCCAGACGTCGAACACGCCGGCCGGAAGAAAAGGCGTCGGCAAAACCTCCACGTAACCCGACAGCGCCAGCGCCTTGCCGACCGCGCGGCGCCGCCGTTGGCTCGCCGACAGTCCCCGCCCGCCCGGCGCCGACGGCAGCACCGACGGGATGACTTCCAGGCCCTCCAGCCGCAGCACCTCCTCGACCAGGTCGGCCGGCTGCAGCAGATCGGGCCGCCAACTCGGCGGCGTCACGGTCAGGCTTTCCCCGTCATCGCTTACCGCGGCACCGATCTGGGTCAGCCGCCTGGACGTCGTGCCCGGCCGATAGCTCACCCCCGCCGTGCGGTCCGGCAGGTCGGCGGCAATCGGGATCGCCGGGAGCGACCAATCGTCGCGCGGCGGGTCGCCCCGCCAGTCGGTCAGTTTTTCCGATACCTCGCCGCCGGCGATGTCGGCGAGCAATGCGGCGCAGCGGTCCAGCGCCGCCACCGAGATAGCCGGGTCGACCCCGCGCTCGTAGCGGCGTGCGGCCTCGCTGGGCAGATGAAGTCGTCGTGCGGTGCGCGATACCGCGGCCGGCTCCCACACCGCGGCCTCCAATAGCACATCGGTGGAGTCGTCCCGCATTTCGGTGGTGCCCGACCC
>Ga0335073_10004264_pt1 | contig 20007 bp, 18 predicted proteins | sample Lox_Sample_22_FD_207093 | JGI IMG/M metagenome (GOLD analysis project Ga0335073, IMG submission 207093) | Soil microbial communities from Loxahatchee National Wildlife Refuge, Florida, United States - Lox_Sample_2.2 | ecosystem: Environmental > Terrestrial > Soil > Wetlands | place: USA...
TACGTCGTCGTGCTGGCAAGCCCGGACGGGAGCGCGTGAAAGCGGCGGCGCACTGGCAGAGGGCATTCTGGCGCTCGCCGATCAGCGAACCGGCAAGCGCACTCTGAACTCATCTCGAGCGTTGTTTGCAAAATACGCTGGCCAGGGCGGGCGGCGAAGCTTTCATGCCTCGGCGGAGCCGGCAGCACGAGTCGTCCTCTTTCGGCTGTAGTGAGCTGCCAATACCGTGACGCTTCCACAAGTTACGAGACTTGCCAGCATACCGATCATCAGCGCACGATCGTGCTGAAAGTATCCGTGCAACGCGCCGACGGCCTGCAATGCATTGAAACCGGCGAACGATAATATCGATACGCCCTGGGCCGTCTTCGTACGCCACAGATGCACCGCTTGGGGCACGAACAGCGCCGCGTTGAGCACCATGCCGAGGCCAAAGATGAAGGCAACCGTCTCTTTCACGCGGTCGCCTGCGGCGAGAGCCTCTCGACGGGCTGAAAGTCCTCATCGATCCCGAAAAGGCGCGGGCCGAACACTTGCAGGCACTCCGGGCGGCGCATGATCGGGGCTGCACTGTATCCGATCACTCGCACGCGCTGTCCATACGCGAGCATCTCAGCAGTCAGAGGCTCGGCCGATTCCGCGTCCAGAATCGCGATGAGATCGGGCACGATCGAGACCGTCTTGCCATCGAGCCGGGCGACGAGATACTCGTTCTGGATCTCGATCGAGAGCTCAGGCTCGTCTCGAGCGCCGCTGCCGATGAGCACGCGTCCCCAATGCCACCCGTCACGGGTCTCGTGCAGGACGTCGACGATTCGCCCGTTGAAAAGCTCGCGTGCGTAGCGTCCTTCGGCGGGCGCGTTCAGAAAATCGAGCACACCCTGCACGGGGTCGATGTTCGACTCGCGTGCTTTGCGGATTCGGCGGCCGATTTCCAATGTGTGCGTGACGGTGTCGTGCACCGTGAACTGCTTCACCTGATGGCCCGACATCGGATAAAAGCTGCCGAAGATCTGTGAGCCGAGGCTCGCACAGACGGAGCGCACCACGTGCTCGGCAATCCGGTTGGTCGTCGTGTGCACATGGACGACGTTGCCGGAGTCATCCATCAGGACGCTGGGCGTGGCCGCGCAGCCGTACACGCCGAACGTGGTCATTTCCAGGTGGGGAAACGCCCGCCCCATGCCGTCGCCGTCCACGATCGGGATACCCGCGAGCGTCCCGAGCGCCAGCGGAAACATGGAGTTGACGCCGCCGATCTCCGCGCTGATCAGCGCATCGATCTTGCGTCCGTAGAAGGTCTCGCTCGCTTCGAGAAGCCGCAACAACGTGTGGGTGCTTACGAGATGCTCGATGATGACGGTGGGAGCACCCACGCCCGCAATCGAGACGACGAACGCATCGTCCCTGAGTTCCGAGGCTTTCATGATCCGGGGACTGCGCCCCTCGGCCAATTGATTGCGAAGGTACAGCTCACCGACGTAGGGGTCACCGCCGCCGCCGGAGCCCAGCAGCACGGCGCCTCTCGCCATATCTCGCACATCGATGTCGCTCGTGATCGTGTACATCACGGCGCTCCGGCCCGAAGTTTCCCGACGGCCCGCACCTTGACCTGAACCGCCGTCGTCTTCATGTGCGTCAAGGGCAGCTCCGTCAGCTCGACGATCTCGATGGAATCCGCCTCCGCTCCGGCCGAGAGCGCGGCGGCACGGGCCTCCTGCTTCGCCTGATCCAACGCGCGCTCGCGTCCCATCGCAAAATCGAACATTCGATCCACGCGCCCGCTGACCATCGAGATCGCGGCCCCGACGGCGTTCGCGACGTCGGCATGCCGCGGCCGATGAACCTCGGATGTGCCTCGAAGCGATCGGCTGAGCAGGATATGACCGCCACCCACCAGGATCACGGGGACAGGACGGCTGCTCGTCTTCATCTGGTCGACGGCATCTTCGATGACTCGATGGATACGGTCGAGCACAGCGGTGACGAGCGCGCCATCGAGCGACTTGACCCGGCCGGCATCACCGATTGCGGCGTGCCCGGCGCGCACTGCGACGTCGGTAGTCGTGAGGTCGTTGCCGCCAAAGATCAAGGCTCGCTTCGTAAGCTCGAATCCGACCGAGTCCGGACCGAGCCTGACGTCCTGCGCCGAGCCGCGAAGGCGGGTACCGCCCCCCAATGCGATGGACAGGACGTCCGGCATCCGGAAGTTCGTACGCACCCCTCCGATCAAGTGTGCGGTGGCCGTCTCGCGCGGAAATCCGCGCACCAGGAATCCGAGATCCGTGGTCGTGCCGCCGATGTCCATGACGATCGCGTCCTGGATACCGGTCAAGAACGCGGCGCCACGAATGCTGTTCGTGGGGCCGGCGGAGCACGTCACGATCGGATAGCGGGTGGCATACCCGGTCGACACGAGCGTGCCGTCGTTCTGGCTGAAATAGATCGGGGCCCGAACATCGACCCGTTCGAGCGCCGCCTTGAGCGAGGTCACCACCTTGCGCGAGAGCGAACGGAGCGAGGCATTGATGAGCGCGGCATTTTCGCGGTCCACCAGTCCGATCCCGCCGACCTCGTTCGACCGGGTGATATCTGCATCGGGATGAACGCTGAGCAGCACCTCCTCGGCGCGCCGCTCGATATCCGGCCGGACCGGCGCGAACCCGGCTGTGAGTGCGATCGCTCGAATGCCTTTGGCGCGAATATCGCGCCCTGCCTGCTCGAGCGCGGCCGTGTCGAGGGGGGCGTACTCGCGCCCGTCGTAGAATGAACCGCCGCCGACCAGATACCCGTGGCGGCCGACAGCCTGGACCAGGTCGTCCGGCCAGCCGACCATCGGCGGGATGCCGTCGGTCTTGGGCAAGGCGACTCGAACCGCGGCCACCGGCGTCAGATCGCGCCGCTGCACGAAGGCGTTGATGAATTGCGTCGTGCCGATCATGACGGATGCGAGACTGTCAGGCGACATGGTCGCCGCCTGCAGCACGGCCCGAACCGCGTCGATGAGGCCATCGCCCACGTCTGCGGTCGTGGATCTTTTCGCGGCAGCGATGACCTCGTCGCCCTGCATGATGACGGCGTCGGTGTTCGTTCCGCCGACGTCGACACCCAACTTGAAAGGCAAAGCGGCGCTCACGACGGCATCATCCGGTTCATGACAATATCGCCTCCGCGAATGATGAGCTTCAAGAAGCGCGCCGGGTCGCCCAGCACATTCAAATCTTCAAATGGATCGCCGGCCACGCCGATGATATCTGCGAATGCGCCAGGAGCGATCGTCCCGATGTGGCCCTCGAGATTCACAAGCTCCGCGTTGACGCGGGTGGCCGACCGTATGACGTCGAGCGGCGGTTGGACGCGCCCCCGCGCGAGGAACTCATGGCCCTGCCGGTCACGGAGCTCGCCGAAAAGGTCCGTGCCGAAGCCGATTTTTGTGCCCGCCGCGACGCAGAGAGCCAGGGACTCGAGGTTCCGATCGGCAATCGCGCCGAGCTTCTCCGCGGCGCCGGGCGGAAGGCGTGCCGGATTTTGCCGAAGCACATCGACCACTGCCAGCGTAGGCACGACGAATGCGCCCGCCGTCGCAACGATGTCGGCGCTTTCGCGATCCATCAGCGTGCCGTGCTCGATGGAACGGACGCCGTTTCGAACGCAGCGGCGGACCGCCTCGGCCGTGTGCGCGTGCGCCATGACGTAGGTGCGGCGCGTCGCCGCTTCTTCGACGGCTGCGCGAATCTCAGCGTCGGCGAACTGATTCATCCAGATGGGATCCGTCGGCGACAGCACGCCTCCGGAGACGAACAGTTTGATGTGCGTCGCGCCTTCGCGGAGCTGATCACGGACGGCCTTGCGCATCTGGTCGGGCCCGTCCACGAGCGCGCTCAGCGCGCCGGTGTAGCCGCAGGAGCACAAAGGCACCGCGTCGGCGGCCCGCATGTCGCCATGGCCACCGGTTTGCGAGAGCGCCTTCCCAGCCATCAACATTCGGGGGCCGCGGATCAGGCCCTGCTCGAGCGCGCGCACGAGGCCAATGTCGCCTCCTCCGGCATCTCGTACCGTCGTGAACCCCCGAAACAGCGCCGCCTCGAGGTGGCGACCCGCATCCAGAGCCCGCAGCGATGGGTGCGACCGATCGATCGCGGCAATGTCGAATGAGGCGCTCACCGGATGGAAGTGTGCATCGATGAGGCCCGGAAGAATCGTCAGCGATGACGCATCGAGCGGCTGGGTATCGGCGCTGTCATTTGCGCGGTCCTTGGGGCGGTCCATGGCGCCGCCCTGGCCCTGACCGGACCGCACCGATACATCGGCGACGCGATCGCCACGAATCGTGATCGCAGTCAGACCATCGGCGTGCAGGCGCTCTCCGTCGAAAAAGCGCCTCGTCTTCAGGGTCCAGGTCATGATCGGGGCGATGGTGGGTTCAATGGCGGGTTCAGAAGCTGGCGCGCAGCTCGACACCGTAGGTTGCGGGCTCGACCAGGAAGCCGATGCCCGCGACGCCAATGCCGAGCGCCGGCGAGACGTACTGAGAATACGCGCGAGTATCCGTGATGTTCCGGCCCCAAAGGTAGGCGCCCCAGTGCGGCGCCTCGATGCCGAGCCGCGCATTCAAATACTGCTTCGCATTCTGCACATCCATGTTGTCGACCTGCCAGTACTTGCGCCCATAAAGCTGCCCGTCGACCCGACCGTACCATTTCAGCTCGCCCACCAGCGGGGCGCGGTACTCCGTGCCCAGTGCCGCATTCCAGGGCGTGAGGTACGGCGTGTAATTGCCGACGTACTGCGGATACGCGGCGAGCTGCGTGATCCTCGAGTCAGTGTAGCCAAAGTTGCCGAACAGGGTCCAATTCGAGATGGGATGCCATTGCGTCTCGAGCTCCCCGCCCTTGATCTTGGCCCGATCGATGTTCTGGTCGATCTGCGAGGCGGTTTGCACATCGACGAAGTAGTACTGATAGCCGTGATCGTTCTCCTGGAATATCGCGCCGTTGACCACCAGCTGCTCGGCGAGAAAGCTGGTCTTGAAGCCCGCCTCGAAGTTGCGGACGAACTCGCTGGTGTAGGTGGGCACGACAGGGCTCGCATTGAACCCCCCGGGTCGATACCCGCTGCTCGCGGTGAGATAGTAGGTCTGATCGTGCGTGGGCTTGTAGGAGAGCACGAGCTTGGGCTGCGATGCCAGAAATATGGCGTGAGAGGACTTATTGGCGACGAGATCGTCCTGCTCTCGCGCATCGTGGTCGTAGCGCATCCCAGCAGTCACCGTCAACGTCGAGAGCAGATCGTAATCGATCTGTCCGAAGGCGCCGGCCGAGCGGTACTTGTCGCGCACATTGTTATCCTCGATGACCAGGGCAGGATCATAGATCTGGTCGGGATTGCCATCGATATCGATGAAGGCTCGTGTCTGCAGGGTCTTGTTCAAGTATTGGTACGAGGCGCCCGCCACCCAGCGCAGCGGCGTCCCCGATTTGGACGTCAGCCGAATCTCCTCCGAGGAGATGTTCTCATCCAGATCCTGGCCCTGGCCGGCCTGGAAGCCAAGACCCAGAAACCCGGTCGGATCCTGCACTGGATTGCTGAAATCCAAGTCGGCACGGTCGACTTCGGTGATCCGGTCATATCCGTTGATCCAGGTCAGGGTGGCGAAGCCGAGATCGCCGTCGACCTTGACGACCGCATCGTCGGTGCCGCCCGATGAATTCGGGTAGAAGCTGTTGGTCGGGTCGACAAACGTGTTGGGACTCGCCGGACGGATCCAACTGTACTGGTTGGTCGATCCGCTGAAATTGCCGAACTGCCCGCGGACATCGATCGTCCAGGCATCGCTCACCAGGAAGGTTAGCCGACCGCGCATCGTATAGTCGTAATGGACGAAGTCCGACTTGTCGTTCAGGTACGAGTTGGGGATGAGGCCGCCCTGATGGAAATAATCACCGGACAGCCGGAACAGCACCTTATCGCTGCCGAGCGGACCCGCGATGCCCGCGGTGGTATCGACCGACTCCCCGTTTCCCGCCGTCGCGTCGGCGTAGCCCGAAAGCTGATTGGTCGGGGTTCGCGTGTTGATGATCACCGCGCCACCGATGGCATCGCGGCCATACAAGGTACCCTGAGGTCCCTTCAACACCTCGATCTGGTCGATATCGAAAAGACGCATGTTGAACTGCTTCTGATCGACCTGCGGCACGCCGTCGACCACGACGGCGATCGGCGGGTCGGCATTCGTGACCTGCGAGAGGCCCCTAACCACGACGAAGCTGTTGCGGTAGGTATCCGCCCGGTCGAACGTCATGTTCGGCACGTAGTCGATGAAGTCCTGGGTATCCTTGATGCCCGCGTCGGCCACCGACTGCGCGGTGAACACATCGACCTGGATCGGGACGTCCTGCAGCCGCTCGGGGCGCTTCTGCGCGGTGACGACGATCTCATCCAGTGTATCCTCACCCAGAGCGGGGGCGGTGCCGATCAGCGCCGCGGCAAACCACAGGACCCAAGCGTTATTTCTTTTCATCGAGTGCTCCCTTGATGCGCAGCGACCGCGCATACCGATTGAGCAGTCGACTGTGCTCCCAAACAAGGGCCGCCGCGGGGGATGCGTCCGTCGGGATCGGGGGATAGCCGCTATTCGGCGAGGTGGGCCACCCGTCGGAGCGCTTCGTCGCGGCTGTGAACGCCGAGCTTGGCGAAAATTCGCTTCAGGTGGTGCTTGACCGTTTCCGGCGAGACGCCCAGATGCTTGGCAATGGCCTTCGTGGAGGCATGAGCCGACAAGGCCCAGAGAACGTCGCGCTCCCGTTCCGACAGCATGGTCCAGCCCGACGCCGGGGATTCGAGCGCGTCGCAGGAGCCCAGCACGGCTCGCAGGTGCTCGACGGTCCCCGCGCTCGAGAGTTGGCCGAGGGCGCGCAGCAGAATGGCTTGCGGATGCGCAAGGACATCGAGGTAAGGACGGATGAGGCGTCCGGGGGCGGTCAGCGAAAGTGCCCGCATGATCTCGGACAACGCGCCGCCCTCATCTCCCACGGCCTCGGCGGCACGCGCGGCGAGCAGGTGACCGGTCGCACGAAACGGCCCGTGGCCGCAGGCGCTCGAGCGCCGAATCCATCGATCGGCCAAGCGCCGACCTCGCTTCGCCTGCCCCATCGCAAGCAGACCCAGGATAACTCCCGGCGCCTGAGCGGCAATGAACAACCAAGAGGCGTCCAGCCGATCCAGCTCAGCCTCGAGCGCCTGCGTGAGCCGCTCGACTTCCACGGGCTCAGAGAAATCGGTTCGCAGAGCCAGTTCCAGCTGCGTCGCCTCGATGATCAGGCCAAAGCGCGTGGCCTCGCGCCGCTTCGCGCGCTCGCTCTCCTCGGCAAGCCCGTAACTCGCTTCCCGCGCGCGCCCGAGAGCGAATAGACACAGCGCTCGAATCCGACAGCACAGCGCCCAGGTCTCCGGAAACGTCCGATCCGGGTCGACCCCCACCCGTTCGACGATCTGATGCGCCTTCTCGATCTCATTTCGCTCGTAGTGAATCGCCGCAACCAGCACCGCACTCAGCTGCGCGAGCAAGGGCTCTGGCTCGGCGAAGCGATCGATGCGCCGGGCAGATTGACGACTGAGGTACTCAAGCGCCGTCTCGACGTCGCCCTGCAGAAACGCAAGCAGACCGCGCTGTGGATGGACCGATGGGTGCTGCGGGCCAAAGCCGTTCCGCTCGACCAGTGCCACGTAGTCTTCCAGCGTGCGCCGCGCGTCCTCGACACTCGAATGGCGTGCATAAATCAACACCTGAAGCGCGAGGATGAGACCCAGCTTGGTTTCGTCCTGCGCGAATTGCAGACGCGCGATTCGCTCCGTCACGGCGCATTGCGTGACGGCCTGCGCTGCGACCCCTTCATAGAGGTCGGCGAGGAGCGCGGCGGCGGCATCGCAAAGACCGGCGGCATACTCGCGCCAGATCGCGTCCGGCGCGGCGGACACGCCGGCCATGTCGCGCGCGAGATCCGATCGCAAATCCCGAGTCACGCGCGCACGGCCCTCCACCGACGCCAGGAGCACGTCCACGAGCCTGAGGGACTGACTCAGCGACCGGGCGGCGGGAGGCAGGGCTGCAACGAGGGACAGGACGCGCCTCGCACCGATCTTGAAAATCAATGCCGCACCGCCCGCGCGCTCGAACAATTGCACGGCGAGCGGCAGATCTTCAGCCAGCAGGGCGTGCTGCACACCCTCGAGCACCTGCCCCGTGGTCACCGACACGTCGGCGGCGCGCCTAAGCAGCTCGCGCTCGTACTCACGGCCCTTGCGCGCGAGCTCGCGTCGCATGTACTGGCGTAGAAGCGGGTGCAGGCGGATCGTGAAATCCCGGTCCCCGGTGATAGTCACGATCGGCTGAAGACGAAGCGCAGCCGACATCAGCGCAAATCCATTGTCCGCCCGAAGTATCGCGTTCGCCGACACCACGCCGACCGTAGACAAGACCGAGGTGTCGCGAAGAAACACGCGCTGCTCTTGGGACAGCGATTCGAGCACCCGTTCGGCGAGGTAGTCGAACAGGCCGAGGCCTTCGTGGGTCAGCCGGTCGAGCGTCTCGGCAATCGAAACCGCATCGGTGGCACGCAACCGGGTCATCTGCACTGCGACCGGCCAGCCCTCGGTGATCCGCTCGACACGTGCTATCTCATCGGCATTGAAGCGTTGCGGCAGCAACGCCGACAGCTCGGCCCGCGTCAGACGCAGCTGCGGCGCGTCGATGGTCGCCGCGAGGCCTTGCAGCTCGAGCTGCAGAAACCAGGCGTTCAGCGGCTGTCGCGAGCCGAGCAGGACGTGGATGTTTTCCGGAAGCAACGCCATGAGCCGCTCGATGAGCGTTTCGGCGTCCGAGGCGATCAGCCGTTCCAGGGCATCCACGAACACGTACACGCGCGCTCCCAGGCTGCCCATTCGCAGCGCGAAGTCACCGGTGGTGAACTCCTGGTTGTCCCTGCGCATGCCCGCCGCGCCACCGGCGGCGTACAACGTGTCCACGAAGTGGGCGGGCTCGGCATCGAGGTCGGAGCACTCGAGCCACACGGCGGTATCACCGCGTGCCTGCACACGTCGGTACGCCTGCGCGAGGAGCGTCGTCTTGCCGAATCCCGCCGGACCCAGGATGAGCGTTACCTGGGCCGCGCCCAACGCCTTGGTGGACGTGATGCGGGTCAGCAGCCGTTCCCGCACCAACTCGTGCGCTGCGACCGAGGGCGGCCGGAAGCGGCCCGGAGAGTCAGCGGGCATGATGGGCGCTCACGGCTCGCAGTGCAGGCCCGCAGGCGTGGATGCTCATCGCCCTATGCGTCCAGCACCAGAACGGCCGAGCCGGGGCGGGCGCAACAGGGAAGCGCATAACCCGTCCGCGGCCTGCTGGCGGGTGCAAATTCGTACTGAACGGTGCCCTCGATCACCCGGCAGGCGCATGTCTGACAAAAGCCCGTGCGGCATGAGAACGGCAGATCAAGCCCCAAAAGTCGTGCGGCTTCCAGAATGGTGCCTGAATCCGACGAGCGCCACATCGTCGACCGGCCGCTTTTGCGAAACACGATCTGGGCCTCATCCAATTGGGGGCCAAATCCCGGGCGCGCGTCGATCACGAAGCTTTCCGCGTGAACCCGCTCGGGTGCCGCCCCCTTCGATATCAGAGCGCGGCCGATGTCCTCGCAAAACGCCCGCGGCCCGCACAGATAGTAATCGACTTCGTACCAGGGAACGGAGACCGACTTGCCTGCAAACTCGATCGAGAGATCCCGAATGGCCTCGAGCAGCTGCGCCGCGTCGAGTCTGCCAGCACGATGCGGCGCCGGGACCTCGTGCTCGGCGGCGCGGGAGTAAAAGAATTCCGCCCGCAGATTCGAATGTCCGCTTGCGAGCGCCTCGATTTCTTCGCGAAACGGGTGGGCAGCGGGACTGCGCACGCAGTGGAAAAGCCGAATCGGCGCGGCGGCCGGTCCACGGTCGAGATGGGCTTCCAGCATCGCGAGCAACGGGGTGATGCCGATGCCCGCGGCGAGGAGAACGACCGGCATGACGCGGGCCCGGTCGAGATTGAAATCGCCGGCCGGCGGCCGCAGCTCGATGAGGTCACCCCTGCGGAGCGAAACATGGAGCGCCTCCGATGCACCCCGCCGGGGTTCGCGCTTGACGCTGATTCGGTAGGCCGTCGGGCTGCGAGAATAGGTCGACAAACTCCAGGGCCTCACGAACTCTTCGCCGGATGTCGTCCGAAAGCGCACCGGCACGAACTGACCGGCAGCGAAGCGAGGGAGCGGGCCCGCATCGACGGGGCGCAGCACGAAGCTTCGCACCGAATCGGTCTCATCGACCAGGTCATGGACGACGAAGGGGCGCCAGTCGGCCCAGTGACGATCGAGGTCCGGCGCATCGAGAAGCCGATAGTAGGCCCCGGAGAGGAGCAGTGCAGACGTTTTGCTGAGCGAGGGTAGTGCGAGGATTCGCTCGAGCTCCTCAGCAGTCAGGGAATGCTCTCCCCGTGTGCAGGCACCGATTTCGTACACGGTGGGATTGCTCGATTCCTGGTGTATGACCCGTACCGAGTCGCCCGCCGCGACGGCGCCCGGCTCGAGTACACCAAAGTACACGCCGGTTCTGCCCGACGACGCAAAGTCTCGAACGAAGCTGTCCGGCTGCTCCATGCGCCATGCCAACTTGAAGCAAGGTATCCGCGGTCCGGCCACGATCAATCGGAGTCGCGGCCCGATTTGCACGATGTCGCCCACATGCAGGTGACGCTCAGAGAGTCCACGAATCGTGAGATTCTCGGCGAAGTATCCATGCGGCCATTGACCGGGGGCCACGCCGAGCGTCTCGGCCCAATACGCATAGTGCTCCTCCGCGATCGCATAGACCGGGTCGGGGTGCACGGCGGTTTCATTTCCGTCGAGACCGTTGCGACCAACGGAACAAGGTAGCGCGAGGGGAGATTTAAGATATGCGGTCTCGACTGGCTCGCCGCCAATCTGGACGGCGCGGGTTCTTCCAACGGAAACCGCGATCAATTCCATGTTTGCGCGAGGCGGACCCAACGTGTGATCGGCATGTCGGTTTCGGTCTGGAACTCTCATATATCGATTGATAATCGTCCAACGGACTAGCCACTTCAAGAAAATCGATCGAGCCGCGCTTGGTTCGTGTCATTACGAGAGCGCGAAGAACATCATGACCGGCTCGTCTGGCACGGCTGGCGGGATGTGGCGCCAGAAACGGACGGCGTCGAACTCCCCAGGCACTGGAGAGTCACTCTCAAATCGACCTCGCAATAAGGAGCGGCTGTTGGTAAACGTCCTCGGGCACTCGGTCTCCACAAGGCAGGTCTGTCGCCACATCATCCGCGATCGAGGCAATTCGGGGTGCGAAGACGGAACGAAGGATCGATCGTGCGCCGTTGTCATGGCGATCATGGACCTTCGGCCCGTCCCCGGGGGGCGATGAAACTTGCGCCTCCTGTCCGTACATTGTACGGGTGCTATGATGAGCTTACCCAGAAAGCAAAGGACCAATGAAATGCGCAGCTCCACGAAACGCCGAGAGGACCGCCTCGAGGTTCGCTTGACCCCCGAGGCGAAGTCGATCCTGAAGCGCGCCGCGTCGGTCGAACGCAAGACCGTCAGTGCCTTCATTCTCGATAAGGGCTTGTCGGCGGCCGCCGAGACGCTCGCCGATCGGCGCGAGCTCTCACTGAGCGCCAAGCAGTATGGCGCCTTTGTCGCCGCGCTCGACGCGCCGCCAAAATCCCGCCGGCGCCTTGAAAAGCTTCTCAGAACCCCCGGCGTTCTTGAGTGAGCGAACTCGGCGCGATCGAGAAACCGCGCCGCGAGCACCTGCTCGACCGCTTCGACTGCGGCAAGAGGCATCGGCGCCAGGGCGCTGCTGGTGCACGCCAAGGATGAGGAGGCCGGAAGACTCGATCTCGTGGATTTCGTGACGTACGAAATCGCTCCCGATACCGAGCACCCGCAGATACAAAACGAGGGTATGCGGTACGAAGGCTTGCGATGTCGCACCGAGTGCCGCTTGGCGGGCAAGCTCTCTGGCCAACGTTTCGGGGTGAACGTCGCGTTTGGCGATCCCATCCTCGAGGAACCTGAGATCATTAGCGCCGAGGATGCCCTTGCATTCGCTGGCGTGGACCACACTCGAGCTGACCACCGCGGTAGCGGCCTTGATGATGCGCCGCTTCAGCCCAATGCCACGGGCATGCGTACGAGCGTCGCCCTTGTAGGTGGTGTCCAACAAGGGATTATCACCGATCTGCAAAGCCACCAATTTGCCCGCACTCCGCGGAAGTGACACATCCCCGAGATTGGGGAAGAATGGCAGGCGCCGCCGACCCGGCACAGGAGGATGGTCATATGAACCCCAATTTTCAGACACCCCCGGCGGCGATCGTCTACGCCAGCGGCGAGCGGCCGGTCTTCAAGCCCGGCGATGCGATTCGCATCCGCGAGCGCAAGCCCGTGGGGCACTATCGCGTCCCCACCTACCTACGCGGCAAAAAGGGGGTGGTCGAACGCGTGATCGAGCCCGCCGCCGTGGACAACGAGGAGGAGGGCTTCGGCCGGAACGCCGGCTCTCGGCGCCACTACTACCGCCTGGCGCTGCCGATGACGGAGATCTGGCCCGACTACGTCGGGTCTCCCAACGATGGACTGCACGTCGAAGTGTTTGAAACCTGGATCGAGAGGATCTGACCATGACAGAGCTGCATTCAGACCACGACCATGCACATGCTCCCGAGGATGCCGGGCTCGGCTATTACGACATCATGGAAACGGCGGTTCGAGAGCTGCTGATTTCAAAGGGGTACTTCAGCGCCGATGAGATCCGGCGCCAGCTGGAGGTGCTCGATTCACGCTCGCCCGCACTCGGTGCGCGCGTCGTTGCGAAGGCGTGGACCGACCCCGAATTCCGACGGCGTCTGCTTGCGGATGGCCGCAAGGCATGCGAGGAGGAGTTCGCCATCAGTTTTTATGACGATACCCAGCTCATCGTGCTGGAGAACACCGAGAAGGTGCACAACCTCATCGTCTGCACTCTGTGTTCCTGCTATCCGCGGCCCGTGCTGGGCTTGCCGCCCGATTGGTACAAGCTCAAGCCCTATCGGGCGCGCGCGGTCAGCAACCCCCGCTCGGTGCTCGCGGAATTCGGGACCCATTTGCCGGAGGACGTCGAAGTCCGCGTGCACGATTCAACCGCCATGGTGCGCTACCTCGTTCTCCCGCGGCGTCCGGAAGGCACGGAGAGCTACACGGAGGACGCGCTCGCCACACTCGTGACGCGCGACACGATGATCGGCGTGATCCCCGCCCGCCTCGATGGGAGCCAGCCATGAGCGATACTCGACAATTGGTGGAGCGATTGCCCACCGACATGGGCGGCCAACCGGCCGATGCCATTCAACGCATCGAGCACGCCATGGCGCCATGGGAGAAGCGCTGCCATGCGCTCGCTGACGTGCTCGACTTTCACAAGATCATCAACACCGAGGAGAAGCGCTGCGGTGTCGAGGCCCTCGGGACCGAGATGGTCAACAAGCTCAGTTACTACGAGCGCTGGATCGTCGCGTTCGTCAACATTCTGTTCCGCAAGGAAATACTGACGCCGACCGAACTTGCATTGAAAATGCAGGAAGTCGAGACCGCACGACGCCAGCACGAGAGCGAACCTCCGCGAACGCACGTGTGACGGCGACCTCCCCAGGGATGGATTGGTGCGGCTCGAGTCTCCTCTGCTTGCAGGCGAACATAGCGTCACGGAGGTTGCTTACGCCGTTGGCTATCGCTATCCCGCCAACTTTACCTATTCCATCACTGGCGGAATGGGCTCAACCCATGGATTGAACACTGTGACGCGCGCTTTTTCGTAATCGCCGGTATTGCGGGAAACGATAGTGAGGCCGTAGTGCTGCGCCGTCGCGGCGATGATGAGATCGGGCTGCGAGAACGTATGACCGACCTTACGGCCCATCTCCACCAGCAGCCTCCGTTTAAGCATCACGTCCTCGGAGATCGGCAGCGCTCTTTGTTCGAACATCGGCCGCACCTTCTGGGTGAGCCAATCGTTGAGCGCCGTGCGGCGGGTTACATCCGTGAGAACTTCGATTCCGAAGCGGATTTCGGCGAGTGTGACGACGCTGATATAAAGTGATTCGAGAAGCTGCTTGGCGACGAACGCCGCGACTTTGGCTTCAGGCTTCGGGCGCCTGAGCTCTGAAAGGATGTTTGTATCAAGTAGCCATGCGGTCACAGCGAGACATCGCGAACGGGCATGGCGCCGCGGCTCGGCTCGATATCAATGTCGCGGTATGGCGAGGCCTGCATCGCGCTGATGAGGGCCTGCCCGGTGACACTCCCTTTCAGGCGGCGGAACTCTTCGGCGGCGATGATGACGACTTCATCGCGGCCGTGCACGGTGACGTGCTGGGGTCCTTCGCTCCGCACCTTGCGTACGAGTTCGCTGAAACGGGCCTTGGCGTCCTGCAAGAGCCAGTAGCCCAAGCGTCCTTTCGCGCCGCGACCCTTTCCGGCTTTCGGCGTCGAGGGCTTTGATTTAGATATTCTAGTCATGCTGACTAGAATATAGCAAATAGGCCGCTCCATGCAAGGGAAAAGGGTGCAGTTCAATCGGTAACTATAAGAAAGAGCAAATTGGTTGACGATGATGGTGCGCTTGCTCAATCTGTAGTACATTGTAATACATGAGCACATTGACACTGCGAGTACCGGATGATCTCGACAAGGCCCTTGAGCGCCAGAGCGCCGCGCTTGGAATTTCGAAAAGCGACCTTGCTCGTGAAGCCTTGAAGCGCTATTTGCGGGTCGCAGAATTTCGTACCCTGCGCTCCAAACTAGTTGCCCGTGCGCAGGCCGGCGGGGTTAATACGGATGAAGATGTTTTTGAAGCACTCAAGACGAAGTGAGGATCGCGCTTGACTCTTCGGTACTCATCGCGGCGCACATCAGCCGTGCTGGCGTGTGCGCGGAACTACTTGAGGATGTGCTGCTACACCATGAGCTGGTAATTTCTGATTTCATCCTCGAGGAACTCGGGCGAAAGCTCGTTGAGAAATTCAATTTTCCGAAGCGCGATGCCGATCAGGTCGGCGCCTTCCTCCGTCGCGTTAGCATTGGTGTACAGCCCGCCGATCTGCCGCCAGAGCTTTGTCGAGATTCCACCGATTTGCCGGTGCTGGGCACGGCGGTTGCCGGTGCCTGCGCGCTACTGATCAGCGTCGATCGCGATCTTCTCGATATGCAGACAATTCACGCCATTCCGATTATTCGTCCGGGCGAGTATTGGCGACGCACGGCCGAGATCGATTGATTTAGAATGGAAATTCGGCGGCAGCCCGTTCCAACGTCACCATTTCGCAGAGTGGGTGCACCCGGATTGGATCGGTCTCATCGTCTTCTGCGGCTTATGGAACCGACCCCCTTCCCAGGCACACCAAGGCACAATCCTGCCACACGCAATCTGAGTTGGTCACATTTCCGTCACAGCTGGCTCTGGTTGATCGCCATGCGCCGCGAACCGTAACGCTCGTCAAACACCTATGGCTTCTTGGCCACGACCTTGCCGCCCTCCCAGACGAAAATCGGTGTTCCGTGCACACGCGCCACTTCTCGGGCAGTACGTGCGGCACGCCGCAACCCACGACCGACACCGGCGGCAAAGCTCTCCGGCTTCTTTGGGGATTTTCGTCGAGTGGTCATGGTCCGCGCTCCAGCAATCTCGGTTTGCATTCGGAATTCTCATATATTGCCCAGTAATCCGCCAGAGTCTCTAATTGATTTCCGGACTACCAAGTCACCTTCAACAGAAGAGCGCCGCGGATTCGACGATCGGCGGCGCCCTACTTTCCAATCAACGAACGCCAGAACCAATCTGCGCGGGTAGCCAGGCAACAGCCCTGTCGATCACTTCCCCCATCTTCGACGGCCCGCCCAAGACGCCGCAATGTCCGATGTCCGGAATCAGATACACCTCGGTGTTGCGGCGGCCTTTAAAAACGAGCGTATCGGCCTGCGGGACGAAATAGTCGTTCGCGCCGTTGATGACGAGCATGGGAGAGTTATCCGCTCGATCCAATAGCGACCGCCGCGAGAACTGCTGTACGGCCGCCATGAAGTCCGCGGTGGTCGGCTCATGGTCGAACCCCATGTCGTTACCGATGATACCGGGCATGCCAAAAGGCAGGTTCTGCGCGTTTTCTTTGCCCCAAGCCTTATCGACGGGACCACCGTTTACGATGGCGGCATCGACCGCGCCGGTAAGTCCAGTCATTGCGGAGAAGTTGCCGCCAAACGAAAATCCGAGATGCGCGACCTTGCCGTTGCCGAGCTTGCGCGCCTCTTTCACTATGCCGAGCACGAGCTCGTCACACTTGACGGAAAGTGGGATGGTACTTTCGCCCGTGCCTGCGATGTCGAAGCCCAAGACCGTAATGCCGAGCCGTTGGGCCAATGTCACGTAGACCGGGTGCAGACCCATTTTGAAGGTATCGACGCCGCCGGTGTAAATCAGTACCGGCGCGCTCGCGTACTGGCCTGTCACTGAAAACAGATGCACCGGTGTGCTCACAGTTCCGCCTTGATAGGGGATCGCGAGTAGTCTGCGCTCGAATTTGACGGGGAAGCTCGGTGCCGCCTTAAGGTAGCATTCAAGCTGATTTTGCTGCGCCTTGCGCCGCGCATCGGTGGCGAGGCAGGGAAATATGGCGAAGCCGTAGGCAAACGAGGCGAGAAGCGGGTTTCCCGCTTCCAAATATTTCCGCGCGAACGCAGACCATTCGTACGACCATCCACCCGGCGCATCGGCCCACATATCCTTGATCGTGGCTCGCAATGTATCGACATCTGCTTTCGGGATGCCGAACGCAATGAACTGGGTATAGCGATCTTCGAAACTGGTGGCGGGGCTGAGGTTATAGGTGTAGCTCATGACAAATCTCCTGTCGGGTTGAACGTCTCCGCCCTTGGGGCCGGTGATTGGCAAGTTACCGGCACCGGAGAGGAGAGTCGTGTCGGAACGGTCCGGAAACGGTCTGGATTGGGAACTGAGCAAGCGGAAGAGCCACCCCCGCATAGCTGGGGTGGTACGCGCCCGGACACCCCTGCTAGTCTGGCGTTTGGGGACCCCGCGGGCTGCGAAAGCAAGGGATGGAGTCATGGCACCGCCGCTGTGTGTTCGGTTCGGCGCATTCGAGTTGGACGAAGCGGACGCGCGCCTGAAACGCGACGGTCAACCCGTCGCTTTGCCACCCAAGGCCTTCGGCGTGCTGTGCGCGCTCGTCCGTCAACCCGCAGCCCTGGTTACCAAGAACGCGCTGCTCGATACGGTCTGGGGCCATCAGCATGTCAGTGAATCGGTACTGAAGACCGTCATTAGCCAGATCCGCTCGGCACTCGAGGATGATGCCAATCGTCCACGCTTCGTGGAAACCGCCTCACGGCTCGGTTATCGGTTCATCGGTACCGTTGCCACCGCGAACGAACGCGCCCTCCCTCAAGTTACAGCGGAGCCCCTAAACGCGTTTATCGGTCGTGAGCGCGAGTTGGCAAGATTGCAGACGAGCTGGGAGCGCGTTGCAAGTGGCCGCCACCATCTGACGTGGATTGCGGGCGATGCGGGGATCGGCAAGAGCACACTGGTTGAGACCTTCGTTTCGCGCTGCGGCGCAGCAGTCATCGCCCAAGGTCAGTGCGTTGAGCAATATGGCACGGGTGAGCCCTATCTTCCCGTGCTCCAAGCCCTGGCAGACCTTTGTCGTGCCTATCCGGACTTGATTGGCTTGATGCGCACGTGCGCGCCGGCTTGGCTGCTGCAGCTACCCTGGCTGCTGGAAGTGACCGAGCGCGGATCGCTGGCCCGAGAACTTGCGGGTATCAGCTCCGAGCGCATGTTGCGCGAATTCCAAGAACTCATGATCCGCTTCACCGCGCAGCGGCCTCTACTCTTGATCGTCGAGGATTTGCACTGGGCGGACACGGCGACGCTGAAACTGATGGACCATTTTGCCCGCCAACGGGATGCCGGTCATGTGCTGTGGATTGGAACCTTCCGGTTGACGCAGGTGATCGCCGAGGGGCATCCGCTGCAGACGGTCCGCCAGGAGTTGCGGTTGCATCGCCTCTGCGAGGAACTCGTCCTTGATTGCTTCACGGAGTTAGAGGTACTTAAGTACCTGCAGTCGCGCATCATGCCGGCCGGTGCCTCTGAAGAGTTCGTCAAGCGCCTTCATTCGCACACGGACGGCCTACCCCTGTTCGTCGCCAACGTCGTAGAGACCCTGCGCGCCCCAGAGCAACGCACAGCGACGTCGACTGCGTTGCCAGTACCCGAAGACCTGATAAGCGCGGTCGAGCGGCGCATTGCCCTCCTGACAACCGATGTGGTCGCGTTGCTGGAGGCCGCCGCAGTGTGCGGCGTGGATTTCAGGGCTCGTGTGGTGGCCTCGATGCTCGATCGTCCCTATGCGGAGGTCATCGACGCCTGTGATCAACTCGTTCGGCAGCAGTACTGGCTGCGGCCGGTGACAACGCTCGACCTCAATGACGGTTCACTCGATTCGCAGTATGTGTTCCGGCACGCGATCTACCGGCACGCGTTCTACCGGCGAATCAGTGGGGCACGGCGCGTGTCACTACACCGGCGATGCACCCGGGGTCTCCGAGAAGGTGAAGCACTCGGCGTCGCCCCCTCGCCAGCCGAGCTTGCTTATCACCACGAGCAAGGTCACGAAATGGCGGACGCAATACGCGCCTATTCGCTCGCCGCCCGCAATTCATTGCGTAGTTTCACGCCGGGTACCGCTTACGAGCACGGCGAGAAGGCACTTAAGCTGCTCCCGCATATTCTCGACGTCAACCAGCGACACGAGCTCGAGCTCGCTATCGAAAGCGCACGCGGTGCCGCTGCTTCGCAGCTCTACGGCGTAGCCTCTGTCGAGGCACGCGCAATCTTCGAGCGCGTCCAAGAGCTATGCGAGCTGCTGCCACAGCATCCCGCGAGGGTCGCGCTGCTGAGCGGCTACGGCGGATCGCTGTTCATCCGCGCCGAATATAGGAAGCTCGAAAGACTGGCCGAACAGCTCGACACTCTTCAACGCGACGATCTGCCCACCCTGCCATTTTTCAGGTCAATCTTTCGCGCCATTGCGATATCGGCGCGCGGCGAGTGCCGTGTGGCCACGGAATGGTGGATGCGGGCCATCGCGATCTGCGAAGGGATCACCGATCGCCGGGCCTACGATGGGTTCACGCTGGACCCGGAAGTCGGGGCGCGCGCGAACGCCGTGCGTACGCTCTTTGAGCGCGGTCTTTTCGATCGGGCACGGGCCGAAGCGATGCGCGCCGTCAATCTCGCGCAGCAGATCGGCCAGCCTCTCACGCGATCGTTGGCGCACTGGCGGGCGGGAATGCTCGAAGTCCGCTTCGAGAATCCAGAAGGGGTCCTGAAACACGCCGACGCCATTCGGGAGATCGTGGAGACCACCACGGTCTCTCAGGGCGACGGGGCCGCCCGCTACTTGCGGGGTTGGGCGATGGCGCGACTCGGCGATCCCAAAGGGGGGCTTGAGCTGATCCGGGATGGCCTCGAGCGGCAACTGCGGATTGGCGCTATCGCCAACTGTACGGAAGTGATGGGCTACGCGGCGGAGGCACGGATCCTGGCGCGTGATTGGGCGGGCGCCGAAAAGGAACTTTCCACGGCTTTTGACCGAGCTCGTGAGCTGGGAGAGTGGGTCTATTCCCCCATGCTGATGTTGCTTGAGGCCCGTGCAGCATTGGGGCGAGGTGATTCGGCATTTGCGCTGCACCGCTTGCGTGAGGCGGTTGCGATGGCGCAAGAACAGGAAGCTCCGGGATTTGAACTCAAGGTGGCCTGTACGCTCGTCGAACACGCGGATAGCACGTCCAAGGATCGCGCGGCGCTCGCCGCTCTGCTCAAAAAGCTCCC
>Ga0335073_10004266_pt1 | contig 20006 bp, 20 predicted proteins | sample Lox_Sample_22_FD_207093 | JGI IMG/M metagenome (GOLD analysis project Ga0335073, IMG submission 207093) | Soil microbial communities from Loxahatchee National Wildlife Refuge, Florida, United States - Lox_Sample_2.2 | ecosystem: Environmental > Terrestrial > Soil > Wetlands | place: USA...
GGTGATGAAGCCGGCCATGTCGCTGGCGGCGAACACCGCCGCCCGGGCGATGTCGTCGGCCTGGGCCAGCCGGCCGAGCGCCATCTTGGCGATCGTGTCATCGAGCAGCCGCTTGGCCTGCTCCGCGTCGGCCCCGCTGAACCGGGCGGGCGCCGCGCGGTAACCGGGGGTGTCGGTGGCGGCGGGTGCGATCGCGACCACCCGGATGCCGGCCGGGCCGAGTTCAAGAGCGAGACTCCGAACGAGCCCGAGCGTTCCGTGTTTGGCCGCCACGTACTGATAGCGGCGGGCCCGGCCGTGGTGGGCGCTGCCCGAGGTGACCAGGATGATGACGCCGCGCTTACCGGCTGCCAGCATCCGCTGGGCCGCCTCCCGTGCGGTGTAGAAGGAGCCGTCGAGGTTGACGCCGATCCCCTTACGCCACATCTCGTCGGAGTACTCGGCGATGCCGCCGCTTGAGCTGAGCCAGGCCGTGTTGACCCAGATGTCGATCGGGCCGAGCTGCCCGGTCACCGTGTCGCCGAGCGCGCGCACCGACGCGGGGTCGGTGACGTCGACCGTGAGCGGTACCACCCGCGCGCCCGGGGTGCGCTTGGCGATCAAGTCGACCGTCTCCTGCGCCTTATCGGGCGCGATGTCGGCCACCGCGACCGCGGCGCCCGCCTCGGCGAGGCGAAGCGCCGTGGCCTGGCCCATGCCGCTGCCCCCGCCGGTGACGACCGCGACGCGGCCTTCCAGTGACCAGAGCCGGGCGAGGGCGGTGTCGGTGAAGTCAGGGATCATGAGCGGTCCTCCTCGTTGGCTGCGGTGCATGCGCCGGAATTGCACACGCCGGTCACGCTCGCCCTGGCTCGACGGACACCCCGATGGCGTCGGCGCCTGGAACATCACCCGCGAGCGTACGGATGGCCTGCTCTACCTCGTCCAGCGCGAAGGCATGGGTGTTCGCCTGGGCGATCAGGTCGCCGTCGCGCTCGATCAGCCGGCAGGCCCGCTCGAAGCTTGAGTAGTTGGCAGCCATCGCCCCGATAACCGTCACCCCCTTGTAGATCAGCTCGTCCGTCACCAGGCCGGGGATCGGCTCGCCGCGCTTGAGGCCGATCAGCACGATGCGGCCGTCCTTGCGGACGGCCTTGATCGCGTCGGTCACCGGCTGGGTGGCGACCGCCGAGGCCTCGACGACCACGTCCGCCATGGCACCGCCGGTCACGTGGCGGACCACGTCGACCACGTCCTCGGCGTCGACGTCGACGGTCACGTCCACGCCCCAGCGCTTGGCGACCTCCAGCTTGTGGGCGTCGCTTGAACGGCCGGTGATGATGACCTTGTCCGCCCCGGCCCGCATCATCGCGAGCGCCGCACCCAGCCCGCGCTGTCCCGGCCCGAGGACCAGGCCGACCTCTCCCGCCTTGAAGGCGGGCAGGTCGCCGCCCCAGCGGATGCCGGACGCGATCGAGTTCACCAGGGCGAGCGCGTCCAGCGGTGCGGCCTTCGAGACCTTGTGCAGCAGGGCGCCCTGGGGGACGTAGACCAGCTCGGCGAAGCCGCCCCACAGGCCAGGCTCGCGGTCGGCCGAGACAAGCCCGTACCTGAGCAGGTCCTCGCCCGCGTCGCACAGCGAGTAGTGGCCGGAGACGCAGGGCGGGCAGGCCCAGCACGGCACGATCGCCTCGGTCACCACCCGGTCGCCGGGCGCCACCCGCCAGCGGCGGGCGGCCCGCGGACCGACCGCTTCGACCGTCCCGACGAACACGTGCCCGAGGATCACCGGGTAGACCGTGCTCGACGGCCGGAGCTTGCCCAGGTACTGGGTGACGTCGCTGCCGCCGAGACCGCACACCTCCACCCGGATGAGGGCGTCGTCCTCGCCGAGGGCCGGGACCGGGAAAGTCTGGATGCCGAGAGTTTCCGCGGCAGTGAGGACCGCGGCCCTGACGCCGCCGGCCTGATCGTTCATCGCAACCTGACTCTCTTCATTGATGCCGCCCGCTGCAGCGGGTGATGGTTGCGGCAACCAGCCGCCTATGACCGGCTCGTTGCCACAACCATCCGGCCCGCATGCCGACGTGCCGGGTTTCACTGGGACGGCGCGGGCCGGGGGCGGTCGGGCTCGATGCCGAAGCGCTCCGTGTAGGCCGCGAAACGGCGCCGGACGCGCTCCGGCTCGAAGCCGAACTGCTCGGGGGTGTACTCGTGGGCGCCGTGCTTGCCCTGCGGGTTCTCTTCCTGGAAGTCGCCCGCCCGGCGGACGGTCTCCTCGTCGACCGGGAGGCCGAAGTGCTCGTAGATCCGGGTCACCGCGGCGACCGGGTCGGCGATCAGGTCGTTGTACTGGACGTCGAGGAACCGGTCGTCGCCGACCCGGTCCCGCACCTCCAGGGCGGACCATTCGGCGCCGAACCGCCCCGGGTCGAACACCGGGCTGTTCATGGAGCGCAGGGTGCCGACGAAGCTCACGGCGGAGGGGACGACCTTGGCCGGGTCGCGGTGGGTCCAGACGATGCGGGCATCCGGGTAGACCTCGAGCAGCGCGTCCAGGCCGAACAGGTGCTTGGGCCACTTGAGGACCCACTCCCCCGGGTGCCGGAACTGCAGGTGCTGCAGGAACCGCTTGTGGTGCTCGTAGACGACGCGCTGGTCGGAGTTCAGGTACCACTCGTAGTAGCCAGGGATCCGCTGGTAGGCCAGGTACGTCTGGTTGGCGAAGCTCCAGTCGATGAGGCCGAGGCACTGCTCGGGCCGCCGGGCGCCGTAGGGGTGGATGGCCTGCAGCCGGGCGGCGCCGGCCCTTGTGTCGATGGCCTGCTGGACCTCGGCGATGCGCGGGTCGGTCGCGGCGGTCGCCGCTTCCGGCGGCGGGGACGGCAGCCGCATCTCCCATTCGGCCGGGGAGCGGGCGCCCGGCCGGGTGGCCAGGAGTGCCTGCAGGTGGGTCGAGCCGGTCCGCGGCAGGCCGGTGATGACGATCGGCGCCTTCACCTCCTGGGCCGCGATCTCGGGGTGGCGCTTGCGGTCGTCCACCAGCCGCAGCCGCTTAACCAGGGCGGGCAGCACGAGGTTCGCCGCGACCTGCGCCACCCGCTCGGACGGGTTGCCTGACTCGTGCGCGAGAGACCAGAGCAGGACGTCGATGCCCGCACGGAAGGGGAGGTCGCCGAAGTCAGTCAGTCCGGTTCGTTCGGATGCCAGCTCGAGCAGCTGCTCGGACGTGAGGGCCGTCGCGGACGTGGTCATCTCGCATCCTCCGCCGGCTGCTGCGTGGCCTGCGCGGTGGTGGGCTGCTCGGCTGCCTGCACCAGCCGCCCGGGGAACCGCTCCTCGATGATCCGCCGGAACCCGTCTTGCCACTTGACCTTGCACGGGCCGGTCAGCGAGATCCGCTTAGCGGGGTCGAGGTTGCGCGGGTAGGCGATGATGTCCGTCATGCCGGTGAAGGAGTAGGAAGTGCCGAGCTGCCCGGCCACCCAGGGGACGTACTGCTCGACCGAGATCGCGTCGTCGCCGCCCCAGTTGGTGACCGTGCCGCCAACCGTGGCGCCCGCGAAGAAGGGCTCCAGGTGCTCGGCCATGTCGTCCTCGTGGATCGGGCAGCCGACCATCTCCCAGTCCGGATTGACCGCGACCGGCTCGCCCTGCGCCACCCGGGTGATGACCCGGGTGGGCGCGCCGCCGAAGCTCGCCCGGCCGTAGGACCAGTTCATCCTGGCGATCGTCAGCGGTACGCCGTGAATGCGGGACAGCGACCTGGCGACCGCCTCGCCGGCGAACTTGCTGGTGCCGTAGGCGAAGCGGGTGTTGATCCGGGTGCTGCCGCCGCAGCGGTCGGTCTCCTGGTAGGCGTACCAGGGGTCGGGGTGGTCCCAGTAGACGCCGCTTGTCGAGACGTAGATCCAGGCCTTGGCCCGGTTGAGGTGGTTCAGCAGGAGCCCGGTGCCTTCGGCGTTCTGCTTGATGCCGGTCTCGATGTCGGCCGGGAAGACGTCGGCCGCCGCGTGGAAGACGTAGTCGAAGTCATTGGGCACGCCGGCGAAGTCACCGCTGGTGTAGTCGCAGGTGATCGGCGTGATCCCGAGTGCCTCAGCCGCTTCCCGCGAGCCGGGCTTGGAGTAGCGGGCAAGGCCGTAGATCTGGTTGTGCGGCGCCAGGATGGCGGCGATCGAGCCGGCCAGCTGGCCGGTCAGGCCGGTCATGAGCAGCCGTGCGTTCTTCAGCATCGAAGGCACCTCACGTTCCTCGGGCGGGGCTGGTACCGGCCGACGGTTCGCCGCCGGCCACGGCCCGCAGTGCGGCTTGCGCCCAGCCGGGGTGCGCGATCAGCAGGTCGGGCAGGTAGGGATCGGGGTTGTTGTAGGCGAGCGGCGTGCCGTCGAGCCGCGAGGCGTGCAGGCCGTAGGCCAGGGCCACGGCCACCGGCGCCGCGCTGTCCCACTCGTACTGCCCGCCGCTGTGCGCGTAGATGTCGGCCACGCCACGGACGACGGCGAGCGCCTTGAAGCCCGCCGAGCCCAGCGGCACCAGGTCGGCGCACAGCGCCTGTTCGACCAGGCTTGCCGACCAGCCGGGACGGGTCCGGCTCACCGCCAGCCGCGGCGGAGTGGCCGCTGGCTTCGGGGCCGGCGGAACGGGAGCGGTGGCGGTCGACCAGACCTCGTTCAGTGCCGGCAGGGCGACCGCCCCGGCCACCGGGAAGCCGTCGATGACCAGGGCGACGTGTACGGCCCAGTCCGGCCGGCCGGGCTCGCCGAACTCGCGGGTGCCGTCGAGCGGGTCGACTATCCAGACCCGGCGCGCGCCCAGCCGCCGCGCGGAGTCCTTCCCCTCCTCGGACAGCACCGCGTCAGCGGGCCGGCGGGCGGCCAGTTCGCCGGCGAGCAGTTCGTGCGAGCGGCGGTCACCCTGCTTGCGCAGCGCGTCCGGGTCGTCGATGCCGGACGCGCGCAGCGCGCGCAGCAGCTCCGCGCTCTGCCCGGCCAGTTCCGCCGCCAGCTGGTGGTCAGCGTCACTGGCGAGTGCCCGTACCTCATCAGGCAGTGCGGTATTAGGCAGGGCGGTCATGGCACGATGCCCTGGGTGCGCAGCTGGCTGACGATCTGGTCCACCGACTCTTCCACGCTGCTTGTCACGGTGTCGATGCGGACCTCGGGCGACGGGGGCGGCTCGTACGGCGAGTCGATCCCGGTGAAGTGCGGCAGGTTGCCCGCCCGGGCCTTGCGGTAGAGCCCTTTGCGGTCGCGCCGCTCGGCGACGTCAAGCGGGGTGTCCACGTGCACCTCGACGAACTCGCCCGTCTCGACAAGCGCCCGGGCGGCGTCGCGTTCCGCGCGGAACGGCGAGATGAACGAGACGAGCACCAGCAGGCCGGCGTCGGCCATCAGCCTGGCGACCTCGGCCACCCGCCGGATGTTCTCCACCCGGTCGGCGTCGGTGAAGCCGAGGTCGCGGTTGAGCCCGTGCCGGACGTTGTCGCCGTCGAGCGTCACCGTGTGGCAGCCGAGCGCGTGCAGCCGCCGTTCGAGGGCGTTGGCGATGGTGGATTTGCCCGCGCCGGATATGCCGGTGAACCAGACCACGCCGGGCCGGTGCCCCTTGAGCGCGACGCGCGCCTCCTTGGTGACGTCGAGCGCCTGCCAGTGGATGTTGTCCGACCGCCGCAGCGCGAAGTCGATCAGGCCGGCCCCGACGGTGACGTTGGTCAGCCGGTCGATGAGCACGAAGCCGCCGGTCTCGCGGCTGGCCTGGTACGGGTCGAACGGCAGCCGCCGGCCGGTGGCGATGTTCGCGACCGCGATGTCGTTGACGGCCAGCGTGGTGGCGGGCGTGCGCTCCAGGGTGTTCACGTTGATGCCGTGCTTGAGGTGGGTGACGGTGCACGCGGTGGTCGTGCAGCCCAGCTTCATCAGGTACGGGCGGCCCGGCAGCAGCGGGTCGGTGTGCATCCAGACAAGGTGGGCCTCGAACTGGTCCGCCAGCCCGGCCGGGTCGGACGCCGAGACGATCATGTCGCCGCGGCTGACATCGATCTCCCGGTCCAGGGTGAGGGTCACCGACTGGCCTGCCTCGGCCGCCGGCAGGTCGCCGTCCCAGGTGACGATCCGCTGGACCCTGGCCTCCGCGCCTGACGGCAGCACCCGCACGACATCGCCCGGGCGCACCATCCCGCTGGCGATAATGCCCGCGTAGCCGCGGAAGTTCAGGTCGGGCCGGGTGACCAGCTGCACGGGAAGACGGAACGGGCCGTTCGCGGCGTCCCGGCCGGCCTCCACCGTCTCCAGGTACGTGATCAGCGTCGGCCCGTCGTACCAGGGCATGTTCGGGCCTGGCTCCACGACGTTGTCGCCGCGCAGCGCGGAGATCGGGATGGCCGTGACGTCGGTCAGCCCCAGGCTGTCGGCGAACTCGCGGTAGTCCGCCGCGATGCGGTCGAATACCGCCTGGTTGTAGCCGACCAGGTCCATCTTGTTGACGGCGAGCGCGACCTGCTTGATGCCGAGCATCGCGACGATGAAGCTGTGCCGCCTGGTCTGGGTCAGCACCCCCTTGCGGGCGTCGGCCAGGATGACCGCGACGTCGGCGGTGGAGGCGCCGGTGGCCATGTTGCGGGTGTACTGCTCGTGCCCGGGGGTGTCGGCGACGATGAACTTGCGCCGCTCGGTGGTGAAGAAGCGGTAGGCCACGTCGATCGTGATGCCCTGCTCGCGCTCGGCCGCCAGGCCGTCGACGAGCAGGGCGAAGTCAAGCGCCCCGCCCTGGGTGCCGACCCGCAGTGAGTCAGCCTCCAGCGCCGCGAGCTGGTCGTCGAAGATGAGCTTCGACTCGTAGAGCAGCCGGCCGATCAGCGTGCTCTTGCCGTCGTCGACGCTGCCGCAGGTGATGAAGCGCAGCAGTGTCTTGCGGTCATCGGTTTCCAGGTACCGGCCGACGTCGACCTCGGTGTCCGCCGTGCTCATCAGAAGTAGCCTTCCTGCTTCTTTTTCTCCATGGAGGCGGCGGAATCGTGGTCGATGACCCGGCCCTGCCGCTCGGAGGTGGTGGATCGCAGCAGCTCCGCGATCACGTCATCGAGGTTGTCGGCGGCACTCTCGACCGCGCCGGTCAGCGGGTAGCAGCCGAGGGTACGGAAGCGCACTTTGCGCAGCTGCGGCTCCTCCCCGTCGTGCAGCGGCAACCGGTCGTCGTCCACCATGATCAGCGCGCCGTCCCGCTCCACTACGGGCCGCTCGGCGGCGTAGTAGAGCGGCACCACCGGAATCCCCTCACGCCGGATGTAATGCCAGACGTCCAGCTCGGTCCAGTTCGACAGCGGGAACGCGCGGATGCTCTCCCCGGGACCCTTGCGGCCGTTGTAGACGTGCCACAGCTCGGGACGCTGCGCCTTCGGGTCCCAGCGGTGCTGCGCGGAGCGGACGGAGAAGACCCGCTCCTTGGCCCGGGATTTCTCCTCGTCGCGCCGGGCGCCGCCGAAGGCGAGGTCGAAGCCGTACTTGTCAAGCGCCTGCTTGAGTCCCTCGGTCTTCCACAGATCGGTGTGCAGCGCCGAGCCGTGCGTGATCGGGTTGATGCCCCGCTCGACGCATTCCGGGTTCTGGTACACGATCAGGTCGACGCCGTACCGCTCGGCCACGGTGTCGCGCATCTGGTACATCGCCCGGAACTTCCACGTCGTATCGACGTGCAGCAGCGGGAACGGCGGCCTGGCCGGGTAGAACGCCTTGACCGCCAGGTGCAGCAGCACCGAGCTGTCCTTGCCGACGGAGTACAGCATCACCGGCCGCTCGCTCTCGGCCACGGCCTCGCGCATGATGTGGATGCTGTCCGCCTCCAGGCGCTGCAGGTGCGTCAGCATCAGGCGTTTCTCTTTTCTTGCTGATGGCCGGCGCCGGGGATGGAGATGGCACTGCGCAGCGCCGAGCGCTCCAGGCCGCCGTAGCCGGTCTCGCCGTCCCACTGGTAGCGGGCGAACGCCGGCGAGATCACCGTCCCTGGCTCGTCGCCGACGTGCGCGCCGTACCTGCGGCCATCGGGGGCCGGGGTGACGAACGCGCTCGCGATCGTCTCGGCGGTGATGACGGCCTTATGCCGTCCGGCGTGCAGCTCGATCGTGAGCCGCTCGCCACCGGGTACCGCCTCGTCGAGGTGCGGCCATGTCAGCACGTCGGCATCGTGGAAGATGCCGTCCAGGTAGAGGAAGCCGCGGCCGCGCTCCGGGCGGTCGGCGGTGGCGCGGTAGCGCAGCAGTCCGAAGCCGCGGCCGCTCGGGAATCGCCCGTTGACGATGGCGTGGCCGGTGAAGCCGGGCATGTCGCGGCGGCGCCGGGAGTGGCTGCGAAAACCCGGCCCGGCGAACGGGTAGGTCTCTGCCGCGACTGTGACGGTGCCGCGCGCGTTGTAGAACTGGTGGTAGCGCAGCGACGGGGGCTGCTCGCCCCAGTTACCCTCGGTATTCCACGGCGCGGCGGCGGAGATGACCTCGAGGTCGACGACGGCCTCGACCGGGTCGCTGTCCGGCCGCGGCCCGGCCACGATCTCTCCGCCCGCCAGCCGGTACATCGGGGCGGCATAGCGGCCGCGCCAGCGGCGGAACGGCTCCAGGCACTCGATTTCCAGCCGGTCGCCGGCGGCGGTGGCGCCGCGGCTGTTGCGTCCGGCCCCGTGCTGGGCGAGCACGCTGCCGTCGGGCAGGAGCAGGAATACGCTCTCGCGCCGCAGCAGCACGTCGTCTTTCTCGGCGGCCAGGTACAGGTAGTGGCCGATCTTCGTGTCCGGGTCGTAGCCGTAGAGCCAGTAGGCCTCGTGATGGTCGGGGGGCTCCTTGAAGCCGACCTGGGGAACGTCGGTCTCCGGCGGCCACGGCCCGGACAGCCCGGTCGTTGCTGACATATCCGCAGTCTAAAAAGCATGTGTTCGACTGTCAATACAGTTATATTGTTTCCAATACAGTCGTTCCGTTTTTAGTCCTCTAGAGTTGAGCTCGTCATGACGAATCCCAGCCTTGCCTCCGGCCCGGCCGATCTCGCTCCGCGGGCGCGCATCCGCGAGGCGGCGCTGCGCCTGTACGCGGAGCACGGCACGCAGGCCACGTCCATCCGGATGGTCGCCGAGGAAGCCGGCATGTCCGCCGGCGCCGTGATGCACCACTTCAAGTCCAAGGACGAGCTGGCCGAGGCGGTGCAGCACGCGGTGGTGGCCAAGATCCGCGAGGTGGTCAGCGGCGTCGGGCTCGACCAGCCGCCGCCGGCCGCCGCCCGCGCCCGCCGGCAGGCGTTCGACCAGCTCATCGCGGAAAACCCGTTCATCGCCGGGTACATCAGGCAGGCCACCCTGGAAGGCGGGCCGGCCGGCGTGGCGCTGTTCACCGAGGGGTTCGAGCTGGTGCGGAGCGAGATGCAGGCGCAGGTCGAAGCGAAGATCGCCCGGCCGCTGCCCGATGCCGAGGTCGGGCTGGTGCTGTACCGGGCGATCAACCTGGCGCATATCGTCTTCGGCCCGCTCGTCGAGCAGATGCTCGGCCTGTCGCTGTCCGATCCCGCGGTGCTGGAGCGGTTCCGCGACGCCGCGGTCGACCTGCTGACCCGCCCGCTGTTCAACCAGACGCCAGCCGACGGCAACGGCCCCTAACGGCACCCGCAGCCTTCCGATGGTTGTGGCAACGAGCCGGTCATGGCCGTATCGCTGTAACAACCATCCGGGCTTGTCAGCGCGGTTCGCGGTCATGCCCGGCCCGGCCGGTGCTGGCCGCGGACCCCTTCATCAAGCAGTGTGAGGAGCGCTCGAGCGCCCTGGACGCATCGCCGCGCGCTGTCCTCCGTGGACTCCCCCGCCAGCGCGCGCGAGAGCATCGGCACCTCGAGGCCTACGGGGATGCCCCGGGGCACGGCGGCCAGGATCTCGGCCAGCGGGAGTTCGCCCTCACCGGGCACCATCCGGTCGATCGTGTCGTCCCGGTAGACGGCCCCGCGCTGCCTGACCGTGTTGTCGCTGAGTTGCACGTGCCGGATCAGGCTCGGGTCGACGGCGGCCAGGTCGGCCGCCGTGTTCCCCGCCCTTACGAGGTGCATGGTGTCGATGAGCAGGCCGAAGTCGGGCCGGCCGACCTGGCGGACCGCGTCGAGCGCCGCGCCAAGGGTCTTGAGGGTGAGCGACGGCGCGAACTCGACCGTCGTGCTCATGCCGCGCGCGGCGGCCATCTCCGCGATCAGGGCGAAGCCGTCGACGCTGCGGGCGAGGTCGGGATCGAAGCTCACCGTGTTGACCTGGGAGGTCCCGAGCTCGGCCATGACGTCCAGGTCTCGCTCGTACCCGCGCAGATCCAGGTCGGGATAGACCACGAGCCCGTCGCCAAGGAAGACCGACACCCCGCTGTCGTCCATCGCCGCGATCATCCGCCGCCGCAGGGCCGCGTCCTCGAGCAACGAGTACGGCGGGTAGTCGTGCGGGTTGTAGGGACGGGTGCTCAGGACGATGCCGAGGTACGGGCACTCGAGCTTCGCCGCGAGGGCGACCAGTTCGACCGGTGGCAGGCCAAGCGCGGTCTGGTGCTCGATGCCCAGCGGCCCGGTCACGGGGCGTCCGAGCCTGCCAGCTCGCCAGGGACCGCGGGCGCCGCGAACATCTCGCGGTGCCCGGGCGTCCCGTCCAGCGGGGCGTTGACGCGGTCGGCGATGCGCCAGCCGCCGACGGTGCGGACCCAGCGCCAGGTGTTGGCCGAGACCCGGGCCACCCAGAACCGGTCCGCCGCGGGATCCCAGCGGATGTTGAGCGCGTAGCTGCGCCCGGTCGCCTCGTCCCCGTTGACGACGATGTGCGGCACGGTCAGCACATGGCCGCAGCCGTTCTCGATCAGCCGCTGATGGCCGGGGCCGTGCACCATGTTCACGATGTCCTGCCGCCCGCGCATCTCGTAGAAGGGCACGGCGTCGAAGGAACCGTCCTCGGTCCACAGGGCGGCGGTGACCTCGCCGCGGCCGCTGTCGACCGACGGCCCGTACTGCGCCGTCAGTTGCATGATCTCGACCTGGTCCTCGAGCGCCCGTACCCGCTCGAGCAGCTGGTCGACGACGGCGCGCAGTCCGTCCGCGTCCTTGTCCGTGGCGCCGGTCACGGGACGACCACGATGCGAGCGGGGCTGTTGGCGTCCCGGGCGGCGTCGAGCGCCGCGGGCACCTGGTCAAGGCCGACGGTCCGGCCGAGCATGGGCGTGACGTCCAGCGCCCCGGTGCATACCGCCTCGAACGCCTCGGCCCAGTGTTCGGGCAGCGGGCCGCCGCCGAACTGGATGTTGAGCCCCTTGCGCTTGGCGGTGAGCGTGCTGATGTGGTCGCCCTCGGGCGCCCCGCCCAGCGACATGATCCGGGTGCCGCGCTCGCAGCCCTGGATGATTGACTCGAGCACGCCGGGCACGCCGACGCACTCGAAGACGACGCACGCGGACGAGCCCGCGGCGGCCATCATGTTCTTCGTCGCCTCGTGGGAATCGCGGGTGACGTCGCTCCAGGCTTGGTAGGGCGAGATCTCCCGCGGGTCGATCACCACGTCGGCGCCCATGGCCAGCGCCGCCGCCCGCCGCGAGGCCACGAAGTCGGCCGCGACGATCGGACCCGCGCCCAGGCTCTTCAGGGTGGCGATGGCCGAGAGCGCGATGGCGCCGCAGCCGATGACCAGCGGGACGTCCTTGCTTCTGAGCTGTGCCCGTTTCGCGACCGACCAGCCGACCGCCACAGCGTCGGAGAGGCACACGACCTCACTCGGCAGGTCCGACGGCACGACCTTGAGCAGGGTCTCGTCGAGCAGCATGAGTTCACCGAAGCCGCCCGGCGTCTCCGGGTTCTGCCCGATGATCTTCATGCCGCCAAGGGCGAACATCACCGGCCGGGAACTCACCCGCGTCCCGACCGGCACCGGGCGCTCGCTCCCGGGGCCGTAGTCGACGACCTCGGCGCAGTACTCGTGACCCATGACGATGTCGGCATCCTGGTCATAGGTCGACCAGCCGCTGTCGTCGTCGGCACCCGCCTCCGGGTGGTCCATGTAGTGCAGGTCCGACGCGCAGACCGCGCAGGCCAGCGTCCGGACCAGCACCTGACCCGGACCGGGCACCGGGTCGGCGATCGTGCGGACCACAACCTTGCCCTGCCGCAACACAGCTGCGCGCATACCTCAGCCTTCCGACGTTCGGCGTGGCGGACCTTTCACCGGAGCGCCGCCGGCGACAACAACCGCCACCATTTAGTAAAATCATATTTCTGATCTGCCTACTTGACCATCGTTAGCGAAGGGTCGCGGATGAGCATGCAGAACATCGCGGTCATCGGGGCCGGCCGGATGGGCCGTCCCATGGTCGACCGGCTGGTGGCGGCTGGTTACCTGCCGGCCGTCCACGCGCGACGTCCCGAGACCCAAGCGGCGGCCGAGGCCGCAGGCTTGCGGTGGGCGGGAAGCATCGCCGAGACGGTCCGCGGTGCCGACCTCGTGCTGACGGTCGTCTTCGATGAGACCCAGCTGCGCTCGGTCACCCTCGGCCACGCCGGCGCGCTCGCCGCGATGAAGCCAGGCAGCATCCTGGTCCAGCACACGACCTGCGATCCCGCCGTGGTGACTGACATCGCGCACGCCGCTGCGGGCTACGGCATCGAAGTCCTCGACGCGGCCGTGTCCGGTACCCCGCGTGACATCGCCGCCGGGCAGCTCACGGTCTGGGCCGGCGGCCAGGCGGCAGCCCTCGATCGTGCTCGCGCGGCGCTTGGCAGCTACGCCTCCCCTGTCCTGTCCGTCGGTCCGGTCGGGCACGGGCAGCGCGTCAAGCTCGTGAACAACGCACTGTTCGTCGCCCAGGTCGGGCTGGCCGTTGAGGCAGTCAGGATCGCCGCCAGCGTCGGCCTCAGCGAGGCGGACGTGCTCGCGGCGCTGCAGCACGGCAGCGGGGCCAGCCGGGCCCTTTCCGCCGTGGCCTGGATCGGAGCGGGCAACGTCGGACCCCGGCTGTCCGAGTTCATGATCAAGGACGTGGACGCCGTGCGCGCGATCGCCGAACGCGCACGGGTCGATCTCGGGCTGCTTGGCGACGTGCTCGACTCGGCCGCCGTCCGGGACGGGGTGCTGAACGGGGGCATCGCGGCGGATCGCGGCCTCGCCACGCGCAGCCGCGCCGAACCCGGCGCGATCAAGTCCGAGCCGTAACCCGCCACCCGCGTCGAACGCGATCCGGGCCGCCTCGTCCGGGGTGATGGCCGCCTGCTGTCAGTCGTAGTGGCGCAGCTGTGGCCATATCTGGGCCCATGGCTGGCGCGGGCCGGTGCAGATGTAGACGTGGCCGCCCCATTGCGGGTTGTGGAGGCCGTACGGGTTCGACAGCGTGGCCGCCACCCGGACCCTGGTGAAGAACTGGCCGAGGGTGGCGCCGAAGCCGGTGCCGTTGGCGGCGGGTCCTGGCGCGACGGCCACGACCGTGGTGGCGCGCGGGTTACCTGGCCCCCACCACCACTCGCTGTTCTGGCTGCTGACGGCGGCCGGCAGCCCCATCCCCCGGCCGAGCTCGTTGATGGCCCCGGCCTCGCCGTAGGTTTCGGTGAAGAGCACCGCGCTGGCCCGCTGGCGGGGCGGCAGGGATGTCCATACCGCATCGACGGTACGGACGAGCTGGGGCCAGCCGACGGTATCCAGCGAGTCCGGGCTCACCTGGGCGACGGTCCGGCCAAAGCCGGCGAGCGGGAGCACCGGCAGGGCTACGGGCAGAGTCACCGCCGTGAGAACCGCGGTGACCAGCAGCAGGTTGCGGAGCCGACCCGGCCGCGCCCGAAGCCACCCGTCGATGGCCGCCGCACCGGCGGCGAGCAGGTACACGTACGCGGCGCCCAGGTAGTAGATCTTCAACCCGGTGGTCACCGCGAACAGGACGAACAGCAGCCCGTACGCCCACGCCAGCGCTCGCCACAGCGGCCGCCCGGACCGCCACAGGCACCACAGGCCGATCGCCCAGACCCACGCCAGGGACAGGGCCACCAGGACCAGCTGCCCGGCGATCCAGGGGCCGATACTGGTCCAGCCGCCGTTCTCCCGGTGCAGCGCCTCGGTCATCGCGATCGTCGCCCACCCGTGCCGTGCCTGCCACCACAGGTCGGGAACCTCGAACGCCACCGCGATCGCGGCGCCAGCCAGGAACCAGCCATTCCAGATCATCTTCCGGCCGCCGCTGAGCAGCGCGCCGATGACCACCGCGACGGCGAAGAAGCTCATGCTGTGGTCGTCAGCCACGCCAAGGCCCGCTACCAGGCCCCCGGCCAGCCACCAGCGGCAGTCGCCGGTCCGCCCGATCCTGACGACGACCAGCGCCAGGCCGGCCCACGCCGCCAGCTCATACGGCGTCGATTGGCCACCCGAGCGGACCCAAGCAGCATCGGCATCGTCGCGGTGCCGACCGCGGCCAGCAGCTGCGCCCGCCGGGTGCCGCCGAACTCGCGCGCGGTCAGCCCGGCGACCACCACCGTGGCCCACGCCGCCAGCGCGGGCCACACCCGCAGGCCGGGCAGCGACACCCCGAACAGCTTCAGCGACACCCACGCCAGCAGCGGCGCCAGCACCGGCTGATCAACATAGCTGGCCTGCAGATGCCGGGCACAGTTAAGGAAATACGGCTCGTCCTGTTCAAAGCCATACCGGTCCGACAGCGCCATCAGCGCGGCGAAGACGACGCCGCCAACCCAGATCACGCGCCGGTCGAACGGGCCGATGTCCGGCAGCGCGCCGGCTGGCCACCGGCGGCTGTCATCCCACCCGGTCATCTCCTTGAGCCGGGCCAGCAGCACCGCGTAGTCCCCTATGTCCGCTTGGCTGGTAGACAAGCCGCCACCGTCCAAAAACCCGCCTCGCCCCGAAATGGCTTAACGCCATTATCTTCCCGGCCGCATGCGCCACCCGTCTCCTTCCTCCGCGATTAGTTCCGAGTCCGAGCGCCGTCATGATGTCGAAGGGCTGTACCCGGAAGGACAACGGCGTCAGACTTTCGGGTGCCTGTCCAGCTGGGCGTGGCCCGATCGTCGTAGTCGCAGGAGGCGGCCGACCGGCCCCCGGAGCCGAGGAGGAACGGATGAGCCTGCCCGACGTGGTGACGACAGAGGAGTGGCTCGCTGCCCGTAAGGAGCTGCTGGCCAGGGAGAAGGAGTTCACCCGGAAGCGCGACGCGCTGAACGCCGAGCGCCGCCGGCTGCCGATGACAGTGGTGGAGAAGGACTACCGGTTCGGCGGACCGGACGGCGAGGTCAGCCTGGCTGACCTGTTTGACGGCTGCGGCCAGCTGATCATCCAGCACGTCATGTTCGGCCCGGACTGGGACACGATCTGCCCCGGCTGCAACGCCTCGCTGAACGCGTTGCCTGCGGATATCTTCGCCCAGCTGCGCACCAGGGACACGGCGTACGCGGCGGTGTCCCGCGCGCCCGCAGCCAGGATCGCCGCGCTGAAGGCGGCCAGGGGCTGGCCGGTCGGCTGGTACTCCTCCTTCGGCAGTGACTCCAACTACGACTTCCAGGTCACGATCGACCCGGCGGTCACGCCGCCGGTCTACAACTACGAGCCGGTCGAGGTGAGCGAGTCCACCGAGGTCGGCGGCCACAGCTGCTTCCTGGCCGACGGCGGCAAGATCTTCCACACGTATTCGACCTACGCCTGCGGATCCGACCTGACGATCGGCGCGTACGCGCTGCCCGACCTCACCGCGCTCGGCCGGCACGAGGACTGGGAGGAGCCCAAGGGCCGGGTGGCCAGGCCGCACCCGGCCGACCCGACGTTCACGTCCTGAGCGGTCGCCAAGCACGACCGCCTGCCGCTGCGGCACGGCTGCCGCTGCGGCACGGCTGCCGCTGCGGCACGCCGGCGCGCTGCAGTGGACCGAGCCGGCCATGGTTGGCAGCCCGAACGTGGTGCCGCGCCGGATGAAGATGGACATCGCCGTGTGTGGCCGACCGTAAGGCCGGGTGGAGCCAACCCCGCCCGCCGGCCACGATCGCCGCGAACCGCCGCTCGACCTCGGGGATCCGGTCGGCGTGGGTGAACACGAGCGGCCGGCGGTGCGCGACCGCGTCGAAGGCGATCCTGGCCGCCTCGTCCGGGGTGATCGCGTCGGGATAGTCCTCGCGGCTCATCCCGGTGGCGACCTTGCCTGGCAGGAGCAGGGTGACCCCGACGCCGGTGCCGGCGTCGGCCAGTTCGTGATTGAGCGACTCGCACAGCCCGAGCAGCGCGTGCTTCGCCGCGACATAGGGGCCGATCTGAGGCCGGGCGGTCACCGAGGCCATCGACCCGGTCACCAGCAGCTGCGCCGACTGGCCGGCCTCGATCAGCCGGGGTATGAACGCGCGGACCAGGTGCACGGTCGCCATGAAGTTGATGCTCATGACCCGGTCCCAGTCGGCCGCGGTCAGCTCCCAGGCGCGGCCGATCACCACGATCCCCGCGTTGGAGCAGACCAGCTGGACCGAGCCGAGGGCGAACGCGGTCTGGGCGAGGCGGTCGATGTCGGCTGGCCGGGACACGTCGGCCACCACCGTCGTCACCACCGCCCCGGACTCGCGCAGCCGGTCGGCGGCGGCGTCCAGGGCATCGGCGCGGACGTCGGATAGCACCACCCGCAGGCCGCGGCTGGCCGCGGCGGTGGCCAGCGCGTAGCCGATCCCGCTGGCACCGCCGGTGACCACCGCGACCCGTCCCGGCTCGATGCGCATCTGCAGCTCCTTCTTGACAGCCGACCCAGTGCCGTTGAGTTAACGGCGTTTGGGCAGCCCACTGTGGGTGCGGCCGCGGACCAGCTATTGCCGCAGAGACGCGGCCAGCGGGATCAGCTTCTCCTGGGCGATGAGCGCGTTGAAGTGCTCCGCGATCCAGGCGATACGACCGTCCCTGACCCGGATACTGAACACGTACGTGTTTCCGTACTCCTCGCCGTTGATCAGTGTCGCCTCTGAATGCGCCTCGATGACGACACGGTCGTCCTGCGCGGTCATGGCGTCGACCGTGAAACGGATCGGTGACTGGGCCATCCTCGCGAAGAGGCGGATCGCGCCTTGATAGGCGGCCTTCGAGATAGGCCCTTGCGTGGTCAGCCAGGCGGTCATGTCGTCGGTGAGCAGGCTGTCAGGCAAATCGCCTGCCGTGACGGCGGCTAGATAGGCTTCCGCGACCGCGTGGTTTGGATGCGACATATGTCCTCCGTCAGGGATCTCAGCGCGGGGGCATCCGGATGGCGCCGTCGAGGCGGATGGTCTCGCCGTTGATGTACGGGTTCTCCAGCAGGCTGACTGCGAGGTGAGCGTAGTCGTCCGGGTCGCCGAGCCGCCTCGGGTGCGGCACCGCGGCGGCCAGGCTGTCCCTGATGTCCTGCCTGAGGCGGGCGAGCATGGGCGTGTCGAAGGTACCGGGGGCGATCGTGTTCACCCGGATCTGCCTGCTGGCGAGGTCACGCGCGGCGACCAGGGTGATGCCGTGCACGGCCGCCTTGGTAGCGGTGTAGGAGGTCTGGCCGATCTGGCCGTCGAAGGCGGCGACCGACGCGGTGAGCACGATGGCGCCGCGCTCGCCGTTCACCGGCTCCGTGCGGGCGATCCGCGCCGCGCCCAGCCGCAGGATGTTGTAGGTGCCGACCAGGTTGACCCGAACGACCTCGGCGAAGGTCTCAAGCGAGCCCGGGTTGCCCTCCTTGTCGAGGATCCGCACCCGGTCACCGCCCCGTCCCGCGCAGTGCACCACTGCGCGCAGCGGGCCGTGCGCGCCCTCGATGGCGTCGAGCGCGTCGTTCACCGCAGCCTCGTCGGTGATGTCGGTCTTGGCGTAGACCACGCCCGCGCCCAGGCTGGCCAGGTCCTCGTCGGACGGCGGGTTCAGGTCGGCGATGCCCACCTTGGCGCCGGCCGCGCGCAGCCGGCGCACGGTCGCCAGGCCGAGGCCGGACGAGCCGCCGGTGACCAGGGCGGAGATGGAATCAAGTTGCACGGCTGCTCCTTCGAGAAAGATGTCAGGGAACGGTCAGTCGGTCAGCAGTTCGATGACGGTGGCGTTGGCCATGCCGCCCGCCTCGCACATCGTCTGCAGGCCGTAGCGGATCCCGTGGTCTCGCATGTGGTGCACCATCCGCGTCATCAAGATGGCGCCGGACGCGCCGAGCGGGTGACCGACGGCGATCGCGCCGCCGAGCGGGTTGAGCCGCGCGGGATCGGCGCCGGTTTCCGCCTCCCAGGCCAGCGGGACGCTCGCGAACGCCTCATTGACCTCGAAGGCGCCGATGTCGTCGATGGTAAGGCCAGCCCGCTTGAGCACCTTGGCGGTGGCCGGGATCGGCGCGGTCAGCATCGTCACCGGGTCATCGCCGGTGACGGCGCCGGAGTGGAATCGTGCCAGCGGCCGCAGGCCGAGCTCGGCCGCCCGCTCGCTGGTGGTGATCAGCAGGGCGGCGCAGCCGTCGGAGATCTGCGAACTGTTGCCCGCGTGGATGACGCCGTCGTCGAGGAAGGCGGGCTTGAGCGTCGCCAGCTTCTCCAGCGTGGTTTCCCGCCGGATGCCCTCATCGGCCGTGAGCTCGCCGTCCGGGCCGCTGACGGGAACGAGCTGCCCGGCGAAGGCGCCGGCGTCGGTCGCGGCCGCCGCCCGCTGATGGGACTCGAGCGCGAACTCGTCCAGCTGGGTGCGGGAGAAGCCCCAGCGGCGGGCGATGTCCTCCGCCCCGAGGCCTTGGCTGAAGCTGTCGCGCTGGTAGCGCTCCTTGACCTTGGGGCCGAACGGCTCGCCTACCGCCCGGGCGGAGCCGAGCGGGACCCGGCTCATCGACTCCACGCCGCCCGCCACGACGATGTCGTAATGGCCGGCGATCACGCTGGCCGCGGCGAAGTGCACCGCCTGCTGGCTCGACCCGCAGGCGCGGTCGAGGGTGACGCCGGGAATCGCCTCCGGCCAGCCCGCCGCGAGCACCGCCAGCCGGCCGACGTTGGTGGACTGCTCGGCGATCTGGGTGACGCAGCCCCAGACGACGTCCTCGATCAGCTCCGGGTCGAGCTGGTTCCGCGCGGCCAGCGCCGTCAGCACGGAGGCCGACAGGTCGACCGGGTGGACTTGCCGCAGCGTCCCCTTGCGGCGGCCGATGGGCGCGCGCACCGCGTCTACGATTACCGCATCTCGCACGAGCTGTTCCTTCCGGTGTTTCTTCTATTAGACGGAGAGCGCGAAGCCGCCGCTGACGCGCAGCGTCTCCCCGGTGACGAACGACGCCGCGGGCGAGACCAGGAACAGCAGCGCGTCGACGATGTCCTGTTCCCCGCCCTCGCGCGGCAGGATCTGCTGCGCCATGACGCGCGCCACCTCGTCCCTGGGCAGCTCGGCCCGGATGGTGTCGGTGAAGATCAGGCCGGGGGCGATCGCGTTGACCCGGATGCCGTCGGCGGCGAACTCACGCGCCAGCTGGGCGGTGGCGCCGCGGACGGCGAGCTTGGACACCCCGTACGCGGCCCGGTTGGCGTAGGCGGCGGATGACGAGATGTTGACGACGGCGGCGCCGGGCCGGCCGCTCATCGCCGGCCGGGCGGCCAGCGAGCAGATGTACACGCCTATGACGTTGACGTCGAACAGCCGCCGCAGGCCTGCGACGCCGATCTCGGCCGAGGGCTTGTTGTAAGCGGCCGAGTGCAGGCCGGCGTTGTTGACGAGGATGTCGATGCCGCCGTGCCGTTCCGCGACCTCGCCGAACACCGCGGCCACGGCCGCCTCGTCGGACACGTCGCAGGCCGCGCCGGACGCGCGGCCGCCCTTGCCGGCAATTTCCGCCGCGGCCGCCTCGGCGGCGGCGCCGTCGATGTCGGCCAGCACCACGTGGGCGCCGCGGGCGGCCAGGGCCGTACCGAACGCCTTGCCGAAGCCGCGGCCGCCGCCGGTGATCACCGCCACCTTGCCCTGGTGGATCTCGTCGCTCACTCGCATCCTCCTCTCCTTAGTACCAAGCCGCCTGCACCAATTCATCTAGAACGGAGGCGCCC
>Ga0335073_10004267_pt1 | contig 20004 bp, 19 predicted proteins | sample Lox_Sample_22_FD_207093 | JGI IMG/M metagenome (GOLD analysis project Ga0335073, IMG submission 207093) | Soil microbial communities from Loxahatchee National Wildlife Refuge, Florida, United States - Lox_Sample_2.2 | ecosystem: Environmental > Terrestrial > Soil > Wetlands | place: USA...
AGCGTCAAAGCTTATTCCAATTCAAAGAAGAAACAACATATTTCAACTTGAAACTCACCATGATCGGCAATCTTGCGATCGGATATATTTTCCCACTTACACACTGTGTACTATTTCTTCCGGTTGTCCAATAAACCTACCCCGCAAGACTGCTGTTGTAACCCCGCAAGTCCATGGCAATTCGGAGAGATCCGGTTCAAATTAAGTCTTGGGAGGCGCTTGAAGGTTTGACTTTCGATCAAAATGTAATCTCACTTAGTCGCGTCGACAATGTCGATTCAGGAAAGAAATTTCAACCAGGGTTTTGAATCTAAAACATCGTATCGTCATCCGGGGTAGACTTCGGCTATCTTCACCACCCGATCACCGCCGAGCGGAAGAATCCTTTCATTGAGATGATGCTTAGCATATCGAGTCAAAAAGGTTCTGCAATGAAAATTCTATTAGTCAACGGCCTGATCAATGTAATTTGCGTGCATGGTTACAACGACGGCCTTTCGTTGAGGATCAAAGGAACGTTCTATACTGCGAACTCCAAGTAAAGGCAGTCGACATGGCCTGCTGCGTCTTTACGGCACTTGTGATGAATCACATCATCAAGGCATGTGAGGTGTTGGACATACAATTCCTGAATGTTCAGTATAACGACTTCGAAGAGAAGGAAGCCGCAGTGGCTTCAATCAAATCAACACTCGATACCAAGTTTCTTACTCTCAATGGAATGACTTGTGCCGCATGCGTTCAGACCATCGAAAACACTTTACTCAAAGTGAATGGAGTGGAAAGATGTTCTGTCTCATTACCGCTGCAAAGGGCGACTGTTTTGTATGATCATTCGAAAGTCGACGTTGGAATTCTGACGAAGAGCGTTGAAGAAGTTGGATACGGAGCGCGGCTGTATGAGAGAAGTGTGGAGGAGAACGTCGAAGTGTTACAAAGAGATGGAGAACTGAAGAAACTGCGGAAATCGTTAACATCTGCTCTATTTGTGGCATCTCTAATTGCCAGTATCGACGCGGTAAGATCTTTTCGCCCGTTTCGATCGTTCATGGTAGATGCTTTTGCGGTTTTGATCAACTTTGCTTTAGCTAGTTGGATAAATTTTCGAGATGCAGCTTTCATTCATGGGAGCGCCTGGTTACAAGGTCATAAAGAACTGACGATGGATACCTTGCTCAGTTTGTCACTGTTGCTTGCATACATCTTATCCGCTTTCAATATCCTTGTCTCTGGTCTTGCCAAAGGTCAAACTTTCTTAACGTCGAGCACCTCACTGGCGGTTGTACTTATTGGAGGTCGATATGTACATATTCTCATGAGTCGCAGCAATGCCGGGTTTTTGGTAAAGTTATTTCGACTACAGGCGGAGAGTGCAATGGTCATGGTGAAAAGTAGCGGGGTATGGCTCTTTCTCTGTTGAAGGGCAATGATATACTGATGAATAAACAGGCGTATGTGCCAGCGGTGCTACTCAAACCCGGAGACCGAATAGTGATTGATCAAGGCTCCTTGGTACCTTGCGATTGTTACATTCAGGATGGATCTTCAAATATCGATGAGTCTTCGGTAACTGGTGAAGTTATTCCGGTCAAGAAAACAACTGGCGATTTTATTCTATCTGGATCGCGAAACATTTCTCGGCCTTTGGTAGCAGTTGTTTACAAAGGACAATACGAATCTTCGCTCATGAACCTATTGGACGAAATTTCGCTCGCCACAGATCAAAAGATGAAAGGAGAAGACAGGATTAACTCCATGGTTTCGTACTTTGTAACGGTTGTTCTGTTGATTGCATCGTTGATGTTTGTTCGATCCTTCGTTGAGGCGAGAACATCATTATCTGGGAAAGTGAATGTAGCATTAGAGAGAGCGATGACAATTCTTGCGGCGGCATGTCCATGCGGTCTTGGTTTAGCCATTCCGTCGGCAATGATGGCTGGTATTGGTAAGGTTCCGCAGCTCGCTATATCAGACGCTCGCTAATATTCTTTCAGATGCTGCATGGTCGACAGGCATTTTGATAACCAGCGGTTCCCAAACGATAGAGAAGCTCGCAGAGGTATCGCACATAGTGCTAGATAAAACAGGAACACTAACAGAAGGTCGTCTCCGTGTCACAGCTACTCAGTTTGCGGATGACGCACCCAGCATCGATACATGCTGTCGTCTTTTAGCTGCCAGCGAAGTTGCTCATGCTCAGGAACACCCGGTTGCACGCGCGGTTTTCCAATGGGCTTTGCAAAACTTGGACATAGATCGTCGAAGCTTCGAGGAAACAACAAACGTCCGCGCTCGCCATTCTGTCCTGGGAAAAGGTGTTCGGTGTGAAATCACTACACAAGAGGGTCAGACATATGTCGTACACGTCGGCAACAGACGTTTCATGGAAGAGAATTCGGTGGATACAACATCAGTAAACGACGCGGAGCTAACCAGTTCAAGGACTGTTGTGTACTTTGCTTTCAATGAGGAATGTGTAGGCCACTTGATCCTCCAAGTACGTTACCGTCTGGTGAAATTGTTTGCGATAACATTGACGCGTGATAGGATACTGTGCGAAAGGAGGCACCTTCTGTCATCAAGGCACTAAAAAGTCTTGGATACGAGCTTTCAATGGTAAGGTTGTCAATAATATTAAGTGTGGAGTACCGCTGAACCTTCTGTAGCTCACGGGTGACGTTGCATCTGAAGCTGATCGAATTTCGACGACGCTTAATATTCCTGTTCTGGCAGCCAAATCCTTGCCTCAACAGAAGCAAGAATGGATTCGATCACTTCAAGGCCATGGATACATAGTAGCAATGGTATGATCATCGGAAATGTATGACATCGGTGCTAATTCTGTTAGATTGGCGATGGTATCAACGACTCTCTAGCCCAAGCTGTGGCCGACGTCGGTATTCTGCTTTCTATCAACGATTTATCTATAACCAGCGCTGCAGACGTCGTTTTCACTTCGAAGAGTCTGAAATCTCTACCGTTGCTCTTCTCGGTTGCGAAGAAAGTGGTGAAGCAGGCAAGACTCAATGTTCGCTGGGCCATCACTTACAACATCTTCGCTATAAGCCTTGCGATTGGAATTCTTGAGCCACTGGGCTTGAGAGTCACTGCGTAAGTCGTCTTACTCCTTCTAATGTTTTCTCTTGGCTGATATGTTTCAGGTCAATGGCCGGTTCGCTCATGGCTCTTTCAAGTGTGACTGTATTGGGAATGAGCCTGTATCTTGCTCATAGGTTGAAACAGCTTGGATCCACCGGATATATTGGGATATGAGCTAGAATTACGAAGATTTACTGGCGCGATATGGTAAATGGTCTGTGTTTGCATTGTGTTGGAGTTGCGTTGATACCCGCGGAAAATAGCGACGGTTCTTGTGAGGAGGAGGGAAAGGGAGAGGACTCTACGTAGCCAGTATCTGCTGCAGTTCAAACGCATCGAATCGATACTGATGAATTCGATATCTTGACTTGTACATTGAATTGCTGGGAGAGGTACGTTGACGAAGAGGGTTCGGAAGGTGTGAGCGGACGCTTTTACTAAAATTAGGACAGTGTGAGCAGACGCTTTTGCTAAAATTAGGACAGTGTGTCGCGATCGTACTCCAAAACAATAAAAGATCGGAATATCAGGATTGTCGAACTTTGATACCGTTTGCAAATGTAAAGGCAAATACTAAACAAACGACAAAACGATCACCGAGGCACGGATTAGATGAGAAAATAAGGTTTTGCTTATCAAATCGTCCCGGGAGCGTCCTCGTGCCGATGCAGGCCACTCACCAATGATATCTTCTGTCAGCATCTTATTTGGTCCAAACTACTCCGTACTCACTCAACTGCTCCCAAGAGTAAATGTCTATACACTTGTTAAACTCAACCTCATCCAACTCCGGCCGTACAATTCTTTGAGGTCACTTGAGACGTGCGTGCAACATGCTGCCAGTGGTGATTACTCAACACATGCCGCTTTCCGAAATATCACCATCCCTCCTCCGAAGGAGTAGACCTCTGGATCCACTTGGCGGACAAGCCACAAGCCATCTCGACCTTGTAGCCGGTCGTTTGACCTTTAATTTGACCGAGGACGCGTATATGGCAAGCCATTGACATTAGACCGCCCGTTGAACGGCCATGTTTACTCAAACTTTAGCGGTGATTGCTCTCTATGAATGTGTGTCGCGAATCGTCATTCAAATAGTTAGTCAAGAGATAAGAAATGGTTCATATTGCGACAGCCAGGCTGTTCGAGCCTTCGCAGTACAAAAAGAGCTTCGGAAATCACAATCACTTTCTCAAGTCTAACTTGTTATTGTCTTTCACCTGTATTATTGGTAAATTAGCCATAGACGCTAAAATGGAAGGACTAGCACCAGCTGAAGCCCAATCCTCCAACTCCTCATCCAGTGACTTGGCGATCGATGTTTCAAAGACAATGGAAAGCGAGAAGTCACTCCAAGAGCCGGAAAGGGTGGTTACATCAGAAGATCAAATCTCTCCTGTTGATATCGATCTCGAGAAGCAATCTACTCATCATGATCCTGAAGAACACCAGAGTGCCGCTAGAGTTATGACAGCTCAAGATTGGACAAGTCCGAACGATCCAGAGAATCCATTCAATTGGTCTATTAACAAGAAATCCTATCATATTTTGGTAGCAGGACTCTTCGCCCTCAGCGTGTAAGTTGATAAATCCATTACCTCGCAAACACGGCATTAAAAAGTTATCACAGTACATTTGGCTCTTCTGTATACACAGCATCCATACATGAGGTCTCTGAACACTTCCACGTTTCTCAGGAAGCCGCACTGTTGCCATTATCACTATGGACTTTGGGATTGGCGTTCGGCCCGATGATATCCGCTCCGATTAGTGAAACACTTGGTCGACTTATCGTTTACAGACTGACGGTGCCTATTTCCCTGCTGTTCACTCTGGGCGCTGGCTTCTCACAGAATTTTGGATCTTTGTTAGTCTTGCGCTTCCTCGGAGGCGCAGCTGGTAGTGCTGCGTTAGCCGTCGGCGCCGGTACAAGTGCGGATATGTTTCCATTACGGCTTTTTGCCTACTCCAGCAGCTGTTTCGTCGCTCAAGCGTTCCTAGGTCCTGCATTGGGGTACGTTCCTTCGTCACAGAATGAAACTTTATGGCTAACACTTCACAGTCCCATCGTAGGAGGCTTCGCAGCACAATACAAAGGATGGCGCTGGACACAATGGTGCATTTTGTTCCTCGGTACCTTCTCGCTGATCGTGTCGGTTGGAATGAAGGAGACGTACAAAAAGGTTATACTGCAAAAACGTGCAAAGCGTCTCGGTATCGCACCACCGAAAGCGGTTGGACCTTCAGGCCTAGCCAAAGTCAAGTTTCTACTCATTGCCACCCTCTTCCGACCACTACATATGCTAATTCGCGAACCCATTGTCGGTCTCTTCAGTCTTTATTCGGCTTACACATTTGGTATCGTCTTCGCCTTCTTCGCTGCGTTTCCCTATACTTTCACCAAAGTCTACGGTTTTGACACTAGCCAGAATGGTTTGGTGTTTGTGGCTGTTGGAGTTGGTATAATTCTGGGTTGGGCGACAATCATGCTGGTCGATGGATGGTTGTATCAAAAGGAGGTTCGAAAAGTCGCAGCTCAAGGTAAGCCGCACGTGGCTCCTGAGCATCGGTTATATGCCGCTATGATAGGTAGCGTGGGCATTTCCGTTGGCATATTCTGGTTCGCGTGGACGGCGAGAGAAGGTGTACATTGGATCAGTCCCATTCTGGCAACTGTACCAATGTCTTGGGGAATTATGACTGTCTTTGTGAGTTGCTCAATGCTTCGGTCGTAATAGGTTGAGTGCTAATCATCGTACAGCTCTCCACTACCATTTACATCATTGACGTTTACGGACCTCTAAATGGCGCAAGTGCCATGGCGGCGAATGGTCTCGCACGATATGGCGCAGGTGCTGTGTTCCCACTCTTCACTATACAGAGTAAGCTCTTGTCACACTACCTTTTCGAACGCCTACTTACATTGTAATAGTGTATAACAGACTGGGTATTGCATGGGCGACAAGTCTTCTTGGATTTCTGTCGCTTCTCTTGCTTCCCATTCCATTCTTGTTCTTCAAGTTCGGATCACAGATCAGATCAAAGAGCGCTTATGATACCATCAAGGCATAGCATAACATATGGAGTAATATGTAATCAGTTCTATAGACTGGAAGTATTGTCGTAACGTAATGGCCATTCTTGGGAGTGGCTACAATAAAAATTATTTGATCGCCATTCCTAAATATAGATCAGATGTCATGATCCGTTTGCAATCAGTCGAGTAGTACAACAAAGTCGCAAATATGTAATCACCGGGATGTCAAATGTGCCTTGAGCGGGAAATACTCAGATCAAAAATGAATTTGTCATTCGTACATTGCGTACGGAGAAGAGCCACCTCTCCCTTGGCTTGTCTTGAGATGGATGCAACGATTAGCAATGCAAGCTATGAAATGCTTAGTCCAGAGCCTTCGAATCTACAAGATTATTTTGTGTCCTTCCAAATACAACTTCCATTCAGAATTATTTCATTAATTGCCGTTCTTCTCAGCTGCAATATTACAACGGCGGAGCGTTAGGATCCTCCATACATTCTACACGAGTATCGTTAGCATTCATTGCCTAAGTTGATAAAGAATTTAACTTACGATCAACTCTCATCAACTGCTTGCCAGTTGCCAGCGCCATCTCAATGAATTGTGGTAGATAGTCCACAGTACTATTGTATAGATAGTGCATGACGACCAAATCACCACCTTGATTCACAAAACCTTGGAAGGCAGTGAGCTGATTTTGTGGAGTGTCGGTCAAGGCCCACAGCCAATCTTCAACATCGATGCTCCACTCAATAATATTTGGAGATTCCACACCCATAGCAACTGCAAGACGTTGTCGCATTCGAGCTCCCTCAGTGCCAAATGGTGGACGGAAGTAAGTGGTAGTGAATCCATCAAACGTCTGCTTGACAGCTGCGATGTCGTTATCATATTCATAGTCCATGGAAGCAAGGTCGGGCAGGCCTTCCATTGGAGGATGAGTGAAGCTGTGATAAGCGATTTGATGACCATCCGCCATCATCTCCTTGTAAACATTTGACAGATTCGTAGTCGGATCAATCAATGGTAGGCCAAGAGTGAAAAAGGTAACCTTGATACCGTACTGCTTCACAGTTTGAATGACTTGTTGCGCCAGGACTGGATCTCCGTCGTCAATGGCAAACGCAAAACTGTTTGGCCGTGTGCATTGGAAGAGAAATCTGCCACTCGGAAGTTTAGTTGGAATGTTAAACCCTGATGGCACACTGTTGACTATTTCAACCTTCGTCAATACGAGTGAAGCGGTACTGAAGAAACCATGGAAGCTGAAGCCGATGATTTTGGTGAGATCAACGTTAAACTGATTAATTGGCATATAGATATCAGTCGCCGAGGCATATCGGGCAGCTTCGAGTGAATCCCACGTTCCCGGATAGGGCGAGGCAGAGTCGTTGCAAGCTTGATTATGCTGTAGTAGAGAAACGGTGAAGTCAATATTGCCGGTGTATGCGACGTGCAGATATCCAGAACTGTATGATGTCCAATCTATGCATCCACTGCCAACCACTTCAGTATAGAAAGCCAAGTCGGAGTCATTTGTTGAAATAGTGACTTTATTTGTACCAAATTTGACATTCATACCATCATCGTAGCCATGCCAGAAACCAAGATTGTTGCTGTCTGCGTTGGGAAATGTGTCAATGACAACAGCTGGAGCGGTACCGACAGGAGTTGCCACAGATCCAACTGGCTCTACCGGTTCGACAGGTGGCGTAACAATGTATTCGGCGCCGGAGTTGCCACAATAGAAAGCCATTGGACCAAGGCTAATGGCTTTCGAGAAGCCTGTAAACAGTACAACGTACAGCTGAGTGGTGTCAAGGTTGGCATATTTGGAGAACGGAATGGTATAAAGATGCTCAGTTCCATCGAAAGTCCATCCGAGTTGAGTGGTAGTTTGGTCGATGCTTGTTGTGGGTGCGTTGGCACCACAGCCGGTACCGAACTCCACCGTGAAGCTGATTCCCGCAGGAGCTTTAATACGAAGAGAAATACCACCATAACCTGCAGCTTTAGCATTCAGGCATCCAAACTCGCTGTAGAAGTAGGAGCTAGAGCTAGAAGGAGTCAACGTCACCCGGTTTATGGATGGATCATCAACCACAACCGACTTCATCGATAGATCGTCAGAACTTGGTTGGATCATGGCATTGTAGTAGAGGAATGTCAATCGTGACTGCGAATAGAAGTCATCAATCAACAAGGCACTGCAGGTCCCGCTGGCAGACGCAGATGAAGATGAAGATGAAGATGTCGTAACGGTGGTCAGAGTAGATGAGGTCTTGGTTGTGCTGACACTGGAAGACGTGGATGAGGATGTGGATGAAGATGAAGATGAAGATGAGGTTGAGGTTGAAGATCTAGATGAAGATGAAGATGAAGATGAAGATGAAGATGAAGATGAGGTTGAGGTTGAAGATCTAGATGAAGATGAAGATGAAGACGAAGATGATGACGTCGTAACAGTGCTCAGAGTAGACGAGGTCTTCGTTGTGCTGGTACTTGAACTTGAAGATGTTGCTAGAGATAATAAGTAGAAGCAAGAAAATAGATAATGGCAGACATACATGAGCTTGACGATGAAGAAGCTTTAGACGAAGAGCTAGACGAAGAGCTAGTGGCAGAACTGGTAGGCTTTGATGTCGAACTTGATGAACTACTTGCTGAGCATCCGAATTGAATTTGGCTCAACTGCCATGTCGTTGAAGTGCTAGAGAAACCTTCCCAAACAACAGCCGTGATAGCATTCAAATTGGCACCGGTGAAGGAGCTGAGAGGAATACTAACGGTCTGTGAAGATCCAGTCAATCCGGTGAGCGTGTAGAAGTAGCTGGTGTAGCTGGTAGCCGAGCATGAAGACTGAGTTTGCAACTCAATGGTCAAGGAACCGCTGGCTGGACCTTTGATGGTGAATTGAATGGAATTGTAACCATTAGTAGTGGCAGCTTCACACGGAAACGTCTCGTAGAAGTATGAGTCTGCTGCAGGCTTAAACGAAAGAATGTTGTTCGCAGCCGAAATGCTGGTCATGGTTCCATCATCTACAGGCAGCGTAAGTCGTCGCACTCTCTCACTTGAGCTTCACTTACCGCTAGTCCAATCATTCAAGCTATTGGTGTTGCTGGACCATTTCGAGAAGTTGTCGATTAGGAGCGCAGAGCTGCAGGCGGCAGCGGTGCCTCGAGCGTAGAACAACGCGGCAAGAATAGCGAGCGACTTGAGAGCCATGGCTTAACACATTACAAACTACCATAAAGCGAGAGACTATATATTAACAACAAAACAAAGAAGCGGAAGCGCAAGATGTATTGAGCTCACCGTCAGAAATGCGTGGAGAAAAGCACGGCGTTGCATTGCATCTCACGATCAATAATAAAGGACATGCCGAGCGAATGAGCAACACCGTCACAGCGAGATGCGAGCTAGATTGGGATCCCATGCTTTGCCAAGGTTCTGGGCATTTCCATTTTTCTTGCTCACGACCGGAAGCAGGCGTCGGCGAAGGGCACGTGGAGAGCGCAGTATGGGGATGAACGGCGTGGTGGGCTGAGGAAGGCCAGAGCAAGCAATAAGCGGCGGTCCAGCGCACAGGTTTGGCTGGTGGCGTGCACAAACAGCGGCTAGCCCCCTACTTTTTTGCCATCGTCTCACCAACTAACCCCCTGCCATTGGCTGGCCCCTGAGAAATTTACAGGCTACATGGCGTGCACATTGCGCTTTTGCCCAGCTGGTGGAGATTTATACGGGCCTTGGTATTGCCAAAGGGGTCAACGCCCATCGATTGGCCCAGATGCTCAGCACCAATAGCTCTGCATTAGCACGCTTATTAGACTCTTGGCGTTACTAACACTTTTTGCGAAATTCCCCAGAATTTGCTCCCGCGCGCCCATTTGTGGAGTTTTTGCTCCGCAGCTTGCCGGTACTTTAATACCTGCCAAGCTTGTCCAATGCTTTCTGATCACCTTCGAGATGGTTGATCGAAAGGTGATCAGATGGTGATTGCTCACTAGAATCTGCAGCTTCGCCCGCGCCCTGCTGCACCGGAACAAACCGATCGAACACAGTCAATTGTACTGAAAGCAACGACCAATTAGCTCTTGAGCTTTGGAAAAGTTGTGAAACTGCTTGTTTCGAGAATTCTATCGATTAACATTGCTATGTGATCCGCTAACACTGCTATATCACTCGCGACCACTTGTTGAATCCTTCACCTTTGTCTCTTCATCGTACAGATCGAAGTACCAACTCGTACAAACCAACGCCTTGAAGCTGTGAGTCTCTAAACCATGTCCAGTATTATGCTACATCAAGAAATGAAATGGTGAAATCATCGTCTTATCCCATCAAAAATACCACCTACTCCTCGTTTGCGGCTGTTTCTCGACGAGCTATCATCATCCACTATGGGTCGCTGAGGCATTGGTGGTGCTTGGTATGAGTTCCGCATGGACTGATCGCGCTTGCTCTCCTCGATGGCTCGCTTCAACTGCGCATCCTCGTCCTCGGCTGTCGTCGGCGTCGCCACAGCCGGTAAGTAGTTGCCGCTAAGAGGTTGAATGCCGGCATCGTCCCAAGTTGGAATTGGTTTACGGGCAGGCGAGTACGAGTCTCCCGATACAAACGGATTCCGGACGGGTAAGTTTGGCGGTGGCGACTCGGCGCGCACATCATCCTCCCAATCGTATCTTGCGCTACGGGTCGATGTGCTATACCCAACATCCTCTGGCTGGTCAACGTCGGGTCGGTGCGCAATGTCGCGGCAAATGTCAAGACTAGATTGGAGAACAAATTCCTGGTCTTTGAGCTCGCGGCGCTTTGCGGCGGTAACGGAATCTTCCTCCATTAGTTGCTTGACCTGCCCATCGGTAAGACGATGAACGCGCTCTCCTTCGAAGATTTCCTCCATGCCATCAATAAGATGTCGCTCAATCACTTGTGTGATGATATTGCTCGTAAATGTCGGTAGTTGATGCTAAAAGATGTCAGTATATATTCTGGCGACGCATTGAGATAGAGCTTACCTCATAGTGCAAAAGCATCTTGTTGAGAGTATCTTCATACTTGTCCAAAGTTGGTGATGGCTCGTTTTCTCTCTTTGAATCGGATTGCTGCGAGTAATACTTCTTCTCAAACGAGCTGTGGTACGTTCTGACATTTCGATAACGATCATTCTTCAACTCTTGAAGCTCCTTGGCTGCTTCCTTGTATCGTGCTTCCAGAGACTGCTCTACAAAACTTCTCCAAGCTCGGCTACGAAGTCGTTGAGGCCAACCATATGCCATGACTTCGGTCAAGAACTCAATGCAGAGATTCTGCACATTTTCGACGTGTTTTTCTGCCAGGGTAGGCCAGTTCAGCGAATAAGCCTGAAACAACCGATACACCAGTCGCGGGTTGATATCAACAGACAACTCCTGTCCAGGATTATCACGGATCAAAGGTTTCACTTCTCTTTCGATATAGTCCCTCCTGGAAACAGTCGGTGGGATGTCGCCAGGAAAAGTTTTCGCATTTGGCGAAAGACGAGATTGAGGAGTGTTTTCCTTTATGAGATATGCTGATCCCCATTTCTCCATGCTGTCGTTGAACTGTTCATTCGTGATAACGACTCGTGATCTTAGGTTACGAGCAAACTTCCTAGACTTATCATTGAACTTTGGAAAGAAATCTTCTCCAAGTGGATTGATTCCATGTCCTTGAACTGCTTCCCGGGTGAGTGATCCGGATCGCTTGCAAAGATTTTGTAGTTCTTGTCGCATTTCTGCAATCGTCGTAAATCCAGGACCGAGTTCCTTGAGTTTGCTCTTAACCAGATTGTATTGCTTCTCGATATCTCTTTGAACTTTGAATACTTCGTTTGCAATGTGTCGAATCAGTTGTGAACTGAGCTTCTTTCGAAGTGCATCAACGCCAAGCTGGCTTGAATCGAGTTCCTGTCCCCATCTTGAACTTGCGAAGTACTTTTTCTCCTCCGCATCTCTCCGCTCGTTAGAGAAGGCCATCTCGTTGTGAGCACGATTCTTGACAACATGCCATCCAAGCTGCAATCTGTTTCGCTCATCTCGATTGCATGCCAGATCAATGAATTCATTTTCTCGCTCCGCAGTCAAAGTCATGTCAGGCTTAGTCAAGACACCCAAAGTGCGGATACCGGATGGATCTGCTTCTTTGCATCGCCGAACGATTACTTGACGGGCATATTCGGAATCGCAGCCAACAACCGCAAGAATAATGGTTCTCTCCTTGCTCATGTAGAATTTGGAGAGGTCGGAAATAGCTTCTACATCTGCAACGGTCTGAGTCTTGGTTGGATTGTGAATGATGCCAGGAAGATCGACAATGGTCAAATGAGCAAGATTCGGCCCATTCCTCTCAATGCTCAAGATATCTCTGGACAAGAAATTGCCGGTTGTGCCTGAGAAAATCAAGTCTGATGCTCGCTGAAAGATTTCGGTGAAATCGGTTCCAGAATCGACAGTATGCGAAAAGGACTCATATTTCGCTCTGTCCTTTGGTTTGTGTGGAAGGATACTGACTTTGGTGACCGTATTGGTCAGGCTAGGGTCTCTTCTGAGCCTAATCTGTGTAGCGAACCTTGTACAGGCGATTGAAGCTCTTGGGAACGGTATGGAAGTGATTGCCTCCAAAACCGAGCTCTTGCCAGAGGATTGATCACCTACAGCCACAACTTGCGGCAAATCGATGAACTGATCAACTCGACATTCTCTCAGGCGGTCAATAAGATCCAAGAGTTTCGAGTTCTCCTCATCGGTTCCAAGCGGAACCCTATCGAGCGTTGCTGACATCGCTGGCTGTGCAGACAATGGTGTGTCGAATTGGCTAAAATTCTGTGCTCCTTGCTGTGGATAGACCGGTTGGCCGTTCGCATTGCCACCCAAATTGCCATTCACATAGGTGGGCGGCTGTGGCCGGTTGTATCTCGAATCCATCGTCATAGGCGGCGTGTCTGTTGTTCAAAGTACGGGGAGCGAAAAGGCTCCGAAAGTTGGTCCGCAACGTCACCGACGTCGAAAAGCGGTTCGACAGCGATGATAGATGTCGAAACTTTGCAATCGCAAAAAGAGAAGAGATGAAAAGTGCCTCTCAGCTGAACAGCGTCCGCCATTTAATGTCTGAGCTCTACGCTGCCTTGCGCCACACTTCCGCGAATGTGCCCACCTGCGTACGTAGAACCGGTGGCAAAATCCGGATCTTGTGAGGACGTGATTGGGTGGTTGGAGAGATGGCACAGCCTTCAGCTTTAGTAGCTGTTCACCGAACGAACGAGGCTCTTCTGCCAGCCTTTGATGAATTTGCTCGAATGTCTAGGCTTCATCACGGTTATTATATGGTTGTGAACTGTTGGTACGTAAGCTCTGATCTGCCTCATCGATTGAACGCGTGTGCTGCGCCAACACGTGATATCGGCTTTGCACCTTCCCTCGCAAGTCGCAAACGGGCAAATTGGCTGTTAGGCAGACGAATTCTCAGCCTCAGTAGTGGTCTGAATACAGTGAAAGCCACGTTTAGCTCTTCCGCTAACCGTAAAATTCTGTTCTCTCGAAATGGACTTTGGCCGCGAAGGTCTCTGTTTTGAAATGAAGCAGTCGAGAGCTCATTTGCCTTTGCTCATGTTCTTTGTGAAGATGATCTGTAAATCAATGCTCATTTGATCGCCAATTCAACTGAAGTAAAAAAAATCGTAACTTCTCTGTGTACTTCGATTTTCTTCTCTGAATGGTGAGAAGGATGGGAATCTCTTGCTCTACTCAAATTGCAAATGAAGGGAACTATTTCAGGTGCGGAAGAATCTCCATCTTGGACACCCAGTCGAGAAACTGCAATATGCGGTTAAGTCGACCAATAGGCACATTACTTCATCATTCATCTCATTTAATCATCGTTCAAATCATCTTTTCATCGCGGTCCACCCGGAGCAGGTCTGGGCCCAATGATTTGTCGTCTTCCACCAAATCCAATACCTGTTCCTCCACGATTCTGGCTATCACCACCTGAATAGCCATACTGATTGACGTCCCAGGTTTGACCTGGTCCTGCACCTTCTCTGTTGTCCTTAGGTGCGTTCTGTGTCACTTTTTGACTCTCTTCCCATTCCTTTTGTCTTTCTCGTTCACGCTCCATCTCCCGCTCAAGTAGTGATTTAGATGCCCAGCCACCGGCCTTGGTCTTCTGTTGAGATTGTATCCGTCGAGTATCCTCGGCGCGGCGTTCCGCTTCGGATGTTAGACCCATTTCTGCAGGAGCATAGGACCGTGGTGTTGTCGAAACCGGTGCGGAGTTTTGAGCAAGATACCGGTCGGTACGATTCGAAGGCGGAGTAGCATTAGCAAATGTGCTATATTTGGTGGGATCAGGGAGTGGCCGTGACGTGGTAGGTTGTGATAGTGATGTGGCTATTGGTTGTGGTAGAGGACGTCCAGTCGGAGAAGATGGATCTGGAAGAGGACGTTGCGAGAACGACGTCGGCATTCGGTTATTCTGTTGATCTTTCCACTGTTGGCGAAGATATTCACGTTCATCTCCATCCCAAGATATATTCTTGTCTTCTGTAACTGTAGGTTCACGAGGAGGTATCCTTGGTCGACTTCGAGATCTTGATCGAGCTTTACTCTCTTTAGTTGAACTTTCATTTCGCCGACGATCTTCACGCTCCTCAAGATATTGCCTCTCACGCTCTTTCGCTTCAGCCAACTGTCTCTCTAGCTCTTGTACTCTATCGCCCTCATCATTTCGTTCAGGATCATTGTAGCTTGTCTGCCGGCCATGAGCCTTTTGCTCAGCCTGATATTGACTCAAATATTGTCCTCGAAGTCTGGCATCGCTGTTTCCTCGACTTCTTGTCTGTTCACGTTCAAGACGAGCTTCGGCTTCTCGTTCCTCTTTCAATCGTGCTTCTTCATCAGCCTTCCAACGCCGTTCTTGTTCTTCCCATTCTCGCTTTTGCTGCTCAACTCTCCGCTTCTCCTCTTCTCTCTGACGACGTGATTCCTCTTCCCAGCGCTCTTGCTCCGCTAAACGCTCTCTTTCTTCTTCAGCTTCTCGCTCCAATCGTTGCCTGCGTTCTGCTTCTTCTGCTTCTTGTCTCAAGCGCTCTTCTTCGGCTTCCTTTTCTCTTCTCTTCCGCTCCTTCTCTGCAAGACTTGGAACATGTGGAGCAGCGCTTGTAATTTGACGCCGAGCACCAAACGAGATACCTTGATTGCCTTGGCTAGCACCTCCCATGTATCCGTATTGGTGAATATTCCACGCTGGTGCTGATATTCCTTCGTCAGTCTTCTTGCTCCAACTAGTGACACTCGCTGGTGGAGATTTTGTCCCACCATCTGTGGCTCTTGACGAGTTGGAGCCGCCGGTCAAAGTGGGACTGAGAGCGCGCTCCTTACTCGGTATGGCCGTACCACCTTCTGTGACGTTGCTAGTCCCTCTTTCACGAGTATTCGAACTGAAAGCGCCATATCCATTTGAAGGACCGGTATGAGTTGGACTTAATCCCACCCGTTTCGGCCCAATGGTTCTAGGAAAACGAGAAGGATTGACAGAGTTTGCGACTCGACTGAAGGCACCGAGACACTGAAGTACTTGTGCCGGATCTTTGCCTTCATACAAGTCAACTGTAAGGAAGCGGTCGTGTGCTGGGAGGTTCAAAGGATCTCGCTCGCAGGCGGATAGGAAGTGCGAAATGTTCTCCATTTGGGTGAACGGCATGTTAGATCTTTTGAATCGAATACCAGGAGCAGGCAGTGCCATATTCGCAAGACTACGCGGCGCGGTCAGTTAAACCAAAATCTACGATTCACTCAAACTCAACCTACCGGCATAGCACTGTCCCGTCCTTAAGGTTGTCCAACAAATCTCCACTAGGCAATTTCTCACCCAGCGTTTCCTCAATCCAAGTTCGAGCTTCATTTGCCGCCGACGGAGTATACCGCGACAGGCGCAGCTTCTTCATATCCTGGTCTAGAGAGGATACAGAGGCCATCCTGTCGGTGAGAGGTGGTTGATCTCCAGGATTTGGTGAATGTAGGTAGGCTTACACGCCTTGGTTGCCGCGCGGTCGCGTGTGTTATACTGTGAGATGTGGGGTGTGATGGAGGCTATGACGAGATGCGCGAGAGTCGGCGACAGGTCTTACACGCAAATGGAAAGGTTTAGGTCTAACAAGAGAGGATGGTAAGGAGGAAGAATGACGGGTGTAGTTTGTTGGTCCATTCCAGACGCGAATGGCCTGTCGATATGACGGACGATGCGTCAATAAGGCAAGGCAAGGAAGTAAAATCAACTGCGCCACAGACGGAAGTCGGCCATCTCGCCTATATCGCTCGAAGCCACGCAATTTCGTCGCTATTCGCCGCTTCAATTGCTATTCCACCACTTCATTCAATTGCTAGATCGACGGGAACAACCAAATGCCGTCAAGATGAGCCTCACACAATGCCATCTGGTCTGAAACGACTTTGGTGGAGGTGGAAGAGCCTCAGGCTACCGTGGAGGAAGAAATGGTTCGTTGGTATGTTCAGTGATTGCTGCGACGCTCCGCGATCATGTCTTTTCTACATTCTATTCACTCTCATGGTAATTAACAGGCTTTGACCTCAATGGGAATTCTTTCTGGCAGTTTAAGGACGCACTGAACGCGAACCGACTCCGGCGCATTGTTCACTACAGCAAAAAGGTTGAATACGCAGACGTCAAACTGAGCCGTGAGTTTGCTACGGTCCGAATGAGAAGGAGATATGACATTGACAGGAGTTTCAGCGTCTTGGGTGCAATGGCTTCGACATACTCGATACGAAGCTCCCACCATTAACGAACAGCAATTGGATGTCAAGCGCCAGGCTCAGATAAGACAACTTGCAGCTCAAGCGGACGCACGATGGGCTGCTGCTCAAGCCTCATACCTCCAAGTACCAACTCCAGCTCCAGCACTCGAAGCTGGTGCCATCGATTCTACGGCACAAGAAGACATTGTCTCTAGAGAAGAGAATGTACTGCGAAAGCTTGTGACAAAGAGCGAGGAAAATATTCAAGAGGCGGCTGAAGAGCTTCAAAACACATCCAAGCCTAGACGAACCAAGAAAGAGGTAAAATGGGAAGAATTACGACTGAGTAAAAACTCAAATGAACCACAGCCAGAGTCGTGGACTCCAAAACCGGTCAAACGCGGTTGATCGACCTGGTTAGCTTTCAATCTGAACAGCACTTCTCCGCTCCTATGCCATCCGTATGTTATGTTCCTTTCCTCTCTGCTTGAAAAATATCGAACTTGCAACCCTAAAGCCGAACTTTGACTCTGAGAGCAGAGTCTCCGGCTGAGAATATAAATTCGACGCGAAGTCATTAGGTCGACTTTATCGTTTCCAATGGCTCTAACCCAACCATTACTGCCTCCTTGTTCAGCGCTTCAAGTTCATTCTTTGTGTACGGAATTCCGTTTTCACTCCTCTCGTCATGCATAATCTGCTCCATCTCACCAGGGAAGTAAATTCTATCCACATCTTTCGCCTTTTCACTGTCTACAACCCTCTGATGCAAGTAGTCCATTCGAGATTTGAACTCTTCCAAATCCATAAACAGGTCTGGCTTAATTGCAATGAGGAAATGTCCTACATCTGCTGGTCGACTCGGATCATATGGATTCGTAACATTTCCAGCAAACGCACTTCCGCTCAACACACCGGAAAATACATCCATCATGATCGCAAGCGCAGAACCTTTTGGTCCACCCATTGGCAACATAACTCCTTCAAGAGCTTTACTTGGATCGGTAGTTGCTGCACCATCTTTATCGAGCGCCCAATCAGCAGGAATCTTCTCGCCTCTCCTCATAGCTTTATAAATCTTCCCTCTAGCAGCCACGCTAGGTGCCATATCTAGAATGAACGGCCTCTCCTTGCCCGCTGGTGCACCACACGCAATCGGACTTACGCCCATCAATCTCTCTTTGCCTCCCCAGACCGGTAGCGCAGGCGAACTATTCGTGAAAACAAGGCTCATGAAGCCCGCATCAATGGCTTGCTGTACGATCCATGCACTCATACCGAAGTGATTGCTGTGCTTTACAGATACCATGCCAATTCCGTATACCCTTGCCATGTTGATCGCGGTTTTCATTCCTAGGTTTGCCGCTACGAATCCGAAGCCATTGTGAGCGTCCACTTGTGCAACTACAGGCGTTATTTGATTCATCGTTGGAGATGCTTTTGCATCCAGTACGCCTTGCCTGATCCGTTCCATATATGAAGGGATGCGATTGATACCATGGCTGTCTACACCACGGAGGTCAGCTTGCACCAAGCAAGATGCAATGATGGTTGCGTGTGTGGGCGCAACACCATTTCCTTCGAGCATAGACTTCGCAAATGCCTTCGCTTTCGACGCATCAACTTTAACAATATTCTGAGAGGTCTGAGCGGTTGTATGATCACTCATAGTGTCGCAGAGCAAAGAATCGGCATGAAATTTCTATACCAGCTGTCGAAAGGAATGAGAGGCGTTCCACGCTCCTCACGATTCGAAGTCGGAAATAAACCAATTAAGCTGTACTCTCCAATGCACAGTACGTTCTCTGTCGAAGATTTCACTGCTGTCCAATTGCTGATCCGAGCTCTTCAAATGCTTTTAGCTGCCCAAACGTGATTTTGTTGAGAAGGTAAACTGGATTTGAATCTACGACTTTTCAGATGTAACTCGATTGCGAGAAGGCCGCCTTATTAGTTATAGCCGTGATGGATCGTTTCTCTCTTGCATTTTCAACTGCAGCTTGGAGCCTTTAGCATGAAAAGAACTGAAATCCAGTTTTTCCGGTCCCAACGAAATCCCAACTGCTGTGGATACCGCAGGCATTGGTTGCATGTAGTTGAATGATGGGCCACAGTACTCCGTACCTTATGCTTCGTTCAATCCCGAGTTTGAAGATTTGAAGAAAACGGTGAACACAATGACATACTTTCTTGGTGTAAAACAACTTGCGAACTTGGACAGAATTACAACCTAGAACAAATTCCAGTTCTCAAAAATCAACGCTTTCACAAACTTTGTCATACACCTCGATCACTCTTTTCAACTCCTCGATGCGACCTTGTATGCTCCCTTGAATCTCACTACCCAAAGGTATCCTGAAATTTTCTTCAGTATTCAAATCCTCTGCCATTCCAGTTCCATCTACAACCTCCACGATCCTTTTTGCTGATCTCCGAGGATCAATAGCCTCCTTTCCTCTCGTACTCATCAAGTAATTAATCACCATCTCAGTCGGTGTTCCTTTGTATACCTCTGGGACATCCATCACCGGTGCATTTTCTTTGAAACTAGTTTTCATATCCCTAGGTTGAGCAAGCAGCACCCTGATCCCAAATACCGCAACCTCTCCTCTCAAAGACTCAATGAAGCCATCAATTGCACATTTGCTTGCTGCGTATATAGATACCATAGGAACTGGATGTACCGTTACTCCCGAGCTGATATTAACAATGGTTCCTCCACTTTGCTTGCGCATAATCGGAATGCACAGCTGACAGAGTTGTACGACGCGAAAGAAATTCGTTTCGAAGAGCTTCCGAGCAAGGTCGAGATTCGTGTTCTCAACTGTGTTACCGATTGCAAAGCCGGCATTGTTGATTAGGACATCGATTCTCCCATAGACTTTGACCAGACCTTGAAATTGTTCGTCCAGGTTGGATGCCGTGACGTCGAGCTCTGCCCAGTGTCCTCCGCATGACTGAATATCCAAAAGAACATTTGGAGTTTTGGGCGGGTTGCGCGAAGTTGCAATGACTTTATGGCCGGCTAAAAGCGCAGCGCAGGCGAGTTCTAGACTGAGTCCGGACGAACAACTGGTGATGAGATA
>Ga0335073_10004269_pt1 | contig 19999 bp, 16 predicted proteins | sample Lox_Sample_22_FD_207093 | JGI IMG/M metagenome (GOLD analysis project Ga0335073, IMG submission 207093) | Soil microbial communities from Loxahatchee National Wildlife Refuge, Florida, United States - Lox_Sample_2.2 | ecosystem: Environmental > Terrestrial > Soil > Wetlands | place: USA...
CAGGCTCAACACCGAAACGGACCCGTTGGTGCGGCGGGCGTTGCAGGAGAGCCTGTATGACGCGCTCGATGAAAACACCGGATATCTCGGCGCCTGGATTCAGACGACCGCGACGGAGGAAGATCAGGCCAAAATCAACGACGGCTATGAGGCCGTAGTGCGGGACCAGGCGCAGACGCTGGCCAAAGTGTTGCGCACCGCGACGCCTTTAGGGCGTCAGGGAATTCTCGAAGCGTTATGGGATTTCCACGTTCGGCATTACTCGCTACCGGAGCTCAAGACGAACACCGTCTCGGTCGCTCTGCCCGCGGTATTCAGCAAATACGTTTCGGGTGTGCCCGATCTCGACCGGCCGCGTTACGAGTATCCGCCGTACCGCGAGACCGTGAATTTCCGCTACGACGTCCATAACGGCTTCTACCAGACGCGAGTGGGCAACGACAGCGATCTGATTCATTTTTTCCGCAGTTCCGGGCCGGAGCTTGAGGAGGCGTTGATCGCTTGTCTCAAGGGCGCGGACACCGCCATGAAGATCAATGTATTGAAGGCGGGCAGCACCTTGAGTGACGCGGGCGACCAGCGCTTCGCCGCGGCTGCGCTCGAACTGGCTCTCGACCCTGACCCGCAAGTTCGCGACACCGTGCAGTACGTGTACGAAAACGGCCAGCGCGGCGTGCTCAATATCGACACATCCGGGGTGCTGGAGCCGGCGCTGATCCAGGCGATCGGCAACATCCTGAGCAACGGAACACCGGAGGCGCAGTCGGTGGTGCTGCCGCTACTGGCAGGATTGCCGGGCGACTCGCCGTGGACGCGGCAGCCGGAGATCATCGCTACGGTACGCTCGCTACTGGAGCGGGCGCCGCGCGTGAAGAACTACGCGATGGTGCTGAGCGCGGCGGCGGCGTTCCCGGAAATGATGCGGGAGCCGCGCTTGCACGACCAGGCCTTGGCTGCGTTTCAGGATCCGGACCCCGACGTGCAGCGGGCAGCCGTCCAGATTGCGCTGGCGCGATTCCTGGACGGCCCGAAGCCCGATCCAGTGTTGGCGAAGATCTTCGACCAGCTTGGGAGCTCGCAGCGCCGCATTCTCATCGAGGAAGTAAACGACCCGAAGTTTCTGCGGCGGCGGCTGCCGGTTTCTGGCGGCGCCGTGTCGCAGGACCGGTCGTACTTCCTGGGCAATGGCAAGTATGTCTACAAGACGCCGGATTTTCTCGAGCACGCGATCGTGTTTCAAGCGGTGCTGGCGAGTTTGGGCGATCGGGACGCCAACGTGCGCGCGGCGGCGCTCGATTTGTTCCGCAAAGCGAAAAACATCGAGCAGCGTCCGGAATTCCGCGAGGCTCTGGAACGGCTGCGGAGCGACCCCAATCCGCGAATCCGGCTGATCGCGAGGCGAGTCCTGACGGGCAGCAACCTTAAAGATGCGCTGGCCGACGTGCAACCCGGTTCGGTGCTGGATTTTGACTACTTCGTCGCCAAGGTAGAGCCGATTCTGGCCGCGCCGGGCCGGGACGGCAAGGCGTGCGTGGTGTGCCACGCGACTCACGTCATATTTAAGCTGCAGCCGCCGAATGCGGAGGGGCAATTCTCACCCCAGGACAGCGAGTCCAATTACAAATACGCGATGCGCGTGGTGGACATCAACAATCCCAGCAACAGCCTGATCCTGGTCAAGCCAACTCGGCCCGCGGACGGCGCCGGGGATGTCAACGATTATCTGGCGACGCACAATGGCGGCCAGCGCTGGCCTGGGAACGAGGAGAGCTCGCAATTCAAGACGATCCTCGACTGGATTCGCGGCGCGCGGATGGTTGCGGCAAAGTAACGCGCCAGCTACGCGACCCGGTATTTGGCAGCCGTCTTTTCATTGAGGCGAATGCCCAGGCCAGGGCGTTGCGTCACCGTCAGACGGCCGTGCGCGGCGTCTTCGGGAGGATCGATCAGCTCGGCGCGCCAGGGCACTTCACCGAAGGAGAATTCGAGAATCAGAAAATTCGGCAGGGTCGCGCAGACTTGAGCCGCTGCGGCGGTGCCCACCGGGCTCGCCGGACCATGCGGCGCCACCTGCAATCCCGCCGCTTCGGCCAGAACTCCCACCTTTTTGACCTCCAGCATTCCGCCACAGTACTTCACGTCAGGCATCAGGATGTCCACCGATCCCGCAGTCATATAGGGATAAAATGCGCGCGCGCCGTACAGAACTTCACCGCCCGCCGTAGGCATCGGCTCGGCGCGGCGGATCGCCGGCAATCCGGGCGGCGGTGTCACCTCCTCGAGCCAGAAGAGACGCAGCGGCACTACCCTGGGCAGCAGCTTTAATCCGTGCTCCACGTCGAATTTGCTGTGCGCGTCGAGCAGCAGGTCGCGCGCGGGTCCGAGGGCCTTCCGCGCCGCCACGGCGCAGTCGATTCCTTTTTGCGTGATTTGTTCTACCTGTGCGCCATCCGATAAATCGGCCGGCATCTCGTCCCAGGGCGCAAGCTTCACCGCATCGAATCCCGCTTTTATCGCGTTTTCCGCCATGGCCGCGAAACCCGCGGGCGTCCGGGGATTGGTGGAACGATTGATATTGGCGTAGACGCGGATAGAGTTTCGCAGCGCGCCGCCAAACAGGTCGTACGCGGGCACATTCAAAGCCTGCCCGATGATGTCCCAGGAACATTGTTCGAGCGCGCTCAAGGCGCAGGCCGCGCTGCGGCCGCCTTGGGCGATATCCGGCTTCACTTTCTGGCGCAACCACTCGAGATCGAAAACGCTGCGCCCTTTCAGGAGATCGGCGTACTGGCGCAGGTATCGAAGAGTGAGACGGTCGTCGCCGCTTTGCGACGCTTCGCCGATTCCCGTCAGCCCGGCACTCGACCCAAGCCGCGCGAGCACCCAATTGCCGCGCGCGTTCACATGGACGACAAGCGTTTCAAGGCTGCCAGCCTTCACCTTGACCGCGGCGGCCGCGGCGCGCGCCAGGAACAGACCGGTGAGCCACTCTCGGCGGGTCAGCATTCAGGGATTATCATCACACAGATCCTTGCAGCGTTTCGCCTACGAACCACGCCAAGCGGGAAAGGCATTTTGGCATTGCCGCAGGATTCTCCGCGATCACCGGTTGACAAGCTCCCCCTGGCTTTGATAAGAGGAACCAGGTGTGCGGCCATGTTAAAATTTTCTGCCCGGTATGTACTCTTGTCAGTCCTGATTACCGTAAGCGTCGCGCTCAGTGCTTGCACTCGCCCAAGCACTGTTGACGACGCGGCCGATTGGTCCATGTATGGCCGGACCACTGACGACCATCGCTTTAGCCCGCTGAATCAAATCAACGAGGAGACCGTCGGGAAACTGGGCCTGGTCTGGAGCCGCGAACTCGGCTCCACGCGCGGCCTCGAAGCCACGCCGCTGGTGCAGAACGGCATGATCTACACTACCGGAACCTGGAGCGTCGTCTACGCGATCGACGCGAAAACCGGAGACGTGCGCTGGAAATATGACCCGAAAGTTCCTCGCGAGCATGCCTATTTTCTTTGCTGCGACGTGGTCAACCGCGGCGTCGCGTTGTACCACGGCAGGATTTATGTCGGCACCCTGGACGCTCGCCTGATCGCTCTCGATGCGAACTCGGGAACTCCGGTCTGGAGCGTGATGACTGGTGAGAAGGACCGGCCGTATTCGATCACCAGTGCTCCACGGGTCGCCAAGGGATTGGTGGTCATCGGCAATGCGGGATCAGAATACGGCGTGCGCGGCTACGTATCCGCCTATGATGCCGAGAGCGGCAAAATGGCATGGCGCACCTACACGGTTCCCGGAGATCCTTCCAAAGGGTTCGAGTCGAAAGCGATGGAGCAGGCAGCCAAGACGTGGTCCGGCGACTGGTGGACCACGGGCGGCGGCGGCACCGCTTGGGAGGGGGTGGCTTACGATCCTTCGCTCGACTTGCTCTATTTCGGAACCGGCAACCCGACCGCTTGGTATCGCGCGCTGCGGGGCAAATCCAAAGCTGACAATTTATATACCGCGTCCATCATGGCGGTGCATGCAAGCAACGGAGAAATGGCCTGGTATTTTCAGACCGCGCCGGGAGACAACTGGGATTTCGACGCCACGCAACCTTTGATGCAAGCAGACCTGACCCTCGGCGGAAGGCCGCGCAAAGTGATCATGCAGGCCAACAAGAACGGGTTTTTTTATGTCCTCGATCGCGAGACCGGCGAATTTATTTCGGGAGCGCCGTTCGTTCCCGGCATTACTTGGGCGTCCGGCCTCGACCCGAAAACCGGACGTCCGATCGAAACTGCGCAGGCTTACGACGGCATGAAACCGGTGCTCGTTTCGCCTTATCCCGGCGGCGCGCATAACTGGGATCCGATGGCCTTCAATCCGGCGACCGGACTGGTGTATTTTTCGGCCAAGCCCGGCACGCACGCCATCCACGCGCCCGACGCGAAATGGAAGTATGACGCGGATCGAGACAACGTCGGCGGCGACGCATTCTACGATGGACCGCTCAACGCCAGGATGGCCTCGATGCCGCCGGCGACCGGTGAGCTGGTCGCGTGGGATCCGGTCAAGCAGCAGTCCGCCTGGCGCGCCAGCTCCGGGAGATTCATCGGCGGCGGCGTGCTCGCGACCGCCGGAAATCTGGTGTTTCAGGGCCGTTCCGACGGTCTGCTGGTGGCCTATCACGCGAGCGATGGTAAGCAGCTCTGGCAGTTTCAGGCCGGCACGGGAATCATGGCGCCGCCGGTGACCTATCTGCTCAACGGCGTTCAACAGATATCGGTCATGGTTGGCTGGGGCGGACCGGACGGGCTGAACAACGTCGACTTCCAAGGGAAGGCCGGCTTCGGACGAGTTGTGACCTTCGCGATTGGCGGAACGGCCAGCTTCAATCCGCCGCCCTACGGACACGCCGGACCACCCACGCCGGCGATCACGAGGAACGCCTCGCCGAAAACGATTCACGAAGGCCAGCTCCTGTTTAACGCGGAATGCTCAGGTTGTCACGGCGATAACGCCGTGGCCGGCGGCGTGCCCGATCTGCGATACGCGAGTAAGGCGGTGCATGAGCAGTTCCAGGAGATCGTAATCGGCGGGGCCCGCGCCGCGCTGGGCATGCCGTCGTTCAAAAAGATCTTGACGCCGGAGCAGGTCCGCACGATTGAGGCTTACATTCTGTATCGCGCGGCCGGAAACCCTCCGATCGCGTCTTCCGACCGCTTCTGACTAGCGCTGATCGGAGGACGCCTTTCCGGTTCGATCCGGCAGCAATCCCAGGAAATTGAGGACCTCTACAATCACGCGCCGTGCGGATACCATTCGCTCGATCGAGACGGCGTCTTCATCCGAATAAATGACACAGAGCTCGAATGGCTTCAGTATCGCCGCGAAGAACTCATCGGCAAAAAGCGTTTTACCGACTTGCTGACGCCGGACGGCCGGAAGACTTTTAAAGACAGTTTCCCGCAATTGAAAGCGGAGGGAACGGTTCAGGACCTCGAGTTCGAGCTGATTCGCAAAGACGGTACCACGATTCCGGTGCTGCTCAGTGCTTCGGCCGTCCGCGACTCTTCCGGTGATTACCTCCGCAGCCGTTCGACGGTTTATGACATCACCAGCCGCAAGCTTCAGGAACAGGCACAGGCGCGGCTCGCTGCCATTGTCGAATATTCCGATGACGCCATCATCAGCGAGCAGCTCGACGGCACCATCCTGACCTGGAACAAAGCCGCGGAGCGGATGTTCGAATCTACCGCGGCTGAGGCGGTGGGACGTCCGGTTTCGATTCTGGCGCCATGCTTTCCTGCCTCCGGCAGTTGAGCGCGAAAAACGGCGACCTGAAACTGTTCGGCATGTCGAAACAGGTGCGGGGCCTGTTCGAACTCGTTCGCATGCATCGCATCTTCGACATTTACCCGACGCGGGAAGAAGCCATTCGCGCTTTCCAGCCCGTAGCTCCCCATGCCTGACCGAACTCGCAACGCGCAGCCTCGCGGGTCCGCGGCCCCTGGGATTTCTGATTGATCGCTGGGGCTCGGACCCCGAACCCCAGCCTGGCCTGGCCCCGGAAGTCGGCGCTTTCAGGGCTTTCAGGCATGGGGCGACAAAAACGCGGTTGTTTTTTAGATCTGCCGGGCGGCGATTTTTGTCGACGATGACTCCCGCAAATGGGGCTATAATGCGGTCTGCAGTAGACGCCGCTTCGTCATCATTTTGAAACGGACCGTGAAAGGAGAGTCGTGAGATGGAGACCAACCGGAGAGATTTCTTCAAGGTCAGCGTCGCGGGAGGCGCGGCTGCTTCGTTTTTCGGCTTCGACCTGGCGCCAGCGTATGCTCAGCTTCAGGAACTCAAAATTGCGCGCGCGCGAGAAACCCGCTCGATTTGTCCGTATTGCGCGGTCGGATGCGGTGTCCTTATTTATACGATCGGTGATAATGCCAAGAACGTGACTCCCCAGGTGATTCACGTCGAAGGCGACCCGGACCATCCTACCAATCGCGGAACGCTCTGCCCCAAGGGAGCTTCCCTGCATCAGGACATTCTCAATTCGCGGCGTCTGCTGAAGCCGCAGGTTCGCCGGCCCGGGTCGGATCATTGGGAAGATATTGCCTGGGATCAGGCGATCGGCGAAATCGCGCAGCGCATGAAGAAAACTCGCGACGAAACGTTCGTCGAAAAAGACGCGCAGGGCCGTACCGTGAATCGCAATGAAGGTTTTGCCTGGATCGGCGGCTGCACCGACACCAACGAGTTCAATTATCTGGTGGTCAAAACCATGCGCGGCATGGGAGTCACTTACATCGAAAATCAGGCCAGGGTTTGACACGGCCCCACGGTCTCCAGTTTGGGGCCAACGTTCGGACGCGGGGCAATGACCAACGGGTGGATCGACATCAAGAACACCGACATGATCTTGGTGATGGGAGGAAACCCTGCGGAAAATCATCCCTGCGGATTTAAGTGGGCGATCGAAGCCAAGCGGAATCGCAACGCCAAGCTGATTGTCGTCGATCCGCGCTTCACGCGCACGGCGGCGACCGGCGATCTGTTCTGCCAGATCCGCGCCGGCAGTGACATTGCGTTTCTGGGGGGAGTGATTCGCTACGCGATCGAAAACAACCGCGTCGCCAAGGACTATCTGATAAATTTCACCAACGCCGCGTTCCTCGTGAAGGAGGGTTTCAAGCTTCCCGAAGACGGATTATATTCGGGGTTCGATCCGGCGACTCAGACTTACGATAAATCGAGCTGGAATTATGAAGCGGAAGGAGGCGCGGCATCCGTGGGTTTGCCGCCGAAGGTCGCCTATGACCTGAAGCTCGAAAATCCCCGCTGCGTATTTCAGCTATTGCGGCAGCAGTATTCACGCTATACGCCGGAGATGGTGGAACGCGTCACCGGAATACCGAAAGAGCAGCTCCTGAAGGCCGCGGATCTGTTCACTTCAGTGCGCACCGACGGCGACATGAAAAAGGTCGCGACGATCCTCTACGCGGTGGGCTGGACGCAGCACAGCTTTGGCACCCAGATCATCCGCACCGCGGCGATGCTTCAGTTGCTGTTGGGCAACGTCGGGCGCGCCGGCGGCGGCGTCAACGCATTGCGCGGACACTCCAACATCCAGGGCGCGACGGATATGGCCGGGCTGTATGACATATTGCCAGGTTATTTAAAGGCTCCCATTCCGACCGATGTCGATTTTAAGACGTACATGACTCGAATCACGCCCACGGTGTCCAAACCGGGTCCCTGGGATTCTTTCAATTATTGGTCGAACACGCCGAAATTCACCGTCTCGTTCCTCAAATCACTCTACGGCGACGCGGCGAAGAAAGAAAACGACTGGGCCTTTCACTACCTGCCGAAAGTGGACCGCGACTATTCCTGGACCGAAATCTGGGACAACATGTATCGCGGCAAGGTCCAGGGAATGTTGGCCTTCGGCATGAACGGCGTGTGCATCGGGCCCGATTCGCAAAAAAATATCGATGCTTTGAAGAAAGCGGAATGGCTCGTCGTCGGCGAAATCTATCCGGATGAAACCAGCGAGTTCTGGAGATCCCCGGGAATCACGCCGGAAGAGATGAAGACCATCAACACCACGGTTTATCGTCTCCCGTGCGCCGGATTTGCGGAAAAAGACGGCGCGTTTACCAACTCGGCTCGCTGGCTGGTGTGGAAGAATGCCGCGGTGCCACCTCCGGGTCAGGCCCGGCTCGATCAGGATATTCTGGCGCAGATTTTCCTCAAAGTTCGCGATCTGTACAAGACCGAAGGAGGCAAATTCCCGGACCCGATTCTGAATCTCGCCTGGGGTTATACCGAACCCGAGCATCCTTCGCTCAGCGAAGTGGCCAGAGAGATCAACGGCAAGGCGCTCGCGAATCTTACCGATCCCAAGACACAGCAGGTACTGCTCAAGGCGGGTCAGCAGTTGCCCGGATTCGCAATGCTAAAGGATGACGGCACCACGTCCTGCGGCAACTGGCTCTACTCCGGCTCCTGGACCGAGGCGGGACCGTTGCTTCAGCGGCGCGGAACCGCAGATCCGTCCGGGCAGGGCATCTTCCCGAATTGGGCGTGGTCGTGGCCGGCGAATCGTCGCGTGCTTTACAACCGGGCATCCTGCGATCCGTCGGGCAAGCCGTGGGATCCGACGCGGCCGCAGGTGTGGTGGAACGAGCATGCGCAATTGTGGGTCGGCAACGATGTGCCCGATTTTAAGCCGGACTCGGCTCCGAAGGATCACATGGGTCCGTTCATTATGAATCCCGAGGGCGTCGGCAGGATCTTCGCACCGCTGGCGGCTTTCGCCGACGGTCCCTTCCCGGAATATTACGAGCCGATGGAGAGCCCGGTCGGGAATGTGTTCCATCCACAGCATCCGAACAATCCCGTGGTGAAAAAATTCTCGACTCCCGCGGACAAATACGGCACTGCCGCGGAAGGCTTCACGATTGTCTGCACCACTTACCGGCTGACCGAACATTATCATTACTGGACCAAGAACAACCCGATGAACGTCCAGCTCATACCGGAACCCTTCGTTGAGATGCCGGTGGAACTGGCCCAGGAGTTAGGCATTCGCGGCGGCGACAAAGTCAAGGTCACCAGCGCGCGCAGTTTCTATATCGCGAAGGCTTTTGTCACCAAGCGCATCAAGCCGATGATGATCGATGGCAAGAAAACTTACCAGATCGGCTTGCCTATCAACCAGGGTTATCGCGGCATTCAGGAGGACGCGGGCAGGGACGCCCGCACCATCGCCAACCGGCTGACTCCCACCGTGGTCGATCCCAACGCCCACACTCCCGAATTCAAGGGATTTCTGGTGAAAGTGGAGAAGGTATGAGCCAGGCCTCCGCGCAGATTCGCAAAATTTCAGCGCATCCCGGACCTGTTCCAGGAGCGAACACCGAGCCTACCTACACCGTCTGTAAGCTGATCGACACCACCACCTGCATCGGATGCAAGGCGTGCGAAGTCGCGTGTCTTGAATGGAACGGCTATCCGTTTCGCGAGACAGTGTTCGACAACACCTACCAGACCATGCCGCAGACGGAATGGAATTACTGGAATCTGATCAAGTTCAATGAAGTCGAGGGTGCGGACGGGTCCATCAGCCTTTTAATGAGAAAAGACCAGTGCATGCACTGCGCCGAGCCCGGTTGCCTGGCCGCGTGTCCCGCCGACGGCGCGATCGTGCAGTACTCCAACGGCATCGTGGATTTTCAACAGGAGAACTGCATCGGCTGCGGCTATTGCGTGAATGGCTGTCCTTTCAACATCCCGAGGTTTGACCCGGCCACCAAGAAGATGTTCAAGTGCACTCTGTGCGTCGATCGCGTGACGCAGGGCCTGGAGCCTGCCTGCATCAAGAGCTGTCCCACTGGCTGCCTGCACTTCGGATCAAAGGACGACATGAAAGATCTCGCCGAGACGCGCGCCCAACAACTGCGCGAACATTATGGACTCGCCAACGCCGGCGTGTATGATCCGCCGGGCGTCGGCGGAACGGGCGTGATCTATGTTCTGCACGACGTCACCAATCCGGAAGCTTACGGGGGTCTGCCCAAAAATCCGAGCATTCCCTGGGTGGTCCGGCTGTGGAAAGGCCCGGCGAAATGGATCGGCAATATCGCCATGGCCGGTGGAGTTCTCGGAGTGGTGCTGCACTACATGCGCTTCGGTCCTAAACGCGTCGAAGAGCAGGAAGAGAAGAAAGGTGGTGAATCGTGAGCGCGTCGCAGGCGATCCCGAAAGCGCAGGAGAGCCGCATTGTCCGCTATACGCTCGATGAGCGGATCCACCACTGGCTGGCCGGCCTGAGCTACGTCTATTGTCTGATCACCGGCCTTGCATTCTGGTCGCCGTATTTGTACTGGCTCGCTGCGGTCGTTGGCGGCGGGGCGGTCGCGCGTTTCTGGCATCCATGGTCGGGTGTGGTCTTCACCATTTCCGTCGTATGGATGTATAAGTTGTGGCATAAGGACATGGCGACCACGGATGCCGACTGGGCTTGGTCCAAGGCAATGAAGTACTACGTCGAAAACGACGACGAAAAATTGCCGCCCGCCGGCCGGTTCAACTACGGCCAGAAGCTGTTTTTCTGGCTGATGCTGTGGGGCGCGATCCTGCTGTTTCTTTCGGGACTCGGCCTGTGGTTCGTCGAATCGATTCCCGCCTGGCTTCGCCATCTTTCCATTGCGGTGCATGTGATCGCCGCGCTCGTGACCATCGCCGGCTTCATCATTCATGTCTACATGGGAACCGCGATGGTCCGCGGCGGGTTCAGCGCGATCGTCACCGGAGAAGTGACGTCCTCATGGGCGCGCCATCATCACCGGCTGTGGTACGAAAAAGCCGTCGGACGGAAATGAATCTGGCCAGATTCGACCAGCGTATCCGGCGTGCGGAGGATCTGGCGGTGGCGCATCCCTTTGCCGCGGAGGTGTTGCGTTTTTATCAACGCGTCGCAACGCTGCAAAAAGGGCTGTATGGGTACTTGAAGGAATCCTCCGCGGCCGATCTCACTTCGCTGCTGTCGAAGTTTCCCGAATTTCTCTCTGAAATCGAGACGATTGCGCCGGAGCCCATCGTTAAGTCGGCCCGCGAATGGAAGAGCCGGGGCATGGATGGTTCGCTCGCGTTGCTTGAGTCGCACTGGGGATCAACTTCAACGGCCGGCGACCCGGAAGCTCTGCTTGCGTGGCTGTTTCTTCAGCCCTATGCCGAATACCTTGCCGGGCACACGGGGGCCGCGCTCCGCGACGAGACTCCGGCGGCGTGCCCGTTCTGCTCCCGAAAACCCGTGGTCGGTGTGCTGCGGCCGGAGGGCGACGGCGCGAAACGTTCGCTCATCTGCTCGATGTGTTCAAGTGAGTGGCCCTTCGGGCGGATCATCTGTCCGGGGTGCGGAGAACAGACGGTTGAAAAGCTTGCCATCTACACCGCGGAACAATTCGAGCACGTTCGCGTTGAGGCGTGCGATACGTGTGGCGGGTACATTAAGACGGTCGATCTGACGAAGAACGGCCGAGCCGTGCCGATCGTCGATGAACTCGCAACGATTCCCTTGAATCTCTGGGCGCAAGAACGAGGATACGTCAAACTACAGACAAACATACTCGGTATCTGAGCTCCGGACGGGCGGGAAAATCAAGTCTTTGCACGGGCGCCGCGGCCGCCCGAGGTATCGAGCAGGCCAAGCCGATCCGATATGGCTTCAGAGGAGCAACTTCCGAAGTTTGAAAGATTTGGTCGGGGCGAGTGGATTCGAACCACCGACCTCCTGGTCCCGAACCAGGCGCTCTAGCCAGGCTGAGCCACGCCCCGAACGCTTCCAGTCTAGCATCGACCGAAGAATCCCGTCCATCGCTCATTCAGCACGATCAAACGTCGCCGTCCCGCGAGCGATAAACACGCCCCAGCACAGCCCTCACGCTCGCCATCAGCAGCGGGTCCGGATTTATCAAAAAGAGGGCAACGGGGACGACGCCAGAAGAAAGTGTGAAAGGTGTGCGGCCCGTGCGCAACAAACGCTCCGGTCATCACGCCCGAGCCGGCAGGATCGTCGCGACGCCCGTGCAGTTCATTCCATCTGTTTAGCGCCTCGAATGGCGGCCCGGGCTGAGCGATTACCCGACAGATTGAGCTTTGAAACCCACGCGATCGGGTTGCAAAACCCAACGCCCGACGCGTTTTTTGTGCTAACTCCCTTTAAATCCTTTGTTGCTGAACTGGCACGGCGACTGCCACAAATTGCGTCGAGTATGTTTAAGGATTTCGAACATTTGATCCGGATGGCTCTGGTATTGCTGGCCGGGGCGGTCCTTTTTCTGCTGGTCCGGCAGGCGATTGTCCCGAAAAGCTTCGGCCAGTATGGTCACTACCGCGCGGCGGCGCTCGATGATATTCGGGCGCGGCCGGTTTCCTTTGCCGGACGGCAGGCGTGCGAAACCTGTCACGTCGACGAAGCCGCGGTGAAGAGCAAGGGCAAGCACGCGGGGCTTGGCTGCGAGGCCTGTCATGGTCCCAGCGCCAGGCACGCTGAAGATCCGACCACGGTGCAGGCGGTCAAACCCGACCCTGCCACGCTGTGCGTCCGCTGTCATGAGGCCGAACCCGCGAAACCGAAAACCTTTCCGCAGGTGGTTTCGAAAGAACACTCCGGTGGAGCAAGTTGCGTCCAGTGCCATCAGCCGCATTCGCCGCAGGTGGGAGGATGAAAATGAACAACGAAGCCACTCGACGTGAAGTTCTAAAGGACACCGGGAAATTCATCCTTCTTTCGGGAGCGGCGCGCGTCGCCTTGCAGACGATGCGCGGCGAACCGGTCGTCGAACCGGACAAATACAAAATGGCGGAGCACTGGTGGGGCATGACCATCGACATCGACAAGTGCATCGGCTGCGGCAACTGCGTCAAAGCCTGCGCCGCCGAAAACGACGTGCCCGAAGGATTCTTCCGCACCTGGGTGGAGCGCTATTACGTCCCTGACGCCGATCTGGACAGCCCGCAGGTCGATTCGCCCAACGGCGGATTCAACGGCTTTCCGGAGATCAATCGTCCGGTCAACGCCAAGACGTTTTTCGTTCCCAAGTTGTGCAACCATTGCGCGCACTCGCCGTGCGTACAGGCGTGTCCGGTGGGCGCCACCTTCGAATCGCCGGATGGCGTGGTGCTGGTCGATCAGAAATACTGCATCGGGTGCCGCTACTGCGTGCAGGCCTGCCCGTACGGCTGCCGTTATCTCGATCCGCGAAAGAACGTTGTCGACAAATGCACCTTGTGTTATCACCGCATCACCAAGGGATTGACCACGGCGTGTGCCGAAGCCTGTCCCACCGGCGCGCGCAAGCTCGCCGATCTCAAAAATCCCAACGATCCGGTGCACGAATTCCTGCGCGACAACCACGTCGAGGTTTTAAAACCGCACCTGGCCACGGGAGCGAAGGTTTTCTACAAAGACATGGATGAGGCGGTGAGGTAACTTATGCCGGGTGTTGAAGGCTTCATGTATCCGAACGAAGTGGAGCTCCAGTGGAGCATCCTGATCGTTCTTTATCCGTACATCACGGGACTGGTCGCGGGCGCGTTTATTCTGGCCTCGCTGGCGCGCGTGTTCAACGTGAAAGAAGTTCAGCCGACCTATCGCCTGGCGCTGCTCACCGCGCTGGCCTTTCTGCTGGTTGCGCCGCTGCCGCTGCAACTGCACCTGGGTCATCCCGAGCGCTCCTTTGAAATGTACCTGACGCCGCACCGTACCTCGGCGATGGCCATGTTCGGCTTCGTTTATCTGTGGTACCTGCTGGTGGTGCTGCTGATGGAGATCTGGCTCGATTACCGCAAAGACATCGTGCTGTTTTCGCAATCGGAGACGGGCTTCAAGAAATCCTTCTACAAAATTCTGACCCTCGGCTCCAAAAATATTAGCCCGCGGTCCCTCCGCATCGACGATCGCGTCGGCTGGATCGTGACCGTGGTCGGGATTCCTTCGGCGTTTCTGCTGCACGGTTATGTCGGGTTCATTTTCGGATCAGTGAAAGCCAATCCGTGGTGGAACACGCCGCTGATGCCGGTGGTGTTCATTTTTTCGGCGATGGTCTCGGGAATTGCCGCGGTTCTGCTGGTTTATCAGATCGTGAACCGGACGCGCGGGCAGAAGATCGACATGCTGTGCCTGGACACCATCGCGAAATATTTCCTGTACGTCTTCCTCATCGATTTTTCGCTCGAAATGCTGGATCTGGTGCATCGCATTTACGAAGCCGACGAATCCTTCCGCACGCTCAATTTCATGGTGCACACGCGGCTTTATTTCTCGCAGGTGATTCTGCAAATTTACCTGGGCACGCTGTTGCCGATCGCCATGGTGGCGCTCACCCAATTCGTCAAATTCCGGGAGCGGACGCGCCGCGTCATTTATAGCATCGCGGCTTCGCTTGCGCTGATCGGAATTTTCGCCATGCGCTGGAATGTGGTCATCGGCGGACAGCTTTTTTCGAAGAGTTTTCTGGGATACACGACATATAAAGTCGGCCTGGTGTCGCGCGAAGGGTTACTTTCGGCCATCGCTCTGATGCTGCTGCCGATTCCCATTTTGTGGGTTTTGCTGAAACTGCTTCCGCCGTGGGAAGAACGCCACCAGGAGGTGTCCCCGGCGCCGGCGCGTTAAAACTCGGCCCGTAAGCGCCTCGCCTGTGGCGTTTGCGGAGGTTTTTTTAAAAGGAGGGCGTCGTGGACGCTTCTTCGATCGGCTCCCAGCGCGAGGTCTCGCGCGCCGAGTTCGACCAACTCGCATCCGAGGTACGCGATCTCGCTCATCGCCTCTCCGCGGTCGAGCAGTTCGCCGGCGCCGCACCGCAGGAAGCGCCGCCGGTCCCGCACGTCGAGGTTTCCTCGGACCTGGTTCCCGCGCTCGGCAAAGCGCTGCTCGCCATGGCCGGCGGGTACCTGCTGCGCGCCTTCACTGACCTGCACCTTCTTCCGGCGGCGACGGGTGCGGCCTGCGGAATTCTGTACGCGGGCGTCTGGCTGTGGCTGGCCGCTCGCTCTTCGGGAAAAATCACCGCGCGGCTGTTCGCACTCACCTCGATGTTCCTGCTGGCGCCGCTGCTGTGGGAAGCGAGCAGCCGTTTGCAGGCGATTCCGCCCTGGGCTGCCGCGCTGCTCCTTGCGCTGGTCGCGATTGCGACCGCGCGCCGCCCGCTCATCGCGCCGATCACCACCGTTGCTGGCGCGCTGACGGCACTGACGCTGCTCATCGCCCTGCGTCACCTCACCGCATTTTCGCTATCGATCCTGGCCATCGCTGCCTGCGCCGAGTGGGCGGAATCGGCGTTCCGATGGATTGTCGCGCTGCTGGCCGATTTAGCGGTGGTCATTTTCACCGTGGTGCTGGTCCGCGGAGTTCCGGACGGATATCCCGCGGTTTCGGCGCGCGAGGCGGTGATCGCGCAGAGCCTTCTCGTATTGATCTACGCCGGAGGATTGTTTGTGCGCCGCCGGTCCTTCACCTTCTTCGAAATTTTTCAAGCTGCCTGCGCATTCCTGATCGGAGCCGGCGGTGCGTTTTATCTGACGCGCGCGCCCGCACCCGTCGCCTGGTTCCTGATCGCCGCGAGCGCGGCTTGCTATGCATTCCTCTATTTCGGGCGTGTGCCGCGGCGTAACCTGCAAGCTTTTGCGGCATTTTCGCTGGCGTTGGCTTTAGCCGGAACCTACCTGGCGGCTTCGGGGCTGACGCTGGTGGTGTTGTGGTCGGCGCTGGGTGTGGCGCTGGCGTTTACGCATCTCGCGGCATTTCACGCGTGGGTGTATTTGTGGTCGGCCGCGTTGGTTTCGAGCGTCGCCATGAATGCGAAAACGCGCATCTGGGAAGATGCCGACGCGCCCTTCACCCTGGAAGCTTTCATTTTGCTGATCAGCGCGCTGGCCGCCTATCTGGCCCTGTCGCGCGCCGGACGGATCGGATCGGCGCTGCCTGCCGCTGCTGCGGGCAGCCTGTTCGCCGCGGCATTTCTGTCTCGCTTCGCTCCCGGCGCGCTGGTGCTGACGCTGTTGGCGCTGGCACTGGCCTGGGCCGGAGCGCGCGCGGCGCGGCGCGAACTGAGGTGGCTGAGCTACGGGTTGATGACGCTTGCCGCCGCGAAAATCCTGCTGCACGATTTCGCGCGAGGCAGTATGGCGCTGGTCATCCCGCTGCTCGGCTACGGAATTGCGTTGATTCTTCTGCCGCGGATCTTGCAGCGCCGGCGACCCTAGCCGGCGGCGGACGCCACGGTCGACACGCCCATCGCCTGGCGGGGATCAAGCGGCGAAATCGATTGCGGAATTGTGACCGTCGGCGCGTGACCGGCTTCTTGCTTCCATAATTCTTACAACAAACATAATGAAATTAATTTGTATTTTTCGCGAAATATCTTGTGATATCTATCCTCTGAGGGGTCATGGCGCTACGCCGGAACAGTTCGCCGATCACATCATCGAAGGATCTCCGCAGCCATCAGAGTTCACGGCTTACGGAGAGACAAACCCTTTGGTATTCAACCTGCTGCAAATGTGTTTCGGCGCGCCGCGCAAGTGGGCGGTTACATCTTGTGCGGTTGCGCGGGAATATTTTCACGTGGGGCGTGATTGTCTGAAATTTGCAAAAGTTTCACTTTGACGAATGGCGCTGGTTTGATATTCTCGCAATGACAGCGGAAAATATCCGGAATTTACGCTTAAAGAAGGAGGTAATGTTTAGAATGCTCGAAGGAATCCAGCAATCCTATCCCGGGGTCGGCTACGCGCCCCAAATCGGCCAGCAGAGTGGCTACCCTGTTCCTTTCGGCGGAGCCATCGGCAGCGGCGTCGCCGGCCTGTTTGGCAACCCGCTAAATCCCCTCACCCAGGCCCATCTTCAGCAGCAAGTCCCGTTCGCGCAGCAGCAACTCCCGTTTGGGCAACAGCAAGTCCCGTTTGCGCCGCCGGGATTCCTGACGAATCCGCTGGCGCAATGGGGTAACCAGATCGGCGGCATCGGACAGCCGGGGCGCGTGCCTTACGATCCGGTCACGGCTGCCTATCTGCAACAAATTCAGCAGCAGATTCTCCAGCAATTGCTCGCTTCCTCGTCGCTCTTGGGCCAGGTTGGGCGTCCGATGGGTTTCGGCCTTGACCCGATCACCGTGGCGTACCTGCAACAAGCGCAGCTCGCCAACCTGTACTCGCAGCCGTGGGGCATGCAGCATGCCGGCGGACAGTACGGGCGCCCGCCGTTTCAATCTCAGATCGGCGTCGGCGCGTATGGGCCGCTGAGCCCGGTGTTTTGAATCGCCGGGTATTGAGAAAGTGATAAGCGGGCTCGCCGCAGGCGGGCCCGCAAGCTCTACGCTGCTTCGTTAATCAGCCAGTTTTGTTGCGGCAAAAGTGTGTCACGCAAAAAGAAATCAATAGACAAAATTGAAAAGGACAAGTTTGATATGAGCGACCGATCTGATCCCGACAACAGCCATTCTCAATCATCCTCCGGCACAGCGACAGCCTCGCGAATGAGTTCGACGGCCGCCGCCGCGCGCAGTTCGTCCGCCCAGCCCCACGGGAAGGCGCTGGTCAGTGAGGGACGCCAGTATGTGATCACGTCGCGCCGTCCCGATTCCATGTTCGCCACGTTCCCGCCGGCGGGCCTCGATCAGGTGGAACAAAGCCTGAAAACAACCCCGGAAGTGGAGATCCTCGACCGTATCCACGAGCGCGGAGGCGAGGGATCGCCGCGAATCGACGGCGCGATCTCCGTGCTGGTCGCCCGCATGAATGACCAGACAGCGCAAATATTGCGCGGGCAGGGACAGGGTCAATTGATTGTGGAGCCTGACCAGCTGCTGCATCTTTCGCACTACGATCCGGAACCCGCGGTGGTGACAGGAATTGCCGCCGCAGTCGGCCCGGTGTTATCGCCAACCATTGTGGTGCTGGGTAAAGATAACACTCCCGTTCGGGAAGCCGAGGTTTGCCTGTTCGGCGCATTAGCGACGGCGAGCGGGCTCACCGACGACCGTGGGCACGTCACCTTGTCTTTGTCCGGGGAAACCGTTCAGTCGGTGTGCAGCCTGTACGTCAAGCCAAAATCGGATTATTGGACATTTTATCTGGAGCAGCCGGCGCTTGAGACCAGTCAGCCGAATCTGGTTTTCTTGCGTTCGCTGGCCGATACCTTTCCCGGATTTCCGCGGCAGCAGGTATTCGGCTGGGGACAAAGAGCAATGCGGCTCGATCAGCTTCCGGCGCAGTTTCGAGGGCAAGCGAGGAAAGTGGCGATCATCGATTCAGGCGTCGCCACGGGTCATGTCGACCTCCAGCGCATCAAGGCCGGAAAGGACCTGACCAACCGGGGAGATGGCGCAACAACCTGGAACCAGGACACCGTTTCGCATGGTTCGCACTGCGCCGGGGTGATCGGCGCGGCGGAAAATTCTTTGGGAATCCGCGGGTTTGCGCCCGAGGCGGAAATTCATGTCTGCAAGTTGTTTCCCGGCGGACGCATCAGCAATCTGGCCGAAGCGATCGAATACTGCATCGAGAATCAGATCGACGTTGCGAACGTGAGCGTCGGCGCCACAGAACGCTCCGAGGTGATCGAGCAGCAGGTCTTGCGGGCAAAGCGCCAGGGAGTCGCATTGATCGCGGCTGCCGGCAATTCCAGCGGACGGGTGGAATTCCCGGCGTCATCCCCGAACGTGCTGGCCGTCGCCGCCATCGGAAAATGGGGCGAGTTCCCGCCCGACAGTTATCATGGGCGAACGCTGGGCATGGTTGATCCAAACGGGTTCTTTTCGCCGCGGTTTACTTGCTTCGGACCCGAAGTGGCGCTCTGCGCTCCCGGCGTCGCGATCCTGTCGGCGGTGCCTCCGAATAACTACGCCGTGCGTGACGGGACATCTCTTGCCGCGGCGCACGTCACCGGATTGGCTGCGCTGGTTCTCGCCCATCATCCTGATTTCCAGGGGCCGTTCAAGGTGCGTAACGCAGCCCGGGTGGACCGTTTATTCGCGATTCTCCGCGCGAGCGCGGTACCGCTTCAGTTCGGCGACCCGCGTCGCACCGGCTTCGGACTCCCCGATGTTCTGATCGCGCTGGGCCTCGCGCCGCCTGTTTCAGCCACTCTATCGATGATCGCTGCGCCGGCGCCGGGTTCGTTCAGCGCGCTGTACGCTCCCGCCCAAATCGCGCAATTCCGGATGGCGCCGTACCAGCGCACGCCGGTGGCGGCATGGTGAGTTTAGACCGTTCGCGAAGCGGTTAGAGCTTCATCCAGCCTTCCAGGATCTCCGCTTCCGCTCGTTTGCGCCCCAGGTTGAAGCCGATCTGGAGCATGGTCGCGGTCATCACCACCAGCGGCACCGAGAAATCCTGGCCGCTTCGCTGCAACATCAACAGATAGTTCATCATGGCGCTCAGGAACTCGCGGCCGGGTTCCGATTGAACGCACATCCGGCAGGTTTCGCCATAGTTCAGCCGAAACCATTGCGCCGACTGGAAATTGAGTTCCTTCACGGCCAAATTGAACTCATCCATGGGGATTATGGGAGCGGACCAACTCCCGATGCCCTGTAAATTCATCATCCTGCGGTGTCCCCCCGGTGCTGCCGTCTTCGCTCGGCAGTTCTGCAACGTTTAAGTATAACCAGAGAGGCGCAAGATGCAAGTTTTTTAACGCGGTGTTCATCTTTTGAAACGGTTGGGGAACGGATGCGGAGACGCGTTCGCGAACCGTTGTTCGCTGGTTTTTCGACCGGTTCTTGAGACCGCCTCTACAGGGAAGCGGACGCACCGTCGATTACAAACGACAAGGAGGCAGCGATGTCGGGCTTCGCTTCTGACGGTTGGTGCGTCGAGTCCTTACGTAAGGCGAAGGGCATCTCTCTCGAAGAGATCTCCCAGGAAACAAAGTTAAAATTGACGACCCTGCAGGCCATCGAAAAGGGGAACTTTGGACAACTGCCGGGCGGCGTTT
>Ga0335073_10004271_pt1 | contig 19995 bp, 17 predicted proteins | sample Lox_Sample_22_FD_207093 | JGI IMG/M metagenome (GOLD analysis project Ga0335073, IMG submission 207093) | Soil microbial communities from Loxahatchee National Wildlife Refuge, Florida, United States - Lox_Sample_2.2 | ecosystem: Environmental > Terrestrial > Soil > Wetlands | place: USA...
GCGACTATGCGATCGCCTTCTCGACGGCAGCCGCGGTGCGCATCCACGCCGACGACAAGGCGCTGACGCGCAACACCGAGGTAGTGACGACACTCGCCATGTCGCCGCTGTTCGAGGCGGCGATCGAGGCCGCCGAAGAGGCGATCTACAACTCGATGCTCAAGGCGACGACGACCAGCGGCGACGGGCACACGGTCGAGGCGCTGCCGATCGAGCGCACCGTGAGAATCCTCAGGGAGCACAGGGTCATTCGCTGACTCAGCTGGCGGGCGCGCCGAGGAAACGCCCGAGCGCGGCGAAGTCCCCGAAGCGCGCAACGCTCGCGATCTGCTCCGGCGGGATCCGGTGGTAGCCATAGGTCATCAGCACGAACGGCACGCCGGCGGCCCGTGCCGTCGCCGCATCGACCTCGCTGTCGCCGACCATGAGCGTCTGCCCGGGCTGCACGCCGAATCCCGCCACGACCTCGAGCAGCGCGCGCGGATCGGGCTTGCGGAAGGTGAGCGAATCGCCGCTCACCACCCGGGCGAAGTACCGCGCGAGATCGAGCCCCTCGAGCACCAGCTGCGTCGCGCGCGCGAGCTTGTTGGTCAGGATCGCAAGCTGCGCTCCCTGTCTCTGCAGCGCCTCGAGGGTGGCGCGCACGCCGGGATAGACGCGCGTGCGGCCCGTCGGATCGGCGGTGTAGTGCGCGAGATAGCGCTGCAGCGCCGCGGCGCGGTCGACCGTACAGCCGGTCGCATCCAGTGCGCGCGCCACCAGGACCTCGACGCCGTCGCCGACCATCGCGCGCACCTGTAACGGCGTGAGCGGGGGGCAGCCACAGTCCGCCAGCGTCAGGCTGAGCGCGCGATGCAGATCGCCCAGGCTGTCCACCAGCGTGCCGTCGAGGTCGAAGACGATCAGGGACGGCGCCATGTTTCCTCTCGGGCGAAGCCTGGCGGTATTCTTGCCTAAAACGCAGGGGGGCTCATGAATGCATCCATCCGGCCGAGCCGGTTGCTGTTCGCGGCAGCCTTGATCGGGCTCGCAATCCTGGGATTCGCCTATGGGAACTCGACCGCCACGCCGGAGGTCCCCACCAGCCTGCCGGGGCGGCCCGCCGTGATATTCATCTGCTCACTGATCGAGCTCGCGAGCGGCATCGGCCTGCTGCTGCGGCCGCTGGTCACGCCGGCCTGCCGCCTCGTGCTGCTCTACCTGCTGCTGTGGCTCGCGCTGCTCAAGGTGCCCGTGGTCATGCACGCCCCCACCACCATGGTGAGCTGGGAGTCGTTCGCGGAGATCGCCGCGGTGACCGGGGGCGCGTGGTGCCTGTTCGCGGCGCACGCGGGCAGCTGGGAAGCAACCCAGTTCCGGCGCGCCGTCGGCGCGAGCGGAATCCGCATAGCGCGCAGCTTCCTCATCGTGGCACTGGTGTTGTTCGGGCTCGCTCATTTTGCCTACGCGCAATTTACCGCGAGCCTGGTGCCGCGCTGGCTGGGATTTCCGCTGGTCTGGGTGTACCTGACCGGCAGCGCCTATATCGCCGGGGCAGCCGCCATGCTGTGCGGCATCCGGCCGCGGCTGGCGGCGTGCCTGGAGGCGGCGATGATATGGAGCTTCACCCTGCTGGTGTGGCTGCCGCGCGTCGCACCCCTGCCGCAGGATCAGCAGATCTGGTCGGAGTTTCTGATCTCGTGGCTGATCGGCGCGGCGGCGTGGCTGGTCGCGGATACGTATCGGGAGGCACCGCCGACGGCGCCGACTCCGACCTGAGGCTGCGCACCCCTCAATGCGGGCGCCCGGCGCTCGCGCCGTCGAAAGTCCAGGTTACGGTGCGCATGCGCACGAGGCCCGCGCGCGCGCTGCCGCGCAGGTGCGGCACGCGCCCGAAGATCGCGGACTGACGCGCGTCGCGCCCGGCTCGCCGCGCAAGCTGTCCTGGTACGCCGGCAGGAGCGGGGCGTGCACCTCGATGTGATCGCGCAGCGGCGGCTTGCCCCCCTGCAACCGTTGCCGGTTGAGGCGCGCGAAGGTCTCCAGGCGCTGCGGGAGTCCGTTGCGCGTCGCCAGCAGCAGAAAGAAGGTCAGCAGCATCGGCACGTCCATGGCGATCGTACCGACCGCATGCCGCCAGAGCGCACCACTGACCTCGCGCGTGAGCCCGGCGGCGGCGTAGTACTGAGCCCAGCTCTGCTCGTAGCGAAAGCGGAAGCAGCGGCCGAGGATGTCATCGCGCGCGCGCGCGCTGTCGATGACGGTGCCGGCGCGTCCCGGCCTGCCATCGAGCGGCTGCGGCGCCCCGTCCGGCGGCGTATCGAAGTCGAAGTAGGCCTCGACGCTGCTGGCGAGCACCTCTTGCGCGGGGGCGTCCCAGAAGGTGCGCACCAGGCCGCGACGTCCGTCCCGGGACGAGCGGATCCAGGCCCCGCGCCGGCCCACCCACTGCGCCTCCGCCGCGACCAGCGGGAAGCCGTAGCGCTGCAGCGCGTGGCTCCACGGCGCATTGCACCACTCGACCCAGAGCGTCTCCGCAGGCGCGTGCAGCAGATCTGCGCAGGTGACGGTGCCCGCCCCTTTCGAATAGGAAAGGTCGGCACACAGCCGTGTCAGGTCGTCGCTCAGCACGTAGCGCAGCGGCGCGCGCGCGATGAGCGCGGCGCAGTCCGCGGTGTTGTTGAGTGTGGTCACCCGGCCGCTGGCGCGGTCCTGCACCACGAACGGACTATGGCAGCGGGTCACGCTGTCGATGAGATTCACGCTGCCAACGTAGCAGCGCACCCTTGCGGGCAACGAAAAATGTGATGAAGGCCGGCGCTGGCGTGATGACGCCGCAGCCCGGATCAGCGAGACCCCGTCGCCGGCGTTCCATCCGACCAGTGCGCGACCGGCACCATGAAGACGGCCTGTTCTGGCATCTCGCGGTCGTCGAATATCACAGGCGACCCCGGCACGTTGGCCCCCCAGGTGGCGGGCGCGACCTTGGGCAGGTGAAACATGAGATGCGAATGCCAGTGGCCCGCCTCATCCGCGAGATACTGGTCCCTGGACATCATGTATGACATGGCGCCGGTCGCAGGCGCCGGCAGCTCCCCGCGCGCGCGGGCGGCGCGGGTCTCTTGCAGCAGCTGCTCGCGCGAGTGCCCCGCCAGCGCGCGCCTGGTGCGCCACAGCGTGTAGGAGAGAACGGAGCTGCTCGCCGCCGGGTTGTAGCAGACCGGGCCGCGGATACGCGGGTTCCAGAACTCGGTGCTGCTGAACGGCGACATCCACGCTCGCTCGACCAGGCAGGTGAAACCGTTGCTGCCGGTGACCGCCGTCTCGTAACCCTGTCGCTTCATGATGAGCACGGTGGCGTTCGCGGAGATGGCAGTCGGCGCCGCACTGCGCGCCAGCGCGATCTCGGCCGCCGGCTCCATGAGGTACTGCTCGAGGGGCGCCATGCGCGCGTACGGGTCGGCGCGGCCCGGCGGGTCCCCCGCCACCGCGGCCCCCGCGAGCAGGCAGAGCGCGGCAACACCTGCGCACGTTGAGTCAAATCGAGGCGGCTGACCGGTTCTCATGTCGATCTCCTGCGCGGCGCTGCGCGAATCCTAGCCGTGTTGGCGGCGGGCGGCGACCGCCGCCTCACTCGTCCCCGGAAAAGCCGCGCTCATCCCTCGGCGCCTTGCGCCGCGGGCGCACAGGCGCCCGGCGGGTGCACCAGCTCGCGCGCACTTGTGCCATGATCCGCCGATGGCCGCGATCCCCAGCGCGTTCTGGCCGAATACCGCTGCGCTCGCCGACGAGGAGCCACGGGTCCTCGACCGGGGCCGCGTGCTGGCGCTCGCCACCCTCTTCTGGGGGTGGGTCACGCTGACCGACATCGCCTACCACGAGGCGATGCGTATCGAGCTCGCGGCGCTGACCGGGGTCATGATGTTCTTTCCGTGGCAGTACCGGCTGCTGCAACACCTGCTGATGCTTCCGGTCCTGCTCGGCTGTTATTCGCTCGCCTTTCGCATCGGCTGGCAGCCGGGCTGGCGGCGCGTGCCGCAGCAGCTGGCGCTCGCCGTGGGGTTTTCCCTGCTGATGTATGCCGCGATCCTCGTCGGCGGACACCTGCTGTCCGTCTCCTTCGGCGCACACCCGGATCCCTTCAGCACCCTCACGAGAAACGACTGGGCGATGTGGGCTGCTTCCGGCGCGATGCATCTGCTCGCCTACGGCTTCGGCCTCGCGCTGATCACCGTGCTCGGGGCGCAGCGCCGCTACCACCAGCTGCGGCTGCGCAACTCCGAGCTGCGGCGCGACTGGGCGGGTGCGCGTCTCGCCGCGCTGCGCAGCCAGCTCTCGCCCCACACTCTGCTGAACGTGCTGCACACGATCCAGGCCCGCATCAGCGGTGAGCCGGAAGTGGCCGAGTCCCTGATCGCATCGCTCGGCGACCTGCTGCGCGGGCTGCTCGAGGCCGGAGAGCGTGATTTCGCGCGGCTGCGGGACGAGCTGCAGTTCGCGCAGCTCTACCTCGGGCTGCAGCTCGGACGCTTTGCGGACCGGCTGACGGTTCACGTCCAGGCGGGCGAGGCGCCCGCGGTATGGGTGCCGAGCCTGATCCTGCAGCCGCTGATCGAGAACGCGGTGGCGCATGGCCTCGCGGACCACAGCGGCCCGGTGCGCATCGAGGTGAGCTGGGATCTGTCGCCCTACCGCCTGCAGCTCAAGGTGGTCAACTCGATGGCTTGCGGGAAAGCGGCGGGCGCCGGGGGATTCGGGTTGCGCAACGTGCGCGAGCGGCTCGCGGTCCAGTTCGGCGCCGGCGCGGTACTCGCCTCCAGTGCGGTCGATGCCTCGACCTGGGCGGCAACCCTGCATCTGCCGGTGCTGCGCGAATGGCAGTCGCGGGCTCCGGTGCCGACGCCGGCGGAGTCCTCATGAAGGTCATCATCGTCGACGACGAGGCTGCGGCACGGCAGGCGCTGCGGGAACGTTGCGCCGCCGAGCAGGACATCGAGGTGGTCGGAGAATACGCCGATGCGGAGGGCGCGCTCCTGGCTCTGCCCCGGCAGGCGCCGGACCTCATATTTCTCGACGTCAGGATGGGAAGGCTCTCGGGGATGCAGCTCGCGCAGACGCTCAAGCCGAACGACACCCCGCTCATCGTGTTCGTCACCGCCTTCGATCGTTATGCGATGCAGGCGTTCGAGGTGAATGCCGCGGATTTCCTGCTGAAGCCCTTCGACCGCGAGCGCTTTCGCGTCATGCTGCGCCGCGTGCGCGAGCGCCATGCGGCGCGCAGCTCCGCGAGCTACCAGATGGCGGCGGCAACGCTCGCCGAGCTGCAGCGTCTCGCGCAGGCACGCCCCGAGGTGCGCCCACGCCTGCTGGCCGAGAACGGCGGCGCGCTGCACATGGTCGACGTGGCACAGATCGAGCTCGTCACGGCCGATCGGAACTACGTGGTGCTGACCGTCGGCAGGGAATCCTTCCATGCGCGCAGCACGCTCATCCAGGCCGAAGAATCGATGCGCTCGCAGCCGATGTTGCCGATCAACCGCTCCTGCATGGTGAATCTCAACCACGTGCGGCAGGTCAGCCGCACGGCGCGCGGCGACTACGTGTTCGTGTTGAGCGGAGGCACGACCGTCGCGAGCAGTGAGCGCTTCCGCCACAAGGTCCGTGAGCGCATCGGGCAGTTCGCCGTCGGGGGCACCCGGGACTGACCGTTCCCAACCGGGTCGGGACGAGCGCAGGCGATCTGCGGATGAGCGCGAGAAAGCGCGCTGGACTGCGCGCGCGCCAACCGTTGTGATACTCACGATGAATCTGGTCATCGTCGAGGGAGAGGCGGCGGCCCGCATGGGGCTCAGGAAGCTCTGTGAAGGCGCACCGGGCATGCATGTCGTCGGCGAAGCCGGCACGGGCGCCACGGCGCTCGCGGCGGTCGAGTCGCTGCGGCCGGATCTGACACTGCTCGCGGCCGAGCTGCCCGACATGTCGGGGCTCGAGGTGCTGCGTGCCCTGCGGCGCAGGTTCGAGCGCCGCACCATCCTGATCACCGCGAACCTGCAGGATGCAGCGGGGGCATTCGCGGCGGGCGCGCTCGATATCCTGGTCAAGCCGGTGAGCGAGCAGGCGTTCTCGACCTCGATGCTGCGCGCGCGCGCACAGGCCGTGGCGCGGGCGCCGGCCGGCGCGGCGCTGCGGGAGGCCGGCGCGGGGCGTCCGCTGTTTCTGGTCGGCGAGCGGCAGCAGCGGCTCTATCCCATCGATCCTCTCGAGATCGACTACGTGCAGTCGGCGGGCAACTACGTCACCTACCATCTGGGTGGCGTCGACTATATCGCCCGTGAATCGATCAAGCGCCTGGACACGCTGCTGGCGCCGGTCGGGTTCGTCAGAATCGAGCGCTCGCTGCTGCTCAACGTGCGCGCGATCGCCTACGCCCAATCGCTCGGCCACGGTTCCTTCGTGTTCACCCTCAGCACCGGTGCCCGGCTGCACTCCGGGCACGCCTACCGCGACACGGTGCTCGCTGCGCTGCCGCTGCGGCGGCGCGCCCCCGACGCCCGCTCAATTGCAGCCGGGTGAGCCGGGACAGGCGCCGATCGGCTGGCGCTGGAGGAAGTCGCGCGCGTCCTGAGCCCCCCGCGCTTCGGCGTCGCGCTGGCTCTTGAGCGTACAGACCTGCGTCGGCACGAGGACCCCGGTGACCCGCTGCGTGCGGCACTGCACGCCGGCGGCGAGCGTCGGGCCGGGGACGAAGTGGCGAGGCTCCGGCGTCAGGCAGCCGGCGGTGGCGCCGGTGACGAGCGCAAGCGCTATGCCGCACAGCACGCGTTGCTCACGCACCAGCGCCACCATGCGGGGCCGCTCCCTCAGAACTTCGCACTGAAGGAGAGGAACAGCTGGCGCCCGAACATGTCGTAGACGTCGATGGTGTTCGCCTCGCCGCCCGGAATGAGTGCCGCGTTGATCAGCGGCGGATCCTTGTCGAGCACGTTGTTCACACCGGCGCGGATCGTCAGCTCCTTGGTGACGTACCAGGTGGCCGCCAGGTCCAGGTAGCTGTAGGAGCCGATGTGGCCGTTGAAGTAGTCCGGGCCCCCGAAGGTCGCGAAGTGCATGGTCGGGTCGGGCGCATTGTTGTCGTCGGAGACCGGCCCCAGATAGCGCCAGGTGGCCGCGGCGCTGAAGTTCCAGGGCGTATCCCAGGTAGTGCGCAGAATGTGATGCCAGCGGAAGTTGACCGTCTGGCAGGTGAGCCCGAAGTAGCCGGCGCAATCATAGGTGTGCGCGCCCGGTGTCGGGGTCGATTCCGAGTGCTGCAGGTACGCGCCGTTCAACTCGAAGTTCACATGCCCGAGGCTCGCGGGCAGAGCCTGCTTGTAGGCGAGCTGCAGATCGATGCCGCTCACCAGCGCCGCACCGATGTTGACGTCGGTCTGATAGAGGTAACCGCCGCCTGAGGGCGCGCCGATCGTCGTGAGTCCGCCCGTGACCGGATTGCGGAAGATCTGGGTGCAGAAGAACTGATTGCCGGCGGCGCACTGCGCGAAGATCACGCTCGAGGGAATGGTGTTGATCTCGTCGGTCAGTGCGATGTGGTAGTAGTCGATGCTGCCGGAGAAGCCCGGCAGCTGGTGCGGCGCGAAATTCAGCCCGAGGGTCCAGGTCTCCGCCTGCTCCGGCTTCAAGTTCGGGTTGCCGCCCTGCAGACCCGACAGCTGGTCCGCCGTGCCCTGCGGGATCGTGTCCGTGGTGCCACCGTTGCCGTACTGGGCCGCCGTCACGCCGAGGCGGGCGCACTGCTGCGCGCTGTAGGCCGCCGGCGCCGCGATCGTACCGTTGGCATTGAAGGTGGGCGCACAGGGGTCGTTACCGAGATTGAGGGTCACCACGGCCTGCGGGTTGTAGAGCTCCACCACGCTCGGCGCGCGGATCGCCTTGTCGTAGGAGGCGCGCACGCGGTAGTCGGCCACCGGTGCGAACTGCAGCTCGAACTTGTAGGTGTTGGTGACGCCGCTGGTCGAGTAATCGGAGCGGCGGAAGCCAGTGTCGAACAGCAGGTCGTGGACGCCGGTGTAGTTCTGCACCAGCGGCAGCCGCAGTTCCGCGAACTCCTCATCGACCGAGACGCTGTCATCGATCGGCACGGAGGCCGCCCCGAAGCCCGACAGCAGGCCGCTCTGCTCGGCGGAGTCCGGCTGGAAGAACTCGTGGTCGTTGCGCTGCTCGTAGCCGACGTCGACTGCCGCCCCCTCGTTCGCCCAGGGCGAGGAGAGGCCGTACCGACCGAGCTGACCGGTGATCTCGGCGTGCAGCGTGCGCAGCGTCGAGTTGCCGGTCGCGGTGCCGAGCAGGTAGAGCGACTGGTACTGCGCGGCCGTGACGCCGCCATCGCTCCAGATGTTGTACGGCACGCAGCTGCCGCCGCTGATGCACACCGGGTTGGCGCGCGTGCCGGTCACCTGCAGCGCGTTGTCGATTCCCTGGAAGCTCAGGTAGTTGGTATTGGTGTTGACGAAAGTCGTGTAGTAGTACTGCCCGTAGGCGTCGTAGCTCCAGACGTCGCCGAAGTCGCCCTTGGTGCCGAATACGGCCCGATAGTTCTCGTGCTCATAGTCGGAAGCGCGGCCCCCGCCCTCGATGTTGCGCCGGCCGATGCGCACGTCGGCGCAGTTCGGCGAGGTCACGAGCCCGGTCGTCGGGTTGGTGTTGAAGATACAGGCCTGGCCGGGATTGGCGGCCACGTAGGCGAGCTGCGTGGGTGAGCACAGGATACCGGCCTCCTGCGCGCTCAGCAGCGGGTTGTCGCAGTTCACCGGGTAGTTGCTGGTGCCGAACGGATCGAGCGGATTGGAGTCCTTGAAGAGCGCCGAAGGCGCCACCTGCTGATGCGTGCGGTCGTCCATGAAGTAGAACTCGGCGTACGGCTGCACGGCGTCGGACAGCGTCTCGTGGGCCAGCACCGCGGCGTTGTAACGGTCGTCCTCGCGCGTCATGTAGATGTAGGGCTGCGAGTTGAAGGACGCGGGTGGGGTCGTCGCGACGCTGCCGATGGGCACCAGGCTCGTGCCGTGCACGCTATAGGTCGTGTTGGCGTTCGGACCGGTGAACGGCTCGAACCAGTTCGAGTTGGAAGAGCCCGCGCAGGCGACGCCCGTCACGGCGTTCGTTGCGGCCGCCTGTACCGGGTCGAGCTGGCAGCCGCCGAAGTCGCGCTCGCTGCTGACGACCGGGTCGGCGTGCCGATAGCTGAGGTATGCCGTGACGTTGCCACGGTTGTCGTCGAAGTTGGTGCCCATCAGCAGGTCGAAGTCGTGCTGGCGGCCGTCGCGGCTCGTGCCGGTGGCCGGCATGCCGCCGAACGCGGTGACCTGGTCCTGCATGTAACTGTCGTGGTTGTCGTGCCAGTTCTCGTTCCACTGGCCGTCCAACTGCAAGCCCTGGAAATTCTTCTTCATGATGAAGTTGATGACGCCGGCAATGGCGTCCGAGCCGTAAGCAGCGGATGCGCCGCCCGTGACCACCTCGACCCGGTCGATCAGGCCGGCGGGAATCTGGTCGAGGTCCGGGGCGGGCGACTGAATCGCCGTGTACGGCGAGCCCTGGCCGAGGCGGCGGCCGTCGACCAGCACCAGCGTGCGGTTGGGGCCCAGGCCGCGCAGGTCCGCCGTGGCGACGCCTCCGGCGGTGGTGAGTCCGCTGGTGCCGTTGCCCAGGTCCTGACCGATGCCGTTGTTGAAGACCTGCGGCAGCATGGTGATCAGGTCGCTGATGTCGGTCTTGCCGGTCGTGGTGATGAAATCCGAGGACAGCACCTGAATCGGGCTGGTGCTGGCCTCGTTCGGCGCGGCGATGCGCGAGCCGGTGACGATGACCTCCTGCAGCGGCGCTTCGGTTGCCGCGGCCGGCGCGGCCGGCGGCGTCTGGGCGCTCGCCCCGATTGCCCAGCTGCCGGCAACGCACAACAGCGCCAGCCGTGTCAGCATTCCGCGTGCAAGCGGTCCGGAAAACATCGGCGCTGCGCTCATCGGTACTCCCCTTACAGTGTCGCCGCCCGGCCGGCTCGCTCGCGCGCCGTTGCATCTGCACGACGCCGCGCTGCGCCCGAGCGAGTCGCCGCACGCGTTTGTTGGTAAGGGATCGCAAGATATCCGAGCAAAAAATGCGCAAAGTAAAAATGTGATAACCGCGCTGACAACGGGGACGATGCCTGCGGTTATCGGGAGGGATGTTGGCTCGTGCGCCGCCGCGCGCCGCGATCGCCGGCGGCGCGCCAGCCCGGCACTCGGCCGGCGCGCTCAGCGGTTGTTGCGCCTCGGACTCAGGCGCGGCGGGCCGCACGCCGTCCGGTCGAATCGTCAATGGCTGACTCGCGGGAATCGGCCGTACAATTCGCTCCGGCGCCGCCGTAGCTCAGTGGTAGAGCAGCCGCCTTGTAAGCGGCAGGTCGTCTGTTCAATCCAGACCGGCGGCACCAGCTTCGAGCGTACTCACCGCAACGCCAGTGCCCAACGGACCCACCGAGCTGACGCCTCTCAGGGCTGCGCGCCTCGAGCTGCGTTCCGTGCGCCTGACGGATGCGGCCTTCTTCGTGACACTGCTCAACGAGCCGACCTGGATCGAGAACATCGGCGACCGGGGCGTGCGCACTCAGGCGCAGGCCGAGAGCTACATTCGGGAACGAATCTGGTCGCAGTACGCGACCCACGGATTCGGGCTATACGTCGTGCAGGCGGCGGCGACAGCGCAGCCGCTCGGGCTGTGTGGCCTGGTCAGGCGGGAGTTTCTTCCGGGTCCCGATCTCGGCGTGGCGCTGCTGCCCGAGTGGGTCGGGCACGGTTATGCGGGGGAAGCGGCCGGCGCCGTGATCGCACACGCGCAGGCAATGCTCGCCATCGAGCCGCTCTATGCGATCACCCGGCCCGGCAATCATCGCTCCATTCGCATGCTGGGCAGGCTTGGATTCCACCGTGAGGGTCCGATCCCGGTGCCTCCCGAGGGAACCGAGGCCGAGCTCTACGTACGGCCCTGACTAGCGCGGGATGCCGCCGTGCGGTTTTGGTCCCGCCGCCAGGTGCGTCGGCGGCGGCAGCCCCTCGGGCGGCTGCTGCAACCCCGGCAACGGGTACTTCGGTGCGGAGGCGGTGGGTTGCCCCGGCGAGCCCGGCGGCGTGGCTGACGGCGCAGACTGGGCCGCGGGGCTCGTCCCGGCCGTCGCCTGTGGCGGCTGCGGCGGACAGGGCTGCACGGCGATGCGCGAGCCGACACCTTCCGCGAACAGGTCTGCGATCGGCACTGTCGTCATGCCGGGACGCGGCGCGAGATCGATCCAGTAGACGGTCTGCGGCAGCTTGTGCTCGGCGACCTCCGCCTTGAACCCCAGCCGCTTCACCGCCTGTGCGCGCTGCTCCGCGTGCGCGCGGTCGCTGAACAGTCCGAGCGAGATGCGGCGGCCGCTGTCGGGTGAGGGCGGCATGACGAGCGCGTCCTTGACGCCCGATCTCTCGAGACTGACCCGCACCCGGTCGGCCTCGACCTCATCCTTCAGTCCCCCGACGTATACCCAGAAGCCCTGCTGCGTGCCGGCCTCTTCGGCGCGCTGCTGCGGCGTGAAGCCCTTGGAGGAAAGGATCCCGGCGGCGCGGGCGGCGCTCGTGATGTCGCCGAAGGGTCCGACCGACATGCAGGCCGCAGTCTCGTTCAGCACCGTCTTCGTGTTGACCGCCGGGCGCTCGCCGGCCGGGAGCTCCGAGACGAGCTTCAGCGTGGGCAGCTTGGCCAGCGCCGTATTCACCGGCGGCGCCCGGGGCTGATCCACCCAGTTCGCCCAGCCGAAGTACACGACATTGACCACGAGCAGCGCGATGAAGGCGTTGCGCACGGGACAGGATTCTAGATCAACGGCCCCGGGCGCGTGGCGGGTCGGTGCGCGCCAGCACCGCCAGACCCCGGAGCACGAGGTCCGGAACCCCGACCCAGGTGCTCCGCAGGAGCGGCCGCACCGCCGGGGCCTCGCCTCCGGTCAGCAGCACCAGCGGCTCGCGCTTGAGCATCCCGGCGGCCTCCTCCACCGCCCGGTCGACGAGCGCCGCCGCGGCATAGCGCGCGCCGAGCTCGATGCCATCGCGCGTCGAGCGCCCGAAGATGCCTCTGCCGCCGACCACACCGCCCTGGGCACGACGCCGGATGCCGGACGTCCTGGTGAGCAGCGTCTCGACCATGAGATTCGGTGCCGGAATGATGACGCCGCCACGATGGCGCCCCTCGGCATCGACCAGATCGATGGTCATGGCGGTGCCGACGCCGACCACGCAGGCCGGCACGGCCCGAAAGAGCGCATGCGCGCCGACGAGCGCCACGTACCGGTCGACGCCCAGGCGCCACGGCTCGGCGTACCCCACGGTGATTCCGCCGCCGAGCCGCGGGACCGAGACGAATTGGGCCACGAGGCCCACCTCGCGCGCCGCCGCGGCGAGCGTGCGGTTGACGGGCGCGCCGGCGACGCTCGCAACCACCACCTGCGCGAGCCCGCGCATGGGGGAGAACAGCCGACGCGCGTAATCGGCGCGCTGCCATGCGGCATGCGCGGCCGCCTGGCCCCGGCTGACATGCATGCCGTCGAAGCGCGCCCACTTGATGCGGGTGTTGCCGATATCGACGAGCAGCGTGGCCACTTACGCCGGCCTCACGGTGACGTCGCCCGAGATGAAGCGCTGCAGCCCCTGCGGCGTCTCGAGCAGCAGCGCGCCGTGCAGATCGATGCCGCGCGCGAGGCCGCGCGCGAGCGCGCCTTCGGCCGCTCTGACATCGATCTGATGCCCCCGCAGCGCATCGGCGCTGCGCCACTCCTCGAGGAACGGCGTGAGTCCACTGCGCTCGAACTCGAGCAGTCCATCGATGCAGCTGCCGATGAGGGCCGCCGCCAGGCGGTTGCGTGCGGGGGAGCGCAGGCCCGCACTGGCGAGATCCGTCGCGGCCAGCCCCGCCGCGGCGATGCGCTCCAGCACCGCCGCGCCGAGCGCCACGTTCAGCCCGATGCCGATCACCACGTAGGCGGGGCCCGCCGACTCGGCACGCAGATCGATGAGCACACCGCCGAGCTTGCGCCCATCGATCAGCAGATCGTTCGGCCACTTGAGGGCGGTGCCCGCGACGCCGCACTGACGCAGCGCCCGCAGTGCGCACACTCCGATGACCAGCCCCAGGGCGCCCAGGTCCGGTGGCACCTCGCGGAACAGCCAGCTGAGGGACAGGCAGATCCCCGCGCCCGGCGGCGCGAGCCAGGCACGGCCGCGGCGGCCCCGACCGGCGCTCTGGTGCTCCGCCAGCAGCACATCGCTCGTTCCATGCCTCGGGTGCGGGCGGCCGAGCAGCTCGGTGTTGGTGGAGGCGATCGACCAGACCGTGCCGATGCTCGCCACGTGCGGCAGTGTCGCGCGCCCCAGCAGCGCCCCGATCTGCCTCGCGGCGAGCGGCTCGGTGGCCACCGCCAGGCGGTAACCGCGATTGCGCACCGCGTGCAACTCCGCACCCAGCGCCTTGAGCGTGCCGACCGCCTTCCACACCGCGCTGCGGCTCACCGCGAGTGACCTGGCGAGCGCCTCGCCGGAATGAAAACGGCCGTCGGCCAGCCGGGCGAACACCCGGGCGGCGAGCGGGGCGCCGCCCGCGCGGGTTGCCGTGCGGCGCGCCGCCATCAGCTGCGCTCCCGGTGCAGGCCGAGCAGCCATAGCCGCCTGGCGCGCGACTCGGTGCCCGCGGCCATGCGCTCGATGTTGCCACGGTGCGTGTAGACGATGAGCAGTGCGGCGAGGATCGCGAAGACGAGCAGCGCCCGCGCGCCCGGCGCACGAATCGCCACCGTGGCCGCGACCGCGATGGCGCCCGCGATGGAGCCGAGCCCGACGAACCCGAACAGCACGACGACGACCAGCCAGGTGAGCACCATGACCACCACCAGGGCGGCGCTGATGCCGAGCACGGCCCCCAGGAACGTCGCGACCCCCTTGCCGCCCCGCAAGCCGTACCAGAGCGGGTAGACGTGGCCGACGATGACCGCGAGCCCGCAGGCGGCGACGGCCAGGGCGCGCGTCTCGGGCGGCCCCGCCGGCAGGCCGGGAATCGCCGCCGGGGCGAGCACGCCGGTCGCAAGCCAGCCCTTGCCGACATCGATGACGAGCACGGTGAGCGCCGCGAGCTTGCCCTGAGTGCGCAGCATGTTGGTGGCACCCGCGTTGCCGCTCCCCATGGTGCGGATGTCGACGCCGCGGACCTTGCCGATCAGCAGGCTCCCGACGAGCGAGCCGAGCAGATAGGCGATCAGCACCTTGACGATGAGCTCGATCATTCAGCTTCTGAAGACTTCGGCGAGCGTGCAGCGCACGCTGCCGCCGCCGATGCGCTCGATGGTGGGGATGGGCACGGCGAGCACCGTATCCGTGCAGCCCGAGAGGCGGGCATATTTTTCCGGGCTCAGCGCGCGGCGCGCCGCATCGGACATGACCAGCACGCGCGCATCTCCGAGGGCCTCGTCCCAGGTGCCGAGCTCGAGCATGTTGCCGGCGAACTGCGCAATCTCCTCCTGACCGATCTCGACGATCTCGCGGCCACCCGAGCGCAGGCTGCCGAGGACGCGCGCGCGATCGGCCGCCGCGATGGCCTCCGTGCCGACTACGGCCACCCGCTCGCCGATCCACATGAGCACGTTGGTGTGATAAAGCGCCACCCCGGCGCGGTCGGCCGCCTGAAACACCACCGGCTGGTAGTCGAGCTCGCGGGCCCATTCGGCGACCAGCTGCGGATGGGTGCGCGCCGAGGCGCACGCATAGGCGATGCGCTGCGCGTGGTCCAGCACCAGGCTGCCGGTACCTTCGAGGAACTTTCCCTGCCCTTCGAAGTGCGTGAGATCGAGGAGGTGCGAGACCCTGAAGTCGAGCCGTTCCACGGCGATCTCGATCACGTCCTGCCGTCGCTCGGGACGGCGGCTCGGGCTCTCCATGGGATAGAGGACCAGTGTGCCGTCCTGGTGGAAGGACACCCAGTTGTTGGGGAAGATGGCATCGGGCTTCACGGGCTGCGCGCTGTCGCGGACGACGCAGACGCTGATCCCCTCGCTCTCGAGCGCGCGCACCAGGTGCTGGAATTCCGCGAGCGCCTTTGCCTGGACGCTGGTACCGCCCGCCGCCGTACCCGCGACTTCGGCGCGCTGGAAGGTGTTGGTGCGGGCGGTGTCGGGGTTGTAGCCGAAGGCCCGCGGCTCGACCATCAACACGGCATCGGCGCACTGCGCGCGGCGCGGACGCCCGGCGGGCGGCTGCTCAGGTCGGCCGGCGGAGGTGGGCTCCATGGCCCATTCTCGCACGCCCGGTTTACGGCTGGGTTCGGGACTGGCGGACGGAGCGCAGGGGGCGGCTGTCCTGGGTCCCGGTGGCTTCGAGGATGTCGAGCACCGGCATCCGCTGTGTCAGATCGAGCGGCCGGCCGTTGAGGTAACGGTCGCACTCCTCGGCGGCCACCGGGCGGGCGAACAGATACCCCTGCGCGTACGCGCACCCGAGCGCCCTGAGCTTCTCGAGCTGCGGCCAGCCCTCGATGCCTTCGGCGACCACCTCGATGTGCAGGTGCCGTGCCATGGCGATGATGGCGCTCACGATGGCGAGATCCGACATGTCGGTCACCAGATCGCGCACGAAGCTGCGGTCGATCTTGAGCGTGTCGACACGCCAGCGCTTCAGATAGGAAAGGCTCGAGTAGCCGGTGCCGAAGTCGTCGATGGCGATGTGGATACCGAGCTCGCGCAGCTTCGCCACCGTATCCTGCGCCGCCTCGCGGGCGCGCGCCTCGCGCCGCTCGAACACGGCGCTCTCGGTGATCTCGATCTGCAGCATCGTGGGCTCGAGCCCGTGCTGGCGCGTGAGCCGGGTGATGGTCTCGGCGAGGTTCGAGCGCTGCAGCTGCACGGCGGAGACGTTGATCGCCACCGGCACCACCTCGGCGCCCTTCTGCCGCCAGCGCACCATGTCCTCGACCGCCCGCTGCAACACGAAGTCGCCGATCGGCACGATGAGGCCGGCATCCTCGGCGATGCGCACGAAGCGGTCCGGCCGCACGAACCCCTGGCTCGGGTGCTTCCAGCGCATGAGCGCCTCGAGCGCTACGACGCGGTGCGTCTCGATCTCCACGATCGGCTGGTAGTGCACCTCGAGCTGGCGCGTCTGCAGCGCGGTACGCAGCGATGCCTCGACCGCGATGCGCTCCTTGAGGCGCCGGTCCATCGCCGGGCTGAACAGCTGGAAGTTGTTGCGGCCGCGATCCTTCGCCTGGTACATCGCGGTGTCGGAGTGGCGCAGGAGCTCGCCCATGTCGAGGCCGTCGCGCGGATAGAGCGCCACGCCGATGCTGACCGTGGTGACGAGCGTCCGGCCGTCGACCACCATCGGGGCGGAGAGCGCCTGGTTGATGCGCTCGGCGGCCTCGTTCACCTTCTCGGTGTTCTTGATGTCCTTCATGACGATGACGAACTCATCGCCACCCATGCGCACCACCACGTCCTGCGCGCGCATGGTGGAGCGGATGCGCTGCGCCACGGTCTTAAGCAGCTTGTCGCCGGTCTCGTGGCCGCGCGAATCGTTGACGTGCTTGAAGCGATCGAGATCGAGGAACAGCACCGCGAGCTGCGCGCCTCTCTCCTTGGCGTCCGCGATCGCATCGGGCAGGTGCGCCGCCAGATACAGCCGGTTGGGGAGCCCCGTGAGCTGGTCGTGATGCGCGAGGTGATCGAGCTGCTGGTGCCGCTGCAGCATCTGGTTCTCGACCACGCGCCGCGTGGTCACGTCGTGGACCGCGATCGCGAGCACCGGCCGGCCGTCGAGCGTGATGGGATGGGCGGCGGCCTCGACGTCGCGGACCGAGCCATCCTTGCAGCGCTGGCGCAGCTCCACCGGCGAGCGCGAGGTCGCCTCCTGCAATCGCGCGAGCAGCACGCGCTCATCGGTGCCGTCGGCGCTGAAGAGCTCGGTGAAGGGGATGGTGCGGACGTCCTCGGCGGAATAGCCCGTGTTGCGCAGCGCCGCCGGATTCGCCGCGACGATGCGCAACGTCTGTGGATCGAGCATCAGCGCGGTGGTCGGCCACTGCTCGAACACGGCCCGGCGGGTGGCGTCGGGATCGGGGCGGGTCCCGCGCCGCGCGCGCAGGAAATACCACGCGCCGTAAGCGAGAGCGGCACACCAGAGTCCGGCTAGTCCGCCGAGGCCGAATGCCAAATGGTTCACGCTTCTTCCCTAATTCGAGCCTCGGAATTCTGGCGGAAGGAGCTCGGGCGTGGCCGTGCGCTGCGCACAGTTTGGGGTCGGCCGCGGGCGATGAACGCGCAATCCGGGAGGTACGTCGCGCCGCGTTCCCGGGCGCAATTTCCCTTGATTTTCAGCGCTCCAGGGGAGTCGCTGCAGAGGGCGCGGCGGTTTGGGCCTCGCAGGACACCTCAACGGTAGCCCCCCGCGCGAGCGCCTCCCCGAGGCCGCGCACGATGAGCGCGTTCTCACCGAACATAACGCCGCGCAGCTCGCGGCTGAAGCGGAACTGCTTCAGCGCCGGCGCCGGATCGGCGGCCGCCACACCCGTCTGCTGATCGATCGAGGGAATCGTACAGCGCAGGCAGGGCTTCACCAGGCGCAGCGTCACCGGCCCGATCGTCAGCGTATCGATACGGTCCTCCGCCCAGGGCGGCAGGCCGCTCACGACGATGTTCGGACGGAAGCGCTCCATCGGAATCGGCACCGCCAGCCGCTGGTTGAGATCGGCGAGCGAGGCCTCGTTGCACACGAGGATGGGAAAGCCGTCCGGAAAAGTGATCGGCGCGGGCGTACTGCCGGCGAATACAGGGTCGGACAGGCGGCCCATGTCCGGAGCAGCGCGGATGAGCCGCACGGGCTCACCGACTGCACGGCTCACCCAGTCCGCGGCCGCGTCCCCCTCATCGAGCCCGACGCAGGCGTCCTGCCAGATCCGCACCGGGGCGGCGGGCGCACCCTGCGCGCCGAGCGGCACGGCGAGCGGCGGCAGTCCTTCGGACTCGAGCACCAGCGCCTCGGCGCGCACCTGCGGCACGATGCGCGCGAGCTGCGGGTGCGAGCGTTGAGTGAGGAACAGGCCCGGCGGCCTGACGATCATCCACTGCCGGTCCCACTCGAGCCCGGTGGCCGTGAGCGGTACGCGCGTGCGCTCGATCGCGCGCGCCGATTTCACGGGGTAGACGAAAAGACCGGTGATTTTGACCTGCATGTCGTTGCTACCAACCCTGGGCGGGACCGACCCGACGTGCGCGACTGCGGAGTCTGCCATATGCTGGGCGCCTTGCCTGTGAAGGGAGCGCGCATGCCGCGGCCGAAGAAGTCGAGGAAGAAGTCCCGCGCGGGCGGCGGCGGGTTCGCCACGCAGGTGATCGCGGCGGCGGTCAGCGCCAGCGTCATTTTCGGCGGACCCCAGGCGGGCGCGCGCACGCAGAAGCCGCCGCTCTACGGCCAGCACTGGATGGCCGTTACGGGCAAGCCGATCGCCGCGAGTGCCGGCGCGCAGATCTTCGCCCGCGGCGGCAATGCGGTGGATGCCGCCTGCGCCATGATTGCGGCAGCCGCGACCGCCTGGACCACGCTCTCCTGGGGCGGCGAGACGCAGGCGCTCATCTACAACCCGCACACCGGCAAGGTGATCGCGATCAACGGTCTGGGTGTCGCCCCGACGGGCGCGACTCCCGGTTATTTTCACAAGCTCGGCATGCGCTACCCGCCCGAATACGGCCCGCTCGCCGCGGTCACGCCCGGGACGCCCGGCGCCCTCATGACCATGCTGGCCGAGTACGGCACCAAATCCCTGAGCGAAGTGCTCGCGCCCGCGATCGAGATGGCCGACGGTTTCCCGATGGACCAGATGCTCTCGGGCACGATCGAGCACTACAAGGGTCAGCTCAAGCAGTGGCCGGACTCCAGGCGCGTGATGCTGCCGCATCCGGGGAGCGAGCACGAGGGACCGCTGCCCGGGGAGATGTTCCGCCAGAGCGATCTCGCCGCGACGCTGCGCAAGCTGGTCGAGGCCGAGGCCGATGCTCTCAAGGCCGGCAAGGATCGCAAGGCCGCTATCTATGCCGCCTACGACCGCTTCTACCGGGGCGACATCGCCAGGGATCTGGTGCAAGCGGTGCGCGAGCTCGGCGGCCTGTTCACGACCGACGACCTCGCCAACTGGAAGGTGAAGATCGAGGAGCCGGTGCACAGCAGCTACCGGGGCATCGACGTCTACAAGCTGCAGCCCTGGGTGCAGGGGCCGGTGATGCTGCAGACGCTGAACATCCTCGAGAACTTCGACCTCAAGTCGATGGGCTACGACAGCGCCCGCTACATCCATACGCTTTACCAGGCGATGAACCTCGCCTACGCCGACCGCGACTTCTACTACGGCGATCCGAGCTACTCACCCGCTCCGCCGATCGCCGGGCTCCTCTCCAAGGACTATGCGCGCGACCGGGCCCGCCTGGTGCGTCCCGACAGAAACGATCCCGACATTCGCCCGGGCGATCCCTACCCGTACCAGGGCGGCAAGAACCCCTACCTCAATTATCTCGAGGCGTGGCACTCGAAGATGCCGGCGCAGGCGCCGGTCTCGATGGAGGAGTTCGATCGCACGTTTCGCCTGGGGACGACCAGCGTGCAGGCGGCCGATGAGAAGGGCTGGGCAGTGTCGGTCACTCCGAGCGGGGGCTGGGTGCCGGCGGTGATCGCGGGGCACACCGGCATCGGCCTTTCGCAGCGCATGCAGAGCTTCGTGCTGGATCCGCGCGACAATCCCTACAACGTGCTCGAGCCCGGCAAGCGCCCGCGCGCGACGCTCACTCCTTCGATGGCACTGAAGGACGGCAAGCCGTACCTGGTTTTCTCGGTGCAGGGCGGCGATACCCAGGATCAGAACCTGCTGCAGTTCTTCCTGAACGTGGTCGAGTTCGACATGTCGATCCAGGAGGCCGCCGAAGCT
>Ga0335073_10004272_pt1 | contig 19991 bp, 19 predicted proteins | sample Lox_Sample_22_FD_207093 | JGI IMG/M metagenome (GOLD analysis project Ga0335073, IMG submission 207093) | Soil microbial communities from Loxahatchee National Wildlife Refuge, Florida, United States - Lox_Sample_2.2 | ecosystem: Environmental > Terrestrial > Soil > Wetlands | place: USA...
CACGTCACAAATCCTGCGGTTCCGGGCGATCCCGGTCAGGACGTAACAAAAGGTCACTACGTGATCGTTGCTTGCGACCATCCGCCTATTGCCGCGACCGCGGCTGCCGGCGCCGGTCCTGGGATGCGGGCGTTCATGGCTGCCGGGCTCATCGCGCCTGCCGCCGGTATTGCGGCAGGCGTGGCGGCGGCAACATCCGGTGGCGGCGGAGGCCAAAAGCCCTCGTCACCCACGTTCTGAGTCGATCAAAAAAAGAGCGCCGGATATTTCCGGCGCTCTCATAACATTCCGCGAACCGCTTGCTGCTACACGCCCTTGGGATGCGATTGGCCGCCGTCGATCGTCAGCACGGCGCCCGTGGTAAAGCTGGCGGCCGGGCTAGCGAAATAGAGCGCTGCACCCACCACTTCTTCGGGCTCGCCCGCACGGCCTGACGCGTAGGTCTTCTGCGCGCGCGTCGTGAACTCCTCGGTGCGAGACCATCCTTTGCTGATGTCGGTGTGGAACGGCCCCGCCATGATACAGTTGACGCGCACCTTGGGTCCGTAGGCCTGCGCGAACGCGACCGTGATCGCATTGAGGCCCGCCTTCGCCGCCGAATACGGCGCAGTCGTGTGCGACGGCCGAATGGCGGCAATCGACGACACGTTGATGATCGCGCCGCCGTCGCCCTTAGCCATCCGCTCGCCGAACAGCGCCGAGAGCCGAAACGGTCCCTTGAGGTTCACGCCGATTACCTTGTCGAACAGATCCTCGGTGTGCTCGGTCATCGAAGGATAAAGCGGCGACAGGCCGGCGTTGTTGATCAGCACGTCGCATCGCCCCCACTTCGCGTACACCTCTTCATAAAGGCGATCGCAGTCAGACCATTTGCCGACGTGGATCGCGTGAGCCGAGCCGTCGCTGCCGAGCGCGCGAATTTCCTTGACGGTCTCCTCGCACGAATCGATCTTGCGGCTCGCGATTGCGAGCTTGGCTCCAGCCTTTGCGAATCCGAGCGCCATCGCATGACCGAGGCCGCGGCTGCCGCCGGTAATCGTCACCACCTTGCCACTGAAATCGTAAGTGACAGGACCGCTCATGATTGCGCATGCACCTCGCGTTCGATGATTCCGGCGTACTTCTTGAGCGCCGCCTCACGCAGCCTCGGGATGTGCTGCGACGGGAACAGATCGGCCGTAGCCTTGTGCTCGCGCAGCACCTGGCGCGCGACCGTGATCTTGTGCACCTCAGTCGGACCGTCGGCGAGACCCATGTGGAAGCTCTGGATCACCTGCTCGACGAACGGCATCTCGCCCGTCGCGCCCAGCGAGCCATGCAGATGAAGCGCGCGCGCCGAAACGTCGTGAAACACCTTCGGCATCAGGGCCTTAACCGCCGCGATGTCCTTGCGAACCAACAGATAGTCTTTGTAGCGATCGATCTTCCAGGCTGTGCGCAAGACCAGTAGCCGGAACTGCTCGATCTCCATCCACGAGTCGGCGATCTTCTCCTGCACCATCTGCTTCTTGGCGAGCTGCTCGCCCTGCGTGGTGCGCGACAGCACGCGCTCGCACATCATGTCGAACGCGCGACGCACCTGGCCGATCGTGCGCATCGCATGATGAATACGTCCGCCGCCGAGGCGTGTCTGCGCAACCGCGAAGGCGTCGCCGCGCTTGCCGAGGAGCGCATCCTTCGGCACCTGAACATTATCGTAGTGGATATACGCGTGACTGCCTTCGGCCTCGTGCGTGCCGACGCCGAGATTGCGCAGGATGTTGACGCCTGGAGTCTCTTTCGGCACCAGCAGCATCGACATGCGATGGTACGGGTCGGCCTCGGGATCGGTCACTGTCATCACGATCAGGAACGACGCGAGGTGCGCGTTCGATGAAAACCACTTGTGGCCATTGATAACCCAGTTGTCACCTTTGAGCTCGGCCTTGCAGGTGAAGACCTTGGGATCGGCGCCGCCTTGCGGCTCGGTCATCGAGAATGCCGACACGATCTCGTTGTCGAGCAGAGGCTGCAGGAAGCGCTTCTTCTGCTCGGGCGTTCCATAGTGCGCGAGGATTTCGGCATTGCCCGAATCGGGGGCCTGGCAGCCGAAAACGATCGGCGCAAAGCGCGAGCCGCCGAGGATCTCGTTGAGCAGCCCCAGCTTCACCTGGCCGTAGCCCTGTCCGCCGAGCTCGGGTCCCAGATGGCAAGCCCACAGCTTGCGCTTCTTGACCTCGGCCTGCAGCGGACGCACGAGCTTGTTGCGCACGGGATCCTTCACGTCGTACGGATGTCCCAGCACATAGTCGAGAGGCTCGACTTCTTCGCGCACGAATTTCGCGGCCCAGTCGAGTTCCTTTTGATATTCAGGATCAGTTTCGAAATCCCAACTCACGTCAGTTCCTCCTTGAGAACAGTTGATGATCGCGTGGCGCTATCGGCCTACGCGTCGACGAGATTCATACGCATTCCGCAAACCATGATCGTCTTGCCATCCGCAGCAAGCTTGCCGAGGCGCTTGGCGGCTTCCAGAGCCTTCGCCCGGTTGGTCGCGACGAGATCGAGACCGCCGAGGCCTTCGCCGCGTCCGTCGCTATCCTTGACGAATCGAACAGTCGAGTTCTCGAGTTTGATACTCGGATTGCCGGCCTTGTCCGCCGTCACCGGAATCTGAACGATACTGCTCCAGCGCTCGGCGAGATCCTTCGCGTCGGGCGACTGGATCTCGGCAACGGCGATCGCGCGAACCACGTCGGTGCGAATCGCCTTGTGAAAATCCTTGCCTGCAGGCTCCCAGGGTCCGTTGATATCCTCGCCGCCCTTCTGGAAGTCGATCTCGAGGAAGCTGCCACCCGTATCGCGCGGATGCAGTTGCATCACGGAGTACTCGTGGCTGTCGCTCTCGGCGACCTTGCGAATCTTGAGCTCGTCGACGCGCTTCTTGCGCGGCGCATGCTCGTCGCATTGGCAGATCACCATGTAGCCGCCGTCGCCCTTGCGCCGATCGAGATAGCGTCCACCAGCGGTGTTTTCCTGGATGGGAGAGACGACCTCGATGAATTGATTGCCGACGGGGAACAGCGCGTTCTGCAACCCGAAGACCTTCACGGCGGGATCGCGGAATCCGATCTCAAGCCCGAAGACCTGCTTCATGTCGTCCGCGATCGAATCAAGGTTCTTAGCAACGAGCGCGATTTGTCTGAGTCGTAGCCACATGGGAGTGTCCTCCTGCTATTTGTTCCGTCTGCTTGCTTGGAAATTCCTCTCCCTGACTTTTCTGATCCCTCTCCCTGACCAGGGAGAGGGCTAGGGTGAGGGTATTCTGGTCCTGCTCTAACAAAGATCTCAGGCGACCCTCATCCGGCGCCGCGATGCGCCGCCGACCTCTCCCTGGTCAGGGAGAGGGATTCAGATGGAGAGGCGATTTCGTTAACTCGTTGTTACCTTCCTTTGAACTTGGGTTTCCGCTTCTCGGCTTTTGCGGCGAAGGCCTCTTTGGTGTCCTCGGTATGAAACATCTGAACGTGGCGCTCGCTTTCGAGCGCTACGTAGCCCGCGAAGTCCATGCGCTCCGCATCGACGAAGTTTGCTTTCAGCGTGCGTAGCGCGATCGGCGCCGACTCGGCGAGGCGCGTCACGATCGCCTCGGTCTCGGCGCGGAAACGATCGTCGGGGAATACTTTCGATACCATCCCGATTCTAAGTGCCTCGGCCGCGTCGAACTTGTCCGGGAAAAAGTAAAGCTCGCGCGCTTTCGCCGGGCCAACGATCTTCGAAAGCGTCCACGGTCCGCCCATATCGCCCGCGACGCCCACGTCGAGGAACGCAACGTTGAATCGTGCCGACGCCGCCGCGATTCTAATATCGCACGCGAGCGCCCATCCGAGGCCGGCGCCCGCGCATGCTCCATTCACCGCCGCGATCGTGACGGCCGGCATGTTGTGCAACAGGACCGGCACGCGGAAGTCGGCGGTCGTGAGCGCAACGTCGGGCTCCGACGTCGCGATACGATTGATATCGGCGCCGGGGCAGAAGCCTTTGCCCGCGCCGGTGAGCACGAGCACGCGCAGCTCGCGATCCTCGGCGGCGGCGGCGAGCGCCTGCCCGGTCTCGACGAGCATCCGATTGGTCATGCCGTTGAGACGGTCGGGCCGATTCATCGTGAGGCGCGCGATCGGCCCCGACTTCTCGTAAATGATCGTTTCAAAATTTGCGCTCAAAGCTTTGCTCCTTTGATTCGCTTGAAGCGCGGCGGGCGCCGCTCGACGAACGACGCGACGCCCTCGGCGGCGTCAGGATGCTTCAGCGCATCTTTCATCAGCAGGTCGGCGTCGCGAAACGCGGGCTCCATCGCGAGCGACCAGTACTTGTAAACTTCGGATTTGATCACGGCGAGCGAGTTGGGCGAGATATTCGCCGCCATCTCGCGCAGGTAGGTCTTCGTCTCGTCGAGCAGGTTCTCGCGCGGCACGAGGCGATCGACGAAGCCCATGCGGTAGGCTTCATTGGCGTCAATACGCCGCGAGCTCCACAGCAGATCGAGCGCGCGGCTCGTGCCGACGATCCGCGGCAACAGCCACGCCGTTCCGTGCTCTGCGATCAACCCACGTTTCGAGAAGACGGTAGTGAAGCTCGCGTCGGTCGAGGCGAAACGCAGATCGCACATCATCGCAAGCACGAAGCCACCGCCGGCCGCGACGCCGTTGACGGCCGCGACGATCGGCTTCGGCACGCGCAGCAGATAGCTGAACAGCGCGGGCAGCTCGTTGGGATCGGAATCACGGGGACTCGATGGCGAGCCGGTCTTCGTCGATTGCGTGAGGTCAGCCGCGTCGAGACCCGCGCAGAAGCCGCGTCCCTCGCCCGTAACAATGATCGCAACGGCGCGCTCGTCGGCCGCCGCGCGTTCGATCGCCTCACGAATCTGCCCAACCATCGTAAACGTGAATGCGTTCAGCTTCTCGGGCCGATTCAGCCGGATGATCGCGATCGGATCGTCGATATCGTAAGTAACATTCGATGCTTGTGATGCCATTGCCAATGCCGCGCGCGATTGACGCGCGCCCCAACTTTGAAGGCATAGCGGGATACGGGGCAAGAGCGCAAACGCATAAATCGGGGCACTAAAAAATCGTCATTTGACGGCGGCAAACGCGCTGTGCTTGAACGGATTCGATCCCGCTCAGAATTTTCTTCAACGGAGATATGACGATGCCCGGACTGGTGCTTCGCGAAGATAGAGATGGCCTGGCAACGCTGACGCTGAATCGGCCCGACAAGCTCAACTCGCTCAACGTCGAGATGTTTATCGAGCTGCGCGGGCACGTCGACAAGATCGCAAGCGAGACCGATCGCGTCGGCGTGGTCGTCGTGCGCGGCGCGGGCAAATGTTTCTCCGCGGGTCACGATCTGAATGATATCGCCGCGGGCGAGCGCCCGCCCAAGCCGAATTTCCAGGCCGACACCGTCGAAGCGCTGGCGAACCTGCCGCAGCCAGTGATTTCCGCGGTACACGGTCATTGCTACACGGGAGCGCTCGAGCTGGCGCTTGCTGGCGACATTATATTCGCGGCTGAGTCGGCGAAGTTCGCCGACACGCACGCGCGATGGGCCCTGGTGCCGGCGTGGGGGATGAGCCAGCGGCTGCCGCGGCGTGTCGGCACCTACAAGGCGCGCGAGATGATGTTCACCTGCCGCACCTTCCCCGGCGCCGAGGCCGCGCAAATCGGCCTCGCCAACATCTGCGTGCCCGACGACAAATTCGAATCAGAGCTGAAGGCCCTGGTCGAAATGATCCTCGCTAATTCCTGGCACAGCCATCGCGCGAACAAGCACCTCGTCGTCGATACCGACGCGTTCCCGCTCAAGGCCGGCCTTGCGCACGAAGTCTATCGCTCGAGCGGCGTCGGGCCCGACATGAAGGATCGCATCACACGGTTCACGTCGAAGTCGCGGAAGTAGGAACAGAGCAAAAAAAATTTACCGCTAAGATCACGAAGGCACTAAGGGAAGATGCGAGCTTCGCCCTTCCCTTTTATTACTTTGTGCCTTCGTGCCCTTTGTGGTGAGTTCCGTTTTTTCTTTAGTGACCTTGTATCATGCGTGCTCCAGTCGGCTGCGTGTGGCCGAGGATTGGATGCGGGCGGTATGGTTTTTCCATTGCCGCGACTTCTTCTGATGTCAGGCTGACATCCACCGCCGCGATCGCTTCCTTCAAATGATTCAGCTTCGTTGCGCCGATGATTGGTGCGGTGACGCCTGGCGCCTGGAGGATCCATGCGCATGCGATCTGCGACGGCGTTACGCCGCGCGCCTTGGCGATACGCTCGACCTCGTCGAGCACTTCGAAGTCGTATTCCTGGAAATACATGTTGCGGGCGAAGTCGTCGGTCTTGGCGCGTGCCGTGTCGCCGGAGCCCTGCTTGTTGCGATTTCCTGCCAGGAAGCCGCGCGCGAGCGGGCTCCATGGGATGAGGCCCACGCCCTCGTCGAGGCAGAGCGGATTCATCTCGCGCTCTTCTTCGCGATAGACCAGGTTATAGTGGTTCTGCATCGCGACGAAACGATGCCATCCGTTGGCTTTCTGCAAATGCAGCGCCTTCGAGAACTGCCACGCCGCCATCGAGCTCGCGCCGAGATAGCGAACCTTGCCGGCGCGCACCAGGGAATCGAGCGCCTCGAGCGTTTCCTCGAGCGGCGTCGAGAAGTCGAAGCGATGGATCTGGTACAGGTCGATGTAATCCATCTTGAGGCGCTTCAGCGACGCGTCGCAGGCTTCCAGGATGTGCTTGCGCGACAGACCGACGCGGTTCGGCCCGCGGCCCATCTGGCCGTGCACCTTGGTCGCGAGCACGATCTCGTCGCGGCGCGCCATCTCGTTCAGCCATCGCCCGGTAATCTCTTCGCTGACGCCGACTGAGTACACGTTGGCGGTGTCGAAGAAGTTGATGCCCGATTCAATTGAAGCGGCGAAATGCTCGCGCGCCTCGTCCATCGCCAGCACCCAATCGCGCCACTTCTTATCGCCATAGCTCATGCATCCGAGGCAGATGCGCGAGACGGTCACGCCGGTTTTTCCAAGTTTCGAATACTGCATGAATTCCCTCACGAGGTTGGGACTCGCCCAGTTGCGTAACGCCGATAATGTGCGGAACCGTCCCCAAATTCCGGCGACGGCCTAAACAAGTCAAGCGTGGCGCTAGGGCGGCGCGGGCTTGGCGACCGCAGGATGACGCGGGCGGATGTCGAAGCCGCGCTCGCGGATGTATCGCGCGTGGATAAAGCCGAGCAGCACCGCGTCGATGATCGCGACGACGATGATAACGCCTACAATCACGTCGCGGCGCTTGAGCTGCATTGTCGCAAGAAACCAGAAAAAACAATCTACCACTAAGTTCACGAAGGCACTAAGGCAGGATGCGGGCTTCGCCGTCCTCATTTATTACCTTTTTTGCTTCGTGCCGTCGTGCTCTTGATGGTGAGTTCTGGTTCCTGCTTCGACCCTGCTCCTATTTTCTTGGCGATGCACACAGAATAGGATTCCTCTGGGTGACTGGCCGATTGGTCAGGCCTCAATTTTCGGAGCATCGCGTGGAGCGGCTAATAAGCAGGGCCACGAAGGAAGCGCCGCTCAAGGTGGAGAAAAATGCGTGTACTTCTCGTTCATCCCAGCCCCCTCATGTACAGCGAGATCTACCTGCGCCTCGAACCGCTGGGGATGGAGCGCGTTGCCGCGGCGATTCGCGCCGCCGGGCACGACATCCGCATCCTCGATCTGCAGATTTTCAAGCATCCCGACCTGTTCGCCGAGCTTGCGAGCTTTCGTCCGCAGGCTGTGGGCTTCTCGCTCAACTACCTCGCTAACGTGCCCGAGGTGATCGATCTCGCCAAGGAAATCAAGCTGCTCTACAAAGACTGCTTCGTTTTCAGTGGCGGTCACAGCGGATCGTTCGTCGCCGAGGAATTGCTCGAGCATGCCGAGGGCGCGATCGATTGCGTGTTGCGCGGCGAGGGCGAGACAGCGGCGGTGATGCTCCTCGACGCGATCGGCACGAACTCGATCTCGAAAGTTCCCGGCGCCGTGACCACGCAGGGCATCGGACCCACGCCGATAATGCTCGACGATCTCGACAAATATTTCCCTGCGCGCGATCTCGGCCGTCAGCGCAACAAGTATTTCATCGGCGTGCTCGATCCCGCTGCGTCGATCGAATTCACGCGCGGATGCCCGTGGGATTGCTCGTTCTGCAGCGCATGGACGTTCTACGGCCGCAGCTATCGCAAATCGACGCCGGAGGCCGCCGCCGAGGACATGGCCTCGATCAAAGAGTCTGGTGTGTTCATCGTCGATGACGTCGCGTTTATCCATCCCGAGCATGGCTTCGCGATCGGCAACGAAATCGAAAAGCGCAAAATCAAGAAGAGCTACTACCTCGAGACGCGCTCCGACGTGCTGTGCCGCAATCCCGAGGTTTTCCGCTACTGGCGCAAGCTCGGCCTCGAGTACATGTTCCTGGGCCTCGAAGCGATCGACGAAGAAGGCCTCAAGATGCATCGCAAGCGCTCGTCGCTGGGCGTCAACAACAAGGCGCTGGAGCTGGCGCGCGAAATCGGGCTGACGGTCGCGATCAATTTGATCGCCGATCCGTCGTGGGACGAGCGCCGCTTCGAGATCATCCGCGAATGGGCGACGAGTATCCCTGAGATCGTGCATCTCACCGTGGCGACGCCCTACCCCGGCACGGAGCTGTGGTTCACCGAATCGCGCAAGCTGACGACGCTCGACTATCGGCTGTTCGATATTCAGCATGCAGTGTTGCCGACCACACTGCCGCTCGACGAGTTCTATCGCCAGCTCGTTAAGACGCAGGACGTGCTCAACAAGAAGCACCTGGGATTTTCGGCGCTGAAATCGGTCGCGGCGATCGCAGGCAAGCTCGCGCTCAAGGGGCAGACCAACTTCATCAAAATGCTCTGGAAGTTCAACAGCGTTTACAATCCGGAGCGCCAGTACAAGGAGCATTTTCGCGAGGTCAAGTATTCGATGCGCCCGCCGAAGATGCATACCGACAAGCGCCCCGCCGCCGAGGACTTGTATATCCACATGCCGAAGCCGACCAAGCACGGCGCCGCGGAACCCGCGGATGATGCGACGACGAGCGGCGGCGGGCGTTAGTCCTCCAATCGGCGCGGCCAGCCTCGAACGCGCACTCCTCACCTGTCTGGTACGGAGCTTGAGCTCAGACAACTCAAGCCGCGGACCAGCCGACCTCTCTCGCGATGTTTAGGTTGCTCGGACGGGCCTCCGTTCTGCCCCAGTCCCGCTGTATCAAGGCCGATGGCGCTGATCGGCGTGATGACCTGGCTGGTGCCGCCCCTCGCAAAGTTGCACGAACTATCCTCCGCTATGTTGTAACCGTCATCAGGCAGGTTGCCATCGCAGTTGTCAGGTGTCCCAGCGGCTGTGTTCCCGGCGAGTATGGTCCCTTTGAGGGTTGTGGAGCCTCCGGCGCCGCTGTCGCCGCCGAAAGCACTCAATTGCTGATGGCTTGATTGTTCGAAAATGTTGAGTTGGTCATTGTCCAGGCAGACCCGTTGTTAAAGAGGCCCCGCCCTGCGGCTTCGCGGGCCGGTGGTAGAGGAATCGGCTTCATTTCCGGAAAAAGTTGCTGTTGACTATGGTCGCGCTGCCATCGCCCCAGATTGCCCCTCTCGCTGCTCGCGACACTCGAGGTCTGCGCGATCGCCTCGTTGTTCGAAAAAGTACTGCTGAGAATCGTGGTCGTTCCGAGAGCGGCGTTGCACCCACCGCGACATTGATCGCCTCGCGCAGGGTGCACTCACTCGAACCATTGTCGTCCGCTACGGTACTGACCTTGATCATGGGCTGCGCCTGCGCGGCGCTCGCCGCCAGTATCGCGATCATACCGGCCACTAGCGCAACGAAGATGCCTCGACGTCCCGCGACTGCTCGATCGGTTCCTCGCTTGATGATGCTCCTTTCCAGGATGCGGTTGCGCGGCACGGGTGCCGCGCGGCTTGTGGTGAACAGCAACCGGAGCGCGATCCCGTCGACTCGACCGCACGTTAACGAAAAGACACAGGCTGAGGCGTGTTACGGCGTGCAAAACTTTTTGACAAGGTTTTATACAAGCGGCAGACCAACTTTCCCAAGATGCTCTGGAAGTTCAACGGTGTTGACATCCGGCATCGAGTTCGAAGCGGCGCAAAGTCGCGCCTTCCCGAATTCGACTCAAGCGCCTGCGACGCCGACGCGATTGAGATATCCGGACAGCGCGCGTGCCTCGTCCGCCGCAATGATTGCGCCGATATAACCGTCGGGCCGCACCAGGACCCATGTTCCGGGCGTGAGGCCGTAGGCCGCGCGAAAGTGACCGCCCTCGTCGATGATGTCTCCTCGAGCGCCAACTCTGTGGATGTGAAGATGCGCGCGCGGAGCGATCGCGGAAGCGGAATCGACTTCGTAGCCGAGCAGCGTCCAGTGTGTGCCTTGAAAGAGATTGAAGAGCCGGAGCGGCTCCCCTGCCGCACCACGCATCGGCGCGTCCGGGGCACGATCGCCCGCGAGCAGGCCGCCCTTGCGCTCGGGCTTCTCTAGCGCCAGCGACGATTCCGGATATCCGAGGTCGAGCTGATGCACTTCGCGGCCGCGGCGCATCACGCCTCGCTTGGCCGCTTCCAGAAGCTTCGTGGCAAGGCCGAGCATCTGCGCCGCGATCGGACGGCGCTCCTGCTCATAAGTGTCGAGCAACGTATCAGGCGCACCAGCCAGCACCGCGGCGAGCTTCCAGCCGAGATTGTAGGAATCCTGCAAGCTCGTATTGAGGCCCTGGCCGCCGGTCGGCGGATGAATATGCGCCGCATCGCCGGCCAGAAACACGCGGCCCTCGCGGTAACGGTCCGCCAGGCGCGCATTCATTTGATAGGCCGAGGCCCACCCCACCGATCGAATCACGATGTCGTTTCGTCCGATCCGGCTTGCAACCATTTCGGTCAGCCCCGAGGCCGTGAGATCGACATCGCCCTCCATCGGAATCGGCGCCTGCAACTGGAACAGCTCGGTACCGGCCAGCGGGCACAGCGACATCTGTTTTTCCATCGAGCCTTCATTGAACCGATGCCAGGCGTCGCGATTGAGTCCTTCGAGGATCACGTCGGCCACCACCGCGCGCACGCCGAGCGTCTTGCCCGGATAATCGATCCCGAGCGCGTGCCGCACGAAACTTCTGCCGCCATCCGCACCGACGAGATAGCGCACGCGCAGAGCCTCTTCAGGTTTTGCCCCGCCGATGCGGACGTTGACCCCTTCGGCATCCTGCGCGAGGTTGGTCAGCTCACGGCCGAATTCCACGCGATGTCCGAGTTCCGCCAGCCGCTCGCGCATCACCGCTTCGGTCAGAAACTGCGGAACGAGTAGCGCAATATGGTACGGCTCGTCGGGCGTGGGCGCCTGGGGCTCCATGATGAGCGATTCTTCATAGCTGCCGTCGGCGCGATACTCGCGCTGCGGCGGATACTCGCCGCCCGCTGCGACCACGCGGTCGAGAATGCCCAGATCCTCGAAAATCTCCTGGCTGCGCGGCTGAATGCCTTTGCCGCGCGAGCCGCGGAACGGCTCCGCGAGCTTATCGATGAGCCGGAAAGACACATCGCGGCGCGCGAGCTCGATGGCGAGAGTGAGGCCCGCGGCCCCTGCCCCGCAGATCAGCACATCGGTCGAAAAGGTTTCGCTCATAGCCGTCTCCTGATATGTGTCTTATACATATATTGTATTATACACATATCAGGATATGCCGCCACACGGAGCCATGCCCCCTAGACCTATAAACAAAGAAATCCGCCAGTTGCACAACACGCTCATCGACCTGGTGAGCATGATAAATCGCCCGCAGCGCGACAGCCTCGTCCTTCACGAAGCGGGCGTCTCAATTGACCGGGCACTTTTCCCGCTGCTGGTGCTGGTGGAACGCAAAGGACCGCTGGGCGTCGGCGACCTGGCCGACATGGTCGGACGCGATTACACCACCATCAGCAGGCAACTCGCGAAACTCGAAAAGCTGAGACTCATCGCGCGCCGTTCCTCCAAGCGCGACAGACGCGTGCGGGAGGCGATAGTCACCGCCAAGGGCCGCGTCATGACCGACGCCCTCGACGCGGCGCGCGAACGGCTGGGTGCGCGGCTCCTCGCCAGTTGGAGCAAGAAAGACCTGCAGCATCTCACGCGGCTCATGCGCCGGTTTGCGGACGATCTTCTAGCGACAACCCCGTCCGGTAAGTGACAATCGCCAAACTGACTATCGATCGGCCCACCGAGTTTTCACATTGGCCTTCTTGCGGGGTTTTGATGTTCGTCGGAATACGCAGGGAGGAATTTTATGACTGAGGCTGCTGTCGCAGAGTTTGTTACCCGCTTTGCTGCCGCGTGGGCTGCGCGGGATGGTGATTTATTCCTGGCGTTGTGGCACGCCGATGGCCTGCTGCATACGCCGCTCGTGGGATCGCCAATCACTGGCAGCGAGCTGCCGCGATTGAACGAAGTGCAGAAGCACGTGGCGCCTGACCTGGTGTGGCAGCTTCTGGATTGGAGCTGGCGCCCCACCCCCGACGGCGCAATCGTCATGATCGAATGGCAAACGACGCGAATCGTCGAGGGCAAGCGCTTCGATTGGCGCGGCGTCGACAAGTTCACGCTGAGGGAGGGCAAGATCGCCGAGGAACGCGTTTACCAGGACACTGCGCCGCTGCGCGCGCGCCGCTCAGGCGAAAAGCTGGAACCGCTGATACGGATCTGACCCTGTGATACTTGCGCGGCTTAGCGATACTCTGTTGCCGATTCCGAACTTTGCGCTATAAGCGCTCAGAAGATTGTCGCGCGATCGTGCGCGGCGTCTCGATGGAACCAAAACACGCACGCGTTTGGATTCCGGCATTTCGCCGCAAGGGAGATTCTGAGCAATGGGCAAGCTCGACGGTAAAGTAGCCGCCATCACCGGCGGAGGACGCGGTATCGGCCGCGGCATCGCAAAGTTGTACGCCGCGCAAGGATGCGCAGTCGTCGTCAACGATCTTGGCGTCAAGGTGGACGGCGAGATCGACAAGACGCAAACGCCAGCCGAAGAAGTGGTCGCGGAAATCAAAAAGGCCGGCGGCAAGGCGGCCTCGAATCACATGGATATCTCGACCGTCGAGGGCGGCGAGGGCCTCGTCAACCAGGCGATCAAGGAATTCGGCCAGCTCGACATCCTGGTCAATGTCGCCGGAATTCTGCGCGACCGCATGCTGTTCAACATGAGCGAGAAAGAGTGGGACGACGTCATTCGCGTCCACCTCAAGGGCCATTACTGCACGATGCGCCCGGCGTCGGCGCATATGCGCGAGCGCAAGACCGGACGCATAATCAATTTCTCGTCGAATTCTGCGCTCGGCAGTCCGGGCCAGCCGAACTATGCGGCCGCCAAGGCGGGAATTCTCGGTCTGACTTATTCGAGCGCGGTTGCGTTCAAGAAGTACAACATCACGGTCAACGCAATCATGCCGGGCGCCGCGACGCGCATGACCGATACGATTCCGGCGGGACGCTTCGGCTCGACCGGGGTACCGCAATCGGAATCGGCCGAAGGCACGCCGCGAGATCCCGCCAACATCGCGCCGATCTGCCTCTTCCTCGCGAGCGACGACGCTGCCGAAGTCACCGGCCAATGCTTCGGCGCCTCTGGTTACCGCATCATGCGCTACACGCACATCGTTCCTGAGAAAATCATCTACAACAACGGTCCGTGGAACGTCGACGAGTTGTTCGAGCGCCTGAAGACAACGCTGCTCGTCGATATGGAGCCGCCGCGGATGTAGTGATTGTTCAAGCGCCCGGGAACAGCGGACCGAAAATAACAACGGGGCGCTCGCGAGATTCGCGAGCGCCCCGTTGGTTGTGGTGCCAGTTATTGCTCGGGGACCAGTTCGACGCGGCGGTTCTGCGCGCGGCCTTCAGCCGTGTCGTTCGGTGCGACGAAATCCGTCTTGCCGTAGCCGTGCGCTACGAGCTGGCTCGACGGGATACCCTGGTTCGCAAGGTAATCGACGACCGACTGTGCGCGTCTGTCGGACAGGCGGAGGTTGTACTCCGTACCGCCGATCGCATCGCAGTAGCCGTTGACGTCAACCGTCACTCCCGGATTCGCCTTTAGCGTCTGCGCAGCCTCGTCGAGGATCGCAGCATCGCCGGGGCGAATGTTCGACTTGTTGAAGTCAAAGTGCACGCCCCGCAGCACGAGCTTCTGCTTCACCGGGGGCGGCGGCGGCGGTGGCGGAGGAGGCGGTGGGGGGGGCGGAGGAGGAGGCGGCGCAGCCGGCTGCTCGATCGGATCACATACGAAGTGCCCGATGATCGCGCCGGAGAGCGCGCCCACGGCTGCGCCGATCACGGCGCCAGTGGCTTGCCGCGAAGGTCCGCCGTCAGTGTTGCTGTTGGCTTCGGCCACGCCGAATCCGATACCGGTTCCGGCCAGCGCGCCGAGCACGCCGCCGCCGAAAGTACACCATCCAACTTCACGAGGTTGCTCAAGCCAGGCGCAACCGGACGCCATCATGGCTATTCCGGCTGACATCGCCACCAGGATAGAAGTTCGCGATCGTCTTTTCATTGTTCCTCCCAAGGCCCTCCCATAAGCGAACAAACGAAATCAGGCGATTAGGGTGTAGCGCGCGGCCTTGCATGGAAGGAACAGAGTCACCGAAATTTAACCCTGTTTCGCTTCTACGAATTGAGTATTAACGGAATGTGACTAATCAGAAGCGCGCGCGATCGTGGGGCGCGCTGAAATCGAGCGCCGGACCCTTGGGCACGATTCGGGTCGGATTTATAGTTCCATGACTCATGTAGTAGTGCCGCTTTATCTGGAAAAGATTGACGGTCTCGGCGACGCCCGGCACTTGGAATAGATCGCGCAGGTAATTGGACAGATTTGGGTAGTCGATTATCCGCCGCAGGTTGCACTTGAAGTGTCCATTGTACACGGCGTCGAAGCGAACCAGTGTCGTAAACAAGCGCCAGTCGGCTTCGGTGAGGCGATTGCCGACTATATATCGCGATCGACTAAGACGATTCTCCAGTCCGTCAAGCGTCTCGAAGAGAATATCGAATGCCTCTTCGTAGGCGTCCTGTGTCGTCGCAAATCCGCATCGATAAACACCGTTGTTCAGGTTCGGATAGACGACGGCGTTAATGCGATCGATCTGTTGACGAAGATCGGCTGGATAGAAATTCACTGATGCGTCGGCAAATTCGTCGAACGCACTATTCAGCATCCTGATGATCTCCGACGATTCATTGTTGACGATCGTCTCGCGATTCTTGTCCCACAGCACCGGCACGGTGACATTGCCGCTATATTTCGGGTTGGCGCGTGTATAAATCTGATACAGGCATTTCGAACTGTATAAGTCGTCGCGCGTCGAGCCCGGCGTGATCGACCCGTCGGGCGCCGCGAAGCACCATCCATTTTCGCCCATGAAGGGATCGACTACCGATACTGAGATAGCCTGTTCGAGATGTTTGAGCTTGCGAAAGATCAGCGTGCGATGCGCCCAAGGGCAGGCGAGCGAGACATAAAGATGATAGCGTCCCGGCTCAGCGCGGAATCCGCTTTCGCCGGAGGATCCCGCTGCGCCATCAGGCGTTACCCAGTTGCGGAACGCCGAGTCCCTGCGAACGAAGCGGCCGTGATGCGACTTGGTATCGTACCATTGATCGTGCCAGACGCCTTCGATCAGAAGTCCCATCGCATGATCTCCTCGATGCCAAAAGAATCATGCTCATTGTCTCACAGGTTGAGACTCTGTGCCTCGCACAGCGCGCGAAAACGCCCCTCGCGGCGAGTGCTGAGTTCGTCGAACCGGCCGGACTCAACAATGCTGCCGTTCTCGACCACGTAAATAAAATCCGCCCAGCGGATCGTCGACAGGCGATGCGCGATTATCACGACCGTCAGCTTCTCACCACGCTCGGCGATCGCGGCCAGGATCCGCGCCTCGTTTTCCGCATCGAGACTGTTGGTCGCTTCGTCGAGCACGAGCAAAGCGGGGCTGCGCAGGAACGCGCGCGCGAGCGCGAGCCGTTGACGCTCGCCCTGCGACAGCATCACGCCGCGGTCACCGACAACGGTGTCGAGACGGGCGGGAAGCGCGGCGACAAAATCACTGGCCGCGGCACTCGCGAGCGCGGCGCGAATCTCACCGTCGCTGGCATTCGGTTTCGCCCATTTCAGATTGGCGCGAATCGTGTCGTGAAACAGAAACGTGTCCGAGGCGACGTAGCCGATACACTCGCGCCACGCGCGCGCCCGCGCCGGAGTCAGCTCGACATCGTCGATACGAATCGCGCCGCGGTCCGGTGAGAGCAATCCCATTATCAAGTCGGCGATCGTGCTCTTGCCCGCGCCTGAGGGACCGACGAGCGCCACTTTGCTTCCCGCCGGGAGCGTAAGCCCGACTGCATGCAGCGCCTCGCCGCGCACGCCGTCATAGGCGAAAGACGCGCCGTCGATTGCGATCTCGCGATCGAACCGCAGCGCCATCTCGATACTGTCCACCGGTTCCGCGGCCTCGATACATCGCGCTTCGAGCGCGAGCACCGCCACAAACGAGGGCATGGCGTTGATAACGATCCGATACGAGCGATGAACCGACATCAGGCGCGGCATCACGCGCGCAAAGAGCAGCAGCAGAATCAGAATCGCGGCGGACGGCACCCGGATCACGCGAATCGCGACGAACAGAACGACGGCCAGAATCGCGACCGAGCCCAGCTCGAAGAGCGCCGCGGCGTGGGCCTGCTCGCGCGCGCTCGACACGTTCGATTCGGCGACCTCGCGGCTCAGCGCCGAGAAAATCCTGGCGTTGTCGCGTTCAGCGCCGTAAGCCTTGGCGGTCTTGAGTCCCAGCAGATGGTCGCTGATCGCGGCGTAGAGCGACTTGGTGGTGCTCGAAACTTCCTGCCCGGTTTCTTCGATGGCCTGCGTGCGGCCGCGGAAGGCCACGACCAAGACCAGCGCGCTGCCGAGGACGAGGAGCGTCATTGCGGGCGACAACGAAAATGCGATCGCCACATAAAGCATCGAGATCACAACGTCGGTGCCCAGCTGCATCAGCATGAAAGTCGCAAACGACACGCGCTCGATTTCCGCCGTCAAAGCATGCGTGAAATCCGAAACGCGCGTGCGCGAGACGAACAGCCAGTTCGCATTGCTGATCGATGCGTACAGCCGGCGCCGCATGCTGTCCTCGAAATCCTGCTCGACGCGATACGACGCAACCGACTGCATCCGGCCGAGAAGCGTGCGCAGGCCGGCCAGCACGACGAAGATCCCGAGCAACAGCAGCAAGTCCGCGTGAAGTCCGAATGACGCCAGCGCCGCCCGTACCGCGCTGGCGTAACGGCCCGCTGCGCCCTGCCCCACGAGGTTGAGGCCGGCAACTTCCAGTGTCGGCAAAAGCAGCGCAATGCCGATTCCCTCGGTCAGCGAGAAGCCGACCATCAGCACCAGCGCGCGAATCACGTTCCAGCGCGAGACTTCGATGATCGTGGCGAGATAGCGGCGGAACGTCGAATTCATCGCGAGCCGGCCTCTTCGCCGGTATGGATTCCGAACGCACCGCGAACGAGGCGCGGACCATATTGCGCCGCCATCCGGAAGGGGCGCGTGAGCCAGTAGAGCGGGAACAGCGCATCGGGCAGCGGTAGCGCCTGGTAGTCACCCATCGTCGGCGCCAGCAAACGTCCTACCACATATCGCGCGCGCGCCGCGGGCAACTCGATCGATCGCAGCGGAACGAGCCATGGATCGACCAGCGGATCGACGTCGGGATCGCCGCGAAAGAGATCGCGCGCGACCTTGGCACACAGCGATACGATACGGTCATCGTAAACCGCCCTCGCCAGCAACTCGCCCGGCAACTCGGCACCGAGCATCGCATGCGCGAGGTACAGGCCGGCGAGCAGCATTCGCTGACTGCCGCAGCGCGTCGCGCGATCGAGCGCCGCCTCGAGATCGAGGCCGGGAAGCGCACGCAGCAGCGCGGCAACATCGCAGATCGTGTTCAGCGAATGCCATCCGTGCTTCGCGCCATGGACACACAGGTAGAGCAGATTGTCGATTGGATCGAGCGTGCGGATGGGCGCATCGAACAACTCGACTTCCTGCGCACGCGCCCACGTCGCTTCTTCGTCCGGCACGAACGGAAACGACTTCGGCGTCATCTGCCAGTGGAGGTCGACACCGCCGATGCCCGCGGGCGCGGTAAAGAATTCCTCGAATTCCTGAAAGTAGGGATCGCCGAGCCGATCGCAGCGCTGGACGTTGGATGAATAACCTTGCGCGCGAAGGAGCTCCGCGGCGCGCGGCAAATCGCGCCGGCGAATGAGCAGATCGAGATCGCCGTATTGGCGGCCCTCGATCGACTCGTACGCAGTCGCGGCCAGAATCGGACCTTTGAAAGAGAGCGTCTCGATTCCGATTTCGGCAAACAGCCGCACGATGCGCACCAGTTCCGCCGCCAGATGCCGATTGAACAACACCACGATCTGAAGCCGTGTCCGGAGCGCGGCGGCACCGGCCTGAGGCATCTGCTCCGCGCACGCGCGCTCGAGAAATCGATACACCGTGGGCGTGACGGCGTGGCGCTTGGCGAGACGGCCCAGCAGATCGAAATCAACTTCCGCAACGAGCTCGCGCGCCAGCGCCTCGCGCTCGTCGTCATGGGCCAACGCGGCGCAGCACAAAATCAGACGAGCCTCCGGACTGGCCGGCACCGGGAGCGGAGTTTCGGGCCGAATCACCTGGCAAAAGAGAATAGCGGCGCGCACGCCCTCGCCCAAGAGCGCTCAGGCATCGAGATCGCGCAGGACTGCATCGCGAGCATGCGGCAGAAACTCAAAGCCCTCGGGAATGAACAATCTTCTGATTGGGATAGTCTGTGCCACCCGTTCCATGAAGCGGAAATGCAGCTCGAGCGCGGCTTCGTCCCTGGGATCGAATTGAAACGAGGTCTGAACCAGTTCGAGCAGCGCATCGCGTTGCGAGATTTCCTCGATCCGCGGCACGGTTGAGGATTCCTCGCGCTCGAGGCGATAGATCCTCGCCAGCGGCAGCGGCGCGGGGGGAAAGTCGTCAAAGTTTTCGGCGGCGAATGAGCGCTGCTTCGGAGTGTAGTGCGCGACCGCCGCCCCGCCCGGGTGCCCCAGCGCCGCCGCAGAATCTTCCCACAATCGCAGGCCGGGATAGGCAGGGACGCCCAGGATTCGTCCGTTGTCGATTAGTGACAGGCAGTCATCAGCGACGGCTTTGAACCCGGCCTGGCAGAATGCGCCGGCCAGAGTGGATTTGCCGGTTCCTGCCGGGCCCACGAACGAGATGATTCCGACGCGCGTTGCGATCGCGGTGCCGTGCAGCGCCTGGCGCCCGTGCCTTATCAGCACCAGCGGCATGATCTGATCGAGCACGAGATGGCGCAGCGTACGAATCGCGACTCCCGGTGATCGATGCGTGCAAACGATCGCATCGCCGCGCGCGCTCAGCGCAAAGCTCGCAAGCTCGGCGAAAGTGACGATGAAGCCGCCGTCGGCGGCCCGCCAGATGCGCCGCCATGCGCCGCCTTTGGGCAACTCGACTTCGCCGATAAGTTCGCGGCGCGAGAGCGATTCGCGTCGATGGCGCCGGAGCTTTATATCGAACTTTCGACGCCCATCAGGATCGGAGCCTCGCGCCGGGACGAGCTCGGGCATCCGCACATCGGATCTAACAATGAATCCGTAGGCCCGATACAGGAACACGCGATAATTTTAGACTCGGAACGATATCAGTGGGCAAGTTCGGTTTCGACAGGACAGCGCATTTATTGAAGGGCGACTGCCTATCGGCAGCCACCCTCCCTTAGCGAACTCTCTTTGTCCCCCCTCGAACCAACGAAAGGAACACTCGGGGCAGTAAAGATGG
>Ga0335073_10004273_pt1 | contig 19987 bp, 15 predicted proteins | sample Lox_Sample_22_FD_207093 | JGI IMG/M metagenome (GOLD analysis project Ga0335073, IMG submission 207093) | Soil microbial communities from Loxahatchee National Wildlife Refuge, Florida, United States - Lox_Sample_2.2 | ecosystem: Environmental > Terrestrial > Soil > Wetlands | place: USA...
CGGGCCTTCTTAGCGGAATGGAAGTTGGGCTGCGCTGCAGCGCCTCGTGGACCGCTTTTGCCAATTCCCCGACGCTGAACGGCTTCTGCAGGAAGGGCCGTCCTTTTTCCAGAATCTCTCGGCGGCTGGCGTTGTCCTCGGTATAGCCCGACATGAACAACACTCGCACTTCGGGAAACTCATCAGCAAGATCCCGGGCGAGCTCCTGGCCACCGCAGCGTGCCATGACCAGGTCGGTAAGCACAAGATCAATCTGCCCTCGCTGCTGCCGGCAGAGGCGCAGCGCAGCCGAGCCGTTCTCCGCCTCCAGCACGCTGTAACCCAGCTGTTGCAGGCACTCGCGCACATTGGTGCGAATCGAAGGCTCGTCTTCCACCACCAGGATTACCTGGCCCGCTACGCGACTGGAACTTTCCGGACGCACCAGCGGACGCTCGGGGGAGGCGGCAATTGCAGGGAAATAGAGCTTGAAGGTAGTGCCGTGCCGGGGCTCGCTGTAAACCCAAATATAGCCGCCGCTCTGCTTCACAATGCCATAAACAATCGATAGGCCGAGGCCGGTACCCTTGCCCACTTCCTTCGTGGTGAAGAAGGGATCGAAGATTCGCGGCAAAACCGATTTATCGATGCCTGTGCCGGTGTCGCTGACGGCCAGCATGACATATCGTCCCGGCTGCACCACCGAGTGGCTCTCGATGTAGCGGCCATCGAGGCTGACACTGGCCGTTTCAATGTGAAGCATGCCGCCACTCGGCATGGCATCGCGCGCATTCACCGCCAGATTGAAGATCACCTGCGTGACCTGGTCTGGATCCAGCCGCGAACTTTCCAGCTGCTCGGCAAATTTGGTCACCAACTGGATGTCCTCGCCAATCACTCGCCGCAGCATTTGGATGGTTTCGCTGACTACGCCATTCAAATTGATGACTCGCGGCACCATCATTTGCTGGCGGCCAAAGGCCAGCATTTGACGGGTGAGAGCCGCAGCGCGGTCGGCAGCACTGGAAATCTGCAGTAACGGTTTGCTAAAGGGACTGTCGGGTGTGATTTTCTCCAGCATCATCTCCGTCGACAGCTTGATGACCACCAGCACGTTGTTGAAGTCATGAGCCATGCCCCCAGCCAGCCGTCCCACCGCTTCCAGCTTTTGTACCTGGCGCACTTGTTGCTCCAGGTTGCTTTGCTGGGTCATGTCTTCGATGTAAGTGGAGGCGAGCTCGGGCGCTCCGTCCCGGCCGCCGCTGAGACAACTGGTGAGACGAACCGGCAGCAGGCTCCCATCGCGCCGGCGAAAGTTCGTTTCCCACCCCTGCAGTTGCCCGTTGCGCCGCAGAATCTCGATTACCCGCTCGCGCTCCTTCGGATCGGCATAGATTTGCTCCGAAAGTTTCAGTCCCAGGGCATCCTGTGCACTGGGGCACCCGAGCATCTCCAGTACGGCGGGATTCACCGTCTGCAGGCAATCGTCATCCAGCGACACCTGAACAATGCCAAACGGCGCTTTATCAATGAGCATCTGCAGCCGCGACTCCGATTCGCGCAATGCCTCTTCGACTCTCTGGCGTTCGGTCACATCCAGCGCCAGCACCATCTCCTGTGCGCGATCGTCGCGGTCGAACTGGAATGCCATGATTTCCACAAAGAGGATGCTGCCATCCTTCCGGCAATGCCGCCTGACTCCCGGCCGGAAATATCCCACACGGGCTTGAGCCATGGACTCAAGAAACAGATCTACGTCCTCCCGCGGACGGATTTCCGCCAGCGTCATGGCGAGGAACTCTTCCCGCGTGTAGCCATAAGCCTTGACCGCAGCATCGTTGACGGAAAGAAAACGCAGCGACGACCGATCGAAGGTCCACATCGGATAGGGATTGGCCGAGAACATCAGCTCCTGCTGGTCCTGCGAATGCCGCAAGGCCGTCCCTTGCTCCATGATCGCGGTATTCAGCTTGTCGATGACTCGTCCTCGACGGACGCAGAGCCGCGCCAGCATACACACCGCTGCCACAGCGCTGACGCTGAGAATGGTTAGGAGAGAGGACATCCGGCCAGATTCGTTCTCCAAAGGGGCGCAAGTTAACTTGCTGTCTCGGTCACAAAACCATCAAACAACCATCAAAGCCATGATCCACCTACAAATTTCTATACTTCTGCAACTACCGGCCTCGATGCGGTCCACTTGCAAATTAACTTGGCCAACCATCGAATTGCGCGACCGATTCTCAGAAATACAAGAGCACGCAAAGACGATGCTGTGATTTCGCGCACAATTTAATGGTTATATCGGGATCGCGACGCTACTTCGGCACATTTGGGGACCCACGACGGAATCCAGCGCGCCGCCAAATTACTGGCTCAATTCGTGGATAATTATTATAAGAATGTGTTATTTAGGCAGGAATTCCTGCAGTGGACATTCTTCGCAGTGTGGTCTCGCCTTGTGACAATAGTGTTTGCCTATCTGCACAAGTAATCCGTGCATTTCGTTATAGGTTTGCGCCAGCGGGCTGCGGTTTGCTGTACTCATTGCCGATGGTTCATGTACGGCAGGTGCTTGGGTCGCCAACCTTTTCCGCTGCGGACACGCAGCTTCTTCGTGTAGCAGTGCGTGTTCCACCAGGCTGCGGATTTCGTCATACTTACTATTGCCCTGCACGGCCCCATGCCGTTCCAGTATGCGTCTCGTGTAGGCATCGACTACAAAGATTTCGTGGTTGGCAGCATAGAGCAGGATAGAGTCGGCTGTCTCCGGTCCAACGCCGTTCATCGATAAAAGTTCTTCGCGAAGCTGGGCGGTAGCAGTCGCAAACATTTTTTTTAGAGATCCGCCATATCTCGCATCGATAAATGCAACCAGGGCCTTCAATCGTTTTGCTTTTTGGCGAAAGTAGCCTGAAGACCGCACCAGCGCCTCCAGCTCTTCCATAGGGAGCTCGCGAATGGCCAGGAGGGTTAGTGCGCCTGCCGCGCGTAGGCGAGCGAGCGCGCGCTCCACGTTGGTCCACGAGGTATTCTGCGTGAGGATTGCTCCGACCATCGCCTCGAAGGGAGTTTCGGCCGGCCACCAGTGCTGCGGCCCCCAACAGCGTGCCAGCTTGCGATAGATCGCTCGAACCTGGTTATCGGAAGTCAGATGCTGGTGCTCCTCAGGCAGACACCGGCAGCCCGGCTATACTTGAAAATGCGGATGCGAAACATACTCCGTTTCATCTGGAATTCCGCTCGTGGCCATCGCCTGGCGCCCTGGCGCAGCCCCTATCTTCGCTGGCGCATTGAAACCTACACCGGAATCAAAATGCAGAGCATCGGCTTTCTTGAGTTCTGCGGATTCGTGTGGCGCGAGCGCCAGGAATTGATGCGCTTTCTGAAGTGGACGGCGGAGATGGAACGGTATGCCCGCGCCAAGCCGAAGAATCCGTGATATGCCTCGTATTTTCACATGCCGTCCAGCCGGCAAAGTTCAGATTTGGCTGAAGATGTCTCTGAAATCGTAGAAGCCGGTCTTGCCCGCGATCCATTCGGCCGCCAGTACCGCGCCTTCGGCAAAGGTTCGTCGCGACTTGGCATCGTGCGTCAACACAATCCGGTCGCCCGCCGATTCAAGTTCCAAAATATGGATGCCGGTCACTTCGCCTTCACGTTCGGAGGTGATGTCGACGCGCTGCCCAGAGGCTTCTTCCAGAATTCGCTGCATGGCGATCGCCGTTCCCGAGGGAGCATCCTGCTTGTGGACATGATGAATCTCGTCGATGGCGCCACTGTATCCGTGAGTTAATGCCGGCGCTGCGGCGCGTACGATCTGAAAGAAGAGATTCACTCCATAGGAGAAATTCGCGCCGAAGACGAATCCGGTGCCGGCCTGCTTCACGGATTTCCGCACGTTATCGATCTCGCCATACCAACCCGTGGTACCGACCACCATGGCTTTGCCCGCGCCCACACACTTGTCGATGTTCGCCAGCACCGCGTGCGGCGCGGTGAAGTCGATGACAACATCGATCTCTCCTAAGTGTTCCGGGGTAAGCCACGCGCCATCCTGATTGACATCGACATCGATGGTTTCGACCTGGTGCCCGCGCTCGAGCCCAACCTCGGCAACGACGGAACCGGTTTTCCCGGCGCCCAGCACCACGATTTTCAGCGCTCGCTTCTTCAATCGAACACCTCAGGATCGACCTCGGTAAAGAATTTCGCATGCAGCCGCTGCACCGCCAGCGGCACATCGCTTTCGTCGATCACAAACGTCAGGTTAATCTCCGATGCCCCCTGTGAAATCATGCGCACGTTGATGTCGCGGATAGCGTCAAAGATCTGCGCCGCCACTCCCGGGGTGTCGCGCAGGTTCTCGCCTACCAGGCAGACAATCGCCTTGCGCCCTGAGTATTTGACGAACGCCAGCTTCTCCAGGTCAGCAGCAATTTGCGGGATCGCCTCATTCGAATCGACGGTGAGAGAGATGCTGACCTCCGAGGTGGACACCACATCCACCGCGCAGCGGTGCCGCGAGAACACCTCAAATACCTTGGCCAGAAATCCATGCGCCATCAACATGCGCGCGGCGACGATATCGATCACCGTAATGCGGCTTTTCGCCGCAATGGCTTTGAACAGCGACCGCGACCGCGGCGCGCGCGACAGAATACGCGTGCCTTCATTGGCCGGATTGCGCGAGTTCAGCACCAGCACCGGAATGTTCTTCTCGACTGCGGGCAGTACCGTGGCAGGGTGCAGGACTTTCGCCCCGAAGTACGCCAACTCGGCCGCTTCCTCGAAGCTGATCACCTTGATACGCCGCGCCTCAGGGCAGATCCGGGGATCGGTCGTCTTCATGCCGTCGACGTCGGTCCAGATCTCGATGCGATCGGCATTCAGACCTGCACCGACCAGCGCCGCGGAAAAATCTGAGCCGCCGCGCCCGATCGTTGTGGTGACCCCCTCGCGGGTTGCACCGACAAAACCCCCCATGATCGGGACGCGCTGCTTCGCAAGCAGCGGAGCGACGCAATCGTGCAAACGATCGTTGATGTCGTCCCCCTGCGGCACGGCGCGAGTGTGCTGCGCATCGGTGACGATTACCTTGCGTGGATCGACGAAGGTCGCGGGAATCTCGCGTGCCATAAACGCCGGGGTAGTGATCATGCTGGAAAGTCGCTCGCCGAACGAAACGACGTAATCAGAAGTCCGTGGCGTGAGCTCGCCGACCGCGGAGATTCCGCGCAACAGCTCTTCCAGCGAATCGAACTCGGCGCCCAGCTCGTCGTGCAGGCCGGTATGCAGTCCGGTGCCGAGCAATTCGCCGGCGGTGAGGTAGTGACGCTCGCGCAGCTTGCGGCAGATGTCGAGCGCCTGCTCACGATCGCCCCGTCCTGCCGCCGCAGCCATGGCCAGCAACTGGTCGGTGACTTTTGCCATGGCGCTGACCACGACAAAGGGGCGTTCGGCCAGTCGCGACTTGACGATGCCGGCAACGCGATCGATGGCGGCCGCGTCCTCGACGGACGTTCCGCCGAACTTCATCACAATCACAGCAAGCCACCCCGCTCCGCGCAAGAACGGCGCGAATCGGGGGCCCCGGGTAGCAGGCCCTTAACTTTCAGCAGTTCGGCATTCAACAGGGCTGCGCCGGCAGCGCCGCGAATTGTATTGTGCGAGAGCACCGTGAACTTGTAATCCAGCACGCCGCAGGGACGAAGGCGGCCCACGCTGACCGTCATCCCATTGCCGCGATCCACATCGAAGCGCGGCTGCGGACGGTCGGGCGACGAGTCATACACCACCGGATGTTCAGGCGCGAGCGGCAGTTTCATCTCCTGTGGTGTCGATCGGAACTCCTCGAGCGCGGCGATGATCTCGTCGGTCGAGACTTGCCGGCGCAGCTTCAGCGATACCGACTCGGTGTGCCCGTCTTCCACCGCGACGCGATTGCAATGGGCGGTCATGGAGAACGCCGCCGGCTCAACGTGGTCGCCAGCCAGCGTTCCCAGCAACTTGCGCGTCTCTTCCTCCATCTTCTCTTCTTCTTTCGCGATGTAGGGAATGACGTTGCCAAGAATGTCGAGTGAGGCGACGCCGGGATAGCCTGCGCCGCTAACCGCCTGCATCGTGGTGACGAACAGCGACTCAATGCCAAACTTGCGATGCAGCGGCGCCAGCGCGACCACCAAGCCAATCGCCGAGCAGTTCGGATTGGTCACGATATAGCCGCCCGACTGCTTGCGCCAGCATTGCTTGTCGATCAGGCCGACGTGATCGGCATTGACCTCGGGAATGATCAGCGGCACGTCATCCTGCATGCGAAACGCGCTGGAATTGCTGACCACTGCGCAGCCTGCAGCAGCGAATTGCGGCTCCAGTTCGCGCGCGATCCCGGCATCGAGGGCCGCGAAGATCACCTTCGGAGCGCCGTCCGGAGCCGCGTTGGAAACGGTCATCTTGCGCACGTTTTCAGGAATCGGCGTCTTCAGGCGCCAGCGCACGACCTCGCCGTAAGTTTGTCCGGCCGAACGATCCGATGCGGCCAACCACGCAATCTCGAACCAGGGATGCGATTCGAGCAATTGAATAAAGCGCTGCCCGACGACGCCGGTCGCGCCAAGAATTCCAACTGAAACTTTCTGTGACATGTGAGTGTGAAAATTCAAGTTATATCATGTCGCGCCGCGCCGGCTTCGAGGCGGCTAGCTGGCGGCATCCAGCAGGTCAAGGGCTCGTGCGATCTGGTGCGCAATCTGCTCCGGCGTCTTGTCCGCGCTGGCGACAACCAGGTCGGCCCGGCGATAGTAAGGCAATCGCTGCGCGTGTAAATTGCGCAATGAATCCTCGTCCTGCGCCAGCGGCCGAGGATTCGAGGCGCGCTTTTCCGTGGCAGCGCGGCAACGCCGCAACAACTCCTCCAGCGGCACCTCCAGAAAGACGACCTTCGCCCCCTGCGCGCTCAACAGTTCGGCATTCTGTCTCTCGATGAATGTGCCTCCCCCCAGAGCAATCACTGTCGGCGTGTCCGCCGCTTCCGCCACGGAGCGCAGCGCATCTGCCTCCATTCTGCGAAACTCAGCTTCTCCCCGCTGCACAAAAATCTCGCGGATACTCTGGCCGCAGCCTCTTTCAATCTCCAGGTCAAGATCCACGAGCCGCCACCGTAACAAGCAAGCGAGGCTCCGGCCAACCGTGCTCTTGCCGGCGGCCATAAATCCGGTAATGGCAACGATGCGCACACCGCGCGCTTCACGAAATTCAGGAGGTTTGAGCATGCAGGCGGGCGGCAACGTCCAACCGGGACAAGTTTGGGAGCAACAGAGAATCTTAGCATCCGGCGCGCAGGATACCCCTAGTCCCTTGGTTGTAGAAGCATTGCTACTGACAGGGGATGATCGACCCTCCCGCCCTGAGTAGAGTTTGCAACATGCAACTCATTCAGATCGGCGAAATCCGACAGAAGACCGTACTTGAGCTGATAGAAGAGATGGCAGCGCGGCAGTTCGCTGAAATCGAGCAACTGAAGAGAACCGCACAGAACCGGGTGACCGCAACCCGAAGCCGTGGAGGGCGCAGACGCTGCGGTTCTCCCAAACAGGCCGCCTGACCAGGATCAGACTCAGTTCGGCCCCTCAAAGACAGATCACTTGGCGGCTCGCGGCGTCACTGTGTAAGTCGGTTGGTCCCACGTTCCGCCCACCGTGATCGATACCACCGATTCGTTCCGCTTGCTCTTGTGCAGGAAAGGCGTAATCACCTTCATCAGGAACGATTTCAGCCCGGTGGTCGCCTGCGACAAGGAAGCCTGCATGTGCATATGCCCGTGCAAGTCGATGCGGAAGTTCTCCAGGTTGTAGGTGCCATTAACCCACGCCGACGCACCCGGCACATCGAACGAAACGTCACTCAAGTGCGCGACACCGTCGGCGACTGAGACGTGTCCTTTCAGGTCCGACAGCACGTGTCCGGGATCGTAGGTGCCACCGTATTCCTGATCGGCTTTTTGCACCTTAGCGGCGTTGCCGCGCGCCTGGGCGCTGAGGACGTCGATGTTCCGCTGCGTCTGGGGATTGGGATATTGTCCGTCGCTGACCCCGAAGTCGCCCTGCAATTTCATCTTCCTGAGGAAGTCCTGAAGATCCGGCGGTATGGTGGCTTTGCCGCGGAAAACCAGCGCTCCGGTCATAGCCGGCTGCTTGTCCGAAACGAACATCCACAGCAGGTCTTCGATTCGCGCCTGACTGGAGGCGAATTCCAAAGTCGCCGTCTTACTTAACCCCTCACCTTCGATTGTGGCGGCGCCCACGACCGTTGTCTTTCCGAAGTGAACCCATCCGGCATCGATGCTGACATTGCCCGCCAAGCCATCGACTGTGGCGTCGTAGCGCGCCTCCACATGCTCCGGATGCCCGCTCTGCACCATGAACTGGGGAACGTCGGCGATGCCCTGCACCTTGACCTGCTGGAGCGTCCCATCGAAACTACCACTTCCCGTCAACATCCCCTGAATGCCATGCACCGAGCCGAGATCCAGACTCTTGACGATGTAGGCACCGGACATCTTGCTCCGTCCGCCTTGCGCTGCCCGCCACGGACCAAACTCGCCATTCACCTCCACAGTTGCTGGCGGCTGCGGCATCTCGACCAGCGCGCGATACGCCAGCGGCTGATTGTCGGCGACATCATGCAGCATCAACTTCGGAATGGTGAAAAGCATCCGCTGCGGACGCTGCGGCGTCGCCGGAAACTCGACTTGCGCCCCGTCGGCGATGATCTGGCCAATGCTGATGCCTGAATTCGAGGCTCCAAGATTCACCGGAAGATCACCGTTGCCGCCCGGCCCACTCACGATGAACACGTGCAGTCCCTCGGCGCGAATCGTGCTGATATGGCGCGTCAGCAGGCCATGGTAGCTGCCGACAATGGTCAGCTTCTGGATGGTGATCGGCGGTTGCGCCGCATTCGTTCCGTGCCGGAATATCACCTGTTCGGCGACGCAGCCGGGATGCGGCAAATAAAACCGGTGGAAGCGGAGAATCTGCACCGTCGTGCCGGATTGCTGCTCCAGCGACTTAGTGATCGCACTCTCGGTAAAAGGCCATTTCAACTCCGCAACCACGAAACCCGCGATCAGACACGCGAGCACAACCCCCGCGATGATCAGCACGCGACGCCGATGAGGCGTCCATGCCACGCGATCGCCAACCGAATTACTGCGCTCTTCGATCTGGGTCTGCATTGCTCACTGAAGGTCTCGGCACGTGTTACCCGTGTCTTCGATAGATACCCAGTTTCGATGGCGACGATAAGCATGGCGGTTTCCCGGCAATAAAGACGCGAGCAAAACCTGCTGTGGAAAAATCCCTGCGGCTCCTAAGGTAAAGAGCGAAACACCTTAGAGTGCGGTTACCTTCTTGCCCTGCAATCTAAGTAGGAAATCCCAAATCCTTCAGGCATTGACGGGGGATGTTTCCACGATCTTCGCCCCTATACTCAACGCGTTCCACTCCCGATGTTCTGTTGTGCAGGGCCCATTACACCGCATGGTGTTTCTCTCCGAGCCATGCGTCACGGAGCGCTCCATGATCAAAAGCTGTACCGTAGCCTGCGCGGCTCTCCTGCTGAGCTTCGCAACCACTGTCCACGCATCGCAGTATCAGCAGATCGTTCCCAACACCACGCTGAGTGCCCAGACCAGCAACAACACGGCGGCAGCGAACTCGTTCCCCGGGTGCGAAGTCACTACTGTTACCAACGGCCAATGCGTCGATAACGGCGACCTGAAAGCTAGTAACGTCAGCAAGATCAACGTCCACACCCTGCTCTCGGCGTCGCAGCAGGGCGCCAAGATTTACACCACCTACATTCCCTACTGGGTTCACGGCACTCATCCCAACATCGGATACAGTTCGCAGGACCCGAACCAGGTAGCCAAAGAGATCACCGACCTCACCAGTCGCGGTTTTGACGGCGTCATTATTGATTGGTACGGACCTGGCAGTTATGAGGAAGGCGCATCGGAAATCCTGAAGTCGCAAATGGAGCAGCAGAACGCGCTGCAATTCGCTTTAATGATTGACCAGGGAGCCATCGAGTGGTTCTCCTGCTATCCGAATTGCTCGGCTACCACGGCCATACTGAATCTCATCGCCTTCGCCCGGCAGCAGGGATATTTCAGCTCGTCGGCGGCCATTCGCGACAGCAACGGCAAGACCATCGTCACCCAGTTCGGCATGGAGGCTTACAACGTCAACTGGGCGACCATCGAGAGCCAGAATCCCGACCTGGAGTGGGTCTTCGAAAATGCCGGCGCTTTTACCAACCAGTACACCGTTGGCGCTTACGGCTGGCTTTCGCCGAAAGATCCCCTGCAGCAGGGATACGAAGGTCTCGACTACACGCAATATTTCGAGCAGATCGCGGGCGAGCATCCCAACAAGAAGAACTGGGCCTCCACCTGGAAAGGCTTCAACGACGTGGTGGCCAATTGGGCGCCTCCCGGCGGCCGCCACATTCAGCAGCTATGCGGGAAGACCTGGCTGGACTCCTGGGGCGCGGTTCGCAATTACACCGGCAGGCTCGACGCCGTCCAAGTCGTCACCTGGCACGACTACGAGGAGGGTACCGAGATCCAGAGCGGTATCGACAACTGTCTCACCCTATCGGCCAGCGTCAGTGGCAGTACGCTTAGCTGGAGCGTCAACAGCGACTCGACGCTCGATCACTACGTCGTCTACATCTCCGCTGACGGGCAAAACCTGATGTCGTTGGGCGATTTCTCCGTCGGTACGAACTCGCTCAACCTGGCGCCTTACAACTTCGCGCCGGGCAGCTATTACATGTACGTGCAAGCCGTAGGCAAGCCGAGCATCAAGAACTACATGTCGGCCGCCGCAACCTACACGGTAGGCTCGCTGCGACAACCGACGGTCACCATCAGCACGCCCTACAACGGGCAGGATGCCGGCCCGGCAACCAATTTGAACGCTGGGGCGACCAGTCCCAACGGCCGCATTACCGAATACCAGGTTTATCTCGATGGACTCCTCTACCGCACCCTGAACGGCAGCCCAAGCTTTCAGCTATGGGTTTCCACCAGCATGGGGCGGCACACCATTGAGGTGAAGGCCGAAGACGTAGCTGGGCAGTGGGGTAACAGCAGCGTCTGGGTTGACCGGACGTACTAGACCGCGAGAGCCGGCCTTCAGGCCCGCGTCTCGATCCTCGCATGCAAAGATCAGGCACTGAGGCGGTAAGCCTCAACGCCTGAATTTTTCTCTGCTGACGTGCGGGATGTCGGACGGTTTCCAGCTATGGCTGCGGTGTGGCTGCCGTCGCCGGCGCGGTCACGTGAGCGGATGTGGCAGGTGGTGTCTTTATCGCGAAGAAGTCATGGTCATACAAATTGCGATAGAGAACTCCGGCCAGCTCCGCCGCCTTGGGACCGAACGTGGGACGACCGCCCTCGAGGAAGATTACCGTTACGATGCGGCCATACTGGGTATTCGCAAATGAGCCGAACCAGCCGAATCGCGTGCCGTCTTTCGAACACGTTCCGGTCTTGCCGAGTATCGGTTCCTCGATAAAGTTGGTGCGCAGCAGCCGCGCCGTACCATATTCCACCGCGCCCGCCATGCCGTCCTCGATTTCGGGCACCAGCGGACCGATATCCAGCTGCCGCTTGATCTTCGGAACGAAGTTCGTCACGTCCTGGGGCGTCGTCGGATGCTGGAGATAATAAAGTGTGCCGCCGTTGGCGATTGCCCCGATCAGCGCGGCCAGTTGCAACGGCGTCAGCGAGATACTCTCGCCGAAGGAGCACATTTTCCCCACGCCGCCCAGCTTTGCGTCCAACTCGGTGCTGGGAAACACCCCCAGATGTTCGTTCGGGATGTTCCAGCCCGCCAGCTCGCCCAACCCAAACTGATGCGCGTAATAGCTGACCTTCTCGAATCCGAGCTTCTGCCCGACCGCCGCAAAATACGCGTTGTTGGAGTGCGCCAGCGCGGTCGTCAGGTCCATCTTGTAATACTTGCCCAGCGGGACCTCGGTATCTTTGGTGATGACGTTTTCGCTCAACGCCGCCAGCGCCACCGCAACCTTGATGGTCGAGCAAGGCTGTGCTCCGGCGGACAGCGCCAATTTCTGATTGACCATCGCCAGGATGCGGCCGTTATCCGGATCGATTGCGACGATCGTGCCGTTCATATTGCCCAGCGCTTCCACCGCCGCCGCGCGCACCACCGGATCTTCACCCGCCGTAATGTCGCCTTCTTGCTGGTCGGTGGCAAACGAGCTGGCATAAAAGCGCTCGTAATAATGATGATGGGAAACCGCTACGACATGGGTGGCGCGATTCCGCCGGGCTACCGTCGCGCTGCTATGCCGCATGCGCGCCATGTGCTTCTGCGCCGCCGCTGATTCGGTTACATGATGCGCCGATTTATGCGTCTTATGGGTGGTCGAGTGGGTGGTGATCGTTGCCGCCGTGGCGTCGCAGCAAGCCAGAAACGACGATAAAATCACCGCGGCGATGGGGGAGCACTTCAACATAGACAATCCTTACTTCCTGGACTCGAAAAACCTAAGTTGCCGGAGAGAATTTGCTCCTCCGATCGCGTCAGTTTCATAGTAGGCAGTTGCTATCCTGAATTCAATCGCAAACTGCCACGACAACCCTAAAAGCGGTTCGGATCAAGGTTCCGCGGCAAACTTGGGTGAGCTGCTCATGGCTGCTGCACTGGCCACGACCACAGGATCCTACCTTTTTACTTACCACAGTCCAAGGGAGATCGGGGCTTAACCATGCTGGTTCCGACGGCCGAAGGCCCGGCTTGGGCCGAGTTCCGATTGAGTCCTGCTGCCAAAAAGTGCAGGATTTGAATCTGGCGAGATCGTTGACCAGCTTGGTATGACAGACCTCGGGCGCTGGCTGAATCTCGGCCCTTCGGCGGCGCTGGGTTTCTGTGGTGCAACTCGCTTTGTCCAATTGCGCGGGTTGATTTTTTGCACGCGAAACTTCCACCGAAGCAGTGGGTTCAGGTGACTACAACCCTGAGAATGGTCGTGTAACAACGGCTAACCCTCCGATGCGCAACTCGCCCCTGTTCATCGGAGGGGCTCTTTTTTGGCTCCTCGATTTCACTTTAGAGCCCACCCTTCTTCTGTGATGCCCGAGGCGTTACAGTCCGCCACCCAATCTTGCTTGTTGCAGCATCGGTTGAACGACCCGCGCAAAATACAGTGCCGAAGGCACGGCATAACTTAGCCCAGCACGGAGCCCACCGGGGTCCCCGATTCGCGCTTCTTTTGCGCGAATCGGGGGTGGCGAGGCGGAGTGCTGGGTTGAGTGGGAAAAAGTCTCAGAGTCGCGCAGCGACGGCACCGTTTCGTAACAGCCCCGCTACGCGTGGTGCATCATTCGTCTGCAGAGTGAACTTCGGCGCCCCACTTACCCTTGCACCGAGTCGTAGCTTAGAGCGAAGCGCGAAAGACGAACAACGCCCTTCATTGCGTTTTCGCCGCCGGATCATGGCTGCGCGAACCGATGTAGTCCTCGAGGGCTTGCTGCAGTTTTCCCTGTTCGCGGAGAACATACTCGATGGCGTCGCGAACCGCGCCGTGCCCGCCGGTATGCGGCGTCACGTAATCCGACTCGCGAATCACCTCTTCGCGAGCGTTCTTCACCGCGATGGCCAGCCCACAGAGCCGCATCACCGGCAGATCGATGACATCATCGCCGACATAGCAGACTTCTTCCGCTCGAAACCCAGTTTTCTCCAGAATCTCGTGGAACGCGGCAGCCTTATCCTGCTGCCCCTGATAGACGAATTCCAGCTTCAGATCGCGCGCCCGCAGCGCGACCGTCTCGGAGATGCGCTTGGTAATGATGCCCGTCTTCAGACCGCCGAGCCGCGCCAGCGAAAAGCCTGTGCCGTCGTGTGCGTCGAATCCCTTCGCCTCGATGATTTCGTGGCTGGCGATGCCAAAGCCGCCCGCATCGGCCATGCGCTCGCGATGTTCATGCGTGCCTTGACCGGCACTGCCGCCCGGCGCGGGAAACAAAAAGATCGTTCCGTCGGTCATGACGCCATCGACGTCGAAGAGGATGAGCTTGATTTTGCGGGCGCGCTCGTCGGCCATGCAGCCAGTTTAGCAAGACGAGTTTCAAGTTTCAGACTTTGAGTTTCGCAACTGGAAAGTGGAACCCCAACCTATCTTGCTGCCTTGAGCGCCACCGGCTGCTGCAGGTTCGCGCGCCGCATCCACAGCAGTCCGCCGAAGATCACCAGGCCAAGCGCGATCACCTGCGTGCCGCTCAGGAAGCCGATGAAGTCGTTGCCGCGACCGGGATCGCCGCGGAAGAACTCAATGAAGAAGCGGCCGATGCCGTAGATGATCATGTACGTGCCGATGATCTCGCCTTCGAATTTCTTGCGACGAATCAGCCACACCAGGAACAGACAGTTGCACAGTTCCAGCACCATCTCGTAGAGCTGCGTCGGGTGCAGGGGAATGCCCAGCGGCGTGCCGACGATTTCGCTCGCCAGCGGATTATGAAAAGTGACCGCCCAGGGAACATGCGTAGGGCGGCCGTAGCAACAACCCGCAGCAAAACAGCCCACACGCCCGAAGGCGTGTCCCAGCGCCAGCCCCGGCGCGAAGACGTCGCACGTGCGCAGCACCGGCATCCTGTTCGCGCGCATGTACCAGATGCACATGATCAGCGCCAACACCAAGCCACCGGAATAAACTCCGCCCGCCTGCAAGGTCTCCAAGGATAAGATGTGCTGGCGCGCATCCGCGTCCGTAATCAGATAGAGCAGCTTGGCGCCGATGATGCCAGAGAGAATCGCGATGATGCCGAGATTCCACAGCTTGTCGGGATCAAGGCCCTGCTCGCGCCCCAGCTTGACGATGAGCAACAAACCAAAGATTAGGCCCAATGCCGCCATCAGGCCGTAGGTGGGAAGGCTGAAACTGCCGAGGTGAAATAAACGAGGAAACACAACTCTATTTTAGACGCAGGTAGAGGCTGAACGGTTCAAGGAGGCTTTTCGCCTTTCGCTCTTCGCCTTTCGCTAGAAAAGCCCCGAGTTACACACACTGGCGGTCCGGCACACGCAAGTGAATTCACATGATCCGGCGAAAAGCGAAGAGCGAAAGCCGAATAGCGATGAAAAAACCGACCCGCGGGGCCGTGTCCGGTGGGCCGTCAATGAACCCGTCTACGACGGTGGGAACCCTCCGCGGTCTTTAGGCATCTCCGCATGGCGGAGCATCGCACACCGAACCGAATACGAGCCGGGCCCCCTGTTCACTGAGCATTGGTTCAAAAAACGGTTGCCACCAACACCAACTTTGCAGGCCGGTTTCCTGATGAGATGCTATGGAAATCCCAAGTAGATGACAAGAGCTCGCAGGCAAATAATTGGCATGGAGCATGCGGCGGGCTCGGCCCCGCCTCAGACCTTGCATCAAGGTCCCGGCTGAAATCTGATGCCAAAAGGCAACCGCTCTTCCTTTATGGCGATCAAACCGGTATAGTAAAAAGCGAAGCTTGTCTCGCGTTTAAAATTTTGGGGCGAAAAGTTTGTAAAGCCCGGTGCGGCTGGGCCGTTGCTAAATTGCCGGCTGCTAAGTGCTAGTTGCTTCTTATGCCAGTTCCCGTATCGCAGATGTGGACGGTCGCGACCTACGTCCTCCAGCAGCGTCTGAAGGGGCGCAAACGTTATCCGCTCGTGCTGATGCTCGAGCCGCTCTTCCGCTGCAATCTGGCTTGCGCCGGCTGCGGCAAGATCCAGTATCCCGCACATGTCCTCAAGCAGAATCTTTCTCCCGAGGAATGTTTCCGCGCGGTCGACGAGTGCGGGGCGCCGATGGTTTCCATTCCCGGCGGTGAGCCGCTGATGCATCCCCAGATCGATAAAATCGTGCAGGGACTGGTCGCGCGCAAGAAGTACATTTATCTCTGCACCAACGCGCTGCTGCTCAGGGAGAAGATCGACCTCTTTACGCCGAGCAAGTACCTGACGTTCTCCGTGCACATGGACGGTGAGCGCGAGCAGCACGACTTCTCCGTCTGCCGCGAGGGCGGCTTCGACCTCGCTCTCGACGGCGTGAAGGAAGCGCTCCGCCGCGGCTTCCGCGTCACCACCAACACCACGCTCTTCGACGGCGCCGATCCCGTCAGCGTGCGTCGCTTCTTCGACGAGATGATGGACCTCGGCATCGAGGGCATGATGCTCTCGCCCGGCTACTCTTACGAGAAAGCACCGGACCAGAAGCACTTCCTCGGCCGGGCGCGCACGCGTCGCCTGTTCCGCGCGATCCTTGCGAACCGCAAGCAGCGCTGGGTCTTCAACCAGTCGCCCCTGTTCCTCGAGTTCCTCATGGGCAAGCGCGACTATCCGTGCACTCCCTGGGGCATGCCGACCTTCAACCTCTTCGGTTGGCAGAAGCCTTGTTACCTGCTGCAGGACGGTTACGCCGACACCTTCGAAGAGCTGATGCGCGAGGTCGAGTGGCACAAGTACGGCACCGAATCCGGCAATCCCAAGTGCGCCAACTGCATGGTCCACAGTGGATATGAAGCCTCGGCCGTCAACGACACCTTCGGCTCATGGAAAGGATTCGCTGCCACCGTGCGCGCGACCTTCTCAAGCAAATACAAGGACGACGAAGCCCTCGCGATGCTGAACGAGGAAGTTAAACCCGTGCACGCGCACAATCCGCTGGTGCAGATCGGCGCTTCCGATTCGTAGCCTGGAATTCGTGCCTGCGCCGCGCACCAACGTTGTGTGGTTTTCATAGCTCCAATAGGTTGAGCACCTCAGTGGCTGAAGAATCGGATATTTTCTTCTATCCAAACAGATAGCCTTCCAACGGCACATCCGTCGCCCGTACGAATACAGACCTTTTCCCGCACTGCAGCTTGAGGCATTTAGCGAAACCAACAGCTTTTATCCATATCCGCAACCTGGCGGTCATCGGATTGCAAGACCTCTCTGCACTGAAGTACTTCTCTCAACCGACTCTGTGACGCTCTCGACCAAGTGGGGATGGCAGCGCTCCTTCGAAAAACTCTGATAACCGAATCGGCGGACGGAATCGCCGCTGCTCGAAGACTGCGCGTTGCCAGCTAATGGTGGCAGATCGATTTGCGCAGCGAGCGAGAACCGCCGCGCTCCTGGAACTTGCATACGCATGTCATTCGCCCAGCACGATCGGGCTGCGTGCGGTTGTCTGAGCCCGGCGCAGCATGCGTTGGTCTCGCGTACCTCAAGTCAGAAATTTCAAAACGAGGAGCATTCAATATGGCATCCACCAAAATTGCCGCAGGCGCTGCGCCTGCTCCGGCGCCGAGTCCCAAAGCGGCGATCGTTCCGCCGCGTTTCCAACAGGGACCGATATCAACCGCTTTGCAGCTCGGACCGCTCGCGTCGCTCGTTGGCACCTGGGCGGGCGCCGGCTTCAATGCGATCTGGCGACCCGACAACCCACAATCGCAACCCATGAGTCAGATCAAGCGCTTTCTCGAGCTCAATCTAACCAACGACAGCTTCGAATTCGATGTCATCCCGGGCGTCGTGCCGAACCGCGGGGTCGGCATGCAGGATGATCTCAGCCTCTACGGGCTGCATTACCTGCAGCGCACCAGCGACGCCGATCCGAAGGGGTTTTCCACCGCAGGACAAGCGCTGCATATCGAGCCGGGGCTGTTCATGAATGTGCCCGCCAGCATCAATTTCAACCAGCCGACCATCGTGCGCATGGGCACCATCCCGCACGGCGTTACGGTGTTGATGCAGGGACCGACGCCGAGCACTACGCCGGTGAAGGGACCGCCGACCATCCCGCCGATCTTCCCCATCGCGGGCATGCCGACGTTCACACCGATGACCTCGACTCCCAACGGCATCGGGATTCAGCCTATCGAAATCCCGCCAGCGCCGCCCGCGCCGCAGAACAAGAGCACCGAACACGTGGTCCCGGAAAACCAGAGCACGGCCAGCGACGGTACAGGCTCGCAAAGCAACGGTCCGTTCCCCGGCGACTTCCAGAGTTTCGTGAACGATCCGAACATCGTTTTGCGCAACGCCATCGCCGGCCAAAACATCCTGGGCACGGTCACGATTCAGCTTTCCACCACAGGTGTCGCGGACAGCATTGGGAACATCCCGTTCCTGGGCATTCCGAACCCGGCCCAGCCGCTGAATCCTACCGGCGGCACCAACCCGAACAGTGCGCCGAATGCGTTCGTCGCGCAGGCCAGCGCGACCTTTTGGATCGAGTGGGTGGCAATGGACGGGATTGCGCCGGTAGCCACCGACGGGGCCAGCGCGCCGCTGCTGGCCATCGAGCCGTTTTGGCCGACGCCCACGTATCTGCAGCTTCAGTACTCGCAGATCGTAATCCTGGTGTTTAACGGCGTGTTGTGGCCGCACGTTACCGTGGCGACCATGACCCTCAGCGCCGGATAACCCTTACCCGACCGGTTGGGGGAAGCCGGTGGGACTGGCCCGGTAACAGTGTGGGGCAAGACCAAATTGCCTCACACTGCGCCGGGAGTTTCTGAACGCAAATCGCACGCGGCGTCAAACGGGGCGCACGAGAGGAGTTCACGATGGCTGCAGAGAATCTTCCGTTATCACCAGGTGTCGGCTATGGCGAGCGCGAGAGCAATCATGGCACGCACCGTTCGCGCCACATGAATAAGGTCGAGCGTGACCTCCGCAACGCCAGCAAGGCTCTGCTCGCTGTCTTCCAGATTCCGTGGCAGCGACGCATATGGCAATTCCTGGCGCAGCATTACCAGGTGGGACTTTACTCGCTATGCGTTGAAAAATGGCCGGATTTGTGCGTGAGGAAGATGAGGTCGGCGCGCCGGCACGGTCTGCGGTCTTGGCAGTGACCGCTATGTCGAGCACACCCCTCGACCAGGCCGCCTTGCGGGACTGGGTGGACGCAGTCATGGGATTGTGAAGCAATCCCGCGGGAATTTTTCTTTGGCTCTCTGTCTCTGTGGTGAAATAGAGAGATGAGCGAACCGCAACGTAATCTCAATGCCGATTCTCTGGAAGTGGTCAGCGGGCGCGATCGGGAGCAGATTCAGGGCTGGGTGCCGGAGCTGGCCTCGGAGGCCGAGCTGCGCGAGGCACTGGAGAAGGCTTTCGACTATCGCGGTGACGTGACCATCACGCGCAAGGATGGATCGCGCGTCGAGGGCTACATCTTCGATCGCCGTAACGGCGCGACTCTGGCAGAGTCGGTGGTGAGGATCATTCCGGAAAGTTCCAGCGAGAAGATTTCCATCCCTTATTCCGACATCGTCGCGCTGGCCTTCAGCGGGCGCGACACCGCCGCCGGCAAGAGCTGGGAGGCATGGCTCCGCAAGTATTGGGAGAAGAAAGCTGCAGGCGAAAAGAACATCGCGCTGGAGCCGGAGAAGCTGGAGTAGCCGCTTCCGGATTGGGAGCGGGACTATTTCAAGACAGCGGCGCAGATTTTCTCGCCGGAGATCACTGCATCGGAAGCTTCGCCGGTCATGGAATGGCTGTGAGAGGAATTCATGGCCCCTGTGCGGAGATTGCCTGTTGTCGCGCTGTTGTTTGTGCTTACCGTTGCTTTGATGTTGCTGGCCGAATGTGGCGGATCGTCGCAACCGGACCCTGCGCCACCCTCGCCCACGTTCGCGACCTCGTCGCTGAGCGCGAACAATCTCAATCTGATCTTCGTTGTGACTGAGGACGTGTCGTATCAGGAATACGGCGACGTGAATCTCAAGACCGGCAACCTCACCAATCGTGGCCTCGACCGTGCGTTGAAGATGGCGACATTTCTACAGCAGAAGGTGCTGGGCGGGGTGAATGCCAGCGGCATCTACGCGCTGATTCCGATGACTCATCTGCAGACTGCCGGTCACTATCCGGATATGAATGGGTTGTTGACCGTGGAGCAGTTCGCGATGCTGAATGCGACGGCATTGTCCTATCCGACTTTTCTGCCCGCG
>Ga0335073_10004274_pt1 | contig 19983 bp, 14 predicted proteins | sample Lox_Sample_22_FD_207093 | JGI IMG/M metagenome (GOLD analysis project Ga0335073, IMG submission 207093) | Soil microbial communities from Loxahatchee National Wildlife Refuge, Florida, United States - Lox_Sample_2.2 | ecosystem: Environmental > Terrestrial > Soil > Wetlands | place: USA...
GCGGGACCTGCCCGCAATTCTGGAGACGATCGTTCGCAACAGCTCCACGTTCACGAACGTGATGCAGATCCTGCTCTTCATGCTGCCCAATACCTTCAAAGTCACCATCCCCATGGCGGTGCTGGTCGGCGTGCTGCTGGGGTTGAGCCGGCTCGCCGCCGACAGTGAGGTGGTTGCCATGCGGGCTTCGGGGCTGGGCATCGGCTACTTTGTGCGCGTTTCCTCGATTGTGGCCGTGGCCGGAACCCTGCTCGGACTCGTGAACTCGATCTACGTTGCGCCGCGCGCCAACCAAGCCATCCTCGCCATGCAGCAGGAACTGGCAACGTCCGAAGCGTCCTATGAGATTCAGCGAGGGGTCTTCTACGAGGACTTCCACAACTACGTCCTCTACGTGCAGGACGTGCGGGCGGGCACCGGCGCCTCAAATTGGCGCAAGGTCTTTATGGCCGACGTCACGGACCCGACCACGCCTATCATCACCACCGCGGCAAGCGCCACCGTGGTCAGCGACCGGGGCCAGGAGCTGCTGATGCGCCTGCGCGATGGCGCGGAGCACGAGATGCCCCCCGGCGAGCCGCAGCAATACAACATCTCAGCGTTCACTTCCACCGATCGGCCCCTCCTGCTCAGCCAGCAGGGTGACGTCCACCTGGGACGCATGGACACGGCCATTTACGCCATGCCCATGAGCACGCTGCGAGAGCATCTCCACGGCCCCGACGCGAGACATTACCAGATCGAGCTCAACACTCGCTTCGCCTATCCCGTCGCGTGCCTGGTGCTGATGCTGGTGGGCGTACCGCTGGGCGTGGCTTCGCGGCGCGGGGGCAAAAGCTCCGGCTTCGTCTTCACCATCCTGCTCGTCTTTCTCTACTACTTCCTTTCATCGATCGGCATCGCCCTCGGCCTCCAGAACAAGCTACCCGCCTTCGTCGCCGTGTGGACAGCGAACGCGCTCTTCGCCGCGGCCGGTACATTTCTCCTCTGGCAAATGGCTACCGGCGGCCGCGTGCTCAACGCCATCAACACCTGGCTCTCACACCGCCAGAGCTCCAATCTTCTCGCCGCGGCCAGGCCCAACGGCGCGGCCATCTCCGCACTCATGCACCGGCTGCAGCCGCGCGCAAAAGGCAAGGCCGCACGCGGAGTCTTTCCGCGCATCCTCGATGAATACGTCGTCCGCGAGTTTCTCAATACCTTCTTTCTGGTCATCGGCGGCTTTCTCATGCTGCTGATCATCTTCACGTTCTTCGATCTCATCGGCGACATCCTGCGCAACCGCTCCCCTCTGGCCATCGTGGGCCAGTATCTGCTCTATCTCGCGCCCAACCTGCTCTACACCATCGAGCCGCTCGCCGTGCTCATCGCCGTGCTCGTCACCTTCGGCGTGCTCAACCGCAACAACGAGCTCATCGCCATGAAGGCCACCGGCATCAGCCTCTATCGCCTCGTGGTGCCCATCGTCTCCATCAGCGCCGTTCTCGCCGTCGGCCTCTATCTCTTCGGCGAGTTCTATCTGCCCCAATTCAATCGCCGTCAGGAAGCGGACCGCAACATCATCAAAGGCCGCCCCGCGCAGACCGTGCTGCACCCCGAGCAGAAATGGATCTTCGGCGACCCGCGGACGGGCGAGCCGGGCCGCATCTTCTACTACCAGTTCTTCGACTCGGCACACAACGAGTTTGCCAACATCTCGGTCTTCGAGTTCGATCCCTCGACGTTCTCGCTCACGCGGCGCATCTTTGCCGCGCGCGCCACATGGGACCCGGCCAGGAGCACATGGAGATTTGAGGATGGTTGGGTGCGCGACTTCGACGGAACCATCCAATACCGCGAGTTCCGGAACACCACCTTCGCCGAGATTCACGAAGAGCCCGGCTACTTCACCAAGGAAGCGATCCAGGCGCAGGAGATGAACTTCGGCCAACTGAAGCGTTACATCGCCGATCTGGGGCAAAGCGGATTCGACACTATGCGCCTGCGCGTGGCCCTGTGGCACAAGCTAGCCTACCCGCTCACCTCGATCGTGATGGCGGTGCTCGCCATTCCCTTCGCGCTGTCGATGGGCCGGCGCAGCTCGCTGAGCGGCATCGCCGTAGCCATCGCCGTGGCCCTGGCCTACCAGGTCACCGACGGCCTGTTCGGCGCCATGGGCAACGTAGCTTATCTGCCGGCGATGCTGGCCGCCTGGTCCCCCGATATTCTCTTCGGATTGATGGGAGGCTACTTGCTGCTGAGGACGCCGACGTAATCTCTGTCGCGGCTAGGTCGTTGACCGGATTGACAACCCTGCTGGAGCTGGGTACAGTCGAGAAAGTGCGCTAACAGGGCGCCTCCTACCCGCGGCAAGGGAAGCATCCTACCTGTTTTCGTTTTCCAGTCGGCAACCACCTTCTTTCAGCCTGGCATCAGCGGGACTCGGGCAAATATGAAAGGAGGCTTTGTGTCCCCATCGTCCAAGCGATTGCCCTCTCACCCATCTCTTGAGTCCATCCGCAAGCAAGCAAAGAAACTGCTTCGCCATTTCGGTGCCGGCGATCCCGATGCTCTTGCCCGCGTGCGAGCCGAACTACCGGCTCCGACCCTTCCCCTATCCCTGAGGGATGCCCAGCTCGTGCTCGCCCGTGAATACGGCTACGCAGGCTGGCAGGATCTTCGCGCGGAGGCGATCCGAGGGGATGGCAAGAGCCTCGAATGGGCTGCCCAGGAAGCGGAGCGCGCCATCCACGGCAATAACGCGGAACGATTGGCGCAACTGATTCGGGAACATCCGGCGCTTCTGTCCTGGTGCGCCGATTCCGGAGAATCCTTACTGGGGTTTGCCACCGCCTCGTTCGGCGATAGCGGCGATCCTTACAGGGAGCAGATGTTCACGCGCCTCGAATGCGCGGAGTTTCTCCTTGACGCCGGCGCAACCGCAAACCCTCCGACATGGGAAGGCGCAATTCGCGCTCGCGCGAAAGGAGTGTTGCAGCTCCTTTCGCGCAAGGGGGTTCTACCGCGTACTCTCGATACTCTGGCGGCAATGGGTGATTACGACGGTGTACGGGATTGTCTTGGCGCCTCGACGACCCCCGCTTCCGACGACGCCGCCATCACGCGAGCATTCCTCATAGCCTGCGCGTTCGACCACCGTGCCGTCGCCGCTCTGATTCTCGACCGTTCTATCGAACTCGAGCCCACCCTCGGCGAGCGAGTGGAGAAATGGCGTGGACGAAGCGGCTTTGTAGACTATCTGGCCGAACATGCAAAGCAGATTGGACACTCCGGGCAAGCCTTGATCAGCCCGTGGCAGACGGTTGTGATAAACGAGCTATCTCTGGCGATCGACGAAGACAACCTGCAGGAGTTCGACCGATGGCTTCAACAGGAGCCCGAGCTGCTCGGCGAATCGCAAGTCGCTGTGCAAGTACAAGTCCTGGAACACGCAGTGTTGAAAGATCGCGGGGCCTTTATCGCGCGGCTGCTGGAGTCCACCCCGGCGCTGGCGATGAGGCGCCCACCTTCATCGGCTCTCGAGTTCGCTCTGGAATATGGGAACGCGCATCTGATTCCTCTGCTGACTCCGATCTGGCCCTTACCGGACGATCTCTGCCACGCGGCCGGCGTGGGGGACTTCGCGAGGGTGAAAGGCTGGTTTGATGAAGCCGGCCATCCGAGGTTGGGAAGCCTCGACCGGCATCACCCCGTCAACAGTCCTGCCACTTTGCGGAACCTGCACTGGACTCCCGGCAGCGCCCAGCACGTCCTCGACGTAGCTCTGGCCTGGGCGTGCATGAACCGGCATTTTGAGATTGCGTCATTCCTGCTGGAGCGCGGAGCCAACGTCAATACCAACTGGAGCACGCACGAGCCGGCCAGCATACTTCACGAATGCACCGTCAGAGGGAACTATGAAGCAGCTCAATTCCTGATCGACCACGGCATCGATACGGCGATTCGCGACTATCGCTGGAATGCGACTGCCGAGGGGTGGGCGTACCACGCCGCCAGGGACAGGAACATGGCGGAGTTCCTGGCGCGCGCCGCGAATGCACGGAAAGTACAGTCGGTTTGAAACAGAGACGGAGTGCGGCGTTCGGGCTGCGGCCGAGTGGGGAGCGGAAGCCGAGTTTCCTGGCCGGGAACTCAGGAGCCAACTTCTCGCAATCTTTTTCGACGGCTGCGCATGGTTCCGAGCGAGGGCCGGACGGAACCGCCGCGGCAGTCCTCAGAACTGGGCCCCATCGCGGCCAGCCCCTTCCTCGTACAATAGATCCATGCTTCGCGACCTGGGGCCGCTGTTCAAATACATGCGCCGCTACCGCTGGGGATACCTGTGGGGCAGCCTCTCCGTGGTCGCAACCAACGGCATCTGGATCCTGTTTCCCAAGGTCATTCAGCGCGCCATCGACGAGATGGGTGCGCACGGCATTACCCGGGGCCGCATCCTGCTCTTCTCCGGCCTGCTGGTGCTTATCGTGCTCGTCAAAGGCGTCTTCCTCTACTCGCAGAGATGGATCCTGATCGGCATCTCGCGTGACATCGAGCTCGACCTGCGCAACGACCTGTTCCGCAAGCTCGAACGGCAGGATTCCGGCTTCTATCAGCGCTACCGCACCGGCGACATCATGGCACGGCTGACCAACGACCTCAACGCCGTGCGCATGTTGCTTGGCCCCGCGCTCATGTACAGCGCCAACACCATCTTCTTCACCGTGGGCGCGTTGTTTTTCCTGGTTCACATCAGCCTCTATCTGACTCTCGTGGCCTGGGCGCCGATGCCGATCGCGAGCATCCTGGTGCAGTACTTCGGCCGCAAGATTCACGACCGCTTCGAGCGCATCCAGGCCAGCTTCTCTGAAATCTCCGCGCAAGCGCAGGAAAACTACTCCGGCGCCCGCCTCGTTCGGGCGTTCGCCCGCGAGGAATCGCAGATCGGCCTCTTCGAGCGCCTCAACCGCGAATACATCGCGCGCTCCTTACGCCTGGTGCAGCTAATGGGCATGTTGTGGCCTACGCTCGAGTTCGTGCTGGGCGTCTCCATGATCATCACACTGCTGGTGGGCGGGCACCTGGTGATTGCGCACCGCATCAGCGTGGGTGATTTTGTGGCCTTCAATGTTTACATGGTCATGCTTATCTGGCCCATCATCGCCGTAGGCTGGGTGGTCAACCTTTTCCAGCGCGGCACTGCTTCGGTGAAGCGCATCGACGAGTTGCTGCAATCGGAGCCTTCGATCGACGACCGCGCCGCCGACCCCGCGATTCCAGCCAACACCGTATTGCACGGCGACATCGAATTCCGCGACCTGAATTTCAGCTATGGGGATATCCCCGTGTTGCGCGGCATCTCCCTCAACATTCCCGCCGGATCGAGCCTGGCCATTGTGGGGCCGACCGGCTCGGGCAAGTCCACCCTCGTGAACCTGCTTCCGCGGCTTTATGAAGCACCCGAAGGCGCGTTGCTCGTTGACGGCCGCCCGGTGCGCGACTATCCGCTGGCGGTGCTGCGGCACAACATCGGTATGGTGCCGCAGGAGACCTTTCTCTTCAGCGAGACACTGCGTGAAAACCTCGCATTCGGCACGCCCGGCGCCAGCACGGAAGAGATGCTCGAGGCCGTAGAAGCGGCTCACATCCGACAGGAGATTGAGGAGTTTCCCCAGGGCTACGAGACCATGGTGGGCGAGCGTGGGGTAACACTCTCCGGCGGGCAGAAGCAGCGCTCTGCCATTGCCCGTGCGCTGCTGCGAAGGCCGCCGATCCTCGTCCTCGACGACGCCCTGGCCAGCGTGGACACGGAGACCGAAGAGCGCATTCTGGGCGGCCTGCGCAGCTACACCGCCGGAGCGACGACGATCCTTATTTCGCATCGCGTTTCGACCGTGCGCCACGCCGACCAGATAGCAGTGCTCGATCGCGGCAGAATCGTCGAGTGCGGCCGCCATGAAGACTTGCTCGCCCTGGACGGCTATTATGCGGGTCTCTACCACAAGCAGCAATTGGAAGAAGAGCTGACCGTAGCGGGTTAAGCGGGCCGCGGGAACACCTCATCCGATTGTAGGGGTACCCGCGCACAAAACCAGCAGAATCGAAGCGGCTTCACCTCCGGCGGAGCACCTTTCGCCGATTCCGCGCGAAATGCCGGGTTTTCCTCACAGCCTCCAGATCCCTCTCTGCAGCGCATAGGACGAGATGAGCGATTCCCGCTCACGCCGTCCAACGTGATCCCGCGAGCTCACTGACATATTCGCCGGCGTCTCCAGAGGCGGGACGCGGAGACAATTCAATTGCCATTGTCCGCGGCGGCAATGGGGCCGCGTCAGGATCCTTGGCCGCCTGCCGCCAGGCGTCGCGCACATTGCGCACGCAGTCGATGGCGTGCTCGAATTTTTGCCGCGAAGCGGACTGCGAGGCTTGCAGGATCTGCGCAAAAATTGAGGCGTAAAACTCGCTGAGCGCCTGCGCCGGCCGGCCGCCCACATCCATGCGCAGGCGCGCCTGCAGATGAATGATAATGTCAAGAGCGCGCTTGACGGCGATTCTGCGCGCCACGGCGTCGCCGCGGTCGACGGCATCTCCGGCGGCATAGAGAAAGCGCAGGATACCGTCGTAGAGCGCCACCACGAGTTCGACCGCCGATGCGCCTTCCAACGCGTGTTCGCGATAGTTTGCCATTTACCCGATTCCTTAGCCAGTGGGGTTCTGGTTAAAACCTGTGATCGCCGAGTAAAGCTCATTGGCGTCATTGAGCTGTTGGGGGAGGGATTGCAGAATCTCGTTGGCGCTGGTCAGTTCCAGCGTCAGGCTTGTCTGTTCGGCAGAGATCATCGAGTCTTCACGGGAGATGTTGGCATTCAGCGTCGATTCGGTCGTGCTGTTTGCGCTCTCCGCCAGCGAAAGAACGCCTGTTGTCGAACTGGTTCCCGCATTATTCAGAGCATTGGCAAAGGTAATGCCCCAGCTATTGGCGTTCTGGAAGAAGCCGACCACGCCGCTGTAATCCGAGTTCAAGACCGAATCGAGTGAAGTCGCATCCAGGGTCAGCGTGCCGTCGTCGTTCACACCGATGCCCAGCTCGGTCAGGTTGGAGAGGTCCGACCCGCCGTCGTTGTAGTTCAGTGCAGTGCCGGTGGTGCTGTCCGTGATGGAAGACGTCACCGTCAACGCGCCATTTGCACCCGCCGTGCCGGAGACGAGCTCGAGTTGAGTGCCGCTGCTGTTGGTCGCCACGTTGGCCGTCACGCCAATGTTGGCCGAGTTGATCGCCGCAGCAAGTCCGGCAAGAGTATTCACTCCGCTGCCGGTGTAAATGGTATTGGCGGCGGGCGTACTTGGCGCTGCTCCGATCACAACGTTCTCCACTGTGCCGCTGCCCACCTGGATCGAGAGCGAGCCGGTCAGCGTGTCGCCCGAATTCTGGATGGCATTGAGATAGCCGTTGGGGTTCTGCGTAATCAGGCTGCCGGCAAGCTGCTGCTGCAGCAGCGAAAGCGTCGGAGATCCAAAGAGCGGCTCGGGAGTCCCGGAGCTGGTATTGCCCTCCTGCGCGTTGATGGCGCTGACCAGGGCATTGTAATCGCTGACGAACTGGTTTACCGTGCTCCCCACATCGGTATTGTCGTTGGCGATGACCACCTGCACCTGCTCCAGCGAACCGTCTGACTCGGTGGCGCTGGGCGCCAGCAGTTGGAACGTCACGCCGGGAATCAGATTGGTCACGGTATTCGAGGCGCTCTGCAGGCTCACACCATCCACCGTCAACTGCGCGTTGACGCCGGTCACGCTGGAGGCGTAGGTGAGCGGCGCATTGGAGTTGGCGGCGTCGACGATCGAATTCGCCGAAACCACGATGTTCCCGTTCGCGCCCGACGTTCCCGAAACCAGGCTCAGGCGCGAGCCGGCCGAATCGGTCAGCACACTCGCGGTCACTCCCACGCCGGAGGAGTTGATGGCCGCGGCCAGCCCGGCCAGCGTGTCGTCGGTCGAGTTGAGCGTGATCGTCTGTGGCGTGCCCGAGGCGCCGACCTGCAGGGTAATGGCGCCAGAGAGCGTGTCGGAAGCGTTGGCGATCGGAGCCAGGTAGCCGCTCGAGGTCTGGGCGAGGCTCTTCACCACCACGGTGTGCGTTCCCGCCGTTGCCGAAGGCGAAGCCGACGCCAGTTCCAGCACGTTATTGTCGGAGCTGGAGCCGGTCTTTGTGGCCAGCACGCCCTGGAAATCAGTCAGCGAATTGATATCGGTAGAGAGATTGGAGAACAGCGTTCCCAGGTTCGAGAGCACCGCGTCCTGGCTCTCCAGCGCAGACAACTGGTTCTTCCACGGCGTTTCCACATTCTGCAGATTGGAGATGATCGCGGCAACGGTCTGGCTCACGTTGAATCCCGTTCCCGCCGTCGGAGATCCGAAACTCAGTCCTACAGTTCCCATCGTGCTCCTCTTCAAGCTCCAGCAGCCGATGAACCACCGGCCTCTATGCCGGATTGGCGAATTCTCATTGCGGTGCCCCGCAACATCCCTGATTCATGCAAAGGAGGGCGCCCGTTTGGACGCCCTCCCTGGTTATCGGCATGGAGCCGGTTCACTTCACCCCATTACTGGAGCAGTTTGGTAACTTCCTGCTGCAGGCTGTTGGCCTGGGCCAGCGCCGAGATGCCGGTCTGGCTCAGGATTTCGTACTTGGACAGGTTCGAGGTCGCCGACGCATAGTCGGTGGCCTGGACTGCGTTCTGCGCGGAAACGATGTTCTCCTGCTGCGTGTTGATCACGTTGCTGACCGAGTTCAGCGTGTTGATCTGGGCGCCGATGTAGCCGTCCTGCGCCGCCACATAGCTGATTGCGTCGTTCAGCGTGGTCAGCGCCGTTTCGGCGTTGCCCTGCGTGCTGAGGTTGGTCAGCGACAGGTTCGCGGACTTGTCGCCGCCGGCCGCCGCTACATACTGGATGGTCTCGGTGGCGGCGGTGCTGGCAAACGCCGCCGGCGTGATGCCAGTTGTGGTGTCTTTGAGTGTGGTGGCGATGGCCACATTGGCGTTGGTGTTGGAAACGAGGATACCGGTGTCGCCGGCGGCAACTCCGGAATCGCCGACCGCACTGGCAGAGGTGAAGCTGGCCGTTACGCCGGGAATACCGTCCTGGTTGATCTCCGCGATCAGTCCGCTCACCGTGGTCGCGGTGGTCGTCAACGTGCTGGTCGTGCCGTCAGGGTTGGTGACAGTGAACTTGAGAGCGCCGGTGATGGGATCGCCCTCGGTCGCCGCGGTGGTCAGCGCGCCACCGGTGTCCTTCGAGAGGTCGAAGAATTGGCCGGCGTTGCTCTGCTGCACGGTGCCGCCGGAGTCGCCGACGGTGGCCGAAGAAAGAGTCGCGAAGAACAGGTCGTCGATCGAGGCGCCTGCCGTCGAAGAGTCGCCGGTATAAATGCCCACGCCCGCTGCGGCTCCGGTGAACACCTGGTTCTGGTTGTAGGTGGTGGTCGATCCGATGTTGTTGATCTCGGAGAGAATCGATTGATACTCCTGGTTGGCGGCAGCCGACTGGGAGCTGTTCAGGGTGCCGTTCGATGTCTCGGTGGCCAGCGTCACGGCACGGTTGAGCAGGTTCGTCACTTGCGAGAGGGCGCCATCGGCCACTTGCAACAGGCCGACGCCCTCGGTTGCGTTGGTTGCCGATTGAGTCAGGGCCTGCGAATTGGCTTGCAGGCCGTTGACCAGCGAAAGACCGGCGGCGTCGTCGGCACCCGAGTTGATGCGCGAGCCCGAAGACAGCTGCTGAAGGATCGTGGTCAGGCTGTTGTTGGTGTTGTTGAGACTGTTCTCTGCATATACTGCATTGAGATTATTTAATACACCCAGGGACATGGGTTACTCCTTGTCGATGCTTTGAATTGCGGGCAGTCCCAACAGCTTGCCCCCATTTTTTCAACCCTGGGTTGCCGCTTAAGGGAATTTTCCGCTGCATCTGGCCCATTCTTCGGCGTATGGGAGGTGAACTTTATCTAACTCGACTTTCTGTCTCGTGGGGGACACTCCTGTGTAAATTAAAAGCATTTTTTGACCACCCTAACTATGCGCCGATAACTTCAGCGAAGGAGTTTGGCGGCCATGATTGAACTTACCCGGCTCAACGGGAACCCGATGGTGGTGAACAGCGATTTGATCAAGACCGCCGAATCCAGCCCTGACACCATGCTGACATTGATCAACGGAGAAAAGCTGATCGTGCGCGAGAACTGCTCCGAAGTGATGGAGCGGGTGCTGGCCTATCGCGCCAGGTTATTGGCCGGCGTGGCGCGGCGGCTGCCGCGTTTGGGCGAATTGCAACGCATTGTCTCAATCTCAAGCCTGGATCTCGGAGGGGACGCCGAGCCTGATTCCAATCCGGTTGTGAACGATATTCCAAGTAAATTCTAAGAACATCGCGGGCGCGCGCAAAACTTATGAGGATCGTCGAATGGATAAATCGAGCATTGGCGGAGTGATTCTGGCCATCGCCGGCATCGTCGCCGGATTGCTCATCGAGGGCGGAAACCTGGGACAGATTCTGCAGCCCACGGCGGCGATGATCGTCTTCGGCGGCACCTTCGGCGCGGTGTTGCTGCAGTTTCCCCTGCCCACGGTAATCGCCGCCTTTCGCAAACTGACACATGTCTTTGCCGCCCCGCGCAAGCAGAACGACCACTTGATCGGGCAGTTGGTGAACTATGCGAACAAGGCGCGCCGGCAAGGCGTGGTTTCGCTTGATGGCGATCTCGAGAGCATCAAAGACCCGTTTCTCAAGCAATCGGTGATGCTGGCCGTCGACGGCACCGAACCCAGCGAACTGCGCAAGATCATGCGCGTCAGCCTTGACTCGACCACGGATGGCGAAGACCGGCTGCCCGCGGTGTTCGAGTCGGCGGGCGGCTTTTCGCCCACCATCGGCATTCTGGGAGCGGTGCTGGGCCTGATCCAGGTCATGCAGCACCTCGACAACATCAACGAAGTGGGCCGCGGAATCGCCGTCGCGTTTGTCGCCACAATCTACGGAGTGGGCGCGGCCAACCTCTTCTTTCTTCCCTTCGCGGGCAAGATGCGCATTCTGCTTCACGCCGACCAGCAGCGCCGCGAGATGATGCTGGAAGGCGTCATCTCCATTCTTGAGGGAATGAACCCGCGCATGCTGGAGCTCAAACTCTCCGGCTTCATCGGCGACACAAAACGCGATGAGCGGGAGCGTGCGGCGTGAGTTCCCGTCAGCGCAACGGGCATGTGAGTCACGAACGGTGGCTGGTCTCCTATGCCGATTTCATCACCCTGCTGTTCAGCTTTTTTGTAGTTCTCTACGCATTCGCCAAGGCCGACCAGAAGAAGCAGACCGAAGTGAAGGCAGCCGTCGATACGGCATTCCGGTCCCTGGGCATCTTCGGCCAGGTCACGCCCAAGCCCGGCAAGGCTGCCAGCACCTCCGGGCAAGACCAGCCCGTGATCCCGATGAACATCGTCATGGGCGAGGAAGTGATGTCGCCGGCACGAGTGAAGGACGATCTCGAAAAGATTCAACGCGACCTGGAGCAGAGGCTCTCCAACCAGGTTGCACAGCACACGGTCTCTATCGAAATGGGGCGCGACGGATTGGTGATCAGCTTGCGCGAGGCGGGATTTTTCGACTCCGGCTCGGCCAACCCTCGGCCCGAAACCCTGCCCGCGCTGCGCCAGATCGCCGCCGCGCTCGGCCACTCGCCGTATGATGTGCGCGTTGAAGGCCACACCGACAACATTCCCATGCACAGCGTCGAATTCGATTCCAACTGGGAACTGTCCTCGGCGCGCGCCACGCGCATCGCCCGACTCCTGCTCGAATTGAAAGCTGTTTCAGCGGACCGGCTCTCCGCTGCCGGCTACGCAGAGTTTCATCCCGTGGCCAGCGATGCTACCCCCGAAGGCCGGGCCAAGAATCGCCGCGTGGATCTTGTGGTTCTGCCCCGCGCGCGCATCGATTTCTCAGCCCAGGAGCGATCTCAAACCCCGCCAGGATGGCACAAGATCGGCGACCAATGATGCGGGGGACTGAGGGACTGAGGGGCAGGGGCTCGCTGAGACCGCAATGCTATGAACCATTGACATGAGTTGCTGGAGCGGGAAGCGCGAGCTATCAGTTACTCATGCCATGCCTCAGTCTCTTAGTCCCTCAGTCCCTAGTCCCTAGTCCCTTCACTCAATCCCCAACACCTTCACGATCACCCGCTTGCGCCGCCGGCCATCGAACTCGGCGTAGAACACGCGCTGCCAGGTGCCCAGGTCGAGCTTGCCGCCGGTCACCGGCAGCGTGGTTTCATGATGCAGCAGCAGAGACTTCAAGTGTGCATCGCCGTTATCTTCACCGGTGCGGTGATGCTTGTAGTCGGGCCTCGCCGGCGCCAGTTCCTCCAGCCATCTGCCGATATCTTCGATCAGGCCATCCTCTAGATCGTTTACATAAACGGCCGCGGTAATGTGCATGGGCGAGACAAAGCACAGCCCGTCTTTCACACCGCTGCGCTCCACAATCCGCTCCACGTCGCCGGTGATGTGCACCATCTCTTTGCGCTTCTTTGTCTCAAAGACCAGATATTCCGTATGACTTTTCATCTTCGTCTCCGTTTCATATCGACCGGCTCAGACTCTATCCTATAAACATCCCGCATGCGCCCCTCGAGGAACAGCAAACGACTAACTTCCGCCGAACGCCTCCGAGCCATGCATGATTTGCTGGCCAAAGCTTATGGCAAACAGCACTGGTGGCCGGCCAAGAACGCCTTCGAAGTGATTGTCGGTGCGTATCTCACCCAGAACACCGCGTGGAAGGCAGTGGAGCGGTCGCTCGCGAATTTGAAGGGCGCCGGCGCGCTGACAATCGAAGGCCTTCGCGCGCTTACGGTGCAGGAGTTACAGGCCTTGATCCGACCTTCGGGGTTCATCGCGCGCAAGGCGCCGGCGCTCAAGGCATTTGTGGCCTTCGTGGACGAGGAGTTTGGCGGATCGCTCGCGAAGATGGGCGCAGAGCCTGCAGAGCGGCTGCGCGGGCGGCTGCTGACATTGCCCGGTGTAGGCCCCGAGACGGCGGATGCGATTCTGCTTTACGCCTTCCACAAACCGGTTCCAGTGGCCGATGAATATCTGCGGCGCATCGCCGAGCGGCATCGCCTTCTCGACCCTCCGCCTCGCAAGAATCGCAAGGGATACGAAGCGCTGGTCAGCCTCACTCGCCAAGCTTTCGCCACAGATACCGCGCCGGGCCGCGCGCAGCTCTTCAATGAATTCCACGCGCTGACCGTAGCCGTAGGGAAAGCGCATTGCGGGCGGACTGCAAAATGCGACCAATGCCCGCTGGCGGCGGACTTGCGGCATAGCCGACTCGCCAATTCGCAGACTTGCTGACTCGCTGTCACGGCTACGACGGATTTTCGACGGAGCGCAGCCGAAGATCGAGACTTATAGCAATTCCCGAGTTGCTGGGTCCCCTTCTGCCTTTTGAAGGGTCGCCCCTCCCTGATGGTCGCGTCGACTTCAGCTCCGCGGTTTCGGGCTACAGCTACTCAGGAATTGCTTTAATTGTCGGCCTGGTAGTTCGGCGCGGAGCGGAACACGCGATGCGGCCGCGAAGAGAGAGATGAAACATCGGGCCGGCTGCTCTGTTGATCCGATTCGACCGCGACCGGTTCGCGGCTTCCCGTGTACTTCACCTGGAGCAGTGTGCAGTCATCCTGCGCCGGGTTGGGTGCGTGGTACGTGGCGACGCAATCCAGGATGGTATCGACATCCTGGTAGTGCGCTACTTCGTCCAACCCCGCATCGCCGAAGGGTTCGCCGGTCTCGTTCTCTGCCTCGACAAGGCCGTCTGTCACCAGCAGCAGCCGATCGCCCGGCTCCAGCCGGCATTGCGCCGAAGCATACGTCACATCGGGAAGCAGGCCGACAATGAGGTTGGCTTCGGTGAGCCGTTCCACTTTCTTGCCGCGCACAATCAGCGGCTGAACATGCCCGCAGTTCACATACTCGACACGGCCATCGCTCAACAGCTTGAGCAGCACAAGTGTCGCATATTTGCCAACCTGCCGGGTGTAGAGAAACTGGTTCAACTGCGCCGCAATCTCAGGCAGGCTTTGCCGGGAAAGCATCTGCGCGTGGATGATGCCCTGCAGCGTGGCGGCAACGATGGCCGCCGAAACTCCTTTGCCGGAGATATCGGCAATTCCGGCACAGAGGCAGTCGTCGAGCGCCACGGCGGTGAAGAAATCGCCGCCGATCTCCAGGCAGGGAACGCTCCGCGCCTGCAGCACCGCATAGGGCAGCACCGGCAGCGCGATCGACATCAAGCCGCTTTGAATCTTCGCCGCCACCGCCAGCTCTTCGCGCACCAGGCGGGCCTTGTACTCCGCCTCGGCCAGCAGCGCGTTGTGCAGCAGCCCCGCGGCTTCGGTGGCAATCGTATCGAGCAGCTGGTGGTCGATCTCGGTCATCCGCTGGCCGGGGATGACCGTGCTGTCGAGATAGAGCAGCCCCAGCAACTTACTCGAGGAGTCGCCGGATTCGCGCTTGCGCAGCGGGATGCAGTAGATGCTGCGGATGCGATTGATCATGACGCTGGCCCAGCCGATGGCGGCATTGTCCGCCAGCGTATCGCTGATGGAAAACTTCGATTCGCTCTCGATGGCCCGTTTCATGGCCCGCCGCGACACCGTCGAGTCCTCGTCGATGATCTTTCCGTCGCTGCTCAGCCCGCGCGCAAGCCGCATCTCGTCGCCTTCCTTGAGGAAGACAAAGCCGCGCTCCACGCCGGTGAGCTGCAGCGTGAGTTCGAGCAGCGTGGTCAAAATGTCAGCAATGGCGCCGCCGGCGTTGAGCTGGCGCGCTGCGCTCAAAAGCCAGTTCAATTGGCCGATTTCATGGGCCGCAGGCCGCTCGGTCTCATCTCCGCTGCCTCGAAGGCCTTTGAGGGACGTGAGGAATTGGGTCGCAGAGGAAGGCTGCCTGTCAGCGCCGGCATCGCGCGCCGGGGGCAGGCAGAATCGCAGCCGCGAACTGTCGAGCGATCCGAGCTGCAGCACATCGCCATCGCGCAGCTTGGCGCGCTCCACGCGCGCGCCATTTACAAACGTGCCGTAACTGCTGCTCTGGTCGATGACCACATGGTGCGCGCCTTCGAGGACAATGAGCGCGTGTTGCCGCGAGACGTGCGCGTCACGCAGCACAACATCCTGGCCGGGCGAGCGGCCAATGGATGTGGGCAGCCGTTCGAGGACAAATGAGTGCTCGCCATCCGCGTCGTTGTAAAGCAGCGTAGCCGTTTGCAGGTCCGTAGTCATCGCTGAGAACCAGAGCAACTGAATTCGATCAAGGCCTACAGTCTACCTGACTCTTCGCGGCCATGGGTCAGCTTGAAGGGTGCGGGCTTGCGTGTGCGCACGGCAAGCCAATAGACTCACCCGCAGCGGCCTCTGCCTCGAATCATGGGTGGAGGAGGAGCTTCGTCAAGGAGAATGAGCGATTGCGAGTCGGCCTGTTCACGCGCGAGTACCCCCCTCACGTCTACGGCGGCGCCGGAGTTCACGTAGATTACCTGAGCCGCGAGCTTGCCAAATCCATTAACGTCGAAGTGCACTGCTGGGGTCCGCAGCGCTCCGACGAAGGCAATCTGCAGGTGTACGGAGATGAGCCGTGGCCCGACATCACCAACGGCACCGAGGCCAAGTTCAAGGGCGCGCTTGAGGCCCTCAGCCTGAACCTCACGCAGATCAAAGCCCTCGCCGGAATCGACGTCGTCCACACCCACACCTGGTATGTTTCAATGGCCGGCTTCCTGGCCAAGAAGCTCTACGGCGTGCCTTTCGTGATGACCACGCACTCGCTGGAGCCCCTGCGCGCGTGGAAGTCCGAGCAGCTCGGCTCGGGCTATGCGATGAGCTCGTGGATGGAATCGACGGCGATTCACGACGCCGACGCGATCATCGCCGTCTCGCAGGGCACGCGCCACGACATTCTCCGCGCCTATCCCAATATCGATCCCGAACGCATTCATGTCATCTACAACGGAATCGATCTCGACGAGTATAAGAAGACCACTGCGACCAGGGCGCTCACCGATTACGGCGTCGATCCCAAAATCCCTTACGTGCTCTTCGTCGGCCGCATCACGCGCCAGAAAGGCGTCACCCATCTCGTTGACGCCATCGGCTATCTGCCGCCCGACACGCAGGTCGTGCTCTGCGCCGGCGCGCCGGACACTCCCGAGATTGCCGGCGAGATGCGTGCCAAGGTCGACGAGGCCCGCAAGCATCACAAGCGCATCGTCTGGATCGAGAAGATGGTCACGACCGAAGAAAAAATCCAGCTCTATTCCAACTGCCGCGTCTTCTGCTGCCCTTCGGTCTACGAGCCCTTCGGCATCATCAACCTTGAAGCCATGGCCTGCCGCGCCCCCGTCGTCGCCAGCTCCACCGGCGGCATCAAGGAGGTAGTGGTCGAAGACGAAACCGGCTACCTCGTGCCCTTCACCGGCGATCCTGTCACCGGCTTCCCCACCAATCCCGCCGAGTTCGCCCGCGACCTCGCCGGCCGCATCGACATCCTTCTTCAGGATCCGGAAAAATGTCGCCGCTTCGGCGACGCCGGTCGCGCCCGTGTAGAAAGAGTCTTTGGCTGGCCCGCCATCGCCAAGCAGACCATCGCGCTGTATAAGGAGCTCGTCGCAACTCGCTAACCGGCTGACTTGCTGTCTCGCTGACCTGCTCGCTCGCTTACACTGAATCCGCTATGAGCACTCTTCCCAAAGAAGGCCGCAACCGCGTCGTCATCGAGTATCTCAGCCCCACTGTCGACGGCGGCCGTTTTCCCGCAAAGCGCACCGTCGGCGAACTCGTCCATGTCGAGGCCGACATCTTCACTGACGGTCACGACTCTATCTCTTGCGCGCTGCTCGTGCGCCGCGAGCCGACGGGCACACAAGACAAGACCACTCCCGACAACTGGACTGAAATCCCCATGGCTCCGCTGGTCAACGACCGCTGGACCGCGGCCTTCCGCGTCGCCGAAATCGGCCTCTACTCCTTCAAGGTCCAGGGCTGGGTCGATCACTTCGAGACCTGGCGGCTCGCCCTGCTTAAGCGCATCAAGGCCGACTCCGATACTGCCGTCGACTACCTCATCGGCGCGGATCTGATCGCCGAAGCCGCATCCCGCGCGGTCGGCCCCGACTCCACCTGGCTCCGCGACCGCGCCGCCCAGCTCCGCGCCAAGACCGATCCCAAGAGCCTCCGCACCCACTCGACCGACCCCACGCTGCACGAGCTGGTCCGCCGCCATCCCGACAAGCGCTTCGTCTCCGAGTCCGACCGCGAATACTCGCTTGTCGTCGATCCCGTCCGCGCCCGCTTCAGCTCCTGGTACGAGCTCTTTCCCCGCTCAACCGCAGCCGAACCCGGCCGCCACGGCACCTTTGCCACGCTCGAAGCGCGCCTCGACTACATCGCCGATCTCGGCTTCAACGTCGTCTATCTTCCGCCCATCCATCCCATCGGCCGCACCTTCCGCAAGGGCCCCAACAACAATCCCGAGTCGCAACCCGGCGACGAAGGCAGTCCCTGGGCGATCGGCTCGGCAGATGGCGGCCACAAATCCATCCATCCCTCGCTGGGCACGCTCGAAGACTTCCGCCGCGTCATCGCCCGCGCCAGCGATCTTGGCCTCACCCTCGCGCTCGACATCGCCTTCCAGGCCGCGCCCGATCACCCCTACGTCGCCGAGCACGCCGCCTGGTTCAAGCAGCGGCCCGACGGCACCATCCAGTACGCCGAAAACCCACCCAAGAAATACCAGGACATCTATCCTTTCGACTTCGAGAGCGAAGACTGGCCCGGCATGTGGGAGGAGCTGAAGAGCGTTTTTCTCTACTGGGTCGGTCACGGCGTGACCATCTTTCGCGTCGATAACCCCCACACCAAGGCCTTCCCTTTCTGGGAGTGGCTGATCGGCGCAGTCAAACGCGAACATCCACAGGTGCTGTTTCTCGCCGAAGCTTTCACGCGGCCCAAGATCATGTACCGTCTGGCCAAGCTCGGCTTCAGCCAGTCCTACACCTACTTCCCATGGCGCAACGCCAAGTGGGAGCTCACTCAATATCTCACCGAGCTCACCCAGCCGCCGGTCGTCGACTTCTTCCGCCCCAACCAGTGGCCCAACACGCCCGACATCCTCACCGAGTTCCTGCAGATCGGCGGCAGGCCGGTCTTTTCCATCCGCATGCTGCTCGCCGCCACGCTCGGCGCAAACTACGGCATCTACGGGCCAGCTTTTGAGCTCATGGAGCACACGCCCATCCGCCGCGGCAGCGAAGAATATCTCGACAGCGAGAAATACCAGGTCCGCCACTGGGATCTCGACAACTCCGGCTCGGACCGGACCGGCTCGCTTGCGCCTCTCATCGCCCGCGTCAACCAGATCCGCAACGAGCATGAGGCGCTCAAGAACGACCGTTCCCTCCGCTTCCACTCCATCGAGAACGACCAGCTCATCGCCTATACCAAGGAGTCCGCCGACCGCTCCGACCTCATCCTCACCATCGTCAACCTCGACCCCCACCACACCCAGTCGAGCTTTGTAACTCTCCCGCTCGACGAGTTAGAGATCCCCTCCGACCGCGGCTTCGAAGCCGAAGACTTACTTACCGGCGACCGCTATCTCTGGCACGGCCCCCGTAACTACATCGAGCTCAACCCGGCAAAGCAGGCCGGGCATATTCTGAAGATCCATCGGCGGCTCAAGGTTGAGACGGATTTCGAGTATTTTCTGTAAGGAAAACTCGAATGAAATGGAATCTGAAAATCGGAGGCGGCGCTTTCCTTGTACTCGCCGGCGGGTAGCCCAGGTCCTAGCGCCAATTCCTCTCCATGCCTCGACAAGCCGCGTTTGAATTGGCTCGGGACTGGCGGCGAGCGTCTTGACCGCCGTGTCAAGGGTGTCCAGCAATTCAAGAACCGGTACCTGCGACTGCTTCAGCATCGAACCTATTATCGCCTCTGCCTCGCTGAACTGCCCTCGAGCCTACGCCCGAGCCGGCATCCGGCTCCTTTTCCATCCCACACCCGCTCCGCTCCATCCCAGAGAAACCATCCTGTTCAGGCGCCTCTTCCCCCGGCAACCCTTTTCAACGTTCCCCGAATCTACAGCATCTATTGCTGTTTGATTCTGGAGGGGCCCTATGACACACGGGACACGCCGTGTCACCTTGCACACCTGCCTGATTGCGCTTTGCGCGCTCGCCGCCTTATCACTCGCCCAGCTTTGTCTCGCCCAGCCGGCCAATCCGATCGTTTCGTATCTCTATCTCACCTGGCCGAGCGCCATCTATGGGTACAACATCGCCTCCGACGGCAGCCTCACCCCGATCGCAGGCTCGCCCTTCCACACCGATATCCGCTCTTTCGATAACCTCGCGAACAATGGCACCTACTTGTTTGCCTTCAGGAACAACGACTCCTTCGGCCAGGTGATCAACTCCTTCAAGATCGAATCGAATGGCGGGCTGAAGCTTAGCGCTCAAACCAATCTCGGCTTCCTGAACGGCCAATACCCAGCGGTCGTCAACCTCTTTCTCGACAAGAAGGGCGAGACGCTCTATGGGGAGGGCCAGTGGGAATTTGGTGGGGAATACCTGCAATCCTATGGCATCAACCACGGGGACGGCGCCCTCAGCTTTCTGGGCGCAACACCGTATCTTCCCGGGCCGCTAGGCACGCCGGGCGAATACTATTTTCCGCCCAAGTTCCTCGGCAACGACAAGTTTCTCTTTACCGGCGACATCCAGAGCATCGACGGCTGGGCGCGCACCGGCAACGGTTCGATGGCGCAGGGCCCGCAGACTGACCTGATGCCGCTCGCGCCGCCGGGATACGTGCCCTTCATCGGATGGGTGGCCGCAGCCGACAACGCCAATCACATGGCGTTCACCTTCACCTTCCACAAGGGGTCTTCGTCGGGCGCG
>Ga0335073_10004275_pt1 | contig 19980 bp, 18 predicted proteins | sample Lox_Sample_22_FD_207093 | JGI IMG/M metagenome (GOLD analysis project Ga0335073, IMG submission 207093) | Soil microbial communities from Loxahatchee National Wildlife Refuge, Florida, United States - Lox_Sample_2.2 | ecosystem: Environmental > Terrestrial > Soil > Wetlands | place: USA...
GTGCGGGCGGGGATGCTGCGGACGCCGCCCCAGGTCCGCGGCTCGATCCTGGCTGCGCTCGACGCCGCGGATCGGCGTGAGACAACGCCCAGGCGCGCTCCAGCTCCGAGCCGGCGGCCGGCGATTGTTCGCGGGTTGCGTTACGCGATACCGATCGCGCTCGCGGCCGCGATCGCTTTCTTCGTCATCATCCTGAGAAATCCGACGCCCGCCGAATCTTACCCGGCCTTCGATTACGCGACCGACCATTACGATCAGTTCCTAGGTCGATTCGATCCCAATGTTCCGTCCGACTCGCCCGGCGATATCGCGGCGGCCTACATCGATCACAAGATGCCGGGCTACCTGTGGAACTTCCAGCCGAGTGGTTACAAGCTGCTCGGCGGGCGCATCGAGAAGATGCCCGACGGCCGCTTTGTTACGAATACCTTCTACCGCAGCGACGACGGCGCGATCCTGTGCAGCTTCGTCGCATCGTCAGGATTAAAGCTGCCTCCCCGAGATGCGGACGAACTCGGAGTGCATCATTTCTTCGAGTATCGCGGCCATACGATTTGCATGAGCTATTTGCCCGGCGGCAAGTACGTCTGCATCCTGGTCTCGCGCAAGCCGATGAAGGCGTTCATGCAGGACATCGCGGCGTCGGAACTCTGACGCGGAATCAGTTCAGACTTTAGAAAAGCTCACTGTTAGCGGCGGTCGGCCTTGCCGTTCTCGCTCGCATAGAAGAGCGGCAACTGCGAAGGCCCACTCGAGCGCGGAATCTCGATCGGATAGTTGCCGGTGAAGCACGCGTCGCAGTAGCCCTCGCGCCCTTCCATGAAGGAATACAGCCCTTCCCAGCTCAGATAGCCGAGGGAGTCGGCCGTGATATAGCGGCGGATCTGCTCGATAGAATGCGATGACGCGAGCAACTCCTCGCGCGTGGGCGTATCGATTCCGTAAAAGCACGAGTGCGTCGTCGGCGGCGCCGCGATTCGCATATGAACTTCGCGCGCGCCCGCCTGACGGAGCATCGGGATGACTTTTCTCAGCGTTGTGCCGCGCACCAGCGAATCCTCGATCAGCACGATTCGCTTGCCGCGCAGCAGATCCACGACCGGGTTGAATTTGATCTTCACTCCGAAGTGGCGAATCGACTGGCGCGGCTCGATAAACGTGCGGCCCACGTAATGGCTCCGCACCAGCGCCATTTCGAAGGGAAGCTTGGCCTGCTCGGCATATCCAAGCGCCGCTGCCGTTCCCGAGTCGGGTACCGGCACGACGACATCGGCCTCGGCCGGGCATTCGCGCGCGAGCGCCCTTCCGTGCTGCTTGCGCACGGAATAAACGTTGCGGCCGTACAGCAGGCTGTCGGGCCGCGAGAAATATACGTACTCGAAGATACAGCGCTTGAGCGGAGCCTCGGGAAATACACGCATCGAGCGCACGCCGTTTTCATCGACGACGACCATCTCGCCGGGCTCGATCTCGCGGATATATTCGGCGCGAACCAGATCGAGTGCGCACGTCTCAGAGGTCACGATCGTCGCGTCATTGAGCTTGCCTAGCACCAGTGGCCGGAAGCCGTGCGGATCGCGCACCGCGATCATCTCATGCTCGGTCAGCACGACCAGCGAGTATGCGCCCCGCACCTGCGCGAGCGCCTCGGCCACGCGGCCCGGCAGCGTCGTGGCGTGCGAGCTCGCGATCAGGTGAATCATCACCTCGCTGTCCGACGACGATTGAAAAACGGTGCCGTTTTCTTCGAGCTGCTCGCGCAGTTCGGCGAAGTTGACGAGGTTGCCATTGTGCGCGAGCGCGAGACCGCCGCGCTTGTGCGTGACGAGGAGTGGCTGACAATTCTGAATCGAGGTCGAGCCCGTGGTCGAATAGCGGTTGTGACCGATCGCGCTCGTGCCTTCGAGGCGGCTTAAAATCTCGGTGTTGAAAATGTCGGCGACGAGACCCATCCCGCGATGCGCGATGAGCGACTTGCCGTTGGACGACACGATGCCCGCCGATTCCTGCCCGCGATGCTGCAGCGCATAGAGCCCCAGGTACGCAAGGTTGGCGGCCTCGGGATGGCCGTGGACGCCGAAGACGCCACACTCTTCGTGGAAGGCGTCAAGGTTCGAATCCTCGACTGAAACTGAAACTTCGAGTTCGTGTTCAGTCACGGCCGCTTAGCCTCCGTGGCAATGCGTCCTCGTAGATCCCGAGAAGCTCGCGTATGGCCTGGTCGATCACGCCGGCAACGCTTAGCTTCGGCGTCGAATCGACTTTGCCAATCACCGAAAATTCAAGCCCGCGACCGGAGAACAATTTCTCAGCGCGGGCCAAATCACCTTCAGCAATCGATACCACGACGGTCGAAGGGCCTTCACCAAAAAGCTCCGCCGGGTCATCCGCGCGCGAACCAAGATCGATTTGCGCGCCGATTAGACCGGCCGGATTGAAGCACGCTTCTGCAAGCGCAACCAGCAATCCGCCATCCGACACGTCGTGAGCCGATTGTATCAACCCTTGCTCAATCGAACCAACAAGGGCCTCGATTAGCATCTTCTCGCGTTCGAGGTCGATGGGCGCGAGCGCGCCACCGTCGAGACTAAACATCGCCTCGTATTCGGTCGCGCTGAGTTGCGGCTTGGCCGTTCGCACGATCGCGACTACGTCGCCACCGCGCTTAAAATGCTGCGTCACGCGCTTGCTGACGTCGCTCATAACACCGAGCACCGCGATGGTCGGCGTCGGCATGATCGCGCGTCCCTCGGTCTCGTTGTAGAAGCTGACGTTGCCGCTCACCACCGGAGCGCCGAAGGCGAGCGACGCATCGCGCAACGCCTCGATGCCGCGGACGAACTGCCACATGATCTCCGGCCGCTCGGGATTGCCGTAGTTGAGACAATTCGTGATCCCGACTGGATGCGCCCCGGCGCACGCGACGTTGCGGACCGCCTCGCACACCGTCGCGATCGCACCGATATACGGATCGCGCTCGCAGGCGCGCGGGTTCGAATCGACCTTGAGCGCGATACCGCGTTTCGAATGCTTGATCCGCAGCACGGCCGCATCGCTTCCCGGGCCCTCGACCGTGTTGCTCAGCACGATCGAATCGTACTGGCGAAAAACCCATCGCTTGCTCGCGACGTTCGGATTATCGAGTAGCGCGTGGAGCGCATCGTCAGGCTTGGGATGGACTTTCGTCGCGCCGACACGAACGGGCGAGGCTTTCGGCGGAGCGTGTGGCCGATCGTACATGGGAGCTTCGTCGGCGAGCGGGCCGACCGGGATATCGGCGACGAGCTGGCCGTGCCATCGCGCGCGCCACCTTTTGTCGTCGATGATCTTGCCGATCACGACGGCATGGAGATCCCACTTCTCGAAAACCTTGGCGAGCTCGTGCTCGCGACCCGGCGCTGCGACGAGGAGCATTCGTTCCTGCGATTCCGAGAGCAGGATTTCGTAGGGCGTGATCGCGCTCTCGCGCAGCGGCACTTTGTCGAGATCCATTTCGATTCCGACGCCACCGCGCGCCGCCATCTCACTCGACGACGACGTGAGGCCCGCCGCGCCCATGTCCTGGATCGCGACGACTGCTCCCGTGCGGCCGGCCTCGAGGCACGCCTCGATCAGCAGTTTCTCCGTGAACGGATCGCCAACCTGGACGGTCGGCCGCTTCATCTCGCTTTCCTTGTCGAACTCCGCCGACGCGAGCAGCGACGCGCCATGGATTCCGTCGCGGCCCGTGGCCGAGCCGACGTACATCACGGAGTTGCCGACGCCCTTGGCGCGCGCGCTCAGCATCTCGCCCTTGCGCACGAGGCCCAGGCAAAAAGCGTTGACGAGGATATTGCCGTTGTAGGCAGGGTCGAACATCACCTCACCCGCGACGGTCGGCACACCCACGCAGTTGCCGTAGCCCCCGATTCCGCCGACAACGCCGCCGAGCAGGTAGCGCGTGCGCGGATGATCGAATGATCCGAACTTGAGCGAGTCCATGCTCGCTACCGGACGCGCGCCCATCGTGAAGATGTCGCGCAGGATTCCGCCGACGCCGGTTGCCGCGCCCTGATGCGGCTCGACGTAAGACGGATGGTTATGGCTTTCGATTTTGAAGACCGCGGCCCAGCCGTCTCCGACGTCGATCGCGCCGGCATTCTCGCCCGGCCCCTGCACGACGAGCTCGCTCTTCGACGGAAGAGTCTTCAGGTACTTGCGCGATGACTTGTAGGAACAGTGCTCGGACCACGCGACGGAGAAGACGCCGAGCTCGGTGAAGTTGGGAACCCGGCCGAGGATTTCCTGGATACGATTGAATTCGCTTTCGGTCAGGCCGTGGGCGCGCGCCTGCGCGAGATCGATTATGGGCTCGCCCGGCAGGCTGATTGGCCGCTCGCTCATCGCGCGCTCTCGATTATCGATTGAAAGAACACTCGGGCATCGTCACCGCCGAGCATCTTCTCGACGGCATGCTCCGGATGAGGCATCAGGCCGAACACATTGAAGCGCTCATTGCAGATGCCCGCGATATTGCGCATCGAGCCGTTGGGATTCGCTGCGTCGCTCTCGCGCCCGTCAGCATCGACGTAACGCAGGATCACCTGGCCGCGCTCTTCCATCTGGCGCAGCTCTTCTTCCGGCGCGACGTAGCATCCTTCGCCGTGCTTGATTGGCAATCGCAGGACCTGCCCCGGTTTGGCGGCGCTCGTGAATCGCGTATGAGCGTTTTCGATGCGAACATTTACGCGCTCGCAGATGAACGACAACGACTTGTTGCGTGTCAGCGCGCCTGGCAAGAGATGCGCCTCGCACAGAATCTGGAATCCATTGCACGTGCCAAAGACTAGGCCGCCGTCGTTCGCGAACTTGATGACGCTCTTCATGATCGGCGAGAAGCGCGCGATCGCTCCAGTGCGCAGGTAGTCGCCGTAGCTGAATCCTCCCGGCAGGAAGAGGCAATCCGCGCCCTGTAGCGATTCGTCCTTATGCCAGAGCATCGTCGCCGCTTCGCCCATCACCTCGGAAATGGCGTAGAGGGCGTCGCTATCGTCGAGCGAGCCCGGGAAGCGCACGACGCCCCACTTCATTCGCCTTCAACCTCGAAGCGGTAGTCCTCGATCACAAGGTTAGCGAGCAATTGCTCGCACATCTTCTTGATTTCGTCGCGCGCGGCCACGGTGCTCTTCGCGTCGATATCGAGCGTGATATATTTGCCGACCTTCACGTTCGAGGCGTTGGCGAAGCCGAGGCTTTTGAGCGAACTTTCGATGGTGCGCCCTTGCGGGTCCAGAATTCCTTTACGCGGCGTGACGAAAACTTTTACTTGCAAAGCGATTTCCAGCGCGTCGCGGTCACGTCAGCTTTCTACCCGGCGCAGCATCTCGTGATACGCCTCTTCGACGCCGCCGAGGTCGCGGCGGAAGCGATCCTTGTCGAGCTTCTGGCGCGTGGCCTTGTCCCAGAAGCGGCACGTGTCGGGGCAGATTTCGTCGCCGAGCAGAACCTCGCCATGATGGCGTCCGAACTCGAGCTTGAAATCGACGAGGATCACGCCGCGCTCGTCCAGGAACTTGCGCAATACGTCGTTGACCCTCAGCGCCATCGCCTTGATCGCGACGTTCTCGGCCTCGGTCGCCCATCCGAATTCCACCGCATGTTCCGGGTAGATCAGCGGATCATCGAGCTCGTCGGACTTGTAGTAGTACTCTACTACCGGCTTCTTCAGCTCGCGTCCCTCTTCGAGGCCGAGCCGCTTCGCCATCGAGCCCGCGCAGATATTCCGCACAACGGTTTCGCACGGGATAATTTCGAGCCGCTTGCAGAGCATGTTGCGGTCGTCGAGGCGCTTGACGAAGTGCGTCTTGACACCGTTCTTTTCGAGCAGCGTAAAGAACAGCTCCGAGATCCGGTTGTTCATCACGCCCTTGTCTTCGATCGTGCCGCGCTTCTTGGCATTGAACGCGGTCGCGTCGTCTTTGAAATATTGGATTACGAGGTCGGGATCGGAAGTGCTGTAAAGCTTCTTGGCCTTACCCTCGTAGAACATATCGAGTTTCTGCGGAGATGAATCCATAGTAGGGCGTCCCTCGCGGAAATGAACGTTTCCTTTCAACTATCTTACCATCCGACGTGTCACAACGAAGCGGGCTGGTGGCGTATCCACAGCGGGAGGCGATTATGCACAAACACCCACGCAGGGCTGGGGATTTCAGGATTTCGGGGGCGGTGCGAAACGCTCGACCAACTCCGCTGCAAGACCAACATAAGCACGAGGACTGAGGCCGTCGAGAGCGGCTTTCGCATCGTCGGGCAGCGGCAGCGTCGCGATAAATTCCTCGATCACTTTGCGATCGATCCGGCGGCCGCGCGTCAGTTCCTTGAGCGTCTCGTAGGGACGCGGCAATCCGTGCCGGCGCATGAGAGTCTGAATCGCCTCGGCGACGACTTCCCACGCCTGCTCATCGTCGAGGTCCTCGGCGATACGCGCCTCGTTGACCTCGACGCGTTTCATCCCGCGCTCGAGCGAGCTTAGTGCGACAATCACGTGGCCGAACGCCGTGCCGATCGCACGCACTGCGGTGCTGTCGGTGAGATCGCGCTGCCATCGCGAGATCGGCAGCTTGCCCGCCAGATGCTCGAGCAGCGCCGACGCGATTCCCAGGTTGCCCTCGCAATTCTCGAAATCGATCGGGTTCACCTTGTGCGGCATCGTAGAAGAGCCGGTCTCGCCCTTCACCGCTTTCTGCGCGAAGTAGCCGATCGAGATGTAACTCCACATGTCGCGGCAGAAGCCGAGCAGGATCGTCGCGATTCGCCGCGTGGTGTCGAACAGCTCGGCCATGAAGTCGTGGCTTTCGATCTGCGTCGTGAGCGGGTTCCACACGAGGCCGAAGCTCTCGACGAAGTGGCGCGAATGCTCGATCCAGTTGAGATGGGGATGCGCGAACAGGTGCGCGTTGAAGTTGCCGACCGCGCCATTGAACTTGCCAAGATATTCCTGGCGCCGGAGCGCGTTTATCTGGCGCTCGAGACGTGCCGCGAAAATCGCCAGCTCCTTGCCGATTGTAGTCGGCGAGGCTTCCTGACCGTGCGTGCGCGCGAGCATCGGCAGCGCCTTGTAACGATGCGCGAGCTCGGAGATGGAATCGATCGCGTGCTGAATCGCGGGCTCGAGCTCGACCGCGACGAACTCCCGCAGCATCACCGCGTAGGAGATATTGTTGATGTCTTCAGAGGTGCACGCGAAGTGCACAATTTCGAGCGGCAGCGATGGATCCAGCGCGGCGAGTTTCTCCTTGACGAAGTACTCGACCGCTTTAACGTCGTGATTGGTTTCGGCTTCGAGCGCCTTGACGCGGCGCGCATCGGCGAGCGTCAGGCCATGGTAGATATCGCGAAGCTTCTCGACCTGCTGCGCCTCGATTGGCTTTACCGCATCAAAACGGAAATTGCGCGCGAGCGAGATATACCACTCGATTTCGACCCGCACCCGATACCGAATCAGCGCGAACTCGCTGAAGAAGGCTTCCAGAGCCCGCGTGCGAGCCCGATAGCGCCCGTCGATCGGCGTCACCGCCAACAGCGCGATATCGATATCTTGCGTCTTCTGATCCACGATCGCCCAACCGGGGAGCTTAACAAATAACGCGCCTTGACGCGCGACGCGAGCCGACGAATCCGCAGACGATTCTACGATTCTGCTTCGAAACATAGTGGGGCACTGGATTTTTTCAGACGAACGGCACCAGCATCGGGACGCGGCGCTGGTATTCGGCGTAGGCGCCAGGGCCGAGTTCCGCGGAGAGGAATCGTTCTTCGGTGCGGGCTTTCAGCCAGAGAGCGCCTGTCAGGAGGATCGTGCCCAGGACCGCGGTTATAGTCGCCTCCGCGAGGGCAGTCGCGATCGTTGCGAATATCAGGCCCGTGTATATCGGATGACGCACGATTGCGTACGGGCCGGTGTCGATCACGTGATGGCCTTCCTTCTTGGTGATTGCTCCCGACCACAGCGGGCCCAAATGAATTCGCGCCCACCATGCGAAGAGGATTCCGGCCACCACAAACCCGACCAGCAGATATGCTCCGCCGTAGCCGACGTGCCAGATGCGTCTCATGCCCATCGCGTGCGCAAAGGCGTGGGTCAGCATCACGAGGCCCACGCCCGCGCCGATTCGATACGCCCAAACTTCCCAGCCCGTGACTTGCTTTTCGGTGCGCTCCGACCATAGCGCGGCGGCGATCCACGTGATGGCCCATGCTGCCCACGCGAGATCGAATAGTTGTCTAGGACCCACGGCGAGCAGGCCTCCGTACAGGTGTGACGTAGCAGAATAGCATCAAGTTTCGGATGGTCGAAGATCGCAAGCGCGGCAAAGAGTTAGCGCGCGACTCCTGCTAGATTTCGGGGCGTGAAGCAGGTCACCGAACGCGATTACGAAGAGCGAATCGAGCGGATCGTCAAATTGCTCGAGGCCGACCCCGCGGCGCATCACGCGCTCGATGACCTCGCAGGCGCGGCGCACTTCTCGCGCTTCCATTTCCATCGTATCTACCGCGCGATGACCGGCGAGACCGTGAACGATACTGCGCGGCGTCTGCGCCTTGCGCGCGCGGCACGTCAGCTCGCATCGACGAATACCGCGGTGACCGAAATCGCGCTCGATGCCGGCTACGAAAGCGTGCAGACCTTCTCGCGCGCATTCAGCTCATTGACCAGTCTCTCGCCGCGCGAGTTTCGCTCGCGCCGCATCCGATTGTCGGATCTGATAAACGGCCCTGCGCCCCGAGCCAAGGGAGGAACTTCCATGAAAGTCGAAATCGTTGAACTCATGGCGAGCCGCGCATTCACGTATCGCCATCTCGGTCCGATGAGCACCGTCAAAGATACGTACTCGCGGCTCTGGCAATGGCAGATCGAAAACGGAATCGCGGGAAAGACCAGGGAAGCGATCGGCATCTGCTATGGCGACGAAACCGGCGACGATGAGTTCCGCTACTATGCCGGGGTCGTTTGGGACAAGCCCGTCAAAGCGGCCGGCGATATCGAGGTGCACGAAGTCCCGGGCGGCAAGTACGGATGCTATCGGCTAGTCGGATCCCACGACGGTATCCCGGCGGCTTTCCAGCGCATTTACGGCGAATGGCTGCCGGCGAGCGGCTTTGCGCCTGACGATCGGCCGGCACTCGAGATCTATCGCAACAATCCCTTCGATACGGCGGCCAACGAGTTGATTACCGACTTGATGATCCCGATTCGATGAGCGTCAGCTCTTGGCGCGCGTGTCTCTGAGCAGTTCCTGGATGCGTGCGGCGTGCTCGGGACCAACGTCGAATTCGAAATCGACTTCCGGCGTATAGCGCAGGCCCAGCGCGCGGCCAAGCTCACGCCGGATAAAGCCCGAGGCGCTCTTGAAGCCCGAGATCACAGCGGGCGCGCGCTTGGATCCTTCGAGATGAGAAAAGAACACCCGGCCGTGGCGCAGATCGTCGCTCATCTTCGCGCCCGTGAGCGTCACGCCCCGCAGGCGCGGATCTTTCAGATCCCGCACGAGCATCTCCGACAACTCGCGCATCAGGAGTTCAGCAACTCGTTCGGGGCGGCGGCCTTCGCTCACTCTGTTCTCCAATATCGATCAGTTCGACCGCGCGCGATGCGACACGGACGAAGCGTTGATTCCTCTTCCTAACAGCTGATGATCTCGAATTCTTCGTCGCCGAGCGGCGCGAGCCCAAGCGAGTCGATAAAGTTGACGACTTCACGCAGCGCGCTGTCGACGAACGAGCGATCGTTGCCGACCTGGCAGATGCCGAGCTCAGCGCGTTGCCACATATCGTTGTCGTCGGACTCGGCAATCGAGACGTTGAACTTGTTGCGAACGCGAGCCTTGATTGCGCGCAACACCTGCCGTTTCCCCTTGAGCGAATGATTTTCCGGCAGAAAAAGCGTCAGCCGGACCACGCCGACCACCATATCCGGTTCCTCCGCGATGCGCGGCGCGGCGCGATGATTGCGCCGCGCCCATCAAACCCGGCTCAGGTCTCGAGCTGCTTTTCGACCTGCGCCTGCCCACGCATCGTCTCCGGCTTGGGAGTCTCGAGCTTGCGCAGCACGGCTTCGAGCTCGAACGCTTCGATAATGTCGCTCGGCTTCACGTCGTTGTAGTTCTCGAGCGCGATACCGCACTCGTAGCCCGTGGCGACCTCGCGCGCGTCATCCTTGAAGCGCTTGAGCGAAGCGAGCTTACCTTCCCATACCTGGCGGCCGTCGCGCACGAGGCGCGCACGAGCGCTGCGCACGATCTTGCCATCGAGCACCATGCATCCGGCGACCGTCGCGCCCGGCACGTTGAAGATCCGGCGCACTTCGGCGCGGCCCAAAGTCTTCTCGCGATAGGTCGGTGCGAGCAGACCTTCCATCGCCTCGCGCATGTCGTTAATCGCCTCGTAGATAATCGTGTAGAGGCGAATCTCGACGCCTTCCTTCTCGGCGAGCGCCGCGGCTTTAGGCTCGGGCCGGATGTTGAATCCGATCACGACGGCTTTGGAAGCCGACGCAAGTGTCACGTCGGTTTCGGAGATCGCGCCGGCCGAGCGATGTATTACGATCAGCTTGACCTCGGCGGTCGACAGCCGCTCGAGCGAATCCGCCAGAGCTTCGACCGAGCCCTGCACGTCGCCCTTGAGAATGACCTTGAGCTCCTTGACCTCGCCCGCGGCCATCCGCTGGCTCAGATCTTCGAGCGAGATACGGCTCGACTTGGCGAGCTCGCCCTCGCGCTGCTTGGAGCGCCGATACTCGGCGACCTGGCGCGCCTTGGATTCCTCGGCGACGGCGGTAAACGTCGTGCCGGGTTCAGGCACGCTCGAGAGGCCGAAGATCTCGACCGGAGTCGAAGGCCCGGCCTCGGTCATGCGCTGGCCGAGATGATTTTGCATCGCGCGCACGCGGCCGTAGGTGACGCCGCATACGAACGGATCGCCCTGATGGAGCGTGCCTTCCTGGATGAGCACGGTGGCAACCGGGCCGCGGCCGCGGTCGAGCTGCGATTCGACAACGATACCGCGCGCGGGGCGATCCGGATTCGCCTTCAGCTCCATCACGTCGGCCTGGAGCAGGATCATTTCGAGCAGCTTGTCGATTCCGTCGCCCGTGCGGGCGGAGACGGGGACCGTAATCGTCTCGCCACCGTAGTCTTCGGGCACGAGCCCGATTTCGGTGAGGCGCTGCTTAGTGCGATCGATATTCGCATCAGGCAGATCCATCTTGTTGACCGCGACGATGATCGGAACTTCCGCGGCGCGTGCGTGATTGACGGCCTCGACCGTCTGCGGCATCACGCCTTCGTTGGCGGCGACGACGAGCACAACGATATCGGTGACCTTGGCGCCGCGCGCGCGCATTGCAGTGAACGCCTCGTGACCGGGAGTGTCGACGAACGCGATCTTGCGCCCGTTGATCTCAACGGTGTACGCGCCGATGTGCTGCGTGATTCCGCCGAACTCTTTGGCCGTCACGTTGGTCTGGCGAATCGCGTCGAGCAGCGACGTTTTGCCGTGATCGACGTGACCCATCACGGTGACGACGGGCGGACGAGGCAGCGCTTCGCCGGCCTCCAGCTCGGGCGCTTCTTCGATTGCCGATTCGGCATCGAAGGAAACATTCTCAACGCTGTAACCGAATTCGCCGGCCAGCAGCGTCGCGGTATCGACGTCGAGCACCTGGTTGAGGGTGGCCATCTGGCCCATTTCCATCAACTTCTTGATGAGGTCGCCGGCCTTGACGCCCATGTTGCGGCCGAGATCGCCGACGGTCACGCCCTCGGTAATACGGACGACGCGCTTGGAGGCTTTCGGCGTCGTGATCTCAGTCTTGCGCTGTTCCTTGCCGGGCAGTGCACGCCGCTTCTTCGGCACGCGCAGCCCGCGCATCTCGCGCTCAGCCGCGAGATCGACGGTGCCCTTCTTGACAACTTTCTTCTTCTTGAGACCGCGTCCACCCGCTCCCGGCTTGGCCTGCTGATCGGGCGGCACGGGCATCCCGTCCTGCGGCGGAGTTTGCGGTTGCGAGGGCGGCGCGAATCTTCCCGTCGGACGCGCAGGCGTCGCCGGACGTCCCGGAGGAGTCGCAGGACGCACAGGAGTCTTTGGACGCAGATCGATCTTGCCGAGGACCTTGGGTCCGCGCTGACCATCGTCGAGCGACGGTCCTTGCTGCGCGCCCTTGGTCAGATTGATAGCCTCGCGCTGAATGGAGCGAACGTTGTCGGTGCGGAAACCGATTCGCGCACCCGCGGGACGCTCCGGCGGAGCCTCGGGCTTCGGCGGAGGAGGAGGCGGTGGCGGCGCGGCCTGAACTTCAGTCGCCTTGACCTCGACCGGCGGCGGCAGCTCTTCTTCGGGCGGCTCCTTGAAATCCTTGAACGGCTCGAGCACGTCGGCCTGGCGCATTACCTCTTCCATACTCACAGTTTCGGGCTCAGGTTCTGGTGCGGGCGACGTGGGCTCGGGTTGGGATATATGTACGGCTTCGACAGGTTTCGCTTCCTCGATTACAGGTGGCTGTTCGACTGATGGCAGCTCTGGAACAGTGGATTCCGGCTCCATGAACATTGGCGTTTCGGGCGCAGCCGGTTCGTCAGCGAGGAACGGCGACACGAAAGGCTCGTCGGTCTTCTCGACTTCGAAATGGAACGGCTCGCCGTTTGATTGCGGCGCGCCTTCGGCGTGACGCCGCCGCATGACGGTCGCGTTGAGACGTTTTTCGACGACCTTGCCTGCGCTCGTTTCGAGCACGGTTTCGCGACGCAGGATCGTCGCGCGATGGGCCTGCTCGTCGAGGTCGCCCTTCAGCCGATCGGCTTCTTCAGGCGATAGCAAGCTCGACTCGGAGTGGGCATGACCGAGCTTGAGGCGAGACGCCGCGGCGAGGAGTTCCTCGACCGGGAGTCCCCAATCAGTAGCGAGAGTCTTAATCCGCTTTCGCGCCATCTTATCTATACTATTCGACCTGTGATTCTCTATCCAGCCGCTGTTTTACGATCCTTGCTATCTCAACTCGATCGCTGCGTTCGATTCTGCGTCTGAGCGATCGAAATTCCTTTACTTTGGATGCCACAAAACGCTCGAGGCATTCCACACTTCGATGCAGATAAGCGCCGCGTCCGGGCGCTTGCAAATCGAAATCGGGAACCACGAGGTCATTGTTAACAGCCAACCTTATCATCGTGTCTTTCGGCGCCTTCTTCATGCACCCGATACAGGTGCGCTCGGGCCTATGACTTTCCCTCGGCATCGGCAGCGGGTTCAGCCGCTTCCTGGGCCGGAACTTCCGCGCCTTCGGCCTCGGTGGCGATCAATTCTTCGGCCTCAGTCACCGCTTCGGCTTCTACTTCGACGTCCGGTTCCGCGGACGCCGCCTTGGCGGCAGCGTCAGCGCGCTTCTTCGCGACGTGATCGCGCGCGGCCTGGATTATCTGGCAAGCGCGATCGGCGCTGATGCCTTCGACATCGAAGGTTGCTTCCTCAGTCTCGGCAAGCTGCTCCGCCGAGCGGAATCCCCACTGGTAGAGCAACTCGGCGTTGATATCGCCGATACCCGGGATCGCGTTGAGCGAGGCACGCGCGGCGCGCGCTTCTTCTTCGGCCTCAGCCTCGCTGCGCACGTCGAGTTTCCATCCTGTAAGCCGATGGGCGAGGCGCACGTTCTGGCCACGCTTGCCGATCGCAAGCGACAGCTGATCGTCGGGGACGATCACTTCCATGCCGTGCTCATCCTCGTCGATAATGACTTTCGAAACTTTCGCGGGCGCGAGCGCACGGCAAACAAGCTCAGCCTGATCGTCGGTCCACGGCACGATATCGATTTTCTCGCCGCGCAGTTCCTGCACGACCGACTGCACACGCGTGCCCTTCATGCCGACGCATGCGCCGACCGGATCGACGTCGCTGTCTTTCGAATACACCGCAACCTTGGCACGTCCGCCCGGCTCGCGCGCGCTCTGGCGAATCTCGACGATACCTTCGTAAATCTCCGGCACTTCCTGCTCGAAGAGCTTCATCAGGAAGTCGTTCGAGGTGCGCGACAAGATGATCGCGAGGCCCTTCTCTGAAAGATCGACGTCGAGGATTAGCGCGCGGATACGATCGCCCTGGCGATAACGCTCGTGCGGGATTTGCTCCTTCTCGGGCAGGATCGCCTCGGTGCGGCCGAGGTTAACGATCATGTTCTTGCGCTCGAAGCGCTGCACGATGCCCGAGACGACTTCGCTCTTGCGATCCTTGAACTCGTTGAAGATCTGTTTGCGCTCGGCGTCGCGGATATGCTGGATGAGGTTCTGCTTGGCGGCTTGGGCGGCGATACGGCCCATCGTCGCGGTATCGAGCTTGATCAGGATTTCGTCGCCGGCCTGCGCATCGGGGTCGTACTTGGCGCGCGCCTCGTCGACGGTCGCCTCGGCCATCGGATTGGCGACGGTCTCGACGACGGTTTTGATCTCGAATAGTTCGATTTCGCCGAGCTCGGGATTGAAGCGCGACTCGATGTTGCGGTCGGGGCCGAAAGTGCGCCGCGCCGCCGAATGCATCATCTCTTCGACCGCGTTGATGACGATCGACTTGTCGATGCCCTTCTCTTTGGAAACCTGTTCGATAACCCGGTTCAGATCGACTTGCATTTTGTCTCCCCGACGCGCGATTTCTCCCGCGCGTCTTCGATAGAGAGCGTTATCACGCTCGCGCCGCACCTGTTGCGGCGCCGTCCTGACTGACTGCTCATGTCAGCCGCGCGCTTTTTCCTGATCAAAGTCGTACTCGTAATTCGCTTCCTTCATGTCGTCGAAGTCGAGCGCAAACTGGCGATGGCTCGACTCGTCGTCGATTTCGATCCCTTTCTCGGACACCGCGAGCAACCGACCCAAGAACGCCTTCTGCCCGTCGTGCGCCCGATGCGTCTTGATCTTCACCTTCTCGCCCTTGCACGCCTCGAAATGCTCGAGCTTGCGCAGGGGCCGATTCACGCCCGGCGAGGCGATCTCCAACATGTACCGGCCCTCGACCGGGTCATACACATCGAGCAAATCGCTCAGCACCGGCGTCAATTTCTCAAGGTCGCTGAGCCCGATTCCGCCGCCGGGCTTGTCGACCAGCAGGCGCAGCAGCGAGTTGCGCGTGCCGGGCCGATATTCGATCGCCACCAGCTCGAAGCCGTGGCGCTCGATATGCGGCTCGAGCAGCTCGACCACTTTCCGCGCCACCGGATGAAGCGCCAACACCATCATCGGCACCCACCTCCTGCACTTTGTCCGGTAACCGGCCGCGCCGCACGGCGATCAGTTCTCGCGAGGCCTTTGAACGACACCAACAAAAAAGTGGGCACAAGCCCACTCAGAATGGAGAGAATATCATCACAACTGGCAAGTCAGCAAGGTGGCGAGGAGAGAAGAAAGGAGACAGCAAAAGATCACCACGAAGACACGAAGAATATCGGCACAATGACACGAAGACACAAAAAAAACGGTTTTACTTAGTGGCTTCGAGCCTTTGTGGTGAGTGCTTTGACGCCTGCGGTTTATGCTGATAGTCGCGATGGATGCGCATTGAAGCCGCGCCCATTGATGCACTCTACGATCGCGCTCTTACGACGTTAAGGCTGGTTGATTTTCCTGCGTCGCGAGTCGTCGTGATACGCGCGACGGTTCGTGACGATCTCGGTCATCACTGGGAGTCGTTTGCGGAGTTCACGACGAATCCTCAGGGGCAGGTCGATTTGGCGCTTGCAGCGCCGAGCGGGGGGACGTATCGCGTTGCCGATGCGATGGGACTGTTCTGGTCGATGCAGCTTGATCCGGCGGTCGAAACGCGCGGGCCGTTCGTCAAGACCAATCCCGATCCGGTCGTCGTAACGATCGCTGCCGAACTCGATGGCAAACCCACCGCGAGAATCCAACTGACGCGCCGTTTTCTTGCCGACCATATTGTTCGCGGTGACCTTGATGACCCAAGCCTTGTCGGGGCGTTTTTCCGTGACGCCAGCGAGCGGCGTCCCGGTATCATCCTGCTCGGCGGCTCGGGCGGCGGCATGTCGATCGAACATCCGGCGTTGCTCGCAAGCCAGGGGTTCGCGGTGCTCTCGCTCGCCTACTTTGCGATGCCGGGTCTGCCCCAGGATCTCGCCGAGATTCCGCTCGAGTACTTCGAACGGGCCATCGGCTGGATGCGAAAGCATCGCGCAGTCAGGCCGGGTCCTCTCGCGGTTATCGGTGCGTCGCGCGGCGGCGAGCTGGCCTTGTTGCTCGGCGCAACGTTTCCCGAGATCACCGCAGTGGTCGGGTATGTTCCAAGCGGCGTCGGATGGGCGGGAATCAAAACGACGGGCGGACCGGCTGGATCAGCATGGACCTATCGCAAGAATCCGATTCGGTTTGTGCGAACGGAGCCGACTGATCTGAGCGCGTGGGACAAGAAACCAGTGGCACTAACCCCGACATTCCTCAGCCAAATGACGGATCCCGCTGAACTCGATTACGCGGCGATCGCCGTCGAAAACATCAACGGCCCGATTCTGATGTTCTCAGGCACTGACGATCAGATGTGGCCGTCGCTGAATCTCGCCGATCTCGCGATACAGCGGCTGATCGCGCGCGACTTCAAGCATCCCTATGAGCACATCAGCTACGCGGGCGCCGGGCACTTCATCCGGTTCCCGTATTCGCCCACGATCAGCGAGATCTTCCATCCCGTGGTGAAGACGCCGATGGCGCTCGGCGGCGCGCCGGAGAACAATCACATCGCCAATCTGGATTCGTGGCAGAAGTGCCTCGCGTTCCTCCGACGCCATCTCGGCGCCGCCTGACGCCGCCCTACTACCGCTCGACAAACTCGATTATTTCCTTCGCCGTGCCTGCGGGATTGTCGAGCGGCACGTGATGATATGCGCGCGGCACTTCCTTGAACACCGAATGCTTGATCTTGCGATGCATCTGGCGGGCGTGCCATGGGCTAACGAGCGTGCTGCGATCGCCGCGCAGAATCAACACTGGCATCTTGAGCAGCTTGAGCTTGGGCTTGCTCATCTTGTTGCCGCCTTTGCGCCACGCCCGCGTCTCGGGGTCGAAGCGGAACGCCCAGTTGCCGCTCGGCAGTTGCATCGCGCCGTGCAGCGCGAGCCGCTCGATGTCCTGTTTCGACATGTAAGTGTCGGGCGGACTCAGGCGGAACTTGCGGATAATATCGGCGCTCGATTTGAGCTCGGGGCGCTTGCCGCCTTGCGAGCGCCGGCGCCATCGCCACATCAACCGGCGAAAGAGAGGGGGCGGCCCATGCGGCGCATCGACGATGACCAGCGCCGCGAGCAGCTCCGGATGCAGCACGGCGACCCATTGCGACACCGCACCGCCCATCGAATGCCCAACGAGCACGACCTTGGTACCGAGCTCTTTGATAACCGCAACGACATCGCGCACGTAGGCTGGAGGTCCGTACACGGGCGGCTGCGGCCATTCGCTTTCACCGTGTCCGCGAAAATCGAGCGCGATCACCCTGCCACAAGGTGTCAGCAGAGGCGCGACGCCGTCCCACCAATGCGTATGCGCACCGCCGCCGTGCAAAAGAAGAAAGGTGTGCTTTGCGGGATCGCCACCCCAGTCCAGGTAGTGAAGCTTCAGGCCATCGACTTCGACAAACTTGTGGGTCGGCTCCGTATCAACGGTAGCCGCTTGCTCAAACGCCATGGAGCGGCATTCTAATGAAGCCGCGATCGCGAGGACAGGCGCATCGGGCTAATCGCGCTGGCGGAGCCGCGGCGCTGCGTGATAACAAGCGACCATCAAGGTGAGCGCTCGCTGCAAGCGAGGCCAGGAGTGATTCAATGGCTCTCAGACTCGAAAACAAGAATGCACTGATCACGGGCGGCGCGAGCGGGATCGGCCGCGCCACCGCGATTCGATTCGCCGAAGAAGGCGCCAACATCTTCGTCGCCGATCGTCATCTCCAGGCTGCCGAGGAAACCGCCGCCGCCGTCGTCAAGCTCGGGCGCAAAGCGATCGCGCATCAGGTCGATACCAGCGACGAGGCGCAGTCCAACGCAATGGTCGAGCGGATGGTCAAGGAGATGGGCGGTGTCGATATCGTCGTCGCCGCGGCCGGCATTTCACACGCTCACTACGGCGAAGAGGGGCAGCCGGATGCCGTCCCACTCGCGGATAAATCGTTTGCCAACTGGAAACGCGTGCTCGACGTCAACCTGAACGGCGTATTCCTGACCGATCGAGCCTGCGCCAAGGCGATGATCAAAGCCGGCAAGGGCGGCAGGATCATCAATATCGCGTCAGGCGCGGCGCGGCTGCCGACTCCCGGCGTCGGCGAGTACTCGGTCAGCAAGGCGGGAGTCTGGATGCTGACGAAGGTACTCGCGATGGAGCTCGCCGCGCACAATATCACCGCCAACGCGATCGGACCGGGCTTCATCAAAACCCCGATGACGGCGAACCTCCAGGATTTGGGTATGACCGAAATGCTGCTGCAGCGCGTGCCGATGAGGAAGATGGGCGAGCCCGTCGACGTCGCCAATACTGCGCTGTTCCTGGCCTGCGAAGAAGGCCGCTACTACACGGGCTCGCTACTGCATCCCGACGGCGGCATCGTGATGGCGTAGTTGTCGGGCCGGCAGTATAAGTAGCAATGCGCGATCCGCTCGCCGTTCCATCGACTCGCGGCTCTTCATCGAGTCTCCCCTCTCCCTGCATTAATCCCCTCTCCCTGACCAGGGAGAGGTTAAGGGCGAGGGCATTCCGCTTCTGCTTTTCGCGCTCCAAAGATGCAGAAGTTCGGGCAACCCACGCCCGGCGCCGCTGCGCGTCGCCGACCTCTCCCTGGTCAGGGAGAGGGGTTTCCGAGGGATGCTCCGCGTTTCGTGGAGCGGTCGTGGCTGTCGCGATAACCCTGTTATTCGCTGTTGCAGGCTTCGCGCAGGAAAACGAGGCGATGCCGTCGCCGATGGGATCTTCGTCACCCGGAATAGCGCGCGTCGAGATCCCGCGTCTTCCGCAGATCACAGTAGCCGCGGCGCCAGCCTATGGAACGGCGCCGCTGTTCGTTGGTTTCCTGGTCGCGAGCAGCGATCCCGAAGCGGTCTTCAACAGCTATCGATGGAACTTCGGCGACGGCCAGGTCTCGACGTTGCCGCCCACGATGCTCTTTCATACCTTCCTGAACCCCGGCACCTACGTCGTCTCGCTGACGGTCACAACCGAAGACGGCCACCAGGCCACCGGCTTCACCGGCGTGATCGTCAAGTCGGCAACGGGTCAGTGAGCCGCGTCAGCCGAGCTCTTCGACGAGACCGGTTTTCGAATCGTAGATCGCTCCCACGATCTCTAGCGGGTGATTCCGCGCTGCGTCGCGGATCTCCCTGGATGCTTCGAGCTTGGCGACAAAGCGCTTGACGTTTTCGCGGACGGCGTTGGTTACTGGATCGCCTGAAAGGCCGCGCGAAGCTTCGATCGCGGGGGCGAGCAGGCCAAGGAGGCTGTCGGGATGGCTTTCGTTTTGATTTTTGAAGGCCGCGGTGATTGCTCCGCAGCGCAGATGCCCGAGCACGACGATCAGTGGGACGTGCCAGTTCGATACTGCAAACGCCAGACTCTCGACCGCGATACGCCCGGCGAGGTTGCCGCCGTTGCGCACCGAGAACAGATCGCCAAGGCCGCGATCGAACACCAGCTCCGGCGGCACGCGCGAATCCGAGCATCCCAGGATCGCGGCAAAAGGCATCTGCCCGCCAATCAAACTCTCGCGGCGCTCCATACTCTGACTGGGATGACGCGGCACTCCCGCGGCGAAGCGCGCGTTGCCCTCGCGCAGTAGTGTCAGCGCCCCGGATGCGGTTATTTGCTCACGCGCGGCGACGCGCGCTTCAATTTCAGCGGACATCAGACAATTCTATCATCAAAGAATATCGATTTTTCCGGTCTTGAGATTGTACACGCCGCCGATGATCCGGAG
>Ga0335073_10004276_pt1 | contig 19975 bp, 22 predicted proteins | sample Lox_Sample_22_FD_207093 | JGI IMG/M metagenome (GOLD analysis project Ga0335073, IMG submission 207093) | Soil microbial communities from Loxahatchee National Wildlife Refuge, Florida, United States - Lox_Sample_2.2 | ecosystem: Environmental > Terrestrial > Soil > Wetlands | place: USA...
GGGTACATCTCGTACCAGCCGTAGTAGTCCGGCGTCCGGCCGGCGCAGTCGGAGTCGGTGCCGGTCTGCTCCACCGAGTCGCTGTTGTATCCGTCCAGGCCGACCCAGAACGCGGCGTACTTGTCGCGGCGGCCGCTGCAGGAGGCGGCCGGCTCCGTCCAGGTCGACGAGACGCTGTTGAACTGGCCGTCGGATCCGGTGACCGCGTAGCCGGACCAGTTCGTGCTCTCGGTCTGGTTCTTTACCGTGCGATCGCGCGCGGATGCGCCGCCGGGGCGTTGCATCAGGCCGCCGGGGACGAACCCGGATCTGGCTCCACCGGGCCGGACGCTGGTGGTGCCGTGATGCGAGGCGGTCGCGGCGGTCGCGGCGCCCGCGCCGCCGGCCACCGCGAATAATGACCCGGATACCAGTGCGAACGTGCCGAGAATGACGGACCAACGGCGAGACATACAGGCTCCTTCAACCCGATCGGGGGCAGGCGGCTATCCCCGGATAGGTCCGCCGGACCGCCGGTGCCTGCCAGGACAAAGTTCTCCTGATCTGCCCAGCAGTTACCGAAACATTCCCGAGATACGAAATTTATTCACCTGTGATTGGCGTCCCCGGCGACCCGGCAGAGGATCTCGCCGTGCGGGATGAGGAACCATCCGTCGTCGCTGGCCGCCCACTGCCGCCAGCCGTCGGCCAGGCGGCTGAGGTCGGACCGGGTGGCCAGCCCATGCTCCACGGCCCGGTCCCCGAACGGCGAGTCGGTCAGCCGCTCGGCCCATAGGCCGCCCCACCAGGAGCGATCGACGGGGCCGGTGTAGCACCACGAACCCGCCGACGCCTCGACGTCGGTGAAGCCGGCCGCACGGGCCCAGGACAGCATGCGCCGGCCCGCGTCCGGCTCTCCGCCGATGGCGCGGGCCACGCGGCGGTACAGGCCGAGCCACTCATCGAGTTCCGGCGCCCCGGGGAACCAGAACATGCCGCCGTAGTCGCTGTCCCGGGCGGCGACCAGGCCGCCGGGCCGGACCACGCGGCGCATCTCGGCCAGCGCGGCCACCGGGTCGGACAGATGCTGGAGCACCTGGTGGGCATGCACCACATCGAACGCGCCGTCATCGAACGCGAGCCGGTACACGTCGCCGGTCTGGAAGCTGACGTTGCGCCGGCCCTGGCGTCCGGCTTCCTGCCGGGCGACGGCCAGGACGTCCGCGGCCCGGTCGATACCGATCACCTCGCCGCCGGGCACCCGGGCCGCCAGGCCCGCGGTGATCGTGCCCGGCCCGCAGCCCACGTCCAGGACCCGTGCCGTGGCCGGCAGCCGGGGCAGCAGATACCCGGCCGAATTCTCGGCCGTCCGCCATTGATGGGACCGCAGCACGCTGTCGTGGTGCCCGTGCAGGTACACGTCGGGGGTTCGGGGCATCGGCCCATCATCCCATCCGGCCGTTGCTCCGCCGACTCGGACGCCATCACGGTGGCGGGGTCCGCGCGGGTTACCAGGTCGTAAAGTTTCTTGACAGTCCTGTTGGTTGTTAATAACTTGAGCTCGAAGACGGAGGTCACCGGGTTCGGCGAGGCGAAGGGCAACGGCCGATGACGGGCGGGTTCACCGGCACGATCCCGTCGCCGACCCTGGGCCAGCTCGAGGCCGATGTCCGCGAGGGCAAGTTCCACGTGGTCCTCGCGGCCGGCACCGCCGACCCGCGGCTGCGGTGGATCGCCGCGCACTGCAAGCACGTCGGCCGGGGCAATGCACTGATTCACAGCTACTTCTGCCTTCCGCTCGACGCCGGTAGATGGTCCGCGCCGACGACGGGATGAGAACATGGACGGCCTGGCAACGTGCGACGTTCGACGTGAGGAGTCACCCATGGACCTCGGCCTGACCGGCAAGCGCGCGCTGATCACCGGGGGAAGCCGGGGCATCGGGTTCGCGATCGCACAGGCGCTGGCCGCCGAGGGGGTTTCGATCGGTCTTATCGCACGCGAAGCCCCCGGGCTCTCCGAGGCCGCCGGGCGGCTCGCGGAGGGGGACACGAAGGTGGTGACCGTCGCGGCCGACGTGACCGACACCGCCGCGCTGGGCAACGCCGTCGATGAGATCGCGTCCGCGCTGGGCGGCCTCGATCTCCTGGTGGCCAACGCAGGCGGCACGGTGGGCAGCGGGAACATCACCGATTCCGGCCCGGACGACTTCACCGCGACGTACGCGCTGAACGCGGGGCACGCCGCCGAGCTCATGCGGGCCGGCCTGGGGCACCTGCGCGCCGCTGGCGGCGGCGCCGTCGTGATCATCTCTTCCGTCACCGGCATGGACCCCGCGCCGCGCACCGCGTACGCCGCCGCCAAGGCCGCGGAGATCCACCTCGCGGCGACCGCCGCCCAGGAACTGGCCGCCGACGGCATCCGGGTGAACGCCGTCAGCCCCGGGTCCATCCTGTTCCCGGGCGGCGGCTGGGACTTCTTCGCCCGCAACAACCCCGACGACTACGCCCGGTGGTTGCAGAGCGACCTGCCGTTCGGCCGCCTCGGCCGCCTGGAGGAGGTCGCCGACGTGGTCACCTTCCTGTTGTCCGCCCGGGCGTCCTGGGTCACCGGCGCGAACGTTCCCGTGGCCGGCGGCCAGATCTACCCGAGCGCCCGCCGCTTCCGCTGACGCCGGTCGCGTTTTCTACGATGGGCGCGTGTGCGTAGACGACAGCCCGGCGGCCCGGCACCTCGTGCTGCACGATTTCGAGCCCGAGGTTGAGATCGCACTGGAGCCGGTGGACTCGGTCGTTGTCACCACGGTCATCGACAACCTCACCGATGTCCTCATGCCGGACCAGGGTCCGGCCAAGCGAGCCGGGCCGCGCCCGGGTGCGCCGACGCGGCCCGCGGCGTCCATGGAGAACGGCCAGGTGCCGGACGGACTGATCGCCGAACACGGATTCTCTGCGCTGGTCACGGTGACCAAGGCGGGCCGCGAGCACCGGTTCCTGTTCGACGCCGGGGCCAGCCCGGACGGCGTGATCGAGAACCTGCGCCGGCTGGACATCGACCCGGGCTCGATCGAGGCCATCGTGTGCAGCCATGGCCACTTCGATCACACCGCCGGCATCGACGGCGTGATCCGGGCGGTCGGCCGCACCAACATGCCGGTGCTGATCCACCCCGACTTCTGGCGCCGCCGGCGCATGGTGCTGCCCGGGCGCGACCCGATCGAGCTGCCCACCACCAGCCGCCGCGCCCTGACCGAGGCGGGCTTCGACATCATCGAGGAACGGCAGCCGAGCTTCCTGTTCGACGGGTCGGTGCTGATCACCGGCGAGGTCCCGCGCATCTCCGGCTACGAGCCCGGCTTCCCGCCGCAGCAGGCCTGGACCGGCGGTGGCTGGGAGCCCGACCCGCTGGTGCTCGACGACCAGGCCCTGATCATCAACGTGGCCGGCCGGGGGCTGGTGGTGATCACCGGCTGCGGCCACGCCGGGGTGGTCAACATCGCCCGCTACGCGGGGCGGCTCACCGGCGGCGAGCCGCTGTACGCGCTGCTCGGCGGGTTCCATCTCAACGGCCCGCTGTTCGAGCCGCTGATCCCGCGCGTGCTCGACGACCTGGCGGCCATGAACCCGGGGCTGCTGGTGCCCGCGCACTGCACCGGCTGGCGCGCCCAGCACGCGATGTCCGCGCGGTTCGGCGAGGCCTTCGTCCCGAACGCGGTCGGCACCAGCTTCCAGCTCTGACCCGGGTCCGGGCGCCCGACGGGCTGGCTCAGGCGCGCTCGGCCGGGAGCTGGCCCCGGGCGACCGTCCGGGCCAGGATCCCCAGGGTGGCCCGGAGCGCGCCCTCGGACAGGACCGGGAAGATCCCGGCCTCCCGCCAGACGGGGTCGATGGATGACCAGTCGTAGTACGAGGTGACCAGCGTTCCCTCGGCCGCGGGCTCCAGGGTGTAGCCGTACACGTGGCCGATCTGCGGGCGCAGCTGGCCGAGGATCGTCCACGCGATCTCGCGATCGGGCACGAACCTGGTGATGGTCACGGTCACGTCGTAGCGGCCCAGCTCCGGGTAGTCGTTGAGCGCTTCGCGGTCCATGTGCACCACGAAGCTGTCGCCCTCGGCGGTCACGGGCTCGCCCTCGGCGGACATCAGCATCCCGGAGCTGTCGATGGCCACGTGTCCCTGCGGGTCGCACAGCACCCCGAAAATGGCCGGCGCGTCCGCGGAAATCGTGCGCCGCACCTCGATCCGTTCGGTCGTCACGAGCCCATCCTGCCACCAGCCGGGGAAAGCCGAGACCGCCAGAATTGGCTAAGCGGGCGTACGATCGCGCCATGAACCCACTCTCGGGTGTGCTGGGCGAGGCCTGGCAGATGTACCGGCGGTTCGCCACCCATCTGCTAACCATCGCGTTGATCATCTATGTCGCCGCCGCCATTGTGGCGGGACTGCTGTCGCTGGCCGGCCTCTTCGGCTCGTTCCTGGCCGAGATCGTGGAACTGTTCGCCGCCTTCCTGCTGCAGGCCACCCTGGTCAAGGCGGTGCAGGACGTGCGCGACGGCCGCGCTGACCTGTCCATCGGCGAGACCTTGTCGTCCGCGACCCCGTACATCTGGTCGGTGGCCGCCGCGTCGATCCTGGCCGGCATCGCGATCACGATCGGCCTCATCCTGATCATCGTCCCGGGCCTGTGGCTGATCACGATCTGGGCGGTGATCATCCCGGTCATCGTCATCGAGCGGTCCGGGGCGCTTAGCTCCTTCGGGCGCAGCAGGCAGCTCGTCCGCGGCCATGGCTGGCACGTCTTCGGCACGCTGGTGCTGGTGTTCATCATCCTGATCGTGGTGAACATCATTCTCGGGATCATCTTCTCGGCCTTGCCGCTGGTGTGGCGCAACGGCCTGAGCACGGTCGTGTCCGGGACCCTCATCTCCCCGTACATCGCGCTGGTCGTCACGCTGATCTACTACCGGCTGGTCGGCGCCGGCTCGAACTGGCCGGGCGCGGCCGCGGACGGAACCCCGGGCGGCTACGGAACGCCCGGGGGCTACGGCGGCCCGCCACCGCCCGGCGGCCCGGGCGGCTACGGCACCCCGCCGCCCGGCGGCCCCGGTGGCTATGACACGCCGCCCGCGCCCGCGCCCCCGCCGCCCCCGCCGCCGCCAAGCTACGAGCCTCCGGCTCCGCCGGGAGGCTCCGGGGCCGGGTAGCCGGGGCGGCCCGGGCCCGAGCCGGCCGGGCCCGCCTTACCGCAGCGGGGGCGGCTGGCCCGCCGCCGCAATCTCCCCGGCCAGCCGCGACGGCCCGGTGATCACCAGCGCCCGGGCCGGCGCGGCGCTGGTCACCGCGAAGCCGTGGCAGCAGTCGCGAGGGATGAAGACGAAGCTGCCCGGGGTGGCGATCCAGCCCTCGTCGCCGCTGAAGCCGGTGAGCTCGCCGGCCAGAACGTAGAGCATCTCGTCCTCGCCCGCGTGCAGGTGCGGGGACACCACCAGGCCGGACGGGTAGTCCGACTCCATGACGCCGAGCTGGCCGCGCGTGTGCGCGCCCGATGCCTTGATCACGACGGTGGCCCCGTGGAACCCGTAGGCCGGGCCCTCCTGCGGGCCAAGCACAAACCCGGTCATCCGATCCCCCCTGCCCAAGATCCCTATGCCGAGGGTACTTCCGGGCCGCGAACTGGGCCGGGCGGGGAGGGCCGGAGGCGCGGCCGGGCGGTCAGGGGATCAGGACGGCGCGCCGGTGCGGAGGTTGCCCGCACCGCGCCCATCCGTCGGCGGCGTTTTCCAGCGGCATGGTCTCGCGATCGGTGGTGAGGCGTCCCGCGGCCGCGTGAGCCAGGATCTCGCCCAGCGCCGCGGCCTTCTGCTCGTGACTGAGCGCGTTGTTGGTGTAGCCGAGGACGGACAGGGTGCCGCCGCGCAGGGCGGCCGACCCCAGGCTGGCCGCGGGCCCGGCCGCCGATCCCAGGTTGACCAGCCGGCCCCGCGGGGCCAGCACCGGCAGCGCGGCCTCGGCGGGCCGTCCCCACACCGGGTCCAGCACCAGGTCGGCCCGCCCGGCCATGGCCTCGGCCAGCCGGGCCGTGATCGCGTCCGCGTCGTCGCCGGACAGATCGGCAACGGCGTCCGCGCCGAGCTCGGCCGCCCGCTCCCGGCCGTGCGGGTCGCGGCACGCGGCCACCACCCGGCCGGCGCCGTGCAGCCGCGCCACCTGGATCCCGACCTGCCCGACCGTTCCGCTGGCCCCGAGTATGAGCACCTGCTCCCCCGGGCGCAGCCCGCCCCGCCAGGTCAGCGCCATCAGGGCCGCGATCGCGGACAGCCCGAGGGCCGCGGCCAGGTCGTCGGACACGCCATCGGGCAGCGGCACGATCCCGGCCTCGTCCGCGAGGCACAGCTCGGCCATGGCGCCGTCGCCCGGCCGCATCCCGGCGTCGCAGCTGAACCAGGCCCGCTGCCCCGTTGGCAGCCCGGCGGCATCCTCGATGACCCCGACCCCCTGCACGCCCGGCGCGTAGGGCAGGGCGGGCGGGCCGAAGTACGAGGTCCCGGACGCGCAGAGCAGGTCGAGCGGGCTGATCGGGGCGGCCGTCACCCGGATCAGCGCCTGGTCCGCGGTGCGGCGCGGCCGCGGATGCGACCCGAACTCCGGCGCGGCGCCGTGACGGCGCAGGACCGCTGCTCGCATGGGCGGCGCGCTTCCTCCCCCGGTCAGGACGGCGCCTCCTCGGTGTAGGTGTAGGTGTAGGGGTTGTCCAGCACCCGCGTCTCCGGGATCTCCGGGTGCATGCCCTCGTCCCAGGCCTCCGGCCCGAGCACGCCGCGCAGGTACTCGACCGTCTGCTCGACCGCCTCCCGCGCCTTGGCCACGTCCACGTCGACCAGGGCGTGGTCGTACTTCACGACCTTGCCGTTGATCACGACGGTGTGCACGTCGCCGCGCTGAGCCTGGAACACCACGTGGCCGTAGGGGTGTAGCACCGGGAACATGGCCGGCGAGGCGTCGTTCTTGATCAGCACCACGTCCGCCTTCTTGCCCGGCGTGAGGCTGCCGACCTCCGTGTCCAGGCCGAGCGCCCGGGCTCCGCCCATGGTTGCCCAGTCCACCACCTGCTCGGCGCGCAGCTTGTGGTGGGTGACGGTCTCGTCCCGGTTGTGGGCCTCCAGGTGCTCGCGGGCCCGGTCCGCGCTGAGCGTGGCCCGCATGGCGGAGAACAGGTCGGCGCTCCACCAGACGCTGGTGTCCATGGACAGCGACACGTCGATGCCGTGCTCGCGGAGCTTCCAGGTGGGCGGGTAGCCCTGCCCGGCGCTCTGCTCGCTCTCGGTCGACAGCGAGACCGACCCGCCGGTCGCCGCGATCCGGTGGTAGGAGTCCGGGGACAGGCTGGCCGAGTGCACGTACACCGTGGCCGGGGTCATGAACCCGTTCTCGTACATGAGCCTGATGCCCTCGTCGCCGGTCACCTTCCATACCCCGGCGTGCGTGGTGACCGGCACGCCCAGGTCCCTGGCCACCTCGAACGCCGCCTTCTCCGGGAAGTCCGGGCCGGCCGGCGGGACGTCGAACGCGATCTGGAAGCCCAGCATGTCGCTGCCGCCGCCGCCGAAATGACGCTCAACGAACGACCGGAACTCGGGAGTGGCCGACCACTCCCACGGGGCGGCCTGGATGTTCCCGTAGGCCAGCACGAACCGGCCGGGCACCGCCTGGAGCGCGTCCACGGCCGCCTCGGCGTGCTCGGTCGTCTGCAGGTTGTGCGACCAGTCCACGGTGGTGGTCACGCCGGCGTCGATGGCCTCGATCGCGGACACCAGGTTGCCCGCGTGGATGTCCTGCGGCCGGAACGACTTGCCCCACTGCAGGTAGTTCCACACGAAGTACTGGGTCAGCGTCCAGTCCGCGCCGTAGCCGCGCATCGCGGTCTGCCACATGTGCCGGTGCGTGTCGATCATGCCGGGCATCAGGATGCCGCCGGTGGCGTCGATCTCGACCGTGCCCTCGGGCACCTCGAGCCCGGGCCCCACCGCGGCGATGCGCTCGCCGCTGATCAGGACGTCGCCGCCGGACAGCACATGATGGGCGTCGTCCATGGTCAGCACGGTGGCGTTGCGGAACACGACCGGCCGGCCGGACGTGAGGTCGGCGGCAGTCGGGCTGGCAGTCATGGGGTTCCCCTCCACTAGCTCGCGGACAGATTTCAGCGATGCGGACGCCCGTCCGGGGCACGGCCGGAGTCAGCCTGTCCGGAAGCGTCGTCGGTTTCCCAATCGGTGTCAAGAGCGGTCGCCGTGCGGCGGCGGCCCGCCCGGCGGGGCCGGTCCGCATCGCGGTCAGGCCCCGCCGACGGTCCTCGGGCCGGCTACCTGCCGCCCAGCAAACTCAGCGCGGGCTTGCCGAACGGCAGTGGCTTGCCGCCCACCGACACGATGGCCGTGCCCAGGTACCCGTAGTACCCGAGGGCGCCGAACAGCAGGACAAACACGCCTCCCACGCGCTGCGCGCCGGTAGAGGACGCCAGCACGCCGATGGTGATGAACGTGACCCCGACGACCCCGGCCCCCAGGATCAGCGAGAACAGCAGCGGGATCCGCAGGCTGACCAGGAACAGCATGAAGATCACGATGTCCCACGCGATCAGGAACTGCCCGATCGTGTGCACGATGGCCGTCGGCGGGATGCCGTACCAGTTGTGCGTGAGCCCGAGCACCAGCGCGGCGTAGCTGATCCAGAAGCACGCGAACGCGCCGAGGACCGTGGCCACGAACGTCTGGCCGAGCGCCGCGGCCCATACGGTGGTCACCAGCAGGCCCAGGCCGGTCGCCGCGAAGACGATCGGCATGATCGTATTGCCCTGGACCGCGAGCGGCACGTAGCCGAGCAGCGAGATGCCCAGGACCGTGCTGCCGAGCGCGAAGACCAGCAGGCCGAGCGGGACCGGGTCGCCGGCCGGCGCCACGGCCGACATCTCCTCGGCGGGCGCGGGAGGCGCCTCCGGGATTCTCTCGTCGCCCAAATCTGCCTGAACCTCTGTCACCGGAGCCTCCTTATGTTGTGGCGCATCGCCAGGAAACGGGGCCATCGCGGCCAGCCGTGACCGCGATGCGGACAAAGACTCGCATAGTGAACGGGCACAGCATTTCTCGCCGCTATGCGGAAGTCAATAGCCCTGCCGTACGGCGAGAAGCTGGCTCATCGGGCCGCGATCCGGGATGCGTGAATGGCTGTCCGCGATGCGGCCAGCAGCGGCCGGTCACGATACAGTCGGTGTCGGTTAGCGAGAGGAGGGCCATGGCCCGCCGTGATAGCAGCCCGGACTTCATCGAGGCCCTGGCGCGCGGACTCGACGTGCTCCGCGCCTTCGAGCCGCGCCAGCCGGTCATGTCCCTGGCCGCGGTGGCCGCCGCCGCGGGGCTGCCCCGGCCCACCGCGCGGCGGGTGCTGCTCACCCTGGAGCGCCTGGGCTACGTGCGCATCGCCGAGCGCGGCGGCTTCGAGCTGACGCCCCGCGTGCTGGACCTCGGCACCGGCTACGTGCTGTCGCGCGGTCTGTGGGAGGTGGCCCGGCCGCACATGGAACGGCTGGTCGCGCGCACCCACGAGTCGTCGTCCATCGCCCAGCTGGACGGCTCCGACATCGTGTACGTGGCCAGGGTCGCCGTCCCGAAGATCATCGCGCTGGCGGTGACCATCGGCACCAGGTTCCCGGCCATGCAGACCTCGCTGGGCAAGATCATGCTGGCGGCGCTGTCCCCCGAGGAGGCCGAGCGGGTGCTGGCCGAGCCGAGCCGGTCCGGGATCACCGCCCGCTGGCAGCCCGACGCGGCCGAGCGCGCCGCGGCCCTGCGCGAGGTGCGGGCGCGCGGCTGGTCGCTGACCGACGAGCAGCTCGCCCTGGGGATCCGCTCGGTGGCCGCTCCCCTGCGCGACGGCGACGGGCGGGTGATCGCCGCGCTGAACGTCACCGTGCACGCCGCGGAGACCCCGGTCGAGATCCTCACCGGCGAGTACCTGCCGCTGCTGCTGCAGACCGCCGGGGCGATCAGCGCCGACTGGGCCGCCTGCCAGTCCGCCCCGCAGATCACCGTGGCCCAGGCCACGTCCTGACCCGTCCTGACCCGCCCAGCCCCGGTCTGGTTGACACCGGCCGGGCCACCGCCGAGACTGCACAGCGTCGGACGAACGTCCGGCTTCCGGACAGGAGAATGCGCGTGGCCACGATCGCTGCGATCATCGCCTCCACCCACCACCCGTTCTACCTCCGGGCGAGCACGGCGACGGGCGAGGACCGGCCGCCGTTCGCCGACGCATGGGTGGCCAAGATCGAGGCGTTCCGCGAGACGCTCACCCGGGCCCGGCCCGACGTGCTGGTCATGGTCGGCAGCGACCACTTCCACCAGCTGTGGCTGGACAACATGCCGCAGTTCCTGGTCGGGAAGGCCCCGTACTACGACGCGAACTACTACAACGAGGAGCGCGAGTTCGGGCTGCCGAGGATGCAGCTGCGCGGCAACGAGGACCTGTCCGCGCACCTGCTGCGCGGCGGCATCGACGCCGGCTTCGACCTGGCGTTCAGCAACGAGCTGCGCGTCGACCACAGCATCACCTGCCCGATCATCACGCTGCGCCCGCAGGCGGACCTGCCGATCGTGCCGGTGTACACCAACATCTTCGCGCCGCCGATGCCGCAGCCGAAGCGGTTCGTCGAGCTGGGCCAGGCCATCCGCGCCCTGGTCGAGAGCTGGCCGAGCGACCAGCGGGTGGCGATCATCGGCACCGGGCACCTGTCGCTGGAGCTGGGCGGCCCGCGGCAGTTCGGGCCGCACGGCCCGGACCCGGAGTTCGACCGCAAGGCGGTGGCCTGGATCGCCTCGTCCGACCTGGACGGCGCGCTGGCCGAGGTCAGCCTGGACAGCCTGTGGCAGCCCGGCAACGCGACCCACGGGTTCATGGACTTCATGCTGATGATGGGCGTGGCCGGGAAGAACGTGAAGGCCGACTACGCCGACTCGCTCGACCTGTTCCACACCATGGAGGCCTACTTCACCTGGTACCCCGAGGGCACGTCATGAGCAAGTACCTGGTCGACAAGTTCCTGTTCACCATCGACCGTGACCCGGACCTGGTCGAGCGCTACCGCGAGGACCCGCGCGGCACCGTGGCCTGGTGGGAGGCGGAGCAGGCCAACCTGATCCTGAACTGCCACGCGGGCGAGCGCAGCACCTGGCTGGGCTTCAGCGGCCCCGAGCGCGACGCGCTGGGCAGCCACGACTACGCCACGCTGTTCGAGCTGGGCGCGCACAACTTCCTGCTGCTCACGCTGTTCATCGCGCTGTTCGAGCGAGATTACGCCGAGCCGCTGGCGTTCCAGCGCGAGTTCGCGGCCCGGCTCGGCCACTGGACCCTGCCGTACCCAGATATCTCAACCTGAACGCCCTGGCCCCCAGCGCGGCTGGCAACTCACGGCGTGACCAGCCTCTATGGTGACGGGCATGGGCTCGTGGTGGCACCGCGACGTGATGGCGGCGGGCAAGCTGCCGCTGATGCTCTGCTTCCTGGCGTTCGTCGTCACGTTCGCGCTGACCCGGACGATCACGCGCATGATCCGCGACGGCCGGGGCCCGTTCCGGAATCAGGTGACGGCAAGCGGGATACACATTCATCACTCGGTCCCCGGCATCATCCTGCTGATCATCGGAGCCTTCACGGCGGTCGGCGGCCCTGACTCGGTCGGCTGGCGCTCGTTCGCGGCACTGGCGGTCGGTATCGGCACGTCGCTGGTCCTGGACGAGTTCGCGCTGATCCTGCATCTGCAGGACGTGTACTGGAGCGGCGAGGGCCGGCTCTCGGTCGAGGCGGTAAGCCTGACGGCCGCATGTCTCGGGCTGGCTCTCATCGGGTTCAGCCCATTCGGCGTGAAGGACGTCGACGGCATCGAGCTGTCACTGCGCATCACCGCAACCGGGATCCTCGTCGCCGACGGCGTGCTCGCCGTCATCTGCGTACTGAAGGGCAAGTACCGGACGGCGCTGTTCGCGCTCTTCCTGCCGCCCGTCGGGGTGACCGGCGCTCTGCGGCTCGCCCGCCCGTCATCGATCTGGGCCCGGCATCGCTACCAGGGCCGGCGCCTGGAACGCGCCACACGCCGCGCCGCCGATTTCGACCAGCGCTGGGCCCCGCTCCAGACCGACTGGGAAAACTTCGTCGGCGGGAAACCGTCCCAGCCCAACCCGCCTGCCAGCGACGACGCCCCGGCTCAGCCCGGCCCCGGCTGACCGGCCGGTCGAGCGGACCCGGATTCGCCGGGCCAGGCCGGGTCGGCGCCGAGCGCTCCGGCCAGCCGATCGTCTCGGCCACGCCGGCCGGGATCGGGAAGGCCGGGATGTACTCGTCGAGGTGCCAGGGCGCCACGATGAGATCCCAGCCTCCGCCGTTGTGGTCAGCCACGAGACGTCTCTCCTTCTTTCCGGTGGGCGATCAGGTCGACCAGCCGTTGCAGCTCGGCGGCGCCGGCCCGCAGATGCTCGCTGAGCTGCGCCCGGGCTTGTTCCGGGCTGCCGCGCAGCGCGTCCAGCAGCTGGCGGTGGTCGTCTGCGGTGCGGCCGAGTTCACGGCTGGAGCGCTCGGCCAGCGCCAGGGCGAGGCGCTGCTCCTGCTGGAGCTGTTCGTAAAACCGGCGCAGCCGGGGGCTGCCGGCGGCCGCGACCAGGGTGGCGTGAAAGCGCCGGTCGCCGTCGAGCACGGCGGCGACGTCGCCGCGGCCGAACGCGCGCTCTATCTGCTCGACCAGGTCGGCCAGGTCCGCGTAGACCGCCGGGTCCCGGTGCCCGGTCAGGGCATCCGCCGCGGCCAGCTCCACCGCGGCGCGGGCGGCGTAGATGTCCGCGGCATCCGCCCCGGTGATGTCCGCCACGACGATGCCGCGGTTCATCTGGTAGCGGACCAGGCCCTCGCCGGCGAGGGTGCGCGCGGCCTCGCGGACGGTACTGCGAGAGACGCCGAGCTCGGCGGCGACGGCGGCTTCGCGCAGCGGCATGCCCGGCAGCAGCCGGCCGGACAAGATGGCCTCCCGGACGGCCTCGGCGGCCTGCTCGGTGGTGCTCCGCCGCTGAATGCTCGCGCCCAGACCGGTGAGCGGGCTCGCCACCGCGTCGCCTCCCCTGTTCTCTCTCTTGAACCTGGGCCTGCCACGCACTTGCCATATTGCCCGGCAATCCGGCAATCCGGCAATCTAGGAATCAAGCAAAGACGTCGCGCGATAACGGAGTGAGGCCATGTCCGTGCCCGGGCTGCGCCGCGAGGACTTCCCCGTCCTGGACCGGCTCACCTACCTCAACACCGCCTCCGCGGGCCTGGTGCCGGCCTCGGTCGTGACCGCCGCGCACGAGTTCGAGTTCGAGCTGGCCCAGGCCGGGACCACCGGCATGGACGAGGACACCGAGATCGGGATCCTGGACGACGCCCGCCGGGGCGCCGCGGCCCTGCTCGGCGCCAGCCCGGACACGATCGCGATCACGACCAGTTTCACCGAGGCCCTGAACCAGGTGGCCTGGTGGCTGCGGCCCGGCCGCGGCCAGAACGTCGTGTCCTCGGAGGTGGACTTCCCCAGCGTCACCTACCCCTGGCACCGCATCGCCGAGGACACCGGCTGCCAGGTCCGGCTGGTCGGCGTGCTGGATGACCCGGATGGTTTCGATGTGAACAAGGTCGCCGACAGCGTGGACTCCGCGACCGCGGCCATCTGCATCAGCCACGTCCAGTACCTCACCGGCCACGTGCTCGACCTCGGCGAACTCGCGGCGCTGGCGCACGACAACGGAGCGATCCTGATCGTGGACGCGACCCAGTCCGCCGGGCAGGTTCCGATCGACGTGACCGCCTCCGGCGTGGACGTCCTCATCTCCGGGTCCTACAAGTGGCTGTGCAGCACGTTCGGCGCCGCGGTCTGCTATCTCAGCCCCGGCCTGCTCGGCGAATTCCGGCCGCCGCTGGTGGGCTGGCGCAGCACCGAGCACCCCTACTCCCTGGACGCCCGGTGGCTCCCCCTGGCCGCCACCGCACGACGGATGGAGTACTCGACCATGTCCTACGCCGCGGCGGTCGCGCTCGGCCGCGCCATCGGCTACATCTCCGGCCTGTCCCTGGCCGAGGTGGCCCGGCACAACGGCGAGCTCGCCAGCCAGCTCGCCGACGGGCTAGCCGAGCGCGGCGCGCAACTGATCACCCCCCGCGACCCCGCCCGCCGGGCCGGCACGGTGACCGCCCGCTTCCCCGGCCGGGATGGCGAGGCCGTCGCCGCCGCGCTCACCGAGCGCGGCGTGATCGTCTCCCCGCGCGTCGGCTCGACCCGCTTCTCCGCCCACTTTTACAACAGCAGTGACGACGTCGGCCACGCCCTGGCCGCCCTGGACGAGGTGCTGCGATGACCCTCGCCGCGCGTGCCGGGGTCAGGACCCGGCGTTATCGGCCACCACGTTCTGCTCGGCGGACGCGGAACCCGGCGGCTGGCGGGTGGCCTGGACGGCCTGATCGACCATGCGCGCGTACACCATGGTCCCCGGGATCATCGGATGGACCTGGTCCGGCCATAGCAGGTTGAGCCGGTTCTTGATGGTGTCGTACCAGTCCGCCATAACGACCTTCGGGTGCTGGCGCGTAAAGGCCGCGTCCGTGGCATTAACCTGTTTGCTCCATCCGTCGGGCACATAGGTGTTAATGAGCACCAATTTGCGGTGCGGCCCGATAATCTGCAGCAGCTGCCGGAGCTGGCTGGTGGTGACGATGTAATTGGTGCCGAGGCCCATCACCACGACCGGCCGCAGCTTGCCATTGGCCGCGAGCCGGCGCACGATGGACAGCCCGGCCGGCATCTCGCGGTCCGGCTTGGCATCGATGTAGATGCCGGGCAGCACGTCGGCCATGGCCGGCGCGCTGGCCGACATGACCGAGTCGCCGATCGCGGTGATGTCGCGGCCTGGAACGGCCGCCTGGCTGGCGGAGAGCGCGGGCGCCCCAGGGCGCGTGGCGTGCGCCCGGGAGGCCGCGCCGACCCGGTCGCCGGCGACGATCTGCCTTTCCATTCCGGACGCCTGCGGCGGCGCGTTGAAAAGGCCGCAGCCCGCGATGCCCATACCGGCGGCGCAGGACACGGCCAGGACCGCGGCGGCTCGCGCCATCCGCTCATTGGCTCTGCTTCGGCTCATGGCAGTTTTCTCGCCCCCCCGCAGCCGGCGCAAACTCGGTGTCAGGAAATGGGCGGGACGGCACGGTTGAGCATTGGCCGCCGTTTTAGCCGGAGGCAGGCCGTTTAGGAAAGACATCCTCGAAGGGCTGGCCTGCGGCCTAATTCTGGTTCATCATGGCAAGGCAGACCTGTTCGCCAGGCAAGACTGGCGCCAGCGCGACCCGCCCGCCCGGCTGGATGAAAATTCTCCGCGGCGGCGAGCAGCAGGATGGCGGGACGCGCGTCTATTTGAACGTGGACGTGTATGACGTCGGTGCGGGACTCGCCGTGAAGCTGCCCGAGGCAGCCGGGGCGAAGTCGGCTGCCCGGGAAGACGCCGAGGAGGCCGTCGCCGCGCTCTATCAGGCCAGCGCGCTCAGCCTGATCCGGATGGCCTACGTCATGCTCGACGATCTGCAAGGTGCCGAGGACGTGGTGCAGGAGGCCTTTTACGGCCTCTACCGGCGCTGGGGTCGCCTGAAGGACGCCGATCACGCGATCTTCTACGTGCGAGCGGCGGTGCTGAACGGCTGCAGGTCGGCGCTGCGCCACCGGGCGGTCCGCCGCCGGGTGCTGGCCGGCCAGCCCGATCAGCGGCCGGCGGTGTCGGCCGAGGCGGTGGTCATCAAGGGCGAGGAACGCGAGGAAGTGATCCGTGGCCTCGGGCGGCTGCCGCACCGCCAGCGCGAGGCCCTCGTGCTGCGCTTCTACCTGGAACTTTCCGATGAGCAAATCGCGCGGGTGATGGACATCCGGCCGAGCACCGTCAGGTCCACCGTTTACCGGGCACTCGAAGCGCTCGGCCGGGACCTGAAGGAGACGTCATGACACCGCTTGAGGAGAAACTCCGCCGAGCGATACAGGCCAAGGCCAGCCAGGTGCCGCCCGAGGCGGTGCCGCCGCTGCGCCTTTCCGCACATCGCCGGCGCTCCTCTTCTCTGGCCCACGGTGGCGGTGAGAGGAGTGGAGCGCCGGCGATGCGCGGCTGGTTGGCGCCCGTGGCGTCGGCGGCGGTGGTGGCGGCACTGATCGCGGCGTCCGTGGCGGTGTCCCGCAGCCTGGACGGGCGGCAGAAGCCGCCGCCGGTCCGCCAGCACGAGCCGGTCGCGATCTCGGCCACGAACCAGGCCGCCGCCTGGGTCGCCGCTCAGGTCAGCCGGTCCGATGTCGTCTCCTGCGACCTGGCCATGTGCGGGGCGCTCGAGACCCACGGTTTCCCCACCTCCAGCCTGCTCGTGCTGGCCGGCGGCGGCTCCGCCGCAGCGCGCTCGCAGGCACTGCACTCGCAGGTGATCGTGATGACCGCGGCCGCGCGGGCCGACGTCGGTGCGCGGTTTGCCGCCCGGTACGCCCCCGCGGTCATCGCCAGCTTCGGCTCGGGCGGCGCCCAGATCGACGTCCGGATGGTGGCGCCGGACGGCGCGGCCGCCTACCGGTCGGCGCTCGCCACCGACCTGGACTCCAGGCAGATGGTCACGAGCGAACTTCTGGCCAACCCCGCGCTAACGTTCTCGGCCGGGGCCGGCCGTGAGCTGCGAGCCTGGCACGTCGACGCGCGGCTGCTGATCATCATCTCGTACCTGACCCAGCTGGACCGGGTGTCGGTGGCGGCGTTTGGCGACTCGGGTCCGGGCGCGGGCGCGACGGGGCCGCTGCGATCCGCCGAGCTGGCCATCAAGACGAACGCCGGGCGGGCGCTCGCCGCGTCCGGCCTGCACCGGGTGATCGCCGCCCTCGGTCAGCAGCAGGCGCCCTACCGGCCAACGTCCGCTGTGGTGACCCGCCTTCCCGGCGGCCGGCTCGGGCTGGAGGTGGAGTTCGCGGCGCCTTCGCCGCTCGGCATGATCAATTACAGCGGCTGACGCCCGCAGGCCGGCCACGGGGGCTCCCAGCTTCCTGGCCACCCGGCGGGTTCGCCGCGGGCACGAGGGGGGTCCGCGGCGAGCCCGCCGGGGAGGGGGCCGGGCCGGGGGGCCGGGGGGGGCCGCCCCCCGGGCCGGCGCGGCCGGGGCCGGTGCGGGGGGCCCGGGGGGCATATTGGGGGGGGTAATCGACGGGCGTGCCGCCCGGGCCGGCGAGCTGCGGTTCCCGGCACTGGTCAACTACGGGCACTTCACGGCCATGCAGGTCAGGGGGCAGGCCGTGCGCGGTCTCGCGCTGCACCTGCAGCGGCTGGACACGGCCACCCGCGAGCTCTACGAGACCGGGCTGGACGGTGACCTGGTCCGCGACCGGATCCGGCATGCGCTCGGCGACGAGATCGCGGACGCGACCGTACGGGTCATCGTGTTCCAGCCCGACCCCAGGGACGCGCCTTCGGTGCTGGTGACCGTGCGCCCGCCGGCCGAGGCGCCGGCCCGTCCGCAGCGGCTGCGGTCGGTGACATACCAGCGGCCGGTGGCGCACATCAAGCACACCGGGACGTTCGGTCAGATCCACTACGGGCTGCGGGCCGAGCGTGACGGGTTTGATGACGCGCTGTTCACCAGCGACGACGGGATCGTGTCCGAGGCTGGAATCTCCAACATCGGCGGCGTCCGAAGCCGGGTGATCATCTGGCCGGACGCGCCGATGCTGCGCGGGATCACCATGCAACTGCTGGAACGCGGCGCGCCCGCCGCTGGGCTACAGGCCAGACATGAGGTGATCCCGCTTTCCGGCCTGGGCTCATTCGACGCGGTCTTCCTCACCAACTCGCTGGGCGTCTCGCCGGTCGGCCTGGTCGACGACCGGGAGCTGCCGGCCGGACCGGAGGTCATCGCCGCGCTGGCTGGCCTCTACCGCAGCGTTCCCTGGGATCCGATCTGAGCCGGGCCGCACGGGCCGGCCGGCGGCCCCCGGCGTGTTCGCGCGGGCCGGGCCCCGGGCTCGCATAGCCTGGATGGCCTACCGAGAACGCCTCAGCGGAAGGGACGGATTCGTGGCCGGCCTGCTCATCGTTGGCATTGTCATCGTGGCGCTCGCGCTGTACGGGGTGGACCGCGCGATCAAGGCGCGGACGCAGGTCCGCCGGTTGCGCAGCATGAGCGACCGGCTCGATGCGGCCACCGTGAGAGCCGACAAGCAGCACCGGAAACGCCAGGCCGCCGACCGTGCCAGCGCGGCGCTGACCTCGGTCATGCCCGCGATCGAGCGTCCGCCGCTCACGCTGCCCGGCACCCCCTCGCACGAGGCGGCGGCGGGCCCGGCGGCGTCACACGAGGCGGCCCCGCGCGCCACCGCATCGCACGGCGTGGCCCGGGCCAAGGCCGGATGCGAGCACACCGGCCCGCAGGAGCGGCGGTCCGCACACCCGGGCCGGCCATCCCCCCACGCCAGCAAGCACGTCGGCGTGATCCGGGTCAAGCCGGACGGCGAGCCGGCCGACTGAACTCACCACAGGTGGCGCTCGGGCGGGCGGAGCCGTCGCAGCGCCGCCTCGAACGCGTCCATCCGGGCCGGGATGACCCCGGCCTGGCCGGCGCCGCGGCCGTCGATCGCCGACCGCAACTCCCCCAGCGACAGAAGCGCCTTGCTCACCCCGTCGCGGTCCTCGGGATCGCGCGCCGCGGCGCGCAGGGCGTGCAGGCGCCGGTCCAGGTCGGCGACGCTGCGCTCGATGCCGGCCCACCGGGCTTCGGCGTCCGGCGCGGCCGCGGCGCCCGGTCGTGAGGCGTCGCGGATCGCGGCATGCAGGGCCACTCCCTGCTCATACGCGTCGATCGCCCCGGCCAGCCATCCGCCGAGGACCACGGAACGGTGCCCGAAGAACGGGCCGAACCCGCGCCCGGCCAGCGCCACGACAACCACGGCGACGACCACCACGACGGCGATGAGGATCCACAGCCAGGTCACGACGCACACCCCGCGGCGGCCGCGGCCGAGGCAGTCATGATCACATTGAAACAGAGTTGGGGCCGGCCGAGAAGCCCCCAAGGGCCGGCCGAGAAGCGCGCGGGAACAATTGGATCTTGCGAGAATGGCCGGCCCAGATTTCCCGGGGATCGGGGCGTTACATAACAAAATACCCGGTGACGGCATAAGCCATATATCAGTTGATCATGCAGTTGACACCCCGTTGGGCATCCAGGATAGGAAATGATTCTCCGGTGGACGTTGCGTCACAGAACGCTGCGGCCGGGGGCGAGGCCGCAGAACGTCGCCCGGGGGCGACGCACCGCCGTAACATCTCGCGCGTCATCGCGCGGGCCCCGGTCAGCCTGCGCACCGCCGCGGCGATCCTGCTGCCCGCGGTGGTGGCCTGCGCCTGCGGCACCGCGCCCGCCTCCCGGCCGACCGCGCTCGGGTCACCGTCGCGGGCCGCGACCGCGCCGGCCACGCCCTCGCCGTCGGCCTCCCCCACGCCCTCCCCGAAGCCGAGGCACCGGCACAAGGCGAAGGCAAAGGCCGGCGCACCGTCGGCCGCGTCGGCCCCGCCCGGCAGCGCGCAGCAGCCGACCGGGCCGGTGGTGGCGGCCGGCTGCCAGGACACCTTCGTCCCCGCGTACTTCTACGCGAGCAGCGACTGGATGCAGGCCATCAACACCCGGCCGAAGCCCGCCGTGATGTTCCTGAACGTGGACAGCGGCCCGGGGACGTCGCCGCAGTCGCACTTCCAGACGCTGACCAAGCAGGCCCAGGCGGCCGGCATCACGGTGCTCGGCTATTCGTCCACCGAGTACGGCGACAAGCCGATCGCCTCGGTCGAGGCCGAGATCAACGACTACAAGTCCTGGTACGGGGTGAACGGCATTTTCCTGGACCTGACCCAGGGCACCTCCGGCGAGCTGTCCTATT
>Ga0335073_10004277_pt1 | contig 19975 bp, 22 predicted proteins | sample Lox_Sample_22_FD_207093 | JGI IMG/M metagenome (GOLD analysis project Ga0335073, IMG submission 207093) | Soil microbial communities from Loxahatchee National Wildlife Refuge, Florida, United States - Lox_Sample_2.2 | ecosystem: Environmental > Terrestrial > Soil > Wetlands | place: USA...
GAGGCCCTCGAGGACGCCGCCGCCACGCTCGAGGGCCTCGACGGCGCCGTCGACGTCCACGCCGCCAACGTGGGCGACCCCGGGGCCGCCGCCGCCGGCGTGGCCGCCGCCGTGGCCCGCTTCGGCGGGCTCGACGTCCTGGTCAACAACGCCGCCACCAACCCCTACTACGGCCCCCTGGCCGACCTCGACGCCCAGCGCGCCGCCAAGACCGTCCACGTCAACGTGGAGGCCCCCCTGGCCTGGACCCAGGAGGCGTGGCGGGCCACCATGGCGCGCCGGGGCGGGACGGTGATCAACGTGTCGTCGCTGGGGGGCCTGTCGGTCGAGCCCGGCATCGGCTGGTACAACGTCACCAAGGCGGCCCTGGCCCACCTCACCCGGCAGCTCGCCTTCGAGCTCGGCCCGGCCGTGCGCGTCAACGCCCTGGCGCCGGGCCTGGTGCGCACCGAGTTCGCCCGTGCCCTGTGGGAGCACGGCGGCGACGCCGTGGCCGCCCGCCTGCCCCTGCGCCGGCTGGGCGAGCCCGACGACGTGGCCCGGGCCGCGCTGTTCCTGGCCTCGGAGGCGGCGTCGTGGATGACCGGGCACGTCCTCGTGGTCGACGGCGGCGCCCTCACCCTGCCCTCGGGGGGGGTCTGAGGGACGGGGCCGCCCCGGCCCCGTGCCGGGGGGAGCGGGCCAGGTGGCAGGCTGGGACGATGTCCTCGTTCTCGGCCGACCTCGCCTTCCGGGGCCTGGTCCACCAGGTCACCGACCAGGCCCTCCTGGCCCGCCTCGACGGTGGCGGGATGACGGGCTACATCGGCTTCGACCCCACCGCCGACAGCCTCCACGTGGGGCACCTGCTCCAGGTGCTCACCCTGCGCCGGCTCCAGCTGGCCGGGCACCGCCCCATCGCCCTGGCCGGCGGGGGCACGGGGCGCATCGGCGACCCCGGGGGCAAGAGCGAGGAACGCCCCGTCCTGGACGAGGACGCCCTGCGGGCCAACCTGGCCGGCATCCGGGCCCAGCTGGCCCGGCTCCTCGACTTCGACGGCGGGGACGGCCCCGCCGCCGTCCTCCTCGACAACGGGGCGTGGCTCGACGACCTGCGGCTGGTGGACTTCCTGCGGGACGTGGGCAAGCACTTCAGCGTCAACCAGATGGTGACCAAGGAGTCGGTGCGGGCCCGCCTGGAGCGCCCCGAGCAGGGGATCTCCTACACCGAGTTCAGCTACATGCTCCTGCAGGCCTACGACTTCCTGCACCTCTACGACGCCGAGGGCTGCGAGCTCCAGCTGGGGGCGAGCGACCAGTGGGGCAACATCACCATGGGCATCGAGCTCGTCCGCCGCAGGCGCGGCGCCGAGGTGTACGGGCTCACCACCCCCCTGGTCCTCAAGGCCGACGGCACCAAGTTCGGCAAGACCGAGTCGGGCACGGTGTGGCTCGACCCGGCCCGCACCACGCCGTACCAGCTCTACCAATTCCTGGTGCGCAGCGACGACGCCGTGGTCGGCACCTACCTGCGCTACTTCACCTTCCTCGACCACGACGCCATCGCCGCCCTGGACGAGGCCACCGTGACCCGCCCGGCCGAGCGCCTGGCCCAGCGGGCCCTGGCCCACGAGGTGTGCGCGCTGGTGCACGGGCCGGACGAGACGGCCCGGGCCGAGACGGCGGCGCGGGCCCTCTACGCCCGCTCCCTGGCCTCCCTGGACGAGGCCACCCTGGGGGCGCTCACGGCCGAGGTGCCCACCTCCCGGCGCCCCCGGGCCGAGCTCGACGGGGGCGGGCTGGCCGTGGTGGACGTGGCGGTGGAGGCCGGGCTGGTGCGCTCCAAGGGCGAGGCCCGGCGCCTGGTGACCCAGGGCGGGCTGTACGTGAACGACCTCCCCGTGCGCAGCGAGGACGCCACGGTGGGACGCGACGACCTGCGCTTCGCCCGCTACCTCGTCCTGCGCAAGGGCCGGGACTACCATCTCGTCTGCTTCGAGTGACGCCGCCCGGGGAGGGGTCCTGCTCTACGTCCTGCTCGCGTTCCTCGCCGTGATGGCCGTGCTGGCCGGGGCGCTGGCGACGCTCTTCGTCGCTCCCCGGGCCCGCCCCGGGACGACCCCGTCGGGGCGCGCCCCGTGGCGGACGTCGTGAGCGGCCCGGTCGATCTCGGGGCGGCGCCGCCCGAGACCGTGCTCCCCGACGCCCCGGCCGCGGCCCGCCAGCGCCTGGACGAGGCGGAGGCCACCCCGCCGGCGGCCCGGCACGACGCCGTGGCCGACGTGGTGCGCGCCTTCCCGGAGTGGTCCGAGGGATGGGCCGTGCTCGGCGACCTGGCCCGCGACGACGTCGAGGCCTACGCCTGCTTCCGCGTGGGCTACCACCGCGGCCTCGACGCCCTGCGCCGGGCGGGCTGGCGCGGCAGCGGCTACGTCCGGTGGTCGCACCCGGCCAACCGCGGCTTCCTGCGCTGTGTCGACGGCCTGCGGGGCGCGGCCGCCTCCATCGGGGAGACGGCGGAGGAGGAGCGCTGCGCCCTCTTCCTGCGCCAGCTCGACCCGTCCTGGCCCCCGCCCGACCCGGTCCCCGCCCGGGACCGGTGATCCGGGCCGGGACGGCGGCGCTGGCGGCGGGGGCCCTGCTCCTGGGGGCGTGCGGCAGCCCCTATCCGGGGGCCACCCTGGGCCAGCAGGTGAGCTCGTGGGCGTCGACCACCGGCTTCGCCGCCGGCCTGCGGACCCTGCGGGCCGACGCCGGGCGCGTGGCGCGCCTCGAGGCCGCCCACGACCCGGCCGCCCTGCGCACCGGCTGTGACGTCCTCGTGAACGACGCCCTCGCCGCCAACCAGAACCTCCCCACCCCCGACGCCACCCTGACCGCCACCCTCACCGCCGCCTACCAGGCCGCCGCGGCCGGCGGGCGGGACTGCCTGGCCGGGGCCGGGGGCGACGGCACCCTCCTCGGGCGGGCCCGGGGCGAGCTCGCCGCCGCCGCCGCCGACGAGGTGCGGGCCCAGGCCCGCATGGACGACCTCGGGGCCACCGGGGCGGGGGGGACCCCGTGAGCGGCGCCGGCGCCACGGCGTCGGGCGGCGACGGGTCGGGGGGAGCGCCCGGGGGCGTGGTCGGGCCCGTGCCGGCCGGGCGCGACCCCGGCCCCTACGACCGGCTGCGCCGGCGGGTGCTGTGGTCGCTTCCCACCGGGCTGTACGTGCTCGGCACCCGGGACGGGCCGGGGCGCAACCTCATGACGGTGAGCTGGGTGACGCAGGTGGCCGTGGCTCCCAAGCTCGTGGCGGTGAGCGTGGAGGCCGGGGCGCGCAGCCACGCCCTGCTGGTCGGGGGCCGGGTCTTCGCCCTGAGCGTCCTGGCCCGGGGCGACCGGGCCCTGGTGCGCCACTTCGCCAAGCCCGTGGGCGAGGACGAGATCGCCGTCGACGCCGTCTCGGGGGTGGGCACCATGCGGGGCCAGCCCGTGCGGGCCGGCACCACCGGGGCCCCGGTCCTGGCCGTCGCCGTGGCCTGGCTGGACTGCGAGGTGCGCCACACCGTGGCCCTCGGCAGCCACACCCTCTTCGTGGGGGAGGTGGTGGACTGCGACGAGCGCACCGCCCCGGCGGGGGAGGAGCGGGCGGACGACACCGGGGTCCTGCGCATGGAGGACACCCGCATGAACTACGGCGGGTGATCCGGGGCCCTAGCCGGCCGGGGCGTCCTCGGGCGGTGGGGGGGAGGGCCGCAGGTCGATGCGCAGCGTCAGGATGCCGCCCTCGAGGGTGACCTCGGCGTCGCCGAGCATGGCGAAGTCCATGTAGTCGAGCTGGGCCTGCTCGACGAAGCGCCGCCGCTCGGGGCCCTCGATGGGGGGGATGCCCCGGGTTCGCACCGCCGCCGCCCGGGCGCGAAAGCGCGCCACCATCGACGCCGCGTCGAAGTCCTCGGCCACGGCGCGACACTACCGGCACCGGGCTCCGGGCCCTCTGACCAGGGGCGAACGGGGGCCGTGGCGCCTCCCGGGCGGGGCCGGGCCCCGCCCGACCGGGGGGTACACTGGCGGCGAGTCCTCGCCGTGATCCCCGCCCCCGGCCGAGGGAGGAGTTGCTCGTGAAGAAGGGACGGCATCGCCGCTTCGAGGAGGCGCGCAGCCTCAAACGCTCGGTCGCGACCGCCAGCACGCGCTGTCCGGAGTGCGGGGCCGAGCCCGACGACCAGCACGCCTCGTGGTGCCTGGTCGAGAACGACGAGTACGCCGACATCCTCGGCTCGAGCGCCGATGCCGAGGAGGACGACCCTCTGGCCGAGTGAGGGCCGTCCCCGGTGCGGGCGCGCCGGGCGGGCTCAGGAGCCGGAGCTGCGCAGCGCCGGGTGGGGGAGGCGCACCGGCACGGGGGCGACCTCGCCCGCCCCGTTGGCGGCCGGTGCCTCCTCGGGACCGTGCCGGCCCAGGGCCTCGGCCCTGGCGTCGAGGTAGCGGACCAGGCGCCGGTAGATCTTCTTGCCCACCATGGCCGTGAGCTCGTCGGCCAGCTCCCGGTAGGCGGGGCGGGTCCCCACGAAGGCCTCGGGCCCCTCCGTGCACCACCAGTGGAACTCGAACCCGCCGTCGCCCCAGTCGCGGCGGTCCCACTGCCGGATGATCGAGGTGACGTGCCCGTCGTCGGCCACCTCGTCGTCGCGGCGCAGGGGGAGCTGCCAGCACACGTCGGGCTTGAGCGTCATGTGGGGCACGCCCCGCTCGACGGCGGCCCGGTGCAGGGCGCACCCCGCCCCGCCCGGGAACCCGGGGCGGTTGAGGAAGATGCAGGCGTCCTTCACCAGGCGGGTGGTGATCTCCCCCGTCTTGGACGTGACGGCGATGTCGGGCCGCTTGCGCCCGGGGCGCACGGCCTTGGCGCGGAACTGCCACTGCTCGGGGGTGAGCCCGGCGGCGGCCTGCTCCACCCGCCGCACGTCCTTGGCCCCGGTGAAGTGGGCGCCGTAGGAGCAGCACCCCTGGACCAGCTCGGGGGCGGGGCCGGTGAGCACGCCCTGGCACCCCCGCCCGAAGATGCAGGTCCAGGAGCTCTCGAAGAACGTGACGTCGAAGAGCCAGGTCCGCTCCTCCTCGGGGTCGGGGAAGCTCACCCATTCGTGGGAGCCCTCGGGGGCGCGGCGCCAGGGGCCGTGCCGGTGGGGGGCGGGGACCGGGGTCCCCTGGGTCGTCGCACGGCTCGTGGCCACGGTGCTCCTCACTCGCCCCCCACGCCGGCGGGGGTGCACACCCGCGCCGCGTGGAGCTGGGCGTCACTCGGCTCGGCACAACAGAACCACGCCTCGGTGAGGCGGGGGCGATCGTCCTCGGCTGCGGGGGCCGCCAGGCGCGCCTCGACGGCGGGCGGGGCGCCACCGGCGTCGGCGCCGAGGTGGGCGGCGGCGGCGGCCCGCACGGCGGCGTAGGCCTGGGCGGCGGGCCAGCCGCCGGCCCCGGCCCGCTCGGCCACGGCGGACAGCTCCACCTGCAGGGCGTCGAGGCGGGCATCGGGGGCGCGCCACGTCCACCCCAGGCGCTCGGGGTCGTAGGCGCCCAGGGCGCCGTCGAGGCGCCCGGCCCGCACGAGCAGCGACCCGGGCGGCACGAGGAGACGGATGGCGTACTGGACGGGATCGACGTTGCCCACGAGGTCGCATCGTGCCACGAGATCGAGGAGCTCGACGACGTCGGCGGCGCTGCTCCACGGAGTGAAGGGCAGGAGCGAGGGCCGGGGCTCGATCCCGGCGGCGCGCAGCACGGCCACGGCCTCGACCTCGTCCGCCACGGTGTGGCCCTTGTCGAGATGGGCGAGGACGGTGGGACTGGCCGACTCGAAGGCCGACACCACGAACAGGCAGCCGGCGTGGGCGAAACGCGGCCACAGCTCGGCGTGGGCCAGGACGTGGCTCACCTTGGCGGTGACGTCGAAGGTGAGGGAGGGGAAGGCCCCGTGCACGGCCGCCACCACACGGGCCCCGTGGCCGGGGCGGTTGAGGAAGTCGGGGTCCCCGAAGGTGAGGTGCCGGGCCCCGGCCGCCACCTGCTGCTCCACGTCGGCGAGGAGGTCGTCCTCCTCGGTGCGGCGGGTGCGCCCGTCGTAGACCACGGGCACGGGGCAGTGCCGGCAGCGGTGGGCGCACCCCCGGGTGGCCTCCACGTAGCCGGCCGGGCGGCGCTCGTGGCCGAGGGCCAGCCGGGCGTAGCGGTCGAGGCCGGGGAGCAGCCGGCGCGCCGGCAGGCCCGCCCGCGCCCCGGGCCGGGCCCGTCCGAGGCCCACCACGGTGCGGGCCGGGCCCACCCCGCCCGGGCCCGCTGCTCCCTCCCCCGGGCCGGTGCCGGCCAGGGCGTCGACCCAGGCCACGAGGTGGGGCTCGTACTCCCCGGCCAGGGCCACGTCGGCACGCCGGGGCGCCCCCTCGGCCCCGTCGAGCCCGGCGTACAGCCCGTACAGGGCGAGGGCCATGTCGGGACGGCGGGCCCGCACCTCGTCGCACAGGGGCAGGGCCAGGCGCATGGCGGTGTGCATGGGGACGGAGCACGCCATGGCATCTGCCCAGGCCACGTCGGCGGGATCGAGGGGGTCGAGGGCGAGGTCGGCGCAGCGCACCTCGTGGCCGGCACGCAGGAGGGCCCCGGCCGGTGCGGCGAGGTGCAGGGGCTGGTGGCCGAGCTCGTAGGTCGACACCAGCAGGACGCGCACCGACCCCACGGTAGCGGCGGCCCGGGGCCGGCCGGGGGCCCGGGCCTACGGGGCGTCCAGGCGCACCTCCAGCACGGCACGGGCCCGGCGCAGGGCGCGTTCCACGCGCCCCGGATTTCGGTCGCGGGCGAAGACGAAGCCGAGGTACCGGTCCCCGTCGGGGGGTGGCGCCACCCACCGACCCGGCGCCACGGTGATCTCGAGGTCGGTCACGCCGGGCACGGCCCGGGCCGCGTCCTGGCCGTCCACCCCGAGCAGGACGCCGGCCCGGGGGATGGGGATCATGAGGACCCCCGAGGCCCCGGTGGCGGGGGCGTCGTCCACGGGGCGGCCCAGGGCGTGGGCGACGACGATCTCCTCCAGGGTGCGCCCGGTGGAGAACGACAGGGTGCGGGCGCACAGCCCGCCGATGGTGCGGGCCGCCACCTCGATCACCTGGGCCCGTCCCCCCGCCACCCGCAGCTCGGCGTGCACCGGACCGTGGCGCAGGCCCAGGGCGGCCGTGGCCGCCGCCGCCACCGCCACCACGGCGTGGGCGTCGGCCCGGTCCAGGCGCGACGGGGTCACGTACAGGGTCTCCTCGAAGGCGGGCCCGTCGAGGGGGTCGGGCTTGTCGAAGACGGCCAGGGGGCGCAGGGCGCCGTCGTGGACCACGCCCTCCACCGCCACCTCGGCCCCGGGGACGAACCGCTCCACCACCAGGGGCGCCCCGGGGTCCACCCCGGCCCGGGTGGCGATGGCCCGCACCCGGGCCGCCACGGCCACGGCCTCCTCGGGGGAGTCGGCCCGCAGGACGCCCCGGCTGGCCGAGAGGGTGGCGGGCTTGATGACACAGGGCAGGCCCACCCTCCGGGCCACGGCGGCCACCCGCTCGTCGTCGGCCCCGGCCTCCAGGGCGGCGAAGGGGGGCTGGGGAACCTCGGCCCGCCCCAGGCGGGCCCGCATGACCAGCTTGTCCCGGGCCGCCGCCACGGCGTCGGGGGGGTTGTGGGTCAGCCCGAGGCGGGCCGAGGCCTCGGCCGCCACCACCGTGCCGGCGTCGTCCACGGCCACCACGGCGTCGAGCGGGGTGCGGGCGTCCTGGTCCAGCACGGCCCGGGCCCCGGCCTCGGGATCGTCGAGCGGGATCCGGACGGCCCGGGCCCCGAGGAGCTCGGGGGCCAGGGGCTCGTCGCACCCCACCACCACCTCGACCCCGAGGGCGCGGGCGGCGGCGAGGAAGTCGGCGGCCCGGTAGGTCGCCGAAGGCAGGAGAAGGAGTATCCGGGCCACCCACCTATGATGATGCCGGGAGGTGCGATGGCCGAGGACGCCGTGGACGACGCCGCGTTGGGGGACGATCCGGCACCGCCGGTCCTGCTCACGGTCACCCCGTCGGCGCGCGAGGTCGTGCTCGAGGCCCGGGCCCAGGAGTCCGACGCCGAGCGTCTGGGGCTGTGGGTCGAGGTCTCGGGGGCGCGCGACGGCGCCTACACCTACGACATCTACTTCCAGGCCGCCGCCGACGCCGGTCCCGGCGACGACGTGAGCGAGCGGGGCGGCCTGACCGTGGTGGTCCCCGAGTCCAGCGTGGCCCGCATGGTGGGGGCCCGCCTCGACTGGTCCGACGAGGGCGAGGGCGGCCTCGTCATCCTCAACCCCAACTCCCCGCCCCGCCCCGAGGCCTTCGCCCGGCGTGCCCAGGGTGACCTCTCGGGCGAGCTGGCCCAGCGGGTGCTGGCCGTCCTCGAGGAGCAGGTCAACCCGTCCATCGCCATGCACGGGGGCCGGGCCGACCTCGTGGCGGTGGAGGAGACCGTGGCCTACGTCCGCCTGAGCGGCGGCTGCCAGGGGTGCGGCCTGGCCACGGTGACGCTGTCCCAGGGCATCGAGGTCGCCCTGCGCGACGCCGTGCCCGAGATCGCCTCGGTGGTCGACGTCACCGACCACGCCCAGGGCACCAACCCCTTCTACGAGCCGGCCAAGAAGTAACCGGCCACCGCGACGCGCCGCCGGCGCGCCGGGTCCGGCGCGCATCCGCGGGGCCGCGACCGGCCTCGGTTAGCGTGCCCGGGCATGGACGCCCTGGTCACGGCGGTCTGTGCCGCCGGGGGCCTCGTCCTCGGCGACGAACTCGAGATCGTGGTGGAGCGCACCGGGGCCCACCGTGGCCTCGAGCGACCGTGGTGGGGATGCCCGTCCTGCGCCGCCCCGGCCCCGGCGGCGGCCCTGGTCCCGGTGGTGCGGTCCTTCGCCTGGGGGCGGGGGTGCCCGGCGTGCCGCCACGTCCGTCCCCGGGCCTGGCGTCCCCTGGTGCTGGGGGTGGTGAGCGCGGCGGTCCTGGGCGGCTTCGCCGCCCGCATCGGCCCCGACGCCGCCCTGGCGCCCTTCTGCGTCTTCGGCCTGGCCCTGGTGGCCATCAGCGCCGTCGACCTCGAGCGCCAGATCATCCCCAACCGCCTCGTCTACCCGACGCTGGTCACGGTGGCGGTGCTGCTCGTGGTGGCCTCGGCCGCCGACGGCGCCTGGCACGCCGTGACGTGGGCCGCCATCGCCGGGGCCGGGGCCTTCGCCGCCTTCCTGGTGGTCCACCTGGCCGTGCCCCGGGGCATGGGGTTCGGCGACGTCCGCCTGGCCGGGGTCACGGGCATGGCCACGGGATGGCTCGGACTGGGCCGGGCCTTCGTGGGCTTCCTGGCCGCCTTCGTCCTCGGGGCCGCCGTGGGCATCGCCGCCATGGCGGTGTCGGGGGCGGGTCGCAAGACCCGCATCCCCTTCGGCCCCTTCCTCGCCGCCGGCGCCGTGGTCACCGTGCTGTGGGGCGGTCCGGTGGCGCACTCCCTCTTCCACCGGGGGACCTGACCGCCGCGCCCGGGCCACGGGCGACGGCACCACGCCAAGTACATTGGCGCCGTGCTGCGATTCCTCACCGCCGGGGAGTCCCACGGCAAGGCCCTGGTCGTGATCGTGGAGGGCCTGCCCGCCGGTCTCGGCGTGACCGAGGCCGACATCGCCGGGGAGTTGGGCCGGCGCCGCCTCGGCTACGGGCGCGGTCCGCGGATGCGCTTCGAGGCCGACGAGATCACCCTCCTGGGCGGCATCCGCCACGGCCGCACCCTGGGCGGGCCGGTGGCCGTCGAGATCGCCAACACCGAGTGGCCCAAGTGGCAGGAGGAGATGTCGCCCCATCCCGGGGCCCCCACCAAGGTGCTCACCACCCCCCGGCCCGGCCACGCCGACCTGGCCGGCATGCAGAAGTACGGCTTCGCCGACGCCCGTGACGTCCTGGAACGGGCCTCGGCCCGCGAGACGGCGGCCCGGGTGGCGGCCGGATGCCTGGCCAAGCTCCTCCTGGGCCACCTCGGCGTGGCCGTGGTGAGCCACGTGGTGGGGCTGGGACCGGTGTCGGCCGCCGGAGGGGCCCGGCCCGGGCCGGCCGACCTGGCCGCCGTGGACGACTCCCCCGTGCGCTGCTTCGATCCCGAGGTGGAGCAGCGCATGGTGGCGGCCGTCAAAGCCGCCGCCAAGGACGGGGACTCCCTGGGAGGCGTGGTCGAGGTCCTGGCCTTCGACGTGCCCGTGGGACTGGGGAGCCACGTCCACTGGGACCGCCGTCTCGACGGGCTCCTGGCCCAGGCGCTCATGAGCATCCAGGCCGTGAAGACGGTGGAGATCGGCGAGGGGGCCGAAGGGACGGTCCGGCGGGGGTCCGAAGCCCACGACGCCATCGGCTGGGACGAGGCCAGCGCCACCTACCGGCGGGCCACGGCCCGGGCCGGGGGGATCGAGGGGGGGATGTCCACGGGGGGGCTGGTGGTGGCCCGGGTGGGGATGAAGCCCCTGGCCACCTTGAACCGCCCCGTCCTCGGCACCGTGGACGTGGTGACCAAGGAGGCCACCACGTCGTTCAAGGAGCGCACCGACGTCACGGCCGTGCCCGCCATGGGCGTGGTGGCCGAGACCATGACGGCCCTCGTGCTGGCGGGGGAGGCCCTGCGCAAGTTCGGGGGCGACTCGGTGGCCGAGTTCGTGCGCAACCACGACGCCTTCGTGGCGTCGCTCGGCCAGGAGCCCCCGTCGGCCGCGGCCGGCAGTGGCTGAGCGCCTGCTCCTCGTCGGGATGATGGGCGCCGGGAAGTCGACGGTGGGCCGGGCCGTGGCGTCGCGCCTGGGCTGGCCCCATCGCGACACCGACGCCGAGATCGTGCGCCGGGCCGGGGCGACGGTCCCCGAGCTGTTCGCCGCCCGGGGCGAGCCGGCCTTCCGGCGCCTCGAGTCCGAGGTCCTGGCGGCGGTGCTGACCGAGCCCGGCCCGTGCGTGGTGTCGGTGGGCGGCGGCGCCGTCCTCGACCCCGGCAACCGCGCCGCACTGGGAAGGGCCGGCACCGTGGTGTGGCTCCGGGCCCGCCCCGCCACGCTGGCCGGCCGGGTGGGGTCGGGGCGGGGCCGTCCCCTCCTCGGGGGCCCCGACGGCGCGGCCGGGGCCCTGGCCCGCATCGAGGCCGAGCGGCGCGCCGTCTACGCCGAGGTGGCGACGGCCGTGGTCGACGTGGACGAGCTCGACACGGCCGCCGTGGCCGACCGGGTGCTGGCCGTCGTGGAGAGCGGCGCCGGCGCCGCCCCGGCCGGTGAGGCGGGCCGGCCCGGGGCGGGGGGCGAGGCCCCGTGATCACCGTGGAGGTGGGCCTCCGGGAGCGGGCCTACGCCGTGACGGTGGGGCCCGGGGCCCGGGAGCTGCTGGCCCGGGTGCTCCCGGCCGGGGTGGAGCGGGTGGCGGTGGTGACCCAGGACGGCATCGACGTCGCCGTCGACCCCGGGGTGCCGTCCACCACCTTCGTGGTGCCGGGGGGCGAGGAGGCCAAGTCGCTGGCCACGGTGGAGCGCCTGTGCCGGGGCTTCGCCGCCGGCGGGCTGGCCCGCACCGACGCCGTGGTGGCGGTGGGGGGCGGGGTGGTGAGCGACGTGGCGGGGTTCGCGGCGGCCGTGTACCACCGCGGCGTGCGCTACGTCACCGTGGCCACCACCCTGCTGGCCCAGGTCGACGCCGCCATCGGCGGCAAGACGGGGGTCAACGTGCCCGAGGGGAAGAACCTGGTGGGGGCGTTCTGGCAGCCCTCGGCCGTGCTGTGCGACACCGACACCCTGCGCACCCTGCCGGCCCGGGAGTGGGCCTCGGGCCGGGGCGAGATGGCCAAGTACGTCTTCCTGGGCGAGGGCGCCGGAGGGGAGGCGGGGCCGGGTGCGGCCATGCTGGGGATGTCCCTCGACGAGCAGGTGGCGGCGTGCGCCGCCATCAAGGCCGCCGTGGTGGCGGCGGACGAGCGCGAGTCGGGCCGCCGTGCCGTGCTCAACTACGGCCACACCCTGGGCCACGCCCTGGAGGCGGCCGCCTTCGGGCCCGCCCCCCGGTGGGACCTGCGCCACGGGGAGGCGGTGGCCGTGGGCCTCGTCTTCGCCGCCCTCCTGGCCCGCCGGCTGGGCCGCATCGACGACGAGCGCGTGGCCTGGCACCGCACCGTGGTGGGCCGCTTCGACCTCCCCGCCACCCTCCCGCCCGGGGCCTCGGCGGCCGAGCTGGTGGGCTTCATGGCCCGGGACAAGAAGGCCCGCCACGATCTGGCCTTCGTCCTCGACGGCCCCCGGGGGGTCGAGCCCGTGCACGGCGTCGACCCCGACGTGGTGCTCGCTACCCTGGCCGACATGGGGTGCGCGCCGTGACCACGCTGCCGCTGGTGGTGCTGCTGTCGGGCCCCAACCTCGACCTCCTGGGCGAGCGCCAGCCCGAGATCTACGGCTCGGCCACCCTGGCCCAGCACGTGGCCGCGGCCGGGGCCGAGGCCGAGGCGTGCGGGCTGGCCCTCGAGCACCACCAGAGCAACCACGAGGGCGACCTGGTGGAGCACATCCACGACGCCCGGGGCCGGGCCGCCGCCCTCATCGTCAACGCCGGCGCCCTGACCCACTACGCCTGGTCCCTCCACGACGCCCTGGCCGCCTTCGACGGGGTGGTGGTCGAGCTCCACCTCTCCAACCCGGCGGCGCGCGAGCCGTGGCGTCACACCTCGGTGGTGGCGCCGGTGGCGGACGGCACCATCGTGGGCTTCGGCGGGTACGGCTACCGCCTCGCCGTCCGGGCCGTGGCCGACCTCCTGGCGGCCGAGGCGGCGGCGGAGGAGGGCGAGCTGCCGTGACGACCGGGGACGGCGCCCGGGCCATGCCGGCGCTGCGCTTCGGGGATCGCCTGGCCGCCCTGCGCCGCGCCCTGGACGGGACGGAGGCGCCGACCCTCGTGGTCGGGGCGCTCCCCAACCTCCGCTACCTCACCGGCTTCACCGGGTCGGCCGGGGTCCTGCTCGTGACCGGGGACCGGGCCGTGCTGGCGACCGACGGCCGCTACCGGACCCAGGCCGCCGACCAGCTCGACGCGGCCGGGCTGGCCGGGCGGGTCGAGCTGGTCGTGGGGGGCGTGCCGGCCCAGCGCGACGCCGTGGTGGGCGCCCTCCGCGACGGTGCCCACCCGGTGGTGGGGCTCGAGGCCGACCACGTCACCTGGGCCGCCCAGCGCCGCTGGGCCGAGGTGCTGGCCCCGGCGGCCGTCGTGCCCACCACCGGGGTGGTCGAGGCCCTGCGCCAGGTCAAGGAGGAGGGCGAGCTGGCCCGCATGGGCGCGGCGGCCGCCATCGCCGACGCCGCCCTGGCCGAGGTGCGGTCCCTCCTCGTCCCGGGCCGGCGCGAGGACGAGGTGGCCCTGGCCCTCGACACCACCATGCGCCGTCTCGGGGCCGAGGACCGGGCCTTCGAGACCATCGTGGCCTCGGGGCCCAACGCCGCCAAGCCCCACGCCCGGCCCGGCCCCCGCCCCCTCGAGGCGGGGGACCCCGTGGTGATCGACTTCGGGGCCGTCTTCGACGGCTACCGCTCGGACATGACGCGCACCTTCTGCGTGGGCGGCGACCCCACCGGCACCCTGGCCCGGGTCTTCGCCGTGGTGGGGGCGGCACAGGCGGCCGGGGTGGCGGCGGTGCGGGCCGGGGCGGCGGGATCCGAGGTGGACGGGGCGGCCCGGCGCCTCATCGCCGAGGCCGGGTGGGCCGACGCCTTCGAGCACGGCACCGGCCACGGGGTGGGGCTCGACATCCACGAGGCCCCGGCGGTGGGACCGCAGTCCACTGCTATCCTCGCCCCCGGCGTCGTCGTGACGGTGGAACCCGGCGTGTACCTGCCGGGCACCGGGGGTGTCCGCATCGAGGACACCGTGGTCGTCACCGAGGACGGCTGCCGCGCCCTGACCGCGTTCCCCAAGGACATCGCTGCCTGATGGCTGTCACCACCAACGACCTTCGCAACGGGATGACCCTCGACCTGCCCGAGGGGCTGTTCTCGGTGGTCGAGTTCCAGCACGTGAAGCCGGGCAAGGGCGGCGCCTTCGTCCGCACCAAGCTCAAGAACGTGCGCACCGGCGCCGTGCTGGAGCGGACCTTCCGGGCCGACGAACGGGTCGAGCAGGCCATCGTGGACAAGCGGGAGATGCAGTACCTCTACCGCGACGGCGAGGACTACGTGTTCATGGACGTGACCACCTACGACCAGATGAACGTGTCCGCCGCCGCCCTGGGCGACGCCGCCCGGTTCCTGAAGGAGGGCGACAACGCCGTGCTGCAGCTCTACAACGGCGAGATCGTGGGGGTCGACCTCCCCGCCGCCGTCGAGCTCACCGTGGCCGAGACCGAGCCGGGCGTGCAGGGGGACCGGGTGTCCGGCGCCCGCAAGCCGGCCACCCTCGAGACCGGGCTCGTGGTCCAGGTCCCCCTGTTCGTCAACCCCGGCGAGCGCATCAAGGTCGACACCCGCTCGGGCGAGTACATCACCCGCGCCTAGTGCGGCCCGACGGGGGCGAGGGCGCCGCCCCGGCCCAGGACGAGGGGCCCCGCCACGAGGCCCGGGAGCGGGCCCTGTCGCTGCTCTACGAGGCCGAGATGAAGCGCCTCGATCCCGCCGCCGTGGTGGACGCCCTCCCGGTGGCCCCCGATCCCTTCGCGGCGCGCCTGGTGCGGGGGGTGGGGGACCGGTGCCCCGCCATCGACGAGCTCGTGGCCGGGGCGGCCGAGGGCTGGGAGCTCGAGCGCATGCCCGTCCTGGACCGGGCCGTGCTCCGTCTGGCCACCTACGAGCTGCTGGCCGAACCCGAGGTGCCCGTGGCGGTGATCATCGACGAGGCGGTGGAGCTGGCCAAGCAGTACTCCACCGAGCTCTCGGGCGGCTTCGTGAACGGCGTGCTGTCCACCGTGGCCCGGCGGGTGCGGGGCTGACGGCAGCGGCCGCCCGGTGCCCGCCCTGTGGTAACTTCGCCGCGGCGACCGTGAAGCGGGTCCTGTGAGGCCCGCACGGACCGTGGAGGAGCCCTCGTGGCCGAGCGCGAACGCAGACTGACACCGCCGCGCGGCGGGGTCTTCGTTCCCCGGGTCCAGGTCCTCACCGCCCAGGACGTCCAGCGGGCCCTGACGCGCATCGCCCACGAGATCGTGGAGCGCAACCGCGGCCTCGACGACGTGGTCCTGGTCGGCCTCCAGACGGGGGGCGTGCCCCTCGCCTTCCGCATCGCCGCCGTCCTCCAGGAGGTGGAGGGGGTCTCGGTGCCGGTGGGCCTGCTCGACGTGGCCTTCTACCGCGACGACATCGGCATCCGTCCCGTCCTGCCCGAGGCGGCCACCGACATCCCCGGGGACCTGGCCGGGCGCCTCGTGGTGCTGGTGGACGACGTCCTGTTCACGGGACGCACGGTGCGGGCCGCCCTCAACGCCCTGGCCGACTACGGCCGGGCCCGGGCCGTGCAGCTGGCGGTGATGGTGGACCGGGGACACCGCGAGCTCCCCATCCGGCCCGACTACGTGGGCAAGAACATGCCCACCCGCATCGACGAGCAGGTGGACGTGAGCCTCGACGGCGTGGTCCTCGGCGACGTGGTGCCGCGGTGAGCCCGGGGGAGGTCCCCAAGGTGCCGGGCCGGCACCTGCTGTCGGTGGCCGACCTCGGGGCCGAGGGCATCGAGGAGGTCCTGCACGTCTCGGACGCCTTCGTGGAGGTGGGCCGCCGCGCCATCCCCAAGGTGCCGTCGCTGCGGGGCCGCACCGTGGTGACGCTGTTCGCCGAGCAGTCCACCCGCACCCGCCTGTCCTTCGAGACGGCGGCCAAGCGGCTCTCGGCCGACGTGATGACCTTCGGCGTCGACACCAGCTCGGTCGCCAAGGGCGAGTCCCTGCGCGACACGGTGGAGACGGTGGCGGCCATGGGGGTCGACGCCTTCGTGGTCCGCCACCCCGCCGCCGGCGCCCCCGCCGCCGTGGCCCGCTGGGTCGAGGCGGCGGTGGTGAACGCCGGCGACGGCTGGCACGAGCACCCCACCCAGGCCCTCCTCGACTGCTACACCATCCGCCAGGTCCTGGCCGAGCGCCGGGGCCGGCGCCTCGAGGACGAGGGCGTGGGGTGCTTCGAGGGCCTGCGGGTGACGGTGGTGGGCGACGTCCGCCACAGCCGGGTGGCCCGCTCCCTGGTCCTGGCCCTGGGGGCCCTGGGGGCGGTGGTGACCCTGGTGGTCCCGGGCAGTCTCCTCCCGCCCTCCCTCGAGGGCTGGCCCGTGGCGGCGGTGTCCCACGACCTCGACACCGCCCTCGGCACGAGCGACGTCTGCTACCTGCTGCGCCTCCAGACCGAGCGGGGGGCGGGGTCCTTCCTGCCCTCGGTGCGCGAGTACTGCGCCGGCTTCGGGCTCACGGCCCGCCGGGCCGCCCTCCTGCCCGACGACGCCCTGGTCATGCACCCCGGGCCCATGAACCGCGGCGTGGAGATCGCCGACGACGTGGCCGACCTGCCCCGCTCGGTGGTCCTCCAGCAGGTGGCCAACGGGGTGGCGGTGCGCATGGCCGTCCTCTTCATGCTCCTCGGGCCGTCCGGGGGGGCGGGCCTGGGATCGGCGGCCGCCCTCGACGGCCCGGCGGCACCGGGGGCCGACGGTGGCTGAGCCCGGGGCGGCGGCGGGCCCCACCGTGGTGGTGCGGGGGGGCACCGTGGTGGACGCCACCGGGGTCCGGCGGGCCGACGTGCTCGTGCGCCGGGGCGCGGTGGCGGAGGTGGGCCCCGACCTCGGGGTCCCGTCCGGGGCCACCGTGCTCGACGCCGGGGGCTGCCTGGTGGCACCGGGACTGGTCGACCTCCACACCCACCTGCGCCAACCCGGGGCCGAGGAGGCCGAGACGGTGGAGTCCGGGGCCCGGGCCGCCGCCCTGGGGGGCTTCACCGCCGTGGTGGCCATGCCCAACACCGATCCCCCCGTCGACTGCGCCGCCGTGGCCCGCCAGGTCCTGGCCCTGGGGGCGGGGGCCCCGTGCGCCGTGGCCGTGGCCGGGGCCATCACCGTGGGCCGGGCCGGGGAGCGCCTGGCCCCCATGGCCGAGCTGGCCGGGCTGGGGGTGCGCCTCTTCACCGACGACGGGACCGGCCTCCAGGACGTGGCCGTCATGCGCCGGGCCCTGGAGTACGCCCGGGGCCTGGGCGTGACCCTGGCCCAGCACTGCGAGGACGAAGGGCTGGCGGCCGGCGGCCACATGCACGAGGGGGCGTGGTCCAGCCGCCTCGGCGTCCCCGGGGTCCCGGCCGAGGCCGAGGAGCTCATGGTGGCCCGCGACATCGCCCTGGCCCGCCTGACGGGGGGCCGGATCCACTTCCTGCACCTGTCCACGGCCCGCTCGGCCGCCCTGGTGGCGGCGGCCCGGGCCGAGGGGTTGGCCGTCACGGCCGAGGTGACCCCCCACCACCTCTCCCTCACCCATGCCGAGCTGGCCGGGTACGACCCCGTCTTCAAGGTCAACCCGCCCCTGCGCACCGACGCCGACGTGGCCGCCCTGCGCCGGGCGTGCGCGGCGGGCACCGTGGACGCCGTCGCCACCGACCACGCCCCCCATCCCCCCGAGCGCAAGGAGACCACCCTGGACGCCGCCCCGCCCGGGATGCTGGGCCTGCAGACCGCCGTGCCGGTGGTGTTCGACGCCCTGTGCGGGGACGGAGCCTCCGGGGCGGGGCTCGGGGTGGCCGGGGTGCTCGGCCTCCTGTCGTGGGGGCCGGCCGCCGTGGCCGGCCTCGACCGGGCCCACGGGGGGGAGCAGGGCGGCCCGGTCGAGCCCGGGGCCCCCGCCAACCTGTGCGTCATCGACCCCGCCGCCACGTGGGAGGTGGACCCGGCGCGACTGGCCAGCCGGAGTCGCAACACCCCGTGGGCGGGGCGGGTCCTCACCGGTCGGGTGCGCCACACCGTGCTGCGGGGCGAGCCCGTGGTGGTCGACGCCGAGGCCCGGCGATGACGCCCCCGCCGGACCGGGGGGCGGGGGTGGGGCCCGGGGACCCGTGGCCGGGGGAGCGGCCCCCCGCCCTGCTGGTGCTGGCCGACGGCGAGGTCTTCGAGGGGGAGGCCGTGGGGGCGGCGCCGCCGGGGGGCGTGGCCACGGGCGAGCTCGTCTTCAACACCGTGCTGTCGGGGTACCAGGAGGTGCTCACCGATCCGAGCTATGCCGGACAGGTCGTCACCTTCACCTACCCCCACATCGGCAACTACGGCGTCACCGGCGCCGACGACGAGGCCCCCCGCCCGTGGTGCCGGGGCGTGGTGGTGCGCGATCTGCCGGCCCGCCCCTCGTCGTGGCGGGCCGAGGAGGCCCTCGACGCCTACCTGGTGCGGCGGGGCATCCCCGGGATCTGCGGGGTCGACACCCGCCGGCTCACGCGCCACCTGCGCGACCGGGGGGCCATGGGGTGCGCCCTCGGCACCGCCCCCCCCGACGTGCTGGCGGCGGCGGCGGCGGGCGAGCCCGGCACCACCGGGCGCGACCTCGTGACCGAGGTCACCACGGCCACCCCCTACCGGCGCGGGACGGGGCCCCGGCGCGTCACGGTGTACGACTTCGGGGTGAAGGAGACCATGCTGCGCAACCTGGAGGCGCTGGCCACCCTCACCGTGGTGCCGGCCCACACCCCGGCGGCCGACGTCCTGGAGGAGCGGCCCGACGGGGTGTTCCTCTCCAACGGCCCGGGCGACCCCGCCGCCCTGGGCGCCCACAGCGCCATCGTGGCCGAGCTCCTGGGCCGGGTCCCGGTGTTCGGCATCTGCCTCGGCCACCAGCTGCTGGCCTCGGCCCTCGGGGCCCGCACCTACAAGCTGGCCTTCGGGCACCACGGGGGGAACCATCCCGTGCAGCGCCTGGACACGGGCCAGGTGGAGATCACCAGTCAGAACCACAACTACGCCGTGGCGGCCGACTCCCTCCCGCAGCGGGGGCGCCTGGGGGCCGAGGTCACCCACGTCAACCTCAACGACGGGGTGGTCGAAGGGCTGCGCTGCACGGGACTGCCCGCCTTCTCCGTCCAGTACCACCCCGAAGCCGGGCCCGGCCCCCACGACGCCCGGTACCTCTTCGAGCGCTTCCGCCTCCTCCTCGACGGGGCCCGCCGCTGATGCCCCGGCGCACCGACATCGCCTCGGTCCTCGTCATCGGCTCGGGCCCGATCGTGATCGGCCAGGCGTGCGAGTTCGACTACTCCGGGACCCAGGCCTGCCGGGTCCTGCGGGCCGAGGGCTACCGGGTGGTGCTGGCCAACTCCAACCCCGCCACCATCATGACCGACCCCGACACCGCCGACCGCACCTACATCGAGCCGCTCGACGTCGAGGTGCTGAGCGCCATCGTCGAGCGCGAGCGTCCCGACGCCCTGCTCCCCACCCTGGGAGGGCAGACCGGGCTCAACCTGGCCATGGGCCTGGTGGGCAACGGCGTGCTCGACGCCTACGGGGTGGAGCTCATCGGGGCCAAGGCCGAGGCCATCGTCACGGCCGAGGACCGGGACCGCTTCAAGACCGCCATGGAGGAGATCGGCCTCGAGGTGCCGGCGTCGGGCTTCGCCCACTCCCTGGACGAGGCCATGGCGGTGGGGGAGCGCATCGGCTTCCCCCTCATGGTGCGCCCCAGCTTCATCCTGGGGGGGGCCGGGACGGGCACGGCCGACGACCGCCCCACCCTGGCCCGGGTGGCGGCCGAGGGCCTGGCCGCCAGCCCCGTGCACCAGATCCTCATCGAGCGCTCCATCGCCGGATGGAAGGAGTTCGAGCTCGAGGTGATGCGCGACAGGGCCGACAACTGCGTGGTGGTGTGCTCGATCGAGAACCTCGATCCCATGGGGGTGCACACCGGGGACTCCATCACGGTGGCGCCGGCCCAGACGCTGTCGGACGTGGAGTACCAGGCCATGCGCGACGACGCCTTC
>Ga0335073_10004278_pt1 | contig 19973 bp, 18 predicted proteins | sample Lox_Sample_22_FD_207093 | JGI IMG/M metagenome (GOLD analysis project Ga0335073, IMG submission 207093) | Soil microbial communities from Loxahatchee National Wildlife Refuge, Florida, United States - Lox_Sample_2.2 | ecosystem: Environmental > Terrestrial > Soil > Wetlands | place: USA...
GGATCGCGCGCGAACAGGCCGCCGGTCAACGCGAACGGAAGGCCGTCGACCACGTCACAGGCATGCTCAACGTTCTTGACGCGGTCGATCGCCAGCAGGGGCCCGAAGATCTCCTCGTTCAGCACGGGCGAATCCGCCGGCAGGTCGGCGACGACAGTCGGCGGGCAGAACCAACCCGCGTCCGGGATCCCGTCCACCCGCGCCACGATCCGGCCGGTCTCGCGCGCGATCGCCGCATAGCGATCGACCCGCTCCTGCGCGGACCGCTCGATCACCGGCGGCACGTCGGTGTCGAGCTGATCGGCCTGGCCGACGACGAGCACGCCGGCCGCACCGGCAACGCGCTCGATCAGCTGATCGGCGATCGCCTCGTGCACCAGCACCCGCGCCGCCGCCGAGCACTTCTGGCCGGCATAGACGAATGCCGAGGAGACGATCGCCGGGACCGCCTCGTCGAGATCGGCGTCGGAGTCGACGATCACGCAGTTCTTGCCCCCGAGCTCCGACACAACCCGCTTCAGGTGCCGCTGTCCGGGCGCCACTTCCGCGGCCGCCCGAGCGATCTCGACCCCCACCGGCATCGATCCGGTGAACGCGATCGTGTGCACGCCGGGGTGCGCGACCAGCGCGGCGCCGGCGTCGCCCTCGCCCGGGAGCAATGAGATCGCGGACGCCGGGACGCCGCCCGCTCGCAAGGCCTGGACCAGCACGTACGCGCAACCCGGCGACTGCTCGGCGGGCTTGAGCACAACCGCGTTGCCGGTCGCCAGCGCCGCCGAGGTCATGCCGCACGGGATCGCGAGCGGGAAATTCCACGGCGAGACGACCGCCACCACGCCGCGTGGCCCGTACCGCATCTCGTTGCGCTCGCCCGGAACCTGGAGCAGTTGCGGGCCGGCCGCGAGCTCGATCGCCCCGCGGGCGTAGTACTCGAGGAAGTCGATGGCCTCGCACACGTCGCCGTCGGCCTCGGGCCACGGCTTCGCGCACTCCCGGACCTCGAGAGCCGCGAGCTCGAGCCGGCGCTCGCGCAGCCACGCCGCGGCGCGGAGCAGCGCCTCCGCCCGGTCCTCCGCCGGCAACGTGCGCCACTCCCGGAACCCGCGCTCGGCCTCGGCGACCGCGTCGGCGACGTCGGCCTCGGTGGCGCGTCCGGCCACCGCGACGACGTTGTCCGGCGCGCCCGGATCCGTCGAGAGCAGCTCCCCGCCGGCTTGCTCTGAGCCTCCGACCATCACCGGGACGCGTAGCGGCAGCTTCGCGCTCAGCCCGGCGAGCGCGTCCTGCAACTGCGCACGGACGGGCGCGCGGCGCAACTCGAGCACGGGCTCGTTGGCAAACGGCGGCAACGTGGGCATACGTCAACCGACGTTAACAGGCCGTCTCGGGCTCAGATGGCGCGCTAACCGGGCGGGGGCTCGTCGGCGCTGTTCCCCTCGTCCGGAGGCCAGCGCAAAGGCGGCGGGGGCTGCTGCGGCTCTGGCGACGGGTGGGGCTCCGGCTCGGGCGTGAACTCGTGCTGCTCCCCGGCGTGTTGCTCGGGCCGCGGCTCGGGCTCGGGCTCGGGATCGGACGGCGGCTCCGGTTCGTGCGACCACTCGGGCTGCGCCGGCTCGGGCTCGTGCGACGCCCACTCGGGCCGCGCCGGTTCGGGCTCGTGCGACGACCACTCGGGCTGGGCCGGCTCGGGCTCGTGCGACGCCCACTCGGGCTGGGCCGGCTCGGGATCGTGTGACGGCCACCCGCTGTATGCCTGCTCCGGCGCGTTCTCGACATGGTGGGCCACGCGGCTGAGCTCCTCGGGCCAGGTCCGGGCGACGGCACCCTGAGCGGCGGGGTCGACACCGGCCGGCCAGATCGTGGAGGCGTCGTACACGGCGTTTAGCAGCACGGCGCCCTTCAAGTTCGCGCCGTCGAGGTTCGCGCCCTCGAGGTTCGCGCCGTCGAGGCCGGCGCCCTCGAGGTTCGCGCCGGTGAGGTCGGCGCCGGTCAGCACAGCACTGTGCAGACCGGCGTCCTTGAGGTTGGCGCCGGTCAAGCCGGCGCTCTTGAGGTTGGCCCCCTTGAGCGCGGCCCCTTCGAGATTCGCGCCGTACAGCCGCGCGTTCTCGGCGTTCGCGCTCCACAGCACGGTGTCGTTGAGGTTCGCCAGCAGCAGACCGGCGCCCCGGAGGATCGCGCCCTCCAGATCCGCCGCGCGGAGGTTGGCCTTGAACAGGTCCGCGCCCTCGAGATTGGCGCCGCTGAACAGAGCGCCCTCGAAGTTCGCCCCGGTCAGGCTCGCGCCGGCGAGCGCGGTGTGCGGGAGCCCGATCGACCGGTCCTGGTCGTAGGCGAGCGTGCGCCGCCCGAGGATCGTGACCGCGGCCTGGACGTCGGTGGAGGGACGGCCACGGTGATCGGCCCCGCCGGCGCCGTTGCCCGTTCGCGAACCGCCGGGGCGTGCCGGCCATGGGGCGTGCTCGCGAACGAACGCCGCGAGGATCTCGATGATTGGCCCGTGGTCCTCGGGCGACTCCTGCGCGAGCCGCTCGAGCGAGTAGATGCCGCCGAGGCGCACGTCGAGCGCCGGATGCCCGATCTGATCGACCGCGCGCATGAACCGCTCGTTGAGCTGGCGCTCGGTGTGCGCCTGCCTGCGGTCGCGCGAGGAGGTCGTGAACACGTACAGCGCCACCCCGGCGGCGGCCGCTCCGAGCACGATCAAGAGCAGCGCCACCCGGACGCGGTTCAGCTCGTCGAGCCGGGCCGCGCCGGTCAGGCCTTTGGTCGAGACGAGCCAGGGTGGCGCGAACCTGATGACAAGCGCAGCCACTCCGGCCACCGCGACCAGAGCCAAGATCACCAGGAGGAAGCGCGCAAGCCTCCTCCTCCAGCGTGCAGAACGCTTCATCGCAGGCCCGAACTATGGCTGAAGATCCCGCATACGCCCGTGGTTGCATCAGCTATTGCACCAACGGACGCTTGTCCCGGACCGGGCCGTCCATCTAGTATCGCCTCGGCATGGAGGGAGCCGGGACCGTACGCGCCAACTCGGACTACGACGAGCTTCTCGACAAGCTCGAGTCGGCTCAGGAGGCCGAAGTGGTCGAGTTGGCGCTCGTCGCGGCACGGGAGCACCTCGGGATGGACGCGTCGTACATCACGACGATCGACGCCCAGATCCAGACGATCCATGCCCTGGTGAGCGATCCGGAGACGGTCAACCGCTACCAGGGAACGGTATTCCCGGTGGAGCAGACCTACTGCATGCGGATGCTGGGCGGCGAGATCCCGAGCGCGGTCCCCGACACCCGGCAGGAGCCTGCGATCAGCGAGCTCCCGGTCACTCAAGAGTTCCACGCCTACGTCGGGGTCCCAGTGACTCTCTCCGATGGCAGCGTGCACGGAACCCTGTGCTGCGTCAGCAAGGAGACGCGGCCCGGCCTCGGTCCCGACGAGGTGCGGTTCATGCAGGTGCTGGCCGACATCGTCGGCGCGCGGGTCGACCGTGTCCACGGCGACATCGCCCGCCTGACCGAACGGTTCAAGCGCTAGGCCGCCGCCCCGAGGCCGCCCGGAGGCCGCCCCTAGGGCGCCGCGAGCAACACGTCGAGCGAGGTCCCGACCGCCTGCTCGTGGAGGAACGACTCGTTCGAAGTGTTCTCGAGCAGCCGGCGCACGAGATAAGCCATTCCCGCGACCAGATCGCCGACCGGACAGTAGGCGCGCACGCGGAAGCCCCGGGAGGCGAGCGCGTCCGCGAGCTGGTCCCCGAGGCCGCGCAGGATCTGGAGCTCGAGGTCCTGATCGGCTCCCCCCGACAGACGGTTGTACGCGATCGCGTGCGACACCGAGCGCAGGTTGTGCGAGGCCACCGCCACGCGGACTGCCGGACGGGCGTCGAGCAGCCGGCGGGTGAGCGTCTCGAAGTTCCGGTCGCACTCGGCCTTGACGTCGAACACCGGGGTGGGCCATCCGTGCTGGCTGGCCTGGACGAGCTCGTGGTCCCAGTAGGCGCCCTTGACCAGTCGGACCGTCAGCGGCGGCGTCCGACCCGAGCTCCGTGCCCACTCAAGCACCCGGTCGAGTTGCTCGGGCGAGTCCCGCAGATACGCCTGCAACACGAGGCCCGCCGACGGGCCGCGGAGGAACTCATCCTCGGACAGCACGTCGAGCACGAGATCGAGCACCGCCTCGCGGGAGTCGAGCGACTCCATGTCGATGTGGACATGGGCCCCGAGCTCGTCGGCCTTGCGCAGGAGCGGGCGCAACCGTTCGGTCGCGTCGCGGCGCCCCCGGTCCGGCGCGTCGGGCCGCAGCAGCGGCGTCAGCGCCGAGATCTTCACCGACACGTTCGTTCGGGAGATCGGCCCGACGCTGTCTCGTTCTAGCACTTCACGTGGCGGCCACCCGCGCTGGGCCCGCGCGAGCTCGACCAGCGCCTCGTCGCAGCGCGCCGCATACCGGTCGGCCTCGGCCTGGGTGACGGTTGCCTCCCCCAGCAGGTCGACGGAGCTCGTGATGCCCCGGTTCCATAGATCGCGGAGCACGCCGAGCGCCGACGCCGGTGTCTCGCCGACGATGAAGCGGTGCGCCATGTGCTTGACACCCGCCGCGGCGGCGGCGCCGATCGCGGTCCGCGCCGCCCGGTTGTCCGCCATCCGCATCGCCGCCGCCAGCGGCGGCGGGGCGTCGGGCACCTCGCGCAGGAACTCGCGGAGATGCCGCGCGAGATCGTCGAGCGACCGGCATGCGGGCGTAACGTCGACGAACCGAAACAGCGCGGCCTTGAGCTCCTGATCGGCGGACGCAAGGTCCATTGCCCGCTGGTCGAGCGCGCGCAGGGGATGACGCGCGCCCGATGGGAACGCCGACGCCAGGTCGGTGCCGACCTCGTGGATCGAGCGCTCGAGCGCCTCGCGGTCGGGGGTCGTGAGCTGCGTGTTCGCCATCGCCGTCAGGACAGGATGTTGACGGCCCGGGCGACGACTAATCCGACCGTCACCAGCGCCGTGAGTGACTGCGCGCTCATGAGCCACTTCGCGGTCGGCGTCAGCGGCATCGTGTCAGTGGGGCTGAACGCGGTCGCGTTCGTGAGCGAAACGTAGAGATAGTCGATCAGGCTCGGCATCCAATCCTTCGGCGCCCACCGCGGATCGGTCATCTGCGGGAACAGAAAGTCGGGCAGGTCCCGTTCGTCTTTCTCGCGTGCGACCGGCCCGCCGCGATCGGTCTCCCAGTACCACAACCCGAACAGCAGGACGTTCGTGCACCACAGCACGACCCCGGACAGGATCAGCTGATGCCCGTTCTCCTTACCGCCGTGCAGAAGCTGATGGGAGAGCATCACGAGCGACGCGATGTTCGCGGCGCTGACGAAGCCAATCATCCCGATCGCAACCTTGCGCCGCAGGGGCGAATGGCGCGCCTTGGCCCGGGGCGACACGATCGTGAGGCCGATCAGCAGTGCGCCCTCGAGCGCCGGAAGCAGCCACGTCGGACCAACCGTCACGTCGTTGGACAGCGATAGCTGGAGCGCGATCGTGCAGGCCACGACGAGCTGTGGCTCCCAGAACGGGAGGTACCGATCGAGATTCAGCAGGATCCGGTTGCGCGGCGGGCGGTGGTGCGTCTGTCGGAGTTCCTCGCTACGGTCCATGGTGCGCCCGAGATACTGGCACGACCTCGCGTACCGGAGTGAAAGGGAAGGACCTGAGACGCCTAGTCATCGTCGCCGCCGCTGCGATGCTGCTTGCGGCCTGCGGGAGCGCGGGCGGATCGTCGACGTCGTCGACGGCCGCGACCGCCGCCGGCAGCCCGACGACCACGACCGCCGCCAGCACGACGAGCACTGCGACATCGTCGACATCGGCCAACGCGCCGGCGACCACAACGTCGGCCACGACCGCCGCCACGACGGCGACAACGGCCGGCGCGCCGCCGTGTCGCGCCTCCAACATGGAGCTCAGCTTCCTCGGCCAGCAGGGCGGGATGGGCCACGGCGAGATCGGCTTCGTGCTCAAGAACACGGGCAGCGTGCCCTGCCGCACCTATGGGTGGCCGGGGATCCTGTTCCTCGACCAGGCCGGACACCCGCTCCCGACGATCCCGCACCACACGACCAACGATTTCTTCGGCTCGACCCCGGCGGCACCGCTCGTCATCGCTCCGGGCGGTAGCGCCTCCTTCCGGCTCGACGTCGGCCACGGGGTCGCGACCTCCAACGGATGCGCGACCGCCTATGCGCTCCAGGTGATTCCGCCCAACGACACCGCGACGCTTCGCACGTCCATCCCGAACGGCTCCTATGAGTGCCGCGACGCGAACGTCTCGCCGCTGCGGTCCGGCGAGTCGGCGTACCCGTAGCGAGCGCGCGAGCGGAAAATCAGTCCGCCACCGCGGGCAGCCACACCGGACCGTGCTCGAGCGCGTCGGTGATCTCCCGCGCCGGCACGGCCCGCGAAAAGTGGAAGCCCTGGGCGGCGGTGCAGCCGAGCCGGCTGAGCTCGTTGACCTGCTCAGAGGTCTCGACCCCCTCGGCGACGACGTCCAGCGACAGCGCGCGAGACATCGCGATGATCGTCTCGGTGATGGCCGTGTCGCGCGGCTCGTTGCCGAGACCGTCGACGAACGACCGGTCGACCTTGAGCACGTCGAGCGGCAGCCGCGTCAGGTAGCTCAGCGACGAGTAGCCGGTCCCGAAGTCGTCGAGCACGAGGCGCACGCCGAGTGCCTTCAGTGCCTGCAGGATCTCGGTGAGCCCGTCGGCGTCCCGCACCATCACGGTCTCCGTGATCTCGAGGCTGAGGCACGCCGGGTCGAGCCCCGTGCTCGAGAGCGCGGCTCGGACGACGTCGGGCAGGGTGCGCCGGGCGACCTGCACGGCCGAGAGGTTCACGGACATCGCGATCGGCGCGGAGTCTGGGCGCGCCGCATACCACTGGGCGGCCTGGCGGCAGGCGTTCTCGAGCACCCACCGGCCGATCGGCTCGATCAGGCCGTTCTCCTCGGCGATCGGGATGAACTCCGAGGGCGGGATCTCGCCGCGCTCGGGGTGGCGCCAGCGGAGCAGCGCCTCGACTCCGACGATCGAGAAGTTGATCAGCGACACGACGGGCTGGTACTCGAGCCGCAACTGGTCGCGCTCGAGCGCGCGGCGCAGGTCGTTCTCCATCCGCAGGCGCTCTATCGCCCGGCCGCGCATACCCTCGTCGAACACCTCGTAGCGGGCACGCCCGCGGTCCTTCGCTCGGTACATGGCCGCGTCGGCATCGCGGATGAGCTCATCGGCCCGCTCGCCGCCGGTGGCGAGCGCGATCCCGATGCTGGTGGTGACGAAGTGCTCTGAGCCCGAGAGCACGAACGGCCGCGCGAACGTCGCCGCGATCCGCTCGGCGGTCTCGATCGCGTCGCGCTCGGAGGCGATGTCCTCGAGCAGGATCCCGAACTCGTCGCCGCCGAATCGCGCCACCGTGTCGCTGCCGCGCAAAGCGTGCTTCAGACGCGGCGCGGCCGCTGCCAGCAGCTCATCGCCGACGTGATGCCCGAGGCTGTCGTTGACGAGCTTGAAGTGATCGAGATCCAGGAACAGGATCGCGGCCAGCGACTGCTGGCGGCCCAGGCGCGCGAGCGCATGCTCGAGCCGATCGACGAACAGGACGCGGTTCGGGAGGCCCGTCAGGGGGTCGTGAACGGCGCGTTCGCGAATCGCGTCCTCGACGGCCTGTCGCTCGAGCGCGTCGGCGAGCACGTTCGCCAGCGCCTGAAGGAAGTCGACGTCGCGCGGAGCGAAGCCGCGGGATCGCATCGACTGGACCACGAGGACGCCGAACGGTCCGCGCGACCCTCCTTCGATCTTGACCGACAACCCGGACCCGGTTCGCCGCCCCCGGAAGTTAGGTTGCTCGAAACGGGCCTCGGTGTTCCAGTCCTCGACCACCACCGGCGCGCCGCTCTGGAGCGTGTACCCAGCCTGCGATCCCACGCCGGCGGGGTAGCGAAGCTGTCCGAACTCGGTGTCCGGCCAGCCGATCCCGCTCCGGAGCATCAGGCAGTCCTCATCGGGCAGGTACTCCCACACCGCCGAGATCTCAGCGCCCAGCATGGCAGCGGCGCCGGCGACAGCCTCCTGCATCAGGTCGTCGGTGCTCGCGCCCTCGAGCGCGTGCTCGCCCAGCAACGCCACCGCCGCCTGCTGAGCCGCGCGCCGCTCGAGCTCGGCCTCGACCTCCTTGCGGTAGGTGACGTCATGGAGCATCCCGTGCCAGCGGAGCTCGCCGTCCTCGCCGTGGGCGAGCACGGCGTCGTCGCGAATCCAGACCGTCCGCCCGTCGCGATGGAGCATGCGGTATTCGAGGGCCTCGTCTTCCGGCTGGATGCCGTGATGCTCGTTCTCGCGCGCCAGGACCCAGTCGCGGTCCTCGGGGTGCAGGCGCTTGGCCCACAGGCCGGGATCGGCGCACCACTCCGCGGCGGAGTAGCCGAGAATCGCCTCGATCGGCGGGCTCACGTAGTGCCAGCGCCCGTCGCCGCCGGTGTCGGCGACATAGATGATCGCCGGGACGCGCTCGAGCAGCTTTGGGTAGTCCGAGGCGCCGATGCCGCCAGCCTCCGGGCGCGGCGCGGGCTCCCCAGGCATCGGCGCCCCAGGCATCGTGCCGGTGTCGCTGTCGCCGACCATGTCCCCTGCTAATCGACCATTACCGCCCTGAGCCGTAGCGGCTCTGGACGAGTTGGTCTGCAGAGTGACACACCTGCAGTAGGGCTAGTTCGCCTCGAACACGGCGACCCCGTCCCGCTCGTGCTCGGTCGCCTGTCCGGCCTCGACGAGCAGATCGAGGTGTCCGAGCACTTCGGATAGCGTCAGGTAGGCCTGCGTGACGGCGACGTTCCCCCACATTTGCAGCGCGATCTCGTACGCGGTGAGCGGGCGGGGGCCCAGCAACTGATGGATTCGCGCCGCCCGGCGGCGATGCATGCGCAACCGATCGTCGATCAACTCGACGTGGTCGAGGATCGGGTCGCCGTGGCCGGGCAGGACCAGGCGGGCGGGGAGCTCGCGCGTGGCCCGCATCGAGTCGATGTATTGGAGGAGAGCCTGCGGCCGCGGCTGGTCCGGGTCGCCGGACAGCGGCCGTGAGACCAGCGGGTTGGACGAGATGTGGGCGAGGAGGTGGTCGCCCGCGATCAGGATCTCGCGCTCGCCGTCCCAGAAGATCGTGTCCGACGGGCTGTGTCCCGGCCGGTGATGGATGCCGAGGGCCCGGTCGCGAAACGACAGTTCGTCGCCGTCGCGCAGCGGGCGGGTCACATGCCCGCTCGATCCGAACGCCCGGAACGCGGCGGCCATCGCCCCAACCACCGTCGCCAGGTCGTCGGGCACGCCGTGCCGGCGCATGACCCCCTGCGCGAACTCGTCGTCGGCCGCGGCGCTGCGGGAGAAGCTCGCGAGGTACGGGCCGAGTACGTCCAGGGCCGCGACATCGGCGCCCGAGCGCCTGGCCAGGATCTCGAGCAGCCCGAGATGGTCCATGTGCTGGTGGGTGAGCACGATCAGCTCGAGGTCCTCGATCCGGCGTCCGTGCCCGGCGAGTGCGCGCTCGAGGTCGTCGAGCGACTTGCCCGAGTTCGGGCCGGTGTCGATCAGGGTGAGTGGCTCGTCCTCGATCAGGTAGCAGTTGACCCTTCCGACCAGGAACGGCGTGGGGAGCGCGAGCCGATGGATCCCGGCTCGCTGCGCCAGGGCAAGCGCATCCTCCACGCTGGTCGCCCGACGGTCGGGGGTGGTCACGAACGGATCACTGCCAGCACCTCGTCACGGCGACGCTCCATGTCCTCGTGCGAGCGCAGTGACTCCAGGCACAGGCGAAGCAGCGGCTCGGTGTTCGACGGGCGGACATTGAAGTGCCAGTCGTCGTACTCGACCGAGATGCCGTCCAGGCGATACTGCCTGCCATCGACGTAGCGGGCGGCGAGCTCTTCGATCTTGGCCGCGGGCTCCGACACCACGGAGTTGATCTCGCCGGAGATGAAGTAGCGCGAGCGGAACGGCGCCAGGAGCTCGGACATGCGCTCGCCGCGAACCGAGAGCAGCTCCAGGATCAGCAGCGCGGGAATCGTCCCCGAGTCGGCGCAGAAGAAATCGCGGAAGTAGTAGTGGCCGGAGACCTCCCCGCCGAACACGGCCCCTTCCTCGCGCATCCTCGTCTTGAAGAACGCGTGCCCGACCCGGTTCATCAGGGCCCGGCCGCCGCCCCGCTCGGTGACGTCGGCAACCGCGCGGCTGGCGCGGACGTCGTACAGGATCGTCGGGGCATTCGCGCCTTGATTCTTCGCGAGCATCGACTCGGCGAGCAAGGCGGTCAGGAAGTCGCCGTCGACGAACGATCCCCGGTCGTCGATGAAGAAGCAGCGGTCCGCGTCTCCGTCCCAGGCGATCCCCAGATCCGCGCCCAACCGGACAACCTCGCGCATGATGAACTCGCGGTTCTCTGGCAGCAGGGGATTCGGCTCGTGGTCGGGGAAATGCCCGTTCGGCTCCCAGTAGGTCTCGATCACATCGAGGCCCAGATCGCGCAGCAGCGGCCCGACCATCGGCCCGGCCATCCCGTTGCCGCCGTCGACGACGACGCGGATTGGGTTGACCGAGGCCGGATCGATGAACTGCAAAGCGGCCTGCTGGAACTCCTCGTACAGGTCGACGTGCTCGACGGAGCCGCCGCCCGGACCGTCCTCGAGCCCCGCCTCGATCTTCGCCCGCAGCTCGCCGATACCGGCATCGCCCGACAGCGCCACCGCTCCCTGCCGCACCAGCTTGGCGCCGGTGTAGCGCTTGGGGTTGTGCGACGCGGTGCACATCAGGCCGCCGTCGAGCCCCCGCGAGCCGACGAGGTAATACAGCATCTCGGTGCCGACCTCACCGGCGTCGAGCACTGCCGAGCCCTCGGCGCACATCCCCCGGCAGTAGGCGCTCGACAGCTCGGGCGCGGTCACGCGCATGTCTCGTCCGAGGCCCAGCCGCAGCTCGGTCGTCGGCTTGCCCTCGAGCTCGCCGATCACATGCGCGAACGCTCTCCCGATCTCCTCGGCGGCGGCCGCGTCGATGTCGCTGCCGTACAGCCCGCGGATGTCGTAGGCCTTGAAGATGTCAGGGTTGGCTACGGCGCTCACCGCCGGGCATGCTACCCACGCGAAGCTCCGGGAATAATGGGTCCACTAGTGCACGCGGACAAGCCAACCGTCGTGATTCTGTGCGGCGGACGCGGGACCCGTCTGCACGAGCACGCCTCCTCGGTGCCCAAGCCCCTGGTCGAGGTCGGGGGGCGCCCGATCCTGTGGCACGTGGTCAACATGTACCTGGCGCACGGCTTTCACCGCTTCCTGCTGCTCACCGGGTACCGCAGCGGGCAGGTGACCGCGTTCGCGGCGGGGGAACGATGGCCGGACGGCGTCGAGGTCGCCTGCCTTGACACCGGCGAGGACACCCCGACCGGCGGGCGCCTCCACCAGGCCGCGCCCGCGCTCGACGGCGACCGGTTCTGTCTTGCCTATGCCGACGGCGTCGCCGATATCGACCTCGGGGCGCTGCTCGGGTTCCACGCCGAGCATGGCGGGGCGGCCACGATGGCCGTGGTCCAGCCCGAGCTGCCGTTCGGCGTGGCGCGCCTGAACGGCGACGCGACCGTCCGCGGCTTCGCCGAGAAGCCCCGCATCCAGGAGTGGGTGAACGCCGGCTTCTTCTGCTTCGAGCGCACCGCGCTCGGCGTGCTGGCGGCCGACAGCGTGCTTGAGCGAGAGCCGCTCGAGCGGCTCGCCGCGGCGGGCGACCTGCACGCCTTCCGCCACCACGGCTTCTGGGAGTGCATGGACACCTACAAGGACGCGATCACGCTCAACGGGCTGTGGGCCGAGGGCCGCGCGCCGTGGAAGGTTTGGGCTTGAGCTCCTCGGTGCTCGTGACCGGCGGCGACGGCCTCGTGGGGGCGTGGCTCGTGATGGCGCTGCTCGAGCGCGGAGAACGCGTGGTCGTGATCCGGCGCAGCGTGCGGGCGGAGTCGACGCTCGCGCTGCTCGGCCTGGCCGGATCGGTCGAGTTCGTCGACGGAGACATCTGCTCGGACGGCCTCGTGGCCCGCGTGCTCTCCGAACACCGGATCGACGGCGTCTTCCACCTTGCGGCCCAGACCCTGGTCGGCGTCGCCAATCGCGCGCCGGTGACGACGTTCGAGACGAACATCCGGGGTACCTGGCTGCTGCTCGAGGCCTGCCGCGTGCACGTAACGAAGGGGGTCGTGGTCGCGTCCACCGACAAGGCCTACGGGCTCCAGCCCGAGCTCCCCTACCGCGAGGAGTACGCGCTCGTGCCACGGTTCCCCTACGACGTCTCGAAGGCGGCGTGCGACATGATCGCCCGCTCCTACGGCGATACGTTCGGGCTGCCGGTGGCCGTCACGCGCCTGGCCAACGTCTACGGTCCGGGCGAGCGGCATTCCTCGCGCCTGGTCCCCGAGGCGGTGTGCGCTGCGCTCGCGGGCGAGCCGCCAATCGTTCGCTCCGACGGCTCGCCCGAACGCGACTTCCTGTACGCCGAGGACGCGGCGCGGGCTTACCTTGCGGTGTGGGAGGCGCTCGGTCGCGGGCAGGGAGCCGGAGAGGCGTTCAACGCCGGCGGTGGTCGGCCTCACCGCGTGCTCGACGTGATCGAGCTGATCTGCCGGCTGGCCGGGGCGCAGGTGACACCCGAGGTCCGAGGCGCCGGGGTGCCCCACGGCGAGCTCGATCGTCAGTGGCTCGACTCGAGCAAGCTTCACGCGCTCACCGGCTGGCGGCCGCTGGTGACGCTGGAAGAGGGTCTACGCCGGACCATCGACTGGTACAGGGAGCACCCGGTGGCGCGGCGCCGCGCGTCCTAAACTGAAGGTATATGTCAGGTCACTCGAAATGGGCTTCGATCAAGCACAAGAAGGCCGTCGTCGACGCGCGGCGCGGCCAGCACTTCACCAAGCTGGCGCGCGCGATCACGGTCGCCGCCAAGGAGGGCGGCGGCGATCCGACCGGCAACTCCGGTCTCGCGCTGGCGATCCAGAAGGCGCGCGATGCCTCGATGCCCAAAGACAACATCGAGCGTGCGATCGCCAAAGGCACCGGCGAGGGCTCCGACGCCGATCAGATCGAGTCGGTCGTCTACGAGGGCTACGGTCCCGGCGGCGTCGCGCTGCTGATCGAGGCGCTCACCGACAACCGCAACCGCACCGGCGCGGAGATGCGCCACATCCTCGGCAAGCACGGCGGCAACCTGGGCGAGCCCGGGTCGGTGTCGTACCTGTTCGACAAGCGCGGCGTGGTCGTCGTCGACGCCAACCGCTACAGCGAGGACGATCTGATGCCCGCAATCGACGCGGGCGCGGAGGACATCTCGCTCGACGAGGACGTCTACGAGGTGATCACCGAGCCCTCCGACCTCGCCGCCGCCCGCGATGCGCTCGCCGGTGCCGGGATCGAGATCGAGAGCGCCGACCTCATGCAGCGCCCCCGGGCCCGCGTGCCGGTCGACGAGAGCGACGCCGCGAAGCTGATCAAGCTGATCGACTCGCTCGAGGAGAACGACGACGTCAGCGCTGTCCACGCCAACTTCGACGTCGACAGCGCCGTGCTCGAGCGCGTCGCACAGTGACCGGGTCGGGCCGGTAAACGGTTCTTACCGGCTTCTTCGTCAACCTTCGCTAGCCTCACCGCGATGTCGAAACGAGCACTCGTCTTGCCGGCACTCGCCGTGGTCGCTGCGGGCCTCGCCGGATGTGGAAGCAGCTCCAAGGCCTCGGGCGTCGAGCAGGTGCCCGCCGAGGGAGCCACCGCGGCCCCCGTGGTCACCACGCCGAAGCCCCCGCCGGCGCTGGCCAAGAAGCCCGTCGTGACCGTGCCGACCGGCCCGGCCCCGACCAAGCTGGTCACCAAGGACCTCGTCACCGGTACCGGGGCGACGGCCAAGGCGGGGGACACGGTGACCGTCAACTACGTCGGCGAGCTGTACAAGAACGGCAAGGAGTTCGATTCCTCCTGGAGCCGCAACCAGCCGTTCACGACGGCGCTCTCGACCGGCAGCGTGATCCCGGGCTGGGTCCAGGGGATACCGGGGATGAAGGTCGGCGGGCGGCGCGAGCTGATCATCCCGGCGAGCCTCGCCTACGGGAAGACGGGCAGCCCCCCGACGATCCCGCCTAACTCGCCGCTCGTGTTCGTCGTCGATCTGCTTTCGGTTTCTTCCTAGGTTTCTCGGCGCGGTCGTCGGAGACCACGTCGTCGAGGCGCCGCGCGCGGTACAGCGAGACCGGCTCGGACATGCCCTTGAGCTTGTGCTTGCGCGCGAACGACCAGTCGAACGCGTCAGGTGCCGCGTCGTAGATCTCCTGCGTACACAGGACGCTGCCGGGACGGGCGACGCCGGTGACGCGGCTTGCCAGGTTGACGGCGTGGCCGTAGTAGTCGCCGGCTCGCTGCAGGGCCGGTCCGTAGGCGACACCGGCGCGGAGGCTCGGTAGGTCAGCCGCCTCGACGGCCTCGAGCAACGACAGCGCGACTGACACCACGGCCGCCGGGTCGGGTGAGACGAACATCGCCGCGTCGCCGATCGTCTTGACGAGTCGGACCGGCGGTCGGGTCACATCGGTCGCGAGCTCGGCGAGCTTGCTCGCGACGCTGCCGAGCTCCTGCGCCTCGATCTGGGCCCCGAGGCGGGTGAACCCGACCATGTCCACGAAGCAGACCGTGATCTCCTGGGCGCCGGCCACCTCGCCCGACTCGCGGTCGGCGGGGCTGAGGATCCCGCGTCGGACGCTCTCGGCGAGGTGCTGGCGGTACGCCGCGCGGAGCACGGGATCGATCGCCGGGATCAGCTGCTCGGCCAGCGTGGCGAACCGCTCGGCCACCTCGTCCTCGCTGTCGCCCGGCTCGAGGAACGCGTCCACGAACGCGGCCGCCGTGGTGGCGGCCAGCCGCGCCATGCCTTCTCCCAGGACCCTGGTGATCTCGGCGATCGACTCCTCGCCCAGGCCAGAGGAGAGGAACATGCTGATGGCCTTCGCGGCGTCGATCTCCTCCTCGCCGAACACGCGCTCGTCCGGCGCGGGCTCGGGCAGCCCCAGCAACCGCCGGATCCGGAGCATCTGCGTGGCCGGAAGCCCGCTCTCCTTCGCGAGCTCCTTCGCGGTGTAGCGGCCGCCGAGGACCCGCTCGACCAGGAGAAGCGCGAGCCGGTCCTCCCCGATCGCGGCCTCGAGCTCCTCGAACGTGAAGCCCTCGTCGGCGAGCCGTTCGAGCAGCCGCTCGCGCGCGGCGCGATCCTCACCCTCGAGCCCGTCGAGCAGCGTGCTGAAATCCACGACTGCATCCTCGCGCAATTCGTCCGCTGCCTCTACCGCTTGCGCTGGCGCCCGCTCTGCCGCCCGAGCGATCGGCTAGCATCGAACGCCCTCGTGGGTGCGATTCCCGGCCAGTGCTGCGTATCGCTGTAACCGGAGCCCCGCTTACTCTCGTCCGACCAGATCACAACGCCCACATGCTTTCGATTCTGATGCCGGTCTACAACGAGCGCGAGCGCGTCGAGCGTGCGATCGCCGAAGTCCTCGACACGCCGCTTCCGACTGACTTCGAGTTGATCGTCGTCGACGACGGCTCCACGGATGGCACGCGCGAGATTCTGCGAGATCTGATCAGCGCCGACCCACCCGGCCGCGTGCGCCTGTTCGAGCACGAGCACAACATGGGCAAGGGCGCCGCCATCCAGACCGCGCTGTCACACGCCGAGGGCGAGTTCTCGGCGATCTTCGATGCCGACCTCGAGTACGACCCGACCGACCTCGGCCTGCTCATGCCACCGCTGCTCGACGGGCGCACCAATGCGTGCTTCGGCGTGCGAGCATTCGACGGCTACACCAGCCACTCGTTCCTGTTCGTGCTGGGCAACAAGGGCGTGACGTTCGCCTGCAACGTCCTCTTCAACGTCTACCTGCACGACATCATGACCTGCCACAAGATGATCCGGACCGACGTCTTCCGAAGCCTGTCGTTGCGCTCGCCGGGCTTCGCGATCGAGCCCGAGATCACCGCCCGGCTCGTGCAGCGCGGGGAGCGGATCTTCGAGGTCCCTGTTCACTACCGGGCGCGCGCCACCGACGAGGGCAAGAAACTGACCGCGCTCGACGGCTTCCGGGTGCTTGGCACGCTGATGCGCTGTCGCTTCACCCCGAACGGCACCCCTAACATCAGGACGTGAGGCGCCGGCCGGGTGGAGGGTCAGGTCCTCACGCACACGCCCGCCGAGCGGCCGCGCTCTGACACCGGGTCGCCCTCGCGTTCACGGCTGCCGGACTGGCACGGGCTGCTGTATGCCCCGTTCCTGTGGTCGGCGCTGGGGTGCATCGTGCTCGCCGCGATCTCCGCCGCCGTGCTGCCCACGGTTCCGAGCTACGACCCGTGGGCATGGATCTCCTGGGGCCGTGAGGTCAGCGATCCCCATCTGAGCTTCGCGATCAGCGGCGGCCCGTCGTGGAAGCCGCTGCCGGTGGTGTTCACGACGATCTGGGCGCTGTTCGGCAGCGCTGCGGCGCCGACCCTGTGGGTGATCACCGCCCGCGCCGGCGGCCTGCTCGGGATCGTGGCGGCCTATCTGCTCGCCTCGAGGCTGATCCGGGGTCCGCGCTGGGCCAAGGTCGCCGCCGGGTTGATAGCCGGCGCCGGGATCGTCATCACGCAGGCGTGGTGGGACGAGATGTTCCGCGGGACCTCCGAGCCGATGCTGATCGCGACCGCGCTGTGGGCGGTTCTCGCCCACCTCGACGGCAGACGCGGATGGGCGTTCTCGCTCGGCGTCGCGACGTCGCTGATCCGACCGGAAGCGTGGCCGCTGATCATCGTCTATGCCGGGTGGCTGTGGTTCAAGGAGCCGCGGTTGCGGGTGCTGATCGTGCTGGGGCTGTTCTCGATCCCGGTGCTCTGGTTTGGCCCGCCGTGGATCGGCTCCGGGCAGCCCTTCCTGGCCGCGATCCATGCCGAGGAGTACAACGGCGACCTCGGCAAGCATCCGCTGTTCACCGTACTTGGGCGCGGCGTCGACATCCAGTTGCTGCCGGTGCTGCTGGCCGGTGTGGTCGCGGCCGCTTTCGCCTGGTTCGACAAGCCCCGCGACCGGCTGCTGTTGTCGCTCGCCGGCGGGACCGTCGTGTGGTGGGTGATCGTCGTCGGGATGACGCTCGACGGCTATCCGGGGCTCGAGCGCTTCTACCTGCCCGCCGCCGGCATGACCTGCGTGCTCGCCGGCGTGGGCATCGTCCGCCTCGCCCAGTTGGGCGCGAGCGTGGTGCCGAGCGGGCGCACCGCCGTCGGCCTTGGGCTGACCGCGGTTCTCGTGGCGATCACGATCCCGTGGGTCGGCGGCCGCATCAACCAGGCCAGCGCCGAATACCACACCGCGAATCAGGCGGTCACGCGCCTGAACCAGATGACCGCCGCCGTAGCCGCCGTCGGGGGCCACGACGGCGTGTTCCCCTGCAAGTCGAGCTTCGCGGCGGTCAACCACAGCGTCCAGACAGCGCTGGCGTGGAAGCTGCATGTGACCCTCGGCCGCGTTGGGACCACGATGCGCCACCAGGGCGTGATGTTCGTCGGCCCGCACGATTCGATCGACGGGATCGCGCCGCGGATCGACCACCGGCTGACCCAGCAGCAGTTCATCGCCCAGGTCGGGGCATGGAAGATGTATCGGATGACCGCGCCCGGGTCGGACACGCGCTGCGTGGGGCGATGATGGGCCTCGCTGCGCTCGGCATCCCTGGGACCGGGGAACCCGTCCGGACCCGATCGCGCCATGCCTGACGAACCGTCGGGCCCGAGGCGATCGGTCGAGTCGATCCGCTGCTCGTTCTGCGGCAAGCCCCGCAACCAGGTTGCATCGCTCGTCGCCGGTCCGACGCCGGGGGTCGCGATCTGCAATGAGTGCGTCGCGTTGTGCGCCGAGATCGTCTCCGAGCAGGGCGCACCGCCGCCTCCCGGGGATCAGGCCGCGTAGCGCCGGGGAGGCGTCCGGGCGCGGACGCAGAATGGTGTCTTCATGATCGTGATCGGCATCGATCCCGGAACCGCCAGCACGGGCTACGGGGTGGTCGAGAGCTCGGGCTCGGCGCTGCGCGCGCTCGCGGCCGGGGTGATCGAGACCCCCGCGGGCGTCCGGCTCGAGCGCCGGCTGGCCGAGATCCACGGGCACGTCATCGACCTGTTCGCTCGCTTCACCCCGGACGCGGTCGCGATCGAAGAGCTGTACTTCGGCGCCAACGCGCGAACCGCGTTTGCGGTCGGCCAGGCGCGCGGTGTGGTACTGCTCGCCGCCGGCCAGCGCGGAATCCCGTCGCGCTCGTACACGCCGCAGCAGGTCAAGGGCGCGGTGTGCGGGCACGGACGCGCCGGCAAGGACCAGGTCGCCCGGATGGTCGCGCGGCTGCTCAGCCTGTCCGAGATACCCTCGCCCGACCATGCCGCGGATGCCCTCGCGGTCGCGATCTGCGAATGCAACCGTGCCCCGCTCGACCGGGCGCTCGCCCGCACGGCGACCGGAGCGCGGGGATGATCGCGATGATGTCCGGGACGGTCGTGGTCCGCCGCGGCGACCACGTAGTCGTGGACACGGGCGGCGTCGGCTACCGGCTCGCGGTGTCGGCCGAGACGCTCCGGCATGTGCCCGCGGTCGGGAAGTCGGTCGTCCTCCACAGCCATCTGATCGTCCGGGACGACGCGCTGGCGCTGTACGGATTCGCGACCGAGGAGGAGCGCGAGCTGTTCCTGATGTTGATCGCGGTCCAGTCCGTCGGCCCCAAGGTCGCGCTTGCGGTCCTGTCGGGTGGGCCCCCGCGCGATCTGCTCGCCGCGGTCGCAGCGGGCGACACCGCGCGCCTGCAGGCCGCGCCCGGGGTCGGCAAGCGCACCGCCGAGCGAATCGTCTCAGAGCTCCGCGAGAAGGTCGGCGCCACGGCCTCCGTGCCGGCCGTGATCGCCGCCGTCCGCAGCGAGGACCCTCGCGCGCTCGCCCGCGAGGGGCTGCTCGGCCTCGGCTACACCGCGCTGGAGGCCGACGAATTGCTCGACGGCGCCGAGGGCCAGAGGCCCGAGGATCTGATCGCCTACGCGCTCAGGACGGCGCGCCGATGACGCCGGAGACGGTGACCCGATGAGCCCCGTTCGCGAGATCCACCCCGACCGGCCGCCGCGGATTCAGGACCCCGAGGAACTGCCCGACGAGGATCTCGACCGCTCGCTCCGTCCGCGCCGGCTCGTCGACTTCGTCGGCCAGGACGCCCTCAAGGACCAGCTCGCGGTGTCGATCGAGGCCGCCTCCAGCCGCGGCGAGGCGCTCGACCACGTCCTGTTCGCCGGCCCGCCCGGGCTCGGCAAGACGTCGCTCGCGCAGATCGTGGCCGCCGAGCTCGACGTCCCGTTCGTCCAGACCGCTGGACCGGCGCTCGAGCGTAAGGGCGACGTCGCCGCGTTCCTGACCGCACTCGAGCCCCGCTCGGTGTTCTTCGTCGACGAGATCCACCGCCTGCCTCGCGCGCTCGAGGAGACCTTCTACCCGGCGATGGAGGACAGCTGCCTGCCGATCACGATCGGTCAAGGCGCGGGCGCGAGCGTCGTCACGATCCCGTTGCCGCCGTTCACGCTGATCGGCGCGACCACCCGGGCGGGATTGATCACCGGCCCGCTCCGCGACCGCTTCGGGATCCAGCACCGGCTCGAGCACTACGGTCCTGACGACCTGGCCACGATCGTCCGCCGCTCGGCCCGGCTGCTCGAGGTCTCGATCGAGGAGGATGGCGCCCGCGCGATCGCCGACCGGAGCCGGGGCACGCCCCGCGTCGCCAACCGGCTCCTCAAACGAGTCCGCGACTACGCCGAGGTGCGCGGCACGGGCGTGGTCACGGGCGGCGTTGCGATCGAGGCGCTCGACC
>Ga0335073_10004279_pt1 | contig 19972 bp, 13 predicted proteins | sample Lox_Sample_22_FD_207093 | JGI IMG/M metagenome (GOLD analysis project Ga0335073, IMG submission 207093) | Soil microbial communities from Loxahatchee National Wildlife Refuge, Florida, United States - Lox_Sample_2.2 | ecosystem: Environmental > Terrestrial > Soil > Wetlands | place: USA...
ATCCGGGCCCGCCTGCGGGAATCATGACCAACTTAGGCTAAACGGCATTGAGCTATGGCTACCTGAACTATCCCGTATCCGCGGGAAAGGCTCGCTGGGCGTCGGCGGCGGTGGACAGCGGCGGCCAGCGGGACGAGCGGACGGGAGGCAGCAGCGGCTGTGTCATCACCGGGCGGCAGCGGCGGCCAGCGGGACGAGCGGACGGGAGGCAGCAGCGGCCGCTGCCAAGCGGGCGGCGCCAGCACATGGCAAGGACCTGGGAGACGGAGGGGCAGCCTGGTTGCCGGCGCGGGCCTGCGGCGTGGCGGCGCGGGCCTGCGGCGTGGCGGCGCGGGCCCGTGCTAGGCGGATAGCCACGCGCGGAGGCGGTTTTCGCAGTCCGCGATCGCGGCGACCTCGACGTACTCGCCGGGGGTGTGCGCCAGTTCGGGGATGCCAGGGCCGTAGTTGACCGCCGGGATGCCGAGTTCGGCGAAGCGGGCGACATCGGTCCAGCCGAGCTTGGCCCGGGGCGTGCCGCCCACCGCCGCGACGAACGCGGCCGCGACAGGCTCCGACAGCCCTGGCCGCGCGCCTGGCGCGTTGTCCAGCATCGACACCTCCCAGGGCGCGAACAGCGAGCGGATGTAGTCCGCCGCCTCCGCCTCGCTCGTGTCCGGGGCGTACCGGTAGTTCACCGTGACCACGCACGAGTCGGGCACCACGTTCCCGGCGACGCCGCCGCCGATCGCGACGGCGTTCAGGCCCTCGTGGTACCGCAGGCCGTCCACCACGGGCGTGCGCGGCTGCCACGCGCGGAGCACGTCAAGGATCGCGCCGGCCTCGTGGATCGCGTTGCGGCCCATCCATGACCTGGCGGTATGCGCACGCGCCCCGGAGGCGGTGACCGATGCCCGCAGCGTGCCCTGGCAGCCGCCCTCGACGACTCCGCCGGTCGGCTCGAGCAGCACCGCGAAGTCCGCGGCCAGCAGTTCCGGAGCGGAGCGGCTGAGGAGGTAGAGGCCGTTGTCTTCGGCCGCTACTTCCTCGCACTCGTAGAAGACGTAGGTCACGTCCCGCGCGGGAGCGGTCATCTCCGCCGCGAGACGCAACTGGACGGCCACCCCCGACTTCATGTCCGTGGTGCCACAGCCAGTAAGCCGGGATCGTTCGGAGTTAAAGGAGGAGGGAAAGTTGTCCGCGTGCGGCACGGTGTCGATGTGCCCAGCCAGCACCACCCGCTCCTTGCGCCCCAGCCCGGTTTGGGCCAGCACCGTATTGCCCCGGCGGTGCACGGACAGGTGCGGGAGCGCGGACAGCACCCGTTCGATCGCGTCGGCGAGCGGCTTCTCGTCGCCGCTGACTGAGGCGATGTCGGTCAGCGCGGCCGTCAGCGTCGCGCCGTCGGCGGTCAGGTCCAGCTCGTGATCCACGGGCCCAACCTACAGGGCTTCGGCGGGCGCGGTCCCTGGGGTTTCGTCCTGGCTCTCCTGGGCAGGCGCCCGGGGGGTGACCGACCGCGCTGCGCCGCGCAGCGCGCTGACGATGACCGCGACCGACGGGCGGAGCACGCTCGCGGTGCGCGCGACCGCGAAGACGTCCCTGGCCAGGTCGAGGCCCGCGGGCAGCTCCCTGATGACGAGGCGGCGCTCGTAGGCGCCGACCGCGAGCCTGGGCATGATCGCGATGCCGAGGCCGCGCGCCACCAGGTTGGCGACCGTGCCGAGTCCCTCGAACTCGGACGGGACCGGCGGGGTCAGCCCGACCGCGGCGAGCAGCCGGTCGGCCGCCTGCCGGGACGGCTCCCCGGACGGCGCCGCCAGCCACGGCTCGTTGCGCAGCGCCCGCAGGTCCACAGGGCGGTCCGGGTCGGCGGCCGGGTGCCCGCGGGCGACGACGAGCACCAGCGGGTCGCGGACGAGGTGGTAGTAGCTGAGCAGCCCCTGTCCGTGGTCGGCGGCGTCGGCGGCGCCCCGTCCCTGGCTGGCGGCGAGCCGCCCTGTCCAGTCGTCGACGATCGCGACCTCGACCTCGCCCGAGCGGACCAGTTGCAGCCCTTCGGCGGCCGAGGACTGGCGCAACAGCAGCGACAGCCGCGGGTGCGCGCGCAGGGACCGGGCCAGCGCCGGCGCGAACGCGACGGCCGCGGACGGGAAGGCGGTCACCACTACCCGGCCGGCTGGCTGGGCGGCGTGCGCGGAAAGGTCGGCCTCGGCTTCCTCGACCATCGCCAGGATCCGCTCGGCGTGCACGGCCAGCCGGCGGCCGGCGTCGGTCAGCCCGGCGCTGCGCGCGGTGCGGTCGAGCAGCGGCGTTCCGGCCTCGCGCTCCAGCACAGCGAGCTGCTGCGAGACCGCCGATGGCGTGTAGCCGAGCGCGTCCGCGGTCCGCGCGATGCTCCCGCGCGCCGCGAATTCGTGCAGCATGCGGAGCCTCCGGATATCCAGCATTAATAAATCTTAACCTCTCCCCAAGGCATCGCCGCTTGCCCTAACGCTCAATGCAGGGAATTCTTTATCGGGTAATCTTCGCGAAACCCTCGTTCCCGCAGCTTGGAGTGCCTGCCCATGGCCGCCGTCACCGCGCCTTTGCCGGTCCTCACCACAGAGCAACAAGAAACGACAGGAACACTGTCCATCCGTGACAGGTCAGCGCCGCGTGGCGTGGCTGGCGTTGCCGACGCGCCTGATGTGGCTGGCCTGACCGGTCTGACCGGTCTGACCGGTCTAGCTGGCCTTGCCGCCGGCCGGTCGCGGGGTGTCGGCGTCTCGGCGACACTCGCCGCCAACGAGGAGCTCGACGAACGGCGCAGGCGCGGCGAACGGGTGCTGCCGCTGGCGTTCGGCGAGGCGGGGGTGCCGGTCGCCCGGGTCCTGCGGAACGCGCTCGCCACAGCCAGCCACCTGGGCGGGTACGGACCGGTCGCCGGCGCGGCGGAACTGCGGGCGGCCGCCGCCGGATACTGGACGCGGCGCGGGCTGGCGACCAGCCCCGAGGACGTGGTGTGCGGCCCGGGCAGCAAGGCGCTGCTCTACGGGCTGCTGCTCAGCCTGCAGGGCGGCGACGTGGCGATACCGCGGCCGAGCTGGGTCAGCTACGCCGCGCAGGCGGCGCTGACCGGCATCCGCCCGGTGTACGTGCCGATCGCCGGCGGCGAGGGCGGCGTGCCCGACCCGGACCTGCTGTCCGCCGCGGTGACAGCGGCGCGCCGTGCCGGGCGCCGGATCGGCGCCGTGATCGTCACGCTGCCCGACAACCCGACAGGGACGCTGGCGACGTCCGGGACCGTGCGCGCGCTGTGCGCGGTGGCACGGCAGCACGACCTGCTGATCATCTCCGACGAGATCTACCGCGACCTGACGCACGCGAGCCTGCCGGGGCCTGGTGCCGGCTCGCTTCCCGGGTCGCCCGCTGGCTCGCCCGCCTTCTCACCCGGTGGCTCACCAGCTGAATCGGCGGCTGGCGGCTCGGCCGACCGCGAGTTCGTCAGCCCGGCGGACGTGGCGCCGGAGCGCACCGTCATCACGTCCGGCCTCAGCAAGAACCTGGCCCTTGGCGGCTGGCGGCTCGGCGTCGCCCGGCTGCCGGGCGCCTTCCCGGCACTGGGGGCGCTGCGGGACCGGCTGCTCGGCACGTGCAGCGAGATCTGGTCGGCCCCCGCCGCTCCCGTGCAGCACGCGGCCGCGCTGGCGTTCGGTGAACCACCGGAGATAACCGAGCGCGTCGCCCGGTCCCGGCACCTGCACGCCGCGATCGCCCGCGCCGTCGCGGCCAGGTTCACCGCGGCGGGCGCCGGCGTGCCGGCGCCGCGAGGCGCGTTCTACCTGTACCCGGACTTCGCCGCGCACCGGCAGGTGCTGCACGGCCGGTTCGGCGTGCGGACCTCCGCGGACCTCGCCGCGCTGCTGCTGCGCGGGCACGGCATCGGCGTGCTGCCCGGCAGCGCGTTCGGCGACCCGGAGAAGGCACTGCGGCTGCGCGTGGCCACCTCCCGGCTGTACGGCGAAGCCGAATGGCAGCAGGAGGCCGCGCTCGCCGTCGACGACCCGGCCGCGCTGCCGTGGATCGCGGACAGCCTGGCCTGGCTGGACGACGCGCTGGCGGCGATCACGCGCTGAGGCTGGGGCCTGAGCGTTAGGCCGCGGTGGCTGCCGCGACGGCGCTGGTCGCCGCCAGGGCCAGCATGACCACCGCGGCGCCCCTGGTCAGCCACCGGACGGGGATGACCTTCAGGAGGCGCCAGCCGACCACGATGGCCAGGCTGGCCGCCACCCAGAGCGCGAGCGTCGCGCCGATGCCGACCGCGAGCGGGTCGTGGAAGCGCGCGGCCAGGCTGATGGTCATGATCTGGGTGAGGTCGCCGAACTCGGCGAGGAACACGACCGCGAAGGACGTCGCCGCGATGGGCCAGAACCCGTCGCGCGTGCCGTCGCGGCGCGCGTCATCGTCCTCATCCTCCTCGTCCTCGCTCTCGTCGCCGTGCCGCCACAGGAGCACGGCTCCCACGGCGAACGCGGCGGCGGCGGCCGCCTCCACCCACTGATGCGGCAACAGGCTGAGCGCCCCGCCGGCGGCCACCGCGATCACTACCTGAGCCGCGAACGCCACGGCTGCCCCCACAAACACGAAGCCCGGGCGATAACGGCTGCTCAGGATCAGGCAGGCCAGGATCGTCTTGTCCGGAAGCTCGGCTGGCAGCACGGCCAGAAACGACGTGACCGCGGCGGTAAGGCTCATCCGGGGCTGCTCCGTGGGTTTGGCCGCCGGGCCGGCTTTCGCCGGGCGAACCCGGGCCTCCGGCTCGGCAGCATGATGCTGCGGCCGAAGGTCTCACTCAGACCGCGCCGCGGTCCCCCGGGCACCGGGCCCTGGCGGGCCGGCTAGCCATTCCCGGCTGGCCGGACTGCAGGACCGAGATTGTCGGCGTCCCGGCGACGGAGCTACTCCCCTTCGCGGGTCCCATGGTAACCGAGACGGACCGCGGACCGGCACCCGGCCGCCAGCCCGGCCTGCCACGCTGTCGGCAGCTGGCAGGCCCTGGCAAGGCAGGCCCCGGTGACGCACTCCCCGCGGCCGCATGAGTCACGCGGCTCTGCAGGGGCGAGTGACCGCCGCCTCCGCCCCGGCGTGGTCGCTCTGGGTGTCCTTCAGCGAGGACATCGATCTCCGCAACGCGATGACTTTAGGGCATCGCCGCTGGTGCGCACGCCCTCAGGAAAGGGATTCGCGCGATCCCGTTATGAAAACCTGATGGCGCCGAGAAAGTCCATGTCACGGACGGCGATCTCCCGATAGCCGGTCGCGATGACCCCGTCTTTGCGCAACTCGCTCAGGATGCGCTCGGTCGTGGACACGGCGACGCCCGCGAGTTCGCCAAGTTCCATCTGGGTGAGCGGGAGCGGGATCAGCACGGCGCCGTCGGCGGCCGGCTCACCGTAGCCTTCCGCGAGCTCGTAGATGACCTGGGCAAGCCGTTCCTTGGCGCCCCAGTTGCGCTCCGCCGCGTGCCGTTCGGTGGCGGAGCGCATCTTGGCCACGAGCGACCGGGTGATCGTGGCGAGCGCCGCCGGGTGCCGTTGCCCGAAGGCCGTGAAGGCAGGCTGGCTGATCCTGATCGTGCCCACGGTGCCGACCGCGCGGGCCGTCGCGGTTCGCGGCATGCCGTCGAGCACGGCGAACTCACCGATCAGGTCACCGCGCGAGCGCACCGCCAGCATCGTCTCGGTGCCGGCCTCGGTCGCGACCGTGACCTTGACCATGCCGGCCGTCAGGACATACAGGACGTCGCCGACGCTGCCTTGGAGCACCAGGATGTCGTCATCCTCGAACTGGACGGGCGCACCGGCAGCCAGCAGGGACGTGCGGTCATCGTCGGCCAACTGGGCGACCAGGCTGGCCTGCGGCCACCTGCGGCGGTCGGGCAACGGCGAGGACGGCTTGCGGTGCTCGGCTTGCGCGGCACGGGTGATGTGAGCGGAGGGCGGCGCTGTCACAGCACTAATTTTGCCAGGTGTTCCGCACTGGGTAGCGGAAACGACTTGAATCGGCCAACGAGAATGTGACCGATCTATTCTTCCGCCCTACCGGAGTGACCTATTACGCTTCTGACTCAGGGAGCGTGGGGAATGGATGACGGCGTGGCCGCCGAGTCCCGGGGGCAAGGTCAGGCGCCGCCAGCACGAAGTCAATCCGGCCGTAAGCTGCGAATGGGATTCGTTCTGGATGTCGCCGGTTACGGTGCGCGTACAGCACCGCGTCAGAACGAAGTACAGCGCCGTCTTCCGCCGCTAGTGATCAATGCCCTAGCCGAATGCGGAATGGATCTTGTCGGCGTTAGTCACGAGTGGACCGGGGACGGCATCAACGCGATCATGCCGGCGGACATGGACCCGACGGTCGTGCTGCCCGTCCTGATCCGCTCCCTGGCGGCGCATCTCGGAGCGGATAACGCGCGGAGCGTTGACCGCATCCGGCTGCGGATGGCCATTGGGGTCGGCCTGGTCGAGCACAACATGGCGGGGTTCGGCGGGCCCATGATCATTGATATCAACCGGCTCGTGGACAGCGCGCCACTGCGCGCCGTAATGTCCGACTATCCGACAGCCGATCTCGTCGTCGCGATATCCGACCAGGTGTATGCCACAGTAATTCGTCCTGGATATCCCGGAATTTCGCGTGCACAGTTCAGCAAGGCGAACGTTGTCGCGAAGGAATTTACGGGAACTGCCTGGATTTGGGTATCCGCGCGTCAGTGGAGCGAACCCGCCTATCAGCCGCTGGAACCCGACGACCCGCGTGACATTGGCGGCTATCGCGTCGCCGCGCGGCTTGGCGCCGGCCAGGCTGGCCAGGTGTACCTGGGCAGCGCGAGGGACGGCAGCTGGCTCGCGATCAAGGTTTACAGGCCGGAGCTGACCGGCGATCCGGACATCCGGCGCCGCCTCACCGCCGGCGTGGCGACGTCGAGCGCCTGGCGCGGCCCGCGCCTGGCGCGGGTCACCGACTCCGGCACCGAGTCCGGCAGGCCGTGGGTCGCGGGCACGCTAGTCCTTGGTCCGTCGCTGACGGCAACCGTGGAGGAGACCGGGCGGCTCCCCGCCGCGTGCGCGGCCTGGCTGGCGATCGGCGTCACCCGGGCAACCGCGCCGCTGCACGAGGCTGGGCTGGTCCATCAGGCGATCACCCCGTCCAATGTCCTGCTCGAGCCTAGCGGGCCGGTGCTCACCGACTTCGGCCTCAGCCGGGTCGCGCTGACCGACGGGTCCGCGGTCGCGGCGGACGACGTGTTCATGCTCGGCCTGACCACGTTCTACGCGGCGACCGGCCGGTCGCCCTTGGGTAGCGGCCAGGTCTGTACCGCCCCCGCCACGGGGGCGAGCTACGACCTGGACCTCACCGGATGCCCGCCCGCGCTGCTGCCCGTCCTGACGTCCTGCCTTGACCCTGAGCCCGGGCAGCGCCCCGGGGCAGCCGGACTGCTCGAGCGGCTGGTCGAGGTCGCGGGGCCGCCGCCGCGATCATGGCTGCCCGCAGCGGTCGCCGCCCGGTTCACCGACTACCAGGAGTTCCCCGAGCCACCGACTGCCCGGCGGACCTGGTTCCGGCTGTTCTTGCCGCGGAGGGCGGCCCCCCGGTGACTCCCGCGCGGGGGACCGCCTGTCCCGCTGTATCCCCTCTGGGCCGGTAGGCTGAGTATTCATGCTGAGCCAGGACCTCATCGACTCGCTCTTCCCCGCCGGACTGCCCGAGCCGGAGCACTGGGAGGCCCGCTACCCGGAGCGTGACCTGCCCGCCGGCGCCGAAGCGACCCGCTTCGCGCCCAGTCCGACCGGGTTCCTGCACATCGGCTCGGTGTTCACGGCGACCCTCGACGTGGACATCGCCCGCCACTCCGGCGGCGTCTACCTGGTCCGCATCGAGGACACAGACCAGGCGCGGTTCGAGGAGAGCGCGGCAAGCAACTTCGCGGCCGGCTTCGCGCACTTCGGCATCGTGCCGGACGAGGACGACGAGACCGGCGCCTACGGCCCGTACGAGCAGTCGGCTCGCGGCCAGATCTACCTGACGTACGTCCGGGACCTGATGCGCCAGGGAAAGGCCTACCCGTGCTTCGCCACGAAGGAAGAACTCGCGGCCATCGCCGACAAGCAGAAGGCGACCGGCGCGCTGCCCGGGTATTACGGCGAGTGGGCGATCTGGCGAGACGCGCCGGCCGAGCAGGTGGCGCAGCGGCTCGCCGCGGGCGACCCGTACGTGGTCAGGTTCCGGTCGCCTGGTATCGGCGGGCACCGGGTCAGCTTCACCGACGAGATCCGGGGCGAGATCGCCGCGGACGACAACAGGAACGACGTCGTCATCCTGAAGAGCAGCGACTCCGAACTGCGGCTGCCCACCTACCACTTCGCGCATGCCGTCGACGACCACCTGATGCGGATCAGCCTGGTGATCCGCGGCGAGGAATGGCTGTCTTCCGTGCCGCTGCACAACCAGCTTTTCGACGCGCTGGGCTTCCCGCGGGTCCGGTACGCGCACGTCGCGCCGCTGATGAAGCAGGACGGCGGCAGCCGCCGCAAGCTGTCCAAGCGCAAGGACCCCGAGATGAACGTCGCCTACTACATGGAACTCGGGTTCCCCACCGAGGCGGTGCTCTACTATCTGCGCGGCCTGGCCAACGGCCGGCTGGCCGAGATGCCGCTGCGGGAGGCGCTGGCCGCCCCCATCCGGCTCGCTGAATGCGGCACCGCGGGCCCGCTGCTTGACATGGTCAAGCTGGACGACGTAAGCGCCGACTTCGTCGCCACGCTGCCTGGCACCGAGATCACGGACCGGATCATCCCCTGGGCGGACAGCTATGACCCGGGCCTGGCTGAGGTGCTGCGCGCGGAGCGCGAGCTCGCGCTGCGCGCGCTGGCCGTGGAGCGGGAGAATCACCCCAACCCGCGCAAGGACCTGCGCAAGTGGGCGGACTTCCGGCCTGTGTACGGCTTCTTCTTCCCGGAGATCTTCGAGCTCGTCACCGACCCGGCGGATCCCCGGTTCGGCGGCCTGGAAGCCGGGCTGGTGCGAGCGATGGCATCCGGCTTCGCCGACGGCTACCAGCCGCCCGTCCCTGGCGCCCCGGCGGGCGAATGGTTCACCCAGGTCCGCGACCTCGCCGTGCGGCTGGGCTTCGCGCCCACCCGGCGGGACTACAAGGAGAAGCCTGACGCCTATCCCGGGTCGATCGCCGAAGCATCGGCGGTCATCCGCGTGCTGATCACGGGCTCCAGGCAAAGCCCAGACCTGGCCGAGGTCGTCGCCGCGCTCGGCACTGATGAGGTCCTCCGCCGGGTACGGGCCCTGGCCTGACGGGGCCGCGGCGCGACTGTCCGCAGATGGCGGCGCAGCGGGTGGGCGGCGGTGGCCGTTACCGGCGGCGATTCGGCTGGAACAGGCTCCCAGGGGGCGGGGCCGGCTGCGGCACCACCCTGCGCCCGGCGGCATGCCGTCCCCGCCGCGCGGACTCCTCATCTGCGATGCCGATGGAGGCGATGCCCGCGGCGAACACGCCGAACAGCAGGTGCGCGATCGCGAAGATCCACTCGGTGAATCCCTCGGCGGCTGTCTCGTCGAGCTTGTACCACACGCCCCACTGCATCACCGGCCACACCACCGCGATGAACAGGATCCCGCCCGCGATCACCAGCGAGCGCGATCCGGGCAGCAGCCGGGCGGGCACGGCGATCGCGGCGCCGAAGGCGCTAGCCACGGTCAAGTGCACGGCCAGCCCGATGACCAGCGCGGGCGCGCTGAAGGTGCCATCAAGCGGCGCGGACCGGTAGAACGTGTGCGCGATCAGGTTCAGGGGAGTCCAGAACCCCGATCCCGTTACCCACATGGCGGCCATCGACCACAGCGCCATCACCACGCCGGCGACAAGCCCGCCTTGCACTCCGACTCGCAATGCTCGCACCATCGGGGCCTCCCCCGCTCATGCCGCCGACGCGGACGCGACGCCAGTGCGACCCGAGCGGCAGCAGATCGTCATGCTGTCACTGAATTCACACGAGAAAGACGCGGCGCCGGTTCGCCAGGCACGCGGAATTCTCAAACGTTTTGCCCGTGCGGCGCGGCGTGCGGCGGCCCGGACCAGGGGGCGGAGCCGCTACGTGTCGCCGCGGTCGCGGCAGCACAGGTACATCGGCCCCTCGTCCGAAGGGTCATCGGAGTCCAGTTCACCAGCCCAGCAGCGGCGGTAGCCCGCCTTCTCCAGCGCGCGCCAGGAGGCGATGTTGCCCTGCGAGACCGCGACGGCCATCAGGCTGGCAGCCTCGTACCGGACGAGAGCCAGCCGGGTAAATGCGCTGATCGCTATCGTGCCGAGCCCGCGCCCGGTCAGCTCCGCCGTCCCGATCAGATAGTCGATGCCGACGGCGTTCTCCACGCCAGGCTGCCCGGTGCCGCGCAGCGTCGCCGCCCAGTCCGGATGATCGGCGACCAGGTAACGCTGGAAGAACCCGGCGGGCGCGCCGTCCGCTTCGAGCACGAACAGCTCGGTCGGGTCGCGGCCGTCCAGGCAGGGCGTGTACCTGGCCTCGACCGCCGCCAGGCTCGGGTCGTCCGGCCACCACCTGGCCACGTGCGGCTGCAGCAGCCAGCCCGCCACGAGCGGCAAGTCGTCAGGAGTGCACGGGCGGAAGGTGACCGCGGGCAGGCTCATCCGGCCAGTATCCCGCCGCGGGGCGGGCCCGGTCGAACCATGATCAGTGCGGGCGGGCACGCCAGAGGGACAGGGCGCAGATCATTACCAGGACCACGGCGGCCTCGGCGGCCAGCACGCTTGCCGGAGGCAGCTCCAGCGCGAACGTGGTTCGGGCGGCGGGGATCGCGAACAGGACGACCAGGCAGGCGGCCATCGCCAGCACCAGGCCGAGGCGCGCCGCGAAGGACCAGCCCGATGTCGTCGCGGCGCTGTCCGCGGCAGCCGGGGTCGCGGCGCCCGCGGAGGCCGGCGCGCCCGCGGAGGCCGGCGCGCCCGCGGAGGCCGGCGCGGGCGGGAAGTCGGCCGAAGAGCGTGGCAGGGCGACCAGGATGAGGATCCACAGGCCCATGGCGAACGCCGCCAGCAGGCTCGCGGTGCGTGCCTGGTCCTCGCTGACGCCGGGCATCGCGTGCGCGATCAGGTCGGCGGCGAGCACCGCGATGGCGACCGCGACGCCCGCGGGGATGGCGAAGTCGAGGACGCGCCTGACAAAACCTGGCGTGGCCCGGGGCGCGCCGGGGGCGAGCGCGAGGAAGAAGCCGGGCACCCCGATCGTGAGCGAACTGATGATCGTCAGGTGCCTGGGGAAGAACGGGTATCCAGCCCCGACGACGCCGATCGCGATCGCGATCAGCGCCGCGTACGCGCTCTTGGTGACGAACAGCCTGGCGACCCGTTCGATGTTGGCGATGACCCGGCGGCCTTCGGCGAGGATCTGCGGGACGGCCGCGAACGTGCCGTCGAGCAGCACGACGCGGGCCACCGACCGGCTGGCATCGCTGCCCGAGCCCATCGCGATACCCAGGTCCGCCTCCTTCAGCGCCTGGACGTCGTTGACGCCGTCGCCGATCATGGCCACCACGTGGCCGGCCTGGCGCAGCGCGCGCACCGCCGCCAGCTTCTGCCCCGGGCGTACCCGGCCGAACACGCTCACCGAGCCGATCCTGGCGGCCACCTCGTCCTCGCTGAGCTTGGAGGCGTCGCAGGGCTCGTCTTCGGCCGGGATGCCCGCGCGCCGCGCGATCGCGGCGACCGCGCGCGGCGCGTCGCCGGAGAGCACCCTGATCGTGACCCCCTGGTCGCGCAGGTACCGCACGGTCGCCGCGGTCTCGTCGCGCAGTTCCTCGGCGAGCACGAGCAGCGCCGCGGGCGTGGCGTCGGGCGGGCGGCCGCGGTAGTCGCCGTCCAGCGTGCCGGCGGCCCCGGCGAGCAGCAGGACCCGGCGGCCCGCGTCCTCGTGCCTGCCGACAGCGGCGGCCACGTCCGGGGACAGGCCCGCCCCGACTACCGCTGGCGCGCCGAGCAGCCAGCTGCCCTGGCCCGCGAACGTCAGCCCGCTCCACTTGCGCGCCGAGCTGAACGGAACCCGCGCCGTCACCGTCCACCCGGGCGGGTCAGCATAGCGGGCGGCCAGAGCAGCGACGGTACCGTTCGGCGTCTCATCGTCGGCGGCGAGCGCGGCCACCACCTCGCCGATGCGGGCGGCCGTCCAGCCGGTGAGGACCTCGGTGCCGATCAGCCGCATGCCCGGGCGGGTCAGCGTGCCGGTTTTGTCCACGCAGAGCACGTCGACGCGGGCCAGGCCCTCGATCGCCGCGAGTTCCTGGACCAGCACCCGGCGCCGCGCCAGCCGCATCGCGCCCATCGCGAACGCCAGGGACGTCAGCAGCACCAAGCCCTCCGGCACCATCGCCACCAAGCCGGCCGCGCTGCCGCGCACCGCGTCCTCGAACGTGTCGTGACTGCGGAAGAACTCGGTGAACAGCAGCAGCGCACCCGCGGGGATCATCACCCAGGTGAGGCCGCGCAGCATCTGGTTGGTGCCCTGCTGCAGTTCCGAACGGACCAGGCTGAACCGCCGCGCCTGCGCCTGGAGCCGCGCCGCGTAGGCTTGCCCGCCGACAGCGGTGGCGCGGGCCCGGCCGCTGCCCGCCACGACGAAGCTGCCGGACAGCAGCGTGTCGCCCGGCTGCTTGGCGACCGGTTCGGCTTCGCCGGTCAGGAGCGCCTCGTCGATCTCCAGGCCCTCGGCCGCGAGCACGGCGGCGTCGACGGCCACCTGGTCGCCGATGCGCAGGTCGAGCACGTCGTCCTGGACGAGATCGCTCGTCGGGAGGTGGGTTAGCGTGCCGTCGCGGAGCACCGTGGCCTTGGGCGCGGTGAGGATCGCGAGGCGGTCGAGCGCGCGTTTGGCCCGCATCTCCTGGAACACGCCAACACCGGTGTTCACCACGAGAACCAGGCCGAACAGCGCGTCCTGCGGCGGGCCGACCACGAGCACGACGACGAACAGCGTGCCAAGGATCGCGTTGAACCTGGTGAAGACGTTGGCGCGCAGGATCTGCGCGGTGGAGCGGCCAGGGGCGGGCGGCGTCGTGTTGACCTGGCCGGCCGTGACCCGCGTGACGACGGCCGTCGCGTCAAGGCCAGTCAGCGCGCCGGCGTCGAGGCCGAGGCTTGGCCCGGCTGAGTCCGCTCGTGCACCGGCGACCTCGCCAGTCACTGGGACATCAGGCGCGCCATGGTCCATCACGTCTGAATGCTGACCGGGGCGGCATGTCCCGAAACCGGCTCCGTCGTGAAATCTCCCCGCAATGATTGAGTAGCCGCTCGCCTCGCTGCTGCGTGTTCAGCAACATCGAACCTAACGCTGAAGATCTGACCGGTTATAGCCGGTCAGATCTTCAGCGTTATCTAAAATTTGGCTTAAACGGTCGTTACGGCAGGCTCGAGCGCTGGTTGGCGGTGTCCTCGCACATGGCACCCTGAAGATACGGCTCGGGCAGTCGGCTGGACAAGGCACCATAGAAGCGACATGACGCTGCTCACCGAACTTCTCCCCGAACCCGGGGCGGTGCCCGATCCCGACGCCGTGTTCACCGCCTTCGCTGGCTGGGCGAAAGCCCAGGGCCTCGACCTGTACCCGCATCAGGAAGAGGCGCTCATCGAAGTGGTGACCGGCGCGAACGTGATCTTGTCCACGCCCACAGGCTCCGGCAAGAGCCTGGTCGCCGCGGGGGCGCACTTCGCCGCGCTCGCGGCCGGCCAGCGCAGCTACTACACCGCGCCCATCAAGGCGCTCGTGTCGGAGAAGTTCTTCGCGCTCTGCGACGCCTTCGGCGCCAGCAACGTCGGGATGATGACCGGCGACGCGAGCGTGAACCCCCGGGCGCCCATCATCTGCTGCACAGCCGAAGTCCTGGCCAGCATCGCCCTGCGCGACGGGGCCGACGCCGATGTCGGGCAGGTCGTGATGGACGAGTTCCACTTCTACGCCGACCCGGACCGCGGCTGGGCGTGGCAGGTGCCGCTGATCGAGCTGCCCAGGGCGCAGTTCATCCTGATGTCGGCCACGCTCGGCGACGTCACGCGCTTCCAGGAGGACCTGACCCGGCGAACCGGCCGCGCGACCGCGGTCATCAAGAACGCCGAGCGGCCCGTGCCGCTGATCTTCTCCTACCTCGTCGAGCCGCTGCACGAGACGCTCGAGGAACTGCTGACCACCAACCAGGCGCCGGTCTACGTCGTGTACTTCACGCAGGCGCAGGCGCTCGAGCAGGCGCAGGCGCTGATGAGCACCAACGTGTGCACGCGGCAGGAGAAGGACGCGATCGCGGCGCTGATCGGGGACTTCCGGTTCGCGTCCGGGTTCGGGAAGACCCTGTCCCGGCTGGTGCGGCACGGCATCGGCGTGCACCACGCGGGGATGCTGCCCAAGTACCGCCGGCTCGTCGAGACGCTGGCCCAGGCCGGGCTGCTCAAGGTCATCTGCGGGACCGACACGCTCGGGGTCGGCATCAACGTGCCGATCCGCACGGTCGTGTTCACCGCGCTGTCCAAGTTCGACGGCAAGCGGACCCGGCTGCTGCACGCCCGGGAGTTCCACCAGATCGCCGGGCGCGCGGGGCGCGCCGGGTTCGACACCGCCGGGCGCGTCGTGGTGCAGGCGCCCGAGCACGTGGTGGAGAACGAGCGGGCGCTCGCGAAGGCGGGCGACGACCCCAAGGCGCGCCGCAAGATCATCAAGAAGAAGCCGCCCGAGGGCTTCGTGTCCTGGGGCAAGCCCACATTCGAGCGCCTAGTCGACGCCGAGCCCGAGCCGCTGACCTCGTCGTTCACCGTCACGCACGCGATGGTGCTGAACGTCATCGCGCGCCCCGGCAACGCGTATCAGGCCATGAAGCACCTGCTCACCGACAACCACGAGGACCGCGCCAAGCAGCGCAAGCACATCCACCGCGCGATCGAGATCTACCGCGCGCTGCTGGCCGGCGGGGTCGTCGAGCGCCTCGACGAGCCGGACGAGCAGGGGCGCTACGTTCGCGTCACGGTCGACCTGCAGTACGACTTCGCGCTCAACCAGCCGCTGTCCCCGTTCGCCCTCGCCGCGATCGAGCTCCTCGGCACCGAAAGCGAGAGCTACGCCCTCGACGTGCTCTCGGTCATCGAGTCCACGCTTGACAACCCGCGTCAGGTCCTGTCCGCGCAGCTGTTCCGCGCCCGCGGCGAGGCCGTCGCGGCGATGAAGGCCGAAGGCGTCGACTACGAGACCCGCATCGAGCTGCTCGACGACGTCACCTACCCGATGCCGCTGCGGGACCTGCTCGAGGGCGCGTATGACATCTACCGCCGCGGCCACCCCTGGGTCGGCGACTACGAGGTGTCCCCCAAGGCCGTGGTCCGCGACATGTTCGAGCGCGCCATGACGTTCGGCGAGTACGTGCAGTTCTACGGCCTGTCCCGGTCCGAGGGGCTAGTGCTGCGCTACCTGGCCGACGCCTACAAGGCGCTGCGGCAGACCGTGCCCGACGAGGCCAAGACCGAAGAGCTCACCGACCTCATCGAATGGCTCGGCGAACTCGTCAGGCAGGTCGACTCCAGCCTGATCGACGAGTGGGAGCGGCTCAGCCACCCCGATCCCGATGCTCCCGAGGGGCGGCAGGCACGGCCGGCGACGATCACGGGGAACGTGCGAGCGTTCCGGGTGCTGGTCCGCAACGCCCTGTTCCGTCGGGTCACGCTGGCCGCGCTGCGGCGCTACGACGAGCTGGGCGAGCTGGACGCGGCCGACGGGTGGAACGCGACGGCCTGGGCGGACGCGCTGGACGGCTACTTCGAGGCCTACGACGAGATCGGCACCGGCCCGGACGCGCGCGGCCCGGCGATGCTGATCATCGAGGAGGGCCAGCAGGCGTGGACCGTCAGGCAGATCTTCGACGACCCGGACGGCGACCACGACTGGGGCATCTCCGCGACGGTCGACCTGGCCGCCTCCGACGAGGAGGGCGCCGCGGTCGTGCGCGTCACCGCGGTCGGCGCGCTCTGAACCCGTCCGTACGGGGAGCGCGCGCGGCGGGCTCAGGGTGTCGGGCTTCGTGATGCTACGAGACGGCCGGCCGGCGGTCCTGCTGTCGTACGCCGCTTTCGTGTGGGTCGGCGTGAGCGCGGGGGCCACTGGCGTCCTGCTGCTGGCGCAGATGAACGACTACGGCGTGAGCCGGCCCACGATCGGGATCACGTTCTTCACGGGCGCCCTTGGATTCCTGCTGGCGAGCCTGTCCAACGGCGCGCTGATCGCGCGGCTGGGCGTCCGGATGGCACTGGCCGCCGGCGGCTGCGCGAGCACGCTGGCCGGCCTGTACCTGGCCACCAGGCCGCCGTTCGCGGCCTTCCTGCTGGTCCCGCTTGTGAGCGGGTTCGGCGCCGGCGTGCTCGAGTCGGTGCTCAACGTCTACCTCGCGTCGCTGCCGGGCGCGACGACACTGCTCAACCGGCTGCACGCGTTCTTCGGCGTCGGCGCGCTGCTCGGGCCGGTGCTTGCCGCCTGGATCGTCGGCATGGCCCCGTGGCGGGTTGTCAGCCTGGTGCTGGCCCTGGCCTGCGTCCCGCTCGTGGCCGGCTTCCTGGCCGCCTACCCGCAGACGCTGGCCGCCGCGACGCCGGCGCCGGAAAGCGCCCCGTCCGCGACATCCGGCACGCCCGCCGAGCCTGCTAGCAGCCTGCTCGGCGCCGCGCTGCGGGACCGCGGCGTGCTGTTCGGCGCGGCGATGCTGGCGGTCTACGTGGGCATCGAGCTCGGCGTGGGCAATTGGGGTTTCAGCTATCTGGTCCAGGCGCGCGGGCTGTCGGCGTCGCTCGCCGGGTACGCGGTCAGCGGCTACTGGCTGGGGCTGACCGCCGGCCGGTTCCTGATCAGCCCGGCCGCCGACCGGATCGGCGCGACCACGACCGCGATGATGTACGCCTGCCTGGCCGGGATCGCCGGCGCCGCCACCCTGGCCTGGCTGGCACCGTCCGCGGTGCTCGCGAGCGCGGCGCTGGCACTGCTCGGCTTCTGCCTCGCGCCGGTCTTCCCGACCACGATGTCGATCGCCCCGCGGCTGACCCAGGCCCGGCTGGCGCCCACCGCGATCGGCGTCATGAACGCGGGATCCACGGTTGGCGGCACCGCCCTGCCGTGGCTCGCGGGCACGATCGCGCAGAGCCGCGGGATGTGGACGCTGCTGCCGTTCACCGTCACGCTGGCGCTGCTCCAGATCGCCATGTGGCGGCCGCTGGCCGTCCGGATCCGCGCGCCGCGGCGCCCGCTGGCGACGGCGAACCAGTCGCCGTCCTGACCCACGCCGGCTGGGGTCAGTTCCATGGCGGCGCGCGGTGACGGGCAGCTCGCCCCCTTTCATCCCGAACGAGCCCTGGCTCCTCCCCAGAATCAATGGATTCCCTGGTCATCTGCCTGACGAGGTCCGTGCGCAGGGCGGACACTGGGCTGGAAGCTCTAACGGGGAGGGCGGGATGAAGAACAGGCTGAGCCGGTATCTGGGTCACGCGCGCGGGACGTGGCGGGCCCGCCGGTCCGTGCGGCTGGCGGCGGGCGTGGTCACGCTCGTCCTGCCGGTGCTGGTCGTGGGGGGCTTGTCCGTGAGCGCCGGCGTCGGCCGGGCCGCCGGCTTTGGCCGGAACGGGCCGGGCACCGTGTGCACCGCCGGGGCGGCGTGCACCAAGGGCAAGTGGCAGGTCCTGTCCTACCCGTCGCCGGTGCGCGCCACCGCCGCGGTCGTGATGTACACCGGCAACGTGTTGCTGATAGCCGGGTCGGGCAACGACCCGACCGACTTCGCGGCCCACACGCTCCTATCGGCCGTCTACAACCCGGCCAAGGGCGCGTTCCAGGTGATCAGGACGCCGGATGACTTCTTCCGCGCCGGGCAAGTGCAGCTGCCGGACGGGAAGGTGCTGATCCTGGGCGGCAATCTCGCCTACCCCACGGCCACCCGCGGTTACGAGGGACTCAACACCTCGTACGTCTTCAACCCGGTCACGGACAAGTACCTGCGGGTCAACAACCTCAACGGCGGCCACTGGGACCCCTCGGCCACCGAACTCGCCGACGGCGACGTGATCGCGTTCGGCGGGCTGACCGCGACCAGCACCGGCAGCACGGTCGCCGAGTACTTCAAGTACAACCCGTCAAGCCCCACCGACGGCCAGTGGCTGCCGCTGAGCCAGATCAACGAGAATTACGACGGCTGGGGCCTGTACCCGACCATGATCCTGATGCAGAACAGCGAGCTCTTCTACACCGGCAGCCACGTGTTCGGCGAGAACGAGACGCCGTTCGGCACCACCGGCACCAAACGGGGTCAGGGCGGCGCCGGCATCCTCGATATCGGCAGCATCCTCGACCCGGGTGCCCCTGACGCGCTCACCACGGTCACCGGCCTGCAAGACACCCCGGGCGGCCCGCCAGGGACGGACGAGACCGACTCGTCGATGTCGGTCCTGCTGCCGCCGGCCCAGTCGCAGAAGGTCATGCTGATGGGCGGCGGGAACGTCCTCTACACCAACTACCCGGCTACCCGGCTGACCGACCTGATCGGCCTCAATGCGGCCAGCCCGCACTACGTGCCCGGGCCGCTGCTCCCCAGGGGGACGCTGTCCAACGGCAAGCTGGAGTCGCCGGCCGAGGGCAAGATGGACGTCTCCGCAGTGATCTTGCCGAACGGGCAGGTGTTTGAGACCGGCGGCAACCTGATCGACCGCGAGGACCCCGTGTACGAGGCCGCGATGTACAACCCGGCGACGAACAGGTTCAGCGCCCCGATGGCCACCGACCCGGTGCCCCGCACGTTCAATTCGATGGCGTTCCTGCTGCCGGACGGGCAGGTCATGGCGATCGGCAACAACCCCGGCAACGGGTCGTTCGACACGCGGATCTCGGTCTACTCCCCGCCCTACCTGTTCCACGGCGCGCGGCCGAAGATCACCAGCGTCGCCACCCGGTCCTGGACGTACGGCTCGAACGAGCAGGTCACGGTGAACCAGAAGATCGTCTCCGCCGAGCTGATCAGCCCGGCCGCGGTCACGCGGTCAACCGACCCGAACCAGCGCTCCGTCGCGCTGCCGGTCAGCGGCAGCGGAACTCACCTGTCGCTGAACGTCACCACCAACCCGAACCTCGCGCCGCCCGGCTGGTACATGCTGTTCGTCGTCAACGCCAGTGGCGTCCCGTCTGTCGCCGCGTGGGTGCACGTCGCGGAATAGCCTAGGGTCCCATGGAGGAAGATCCGGCGATCGTCGCCCGGCTGCGGTCCGCGGGCTGCGTGTTCGCCGAGGACGAGGCACGGCTGCTCGCGGCGGCCGCGCGCACGCCCGCCGAGCTGGACGCGTTGGTCAGCCAGCGCGTGAGCGGCCTGCCGCTCGAGCAGGTGATCGGCTGGGCGCAGTTCTGCGGGCTGCGGATCTTCGTCGACCCCGGGGTGTTCGTGCCGCGGCGCCGCAGTGAGTTCCTCGTCCAGACGGCGGTCACGCTGGCGCCGCAGGCTGGCCCGGTCGTCGTCGACCTGTGCTGCGGCAGCGGCGCGCTCGGCGTCGCCGTCGCGGCCAAGCTTGGCGCGGCCGGACTGCACGCCGCCGACGTCGACCCGGCCGCGGTGGCCTGCGCCCGCCGCAACGTCGAGCCCGCGGGTGGCCGTGTGTACCTCGGCGACCTGTTCGCGCCGCTGCCCGCCGCATTGGCCGGGCGGGTCGCGATCCTGATCTGCAACGCGCCGTACGTGCCCAGCCGGGAGATCGCCATGCTGCCGCCTGAGGCCCGCGACCACGAGCCGCGCACCGCGCTCGACGGCGGCACGGACGGGCTGGCGGTGCTCCAGCGGGTGGCCGCGCAGGCGAAGGGGTGGCTGGCACCGGGCGGGCTGCTGCTCGTGGAGACCAGCGAGCGGCAGGCGCCGCGGATGGCGCGGGAGATGGCAG
>Ga0335073_10004280_pt1 | contig 19971 bp, 18 predicted proteins | sample Lox_Sample_22_FD_207093 | JGI IMG/M metagenome (GOLD analysis project Ga0335073, IMG submission 207093) | Soil microbial communities from Loxahatchee National Wildlife Refuge, Florida, United States - Lox_Sample_2.2 | ecosystem: Environmental > Terrestrial > Soil > Wetlands | place: USA...
GAAGGTGCTTTAGCGCGTTTCTTCGATTCGTCGCGATCGCGCGAACGTACAATCCAGCCCCGATAAAGGCGGCGAAGTAGAGCACATCGCGGGATAGCCCGGTGCGCAGGTTCCACGGCAGATCGTCGAAGATTTCTGCGAGAAAGGTGCACAGCGTGGCAATAACACCAATCTGCCACGGGTCGAGTGAGGCGCCGGCCACCAGCATAGGCGCGAGGTAGAGGAAGCCGAGAGGAATCTCCCCAACGACCGCCCAGTCGACCAGCGCGACGACGGCGATCATTATGCCCGCTGTGAGCAGGGCTGACTGCTTTTCTCCCTTAAGAAACATGTGCGGGCGCGTGCGATGCCGAGCGGTGTGCCCGACAATGCTGGCTCCATTTTAGATAGCTGAAAGTGGTTCTACTTGCCAAATCGATGGCCGGACAGGTTTTGACCAAAAGATAGGTCAGACAGCTCCTTGGAAAGACGCAGAAAAGACTCAAGCTCGTCGCGACGAAACTGGCGTCACGATCTGCGGGAAAACTTCGGATCTGGCTGCTCAGTGCGAAAAATTCGGAATTTATTTCTCGGGCACGCGATTAGATAATAGGCAGCGGCGTCACCCACGAGCTGACGCAGTGCCTCTCGATGCCGTTGTCTGAATGAATCGGCAATCTTCACATTTCAATTGTTTCCTCATGGTCTGAACTCCGGAGCGCCAACAACGCCCTGGGTTCAACTGCGCTCGATTGGTATCCGTCTCATAGGCGCTGAAACAGTTCTCGACCAAACCAGTCAGCTGATTGCTGGCGCGACAGGCCTGGTCCTACGCCCCCGCCTTTTTCTCGATCTTCGCCCACGTGTCCTTCAGCGGCAGGGTCCGGTTGAACACCAGCTTTTCCGCAGTAGAATCCGGGTCGAGGCAGAAGTATCCCACGCGTTCGAACTGGTATGGCGCGCCCACCTTCGCCTCGGCCAGCGAAAGCTCCAGCTTCGCATCGGCCACCACTTCCAGAGAGTTGGGATTCAGATTGTCGAGAAAGCTCCCGCCATCCGGCACTTCCTGCGGATTTGGATTCGAAAACAGCTTGTCGTAAAGCCGCACCTCGGCGGAAATGACATGCGCCGCGGACACCCAGTGCATCGTCGACTTCACCTTCCTCCCATCCGGAGAATTCCCGCCGCGGCTGGCAGGATCGTACGTGCAATGCACTTCCACCACGTTCCCGTCCGCATCCTTCACCACGCTGTGCGCGACGACAAAATACGCATTGCGCAGCCGCACTTCCTTGCCTGGCGACAGCCGATAATACTTCGGCGGGGGCACCTCGCGAAAATCTTCCCGTTCGATGTAGAGCTCACGCGAAAACGGCACCTGGCGCGTCCCGGCAGTCGAATCCTCCGGGTTGTTCGCCACCTCCACGTACTCCGTCTGTCCCTCCGGGTAATTGTCAATTACCAGCTTCAGCGGCCGCAACACCGCCATCCCCCGCGTCGCGCGCTTGTTCAGGTCATCGCGCTGAAAGTGCTCCAGCATCTCGAAATCGATAATGCCGTTGGTTCGCGTCGCCCCCAGTGAGGCCACAAAAGCCCGAAGTCCCTCTGGCGTAAACCCACGTCTTCGAATCCCTGACAGCGTCGGCATCCGCGGATCGTCCCATCCGTGCACCCGCCCTTCCTGCACCAGTTGCAGTAGCTTGCGTTTGGACAGCAGCGTGTAGGTCAGATTCAGCCGGTCGAACTCGATCTGCTGCGAGGGAAAAATCCCAAGTTGCTCGACGAACCACCGATACAGCGGCTGATGATCCGCAAATTCCAGCGTGCACATCGAGTGCGTCACGTTCTCAATCGCGTCCGACTGTCCGTGTCCGTAGTCGTACATCGGGTAGATGCACCACTCGTTGCCAGTTCGGTGATGCTCCGCATGCACGATGCGGTACATGATCGGGTCGCGCATGTTGATGTTCGGCGACGCCATATCAATCTTCGCCCGCAGTACGCGGCTCCCGTCCGGAAACTCACCGGTCTTCATCCGCATGAACAGGTCCAGATTCTCCTCGACCGTACGGTTGCGCCAGGGGCTATTCCTGCCCGGTTCCGTCAGCGTCCCGCGATACTGCCGGATCTCGTCCGCCGACAAGTCGTCCACGTATGCCTTGCCCGCCTGGATGAGCTGAATCGCCCACTCATAAAGCTGGCCGAAGTAGTCGGACGTATAGCAGAGCCGCTCCCAGTCGAACCCCAGCCAGCGGACGTCCTTTTGGATCGAATCAACGTACTCCCGCTCTTCCTTTTCGGGATTGGTGTCGTCGAAGCGCAGGTTCGTCTTGCCTCCGAACTCATCCGCCAACCCGAAGTCCAGACAGATGGCTTTGGCGTGACCGATGTGCAGGTAACCATTGGGCTCGGGTGGAAACCGCGTTTGCACCACCGCATCGCCAAACTTCTTAGTGCGCACATCCTCCGCGATCCTGTCGCGAAGGAAGTTCGGTGTACTGGGGATTTCAAGCGTTTCCGCATTCGAGTCTGGATTGTCTGCCATGCTCCTATTCTTCCACGCGCAGGGCGTTCTCTTCACTGCTGCCCCCCACCTGAACACCTGAGTTCTGCGAGGCGGGGTCGATGGGGCATTTCGCTTCGGCTGTGCCTTGACCCAGCGATTCTGCTGCGAACTTTCACAAGCGACACGTGGCGGACCAGGCTTGAAGCGTCCGTGAGATCGCTTCGCGAGAGGCGATCTCAGCGTTAGCATTTTTCCAGCAAAGATCGCTATCGCCTGGCCTGACGGACCATCTCGACCAGCGCCGTCCTGGTCTCCTGAGGCGTAGTGACCTCGTGGAGGAAGTTAATGCGAGCAGCTTTCATTCCTTCATTCATCTTCAATCGAAGAGTGAAGCCCAGCCGGTCGACTGAAGTCATGGTCGCCTCCATTGCTTCAACGCCGGCATGGAACCGCGCTAGCAGGATCATAGAATCGACGTGGTCAGCGTTCATGTGTGCGAGGATGGCCGATGCAGCGTCAGTCAAAGGATCTGGAGCCGCATTTTCGTAATCTCTTGCCTCGACCCATCCCATCACTCCAAAGCCGCCCACATAATAGAGATCGACGGGTTGGAGCCGGAAGAAACTGAAATCAGAGAAATCGACCCAGTAACGGCTGTTTTCATGACGGGCAAGATATATGTCTCGAACAGAAGACAGATCGCTTGCCGGAACAGGCTCGGCAACTCCGATCAGCGTGGCCCGAGCCGCCCCTAGGGGATCGCCGTCCGCATTCGCTTGTCCAACGAAGAGACTGCACCGCGGGTCCGCCTTCAGATTCTGGGTATGCATGGCCATATTGCTTATCAGGAAGAGCGGCCGGCCTGTGAAATCGAGCGCGAAGGGCATGAGTGATCCGAAGGGGAAACACGGATGCTTGCGGGAAAGTGTCGATAGAGTGCCGACCGTGGCCAGGGAGATGAGTGTGCGTGCCCGCTCGGCGTGGCTTGGCTCGGGAAGTTGCGTTACTGATGGTCCGCTGGATGCGTGCTGTCGTGGCACGGTCATTTCATTGAGCGACATAAGTTTCTTCACTTTTACTATGGTATCGAGAAGACACGCGTCACTCGATGTGACTCAAGGAAACATCCCGCTTACTTCTTCTGTTAAGCAAGCTTTTCAACGACACGGCCGGTAAGTTTATTTGATCTCGCCAAGTGAATATGATGTGCTGCGGCCGCCGGCCGCATCTTTCACCAACACCTTCTTCCGGATCAGGTCCTCGATATCACGCAGGGCCGTGTTCTGCGAGCATTTGGCAAGTTCCGCCCATTTGGACAAGGTCAGCTTGCCCTCGAGCCGTTCAGCAGCCGGTTGACCATTTTCCGCTGCCGTTCGTTGAATTCCATCTTTTGGTGGCGCTCCCAAAAGCGGGCCTTCTTGAGCACCGTCGCAAGGATCGTTTCGGCCTGATCGAAGGCGCGGCCGAGACAGTCGAGGAACCATTCGAGCCAGGGCGACGCCCTCCACATCCCGATCCGCCGGCTTTAGTCCCCCGGTATCGAGGCCGAGGCGGCGCGCAATCGACGACCGCACCTTGGTCGCGGTCAAGCGTCTCGCCTTCGATCTCACTTGATTTCAGGACATCCTCGGTCAGCGTGTTCAAAGCCGCTTCTGCCCGCAACTGGAAACTGAGGCCCTCCATGCGGCCAATGAGACGCCCTGCCGGTGCCGCACATCGACGAGGCGCACGGAAATACGCGCCTGGTCCCAGCGAAAGCCCGGCCACCCGGTGCGCTCGGGAAATGAATGTCTCTGCTCTTTTCCTCCGCATCGTCTGCGTCGAATTTAGTGCCTATTCGCCGCAAAGGCAGGCATATTCTCCGCATAATATGGGTCGATTAAGGCCCTTATTCTCTCCGCATGCTCATCGGATTTGGTGGATGGAGTTAAATAATTGATTCTATGGAGCACCGGGCGGGAATTGAACCCGCGAATACTGGTTTTGCAGACCAGCGCGTTAGCCACTTCGCCACCGGTGCTCTTGGCCCGCCGCGAGGTACTCGGCGGGATAAGGAAGTTATTCTGGCTGCGCAGTCGTGCGCAGATATGGCTTAACTGTTTTGTATCCCGGGAAGATTCTATCCGCCTCCTCGTTCGATACCGCGCCGGTGATGATTACCTCCTCGCCCTGCTTCCAGTTGGCAGGAGTTGCCACCCGGTGCTTGGCCGTGAGCTTGATGGAGTCGAGCACGCGGAGAATCTCGTCAAAGTTGCGGCCAGTGGTCATGGGATAAGTCAGTGTCAGCTTGACGCGCTTGTCGGGGCCGATCACGAATACTGCGCGTGCCGTCGCATTATTAGCCGGGGTGCGCCCCTCACACGAGTCGCCCGCATCCGCTGGCAGCATATCGTAGAGCTTGGCAATCTTCAGCTCCGGATCGCCGATGAGGGGATACTTCACTGCATGACCGGTGACATCCTCGATGTCCTTTGCCCACCTTCCGTGGTCAGAGACCGGGTCAACGCTGAGACCAATCACCTTGGCTCCCCGCTGTGCAAACTGGTCCTCGAGTGCCGCGACGGCACCGAGCTCAGTCGTGCACACCGGCGTGAAATCCTTAGGGTGAGAGAAGAGCACCGCCCAGTTGTTGCCGATCCATTCATGAAAATGGATGGTGCCGTGAGTAGTTTCAGCCGTGAAGTCGGGTGCGATATCGTTAATGCGAAGTGACATTTCGTAGCCTCGATCTGGTTGCGATTTTCATTACGGGGAACACTAAAAAACCCACCCGGCCTTTCGGCAGCGGGTGGGTCTGAGATCTCGATTCTACCTAGCTCGATTCGCTCATGCACACACCCGCATGGGGCAGCGGCAACAGCAGCACATGCAGGTTGGAGCGACATTTGCCATAAACTCGTCCCTTTATCGATAAGAGAATAGAGCCTTAAGGAGGCTGTGTCAAACAGATGGCAACACGCGAATTTGAATACCGGCTTTGCGACGTGTTTACTGCGATGCCGCTCCAGGGGAATCAACTGGCTGTGTTTCTGGACGCGGGCAGCCTCACCGATGCCGAGATGCAGGCCGTCGCCCGTGAGATGAGTCTGTCGGAAACCACGTTCATTGTCAGGCGCGACCCGGCCATCGAGCGGGAGCGGGGCGTGCGGGTGCGCATCTTCACAACACAGGAGGAGTTGCCCTTTGCCGGGCACCCGACGCTGGGAACCTCGTCAACAATCCGCCGGGAGTTCGCCGAATATGCCAGTGCAGAGACGATCGTGTTGGATCTCAATGCCGGACGAGTGCCCGTATTCTTTGCCGCGGATCGAAATGCGGGTGACGTCTGCTTTGGCGAGATGACGCAGCCAGATCCCATTTTCGGCACAGTGCACAGCGCTACCAAGATCGCACCGCTGCTCGGACTTAGGATGGAAGACCTCAGCGAGCATTCTCCGCCACAGACTGTGTCGACGGGCCTGCCGTACTGCGTTGTTATGCTTCGATCGGTCGATGCGTTGAGCAGGCTGATGGTCGATCTGCGTGGCGCCGAAAGGTATTTCGGCGCATCCGACGCGAAGTTCTTCTACGTAATCGCGCCTGATGGTCCCCGGGTATGGCGCGCACGGATGCAGTTCTACGGAGGGGAGGATCCGGCCACGGGATCAGCGGCGGGGTGTGCTATTGCATTTCTTGTTCGACATCAAATTGTGGCGCCGGGAGAGACAGTGCATATTCGCCAGGGCATCGAAATCGGCCGCGCAAGCGACCTCTTCGTTTCGGCGAATTCCACTTCGGGAAAGCTCTCAGATGTTCGCGTAGGCGGCAGCACAGTTCATGTAGCAAAGGGACGCCTTTTCCTTGGGTGATTCACATGGTTTCAACAGAGGCTAAACACTCCAACCGTAAGATTTACCGAATGATGGCGGAAGTCGGTGGAATCGGGACCCAAATCGGGTCATCTATTCGCCTGATGTTCCCCGTTTACAGGGGGCCGCTCACTTCGTACTCTTGGCAAGCGTTTTTGAGAAACAGTTAACGCAACTTTCGCCGATTTTCTGACAATTCAGCTTGAGCGAGAGCGCTGTGTATATGCGCTGACCCCGCCTGCAATTTTCGGGAGGCACCCCGAGAAGCACACGGTACGGCGTGACTGCGCAGGCAACTATACCTGGCTTTCTCGCTCTCTGCATCCTGGTCCGACCCGGATCGCGGCCTCGTGCTCACGCGGTATGCCGACAGGCAGTTCCGCTGAGCGCGAACGGAGCCGTATCTTCCATTTCCGGACCAGGGTGCAGCAATCGATGACCGCTGCTTGAGGCATACGCGTGACGTCTGTCCATGCATGGAACCTCGCGTGCTTGTGAGAGAACTAAGGAATTACATGAGGCCCAAGAAGACGATTCTCTGCGTCGACCAGAACGAACAGGCATTGGCAGTTCGCAAATTCATGTTGACAACTCGCGGCTACCGGGTCATCACAGCATTGTCCGGCACAGAGGCGCTTGAGATTTTCCGCAGCGGTGGGATTGACCTGGTGCTGAGCGATCTTCTGCTGCCAGGAATGGACGGCAACGAGATGGTTCGCCGGATGAAGGACATTTCTCCCGAGATTCCGACCATTCTTTTGAGCGCAACCATTAAGAACTTTGAGCGGGCGAATCGCGCAGACGCCTTTCTTCCCAAGGGAGCTTGCACGCCGGTAGAAGTTCTTGAACGAATCCGCGTTATGATCGCCCGCAAGCGCGGACCCAAGAAAGCTGTACCGCGGCCCGCTCTCGAGCAGACTCCAGCGGTAGTGTTTGACGCAACGCTCCAGCCTGCGATTGCCTCATAAAGTTGTCGGTAGTCGATGTTGCGGCGCTGCCCATTTACAATCGATGAGTGCAGCCCATCATCCACGCCGAGCAACTCGGCAAAGTTTATCGCACAGGCAAAATCGAGGTTCCGGCTCTTCGAAATGTCTCTTTTTCGATAGAGCCGGGCGAGTTTGTCAGCATCGTCGGCCCTTCGGGCAGCGGCAAGTCTACGCTGTTTTATCTGCTTGGTGGCCTTACTCGCGCGAGCACGGGCAAAATTGAGATCGGCGGGGTCGACTTTGCCTCACTTGATGACGCCGAGCGAACCAGGATGAGACGATCCAAGATCGGCTTCGTCTTTCAAAAATTCAATCTGCTGCCTACTCTTTCGGCGCGAGACAATATCGAGATAGCCTACGACATCTCCGGGCGAACCGAGCCGCTTGATCAGGGTTACCTTTCGCACCTGACAGAGATGCTGAGCATTACCGGGCGGCTTGAGCACCGTCCGTCGGAGCTATCCGGAGGTGAACAGCAACGGGTCGCGATTGCGCGTTCTCTTATCACGCATCCCACAATCATTCTCGCGGACGAGCCGACGGGAAATCTCGATACCAAGAATTCTGAAGCAGTACTCCAGATGTTGCTGCGCTCTAACCGAGAACTGAAGCAAACGGTGCTGATGATTACGCACAATCCGGATGCTGCCGCTATTGGCGATCGTATTCTGCACATGCGAGACGGCGAGATCGTGGGGATTGAAGCCGGAAGCGGAAATTCTGAAGCGGGGCATCAGCCGGCCGTCATCTAGCCGGTGACTCATCGACAACAGGGACCAGATGCACGCACGTGACAATCTTCTGGAAGCGAGGATCCCGCCGCATATGGTCATACACGGGATCCACGTTGAGATAGATCAGGGAGCCGGCACGCTCGCTGCACGCCTTCTTAAGCCACTCGATCGTTGCGTTGTCATCATTCAGGGAGGCGTAGACGGCGGCGATCTCAGCGGCAGAGACGTAGCGCTCGATAGAAGCCTTTACCAGGGTCTCCAGGATTTGGTGAGCCTCGGCTTGACGATGCGATAGAGCATAACAACGAGCCAGGTAAGCGCGGGCTATAGGATCGTCGTGCGACAGGGTCACGCCCTTTTCGAATTCGGCACAGGCTTCCTTGAATCGTCCGGTGTAAAGATAGTCGAGGGCCAGTACGCGATGGGCCTGCACAAAGCTCGGGTCGAGCTCGATCGTTTTAAGGGCTTGCGGTATAGAACGGCCGTATTCACGGGCCATCATATGGTGCCAGGCCATGTGTTCGTTCATGAGCACGTTGGTGGGCTCGATATATAGTGCCTGTTCACTCTGATGATGTGATTCCTCTACACGGCCTTCGGCCATCAGCAGGTGGGAGTACCAATGATGCGCCGTAGCATAGTTCGGGTTTAGCTCAAGGGCGCGGCGAAACTCGGACTCCGCTCCATCCCAATCCCAGTCGTAGATGAGCCTGATGTAAGCAAGAGAAGTGTGCGCTTCGGCAGAGCTGCTATTCAGAGCCAACGCTTTCTGTGCGGCTTCTTTGGCCTTGGGCATTGCTATTTGGGGAGACAGAAAACTGTTGCCGTACGAGCCGGCGAGGATGTAAGCGTCAGCCAGACCGGCATAGGCATCGGTATAACTCGGGTCGATCGCGATCGCCTGACGAAAAAGCTCGATACTCCGTTGAACGGACTCGGCGCTCCGTCTTGCCCAATAAGAACGGCCTTCGTTGTACAGATCTTGCGCGTGCGGATCGATGGTTCGCGCACCTTCCCCGGACTGGGCCGATTGGGCCACGTTCTGGGTTCGCGAGGCGACGAAATGTCTGTAGGCGGCCCATAACGCTATTGTGGCCAGGATGACCGCCGCAGCAATGATCAGCGCTCGTCTGCTGACGCCTCTGAAACGCGAGACAGCCGGCAACGGTGGAGATGTTTCTGCCGGAGGCGCCACCCGGGAAGCTTCGTCGATTGGTGGAAATGGTGCGGTAGGCTGCTTCGCTGCCCCGAGGTCCTTTTGGTGTTCGGTGACGGAACCGTCGAATCGGTAGCCCCGTTTGGGAACAGTTGCGATGTACTGGCGCCCGTCTGGTTGTTCGCCCAGGGTCTTGCGCAAGAGTGAGATGTTTACGGTGAGATTGATTTCCTCGACAAAACTGTCGGGCCAAAGGGCACGCATCAGCTCATCGCGAGTCAATAATTGACCGCTCCGAGACACGAGAGCAACGAGGAGCTCAAAGGTCTTGGGCGCCAGAGGTATGGGGGATTCTCCGCGGAGCAGCAGATGCTCGGAGGGACACAGCCGAAACGACCCGAACGTGTAGGATACGCCGTTCATTTGGCTCTAAATCCTGGAGAAAAGAGCCCAATATATTTCCAACAATTTTCTAAGCATAGCGCAAGAAGCTGAAAACGCGGCAGATTTCTTAAGGCGCTCCACAGGCTTCGTGGGGAAGTCCGCCCTGACGAAGTTGAGATTTGATTTTCAAAATCAAGTCGTTAGATCTCTCCGTGCTTGCCGCACGAAGCGCAATCGAGAACCAAGGGAAGTTTGAGCGAATTCAAAAGACATTGGTGGCGGAGTCTTCCTACTGTGCAATTGCTGCGGCCTGCACTGCATGACCGACAGATATTTGTGAATCGAGGATCACTCTTATGCAAACCATCAATAGCAAGTCTCTTCTCCGCTGCGCCGTGGCCGGTCTTACCATTGTCGCCGCAAGTGCCGTGAGTTTCGGTCAGAACTATCGCAACTCCGATGACGCCTTCCTTCCCAGCCCCGTAAGGAGCGCTTCAACCGTTCCGAGCAACGGTGACGTGAACCCTTATGGAGTCGCCTTTATTAAGAACAATTTTCTAACTGGATCAGGTCTGCTCAAGCATGGCGACATACTGGTCTCGAACTTCAACAATGCGCAGAATCTGCAAGGTACGGGCACAACCATTGTCCGGATTCCCCAGAGCGGTTCGCCTTCGCTGTTCTTTCATGGCAATGCTCCACTGGGTCTTTCGACAGGTCTCGGCACTCTGCAGTATGGGTTTGTGCTGGTAGCCAATCTGCCCACAGCTGACGGCACCTCAGGGACCGCACAAGCGGGCTCCCTGCTGGTTATCAATAACCAAGGACAGCTGATTCAGACAATCACCAGCCCCCAGATTGACGGCCCCTGGGATATGACAGTGGTTGATGAGGGAAACCGTGCGAGTGTCTTTTTCTCTAACGCTCTGAATGGCACGGTGAGTAGGATCAATTTTTCCGTGAGCCCTGCGGGTCTGAGGGAACTCAGCCACTACACGATTGCTTCCGGGTATCTGCATCAAGGCGATCCAGCGGCATTGTTTGATGCGCCAACGGGCCTGGTATTCGATCAGAACACCAACCGGCTCTACGTGGCTTCCACGCTAGATAATGCAGTGTTTATCGTCCGCGATGCGAAGAGCCGGACGACGAGCGACGGTCCCGGCGACGTCGTTTACCAGGACAACGCCCACCTGCACGGAGCGTTGGCGATGGCGGAAGCTCCGAATGGCCATCTGCTGGTGACCAACAACGATGTCATCAACAGTGATCCCAACCAGCCCAGCGAAATCGTTGAGTTCACGAAATGGGGTCAGTTCGTGAAGGAGATTCCGGTGGATCCGAACCAAGGTGGATCGTTTGGTCTGGCGGTGCATAAGGCGAGCGACGACACGTCAATCTTGGCGGCTGTTGATGACAACACTGCTTCGATCACCATCTGGACGTTGCCGCTCAACTAGCACTCTTCAATCTCCACCTCACTTCGAAGCCTTACCGCTAACCAGTCCAGGGCCTGTTCTCAGGCCCTGGCAGAAAGAAATTCAAATGAAAAAGCCATTCGTCCGGCGCGCATTTATCAAATCCGCTCTGATGCTGGTCGCTGTCCTCGCACTTGTTCTGCCTTCAGCGAAGTCCCAAGCGCAGGATTGGTATCACAGCGATTCGCTCAAGGCCGAACTCAACTCATTCAATCAAGTTCCCTCTGTGCTGACCAAAGGTCACGGTAAATTCGACGCTCAGATCAACGAAGACGGAACTATTTCATTCACTTTGTCCTACTCGGGAATGAGCAGTCCCGTGGTGCAAGCTCACATTCACTTCGGCGCGGGTATGACCAATGGGGGCGTTGCGGTGTTTCTTTGCGGCGGAGCCAAACCAGCCTGTCCTGCGTCCGGCACGATAAACGGCACCATCACCGCGGCAGACGTGAGCGTGCTGCCGGTCACAAACGGGGACTCGGTCATACCTCAGGGCATTCAGCCTGGAGACCTGGCCGGACTGTTCAGGGCGATCCGTATGGCAGACACCTATGTGAACGTTCATACCACGACATTTCCGGCAGGTGAAATTCGCGGCCAAGTCACGGTCGATAGAGATTCTCACTTTGAGTAGGTGAATTGCACGGAAGGTCAAACTGCGTTGCTGCATGTCCACGTGAGCGCTGTGTCCGGCTCGAACAACCGTCACAGCGCTCTTCACATTGGCAGAAATGCACGAAGGGCAAGATCAAACCAGAAAGGCATGCTTATGGAAACCATTTGCGATCGAACCTCCAATCAATTTGTGCCACCCTCTTTGATTGAGTTTTTGCTGGGAGACGGCGTACGGCCCGGCTGGTTGGATAATCAACGTTTTTCGGTATACCACTCCCTGGCAATCCCCAGTCAGCAAAGTTCCAAATGAAAGGAATACAACAATGTTAGCCAAGCAGACTGAGATACAAATTCCTCCCATCACTCCGATAACCTGCCATGTGGCTGTCTGGTATTGGGCGCGCCGCGTGGCCGAAGCACAGGGAACGGTAAAAGGTGTTCTCGAACCGCGCGACCTTCTGATCAAGATCAACGAAATGCCGAACGGGCCGCAGGAGGCGATGAAACTGCTGCCGAAATCAGGCCAGTGGGATTTGAAGAGCCCGCTTCTGACTCCGCCCCTGAATACCGTACTTTTCTGGGGAGACGGCGCGACGCATACGGCTGTGGTGACAGGCACTGCCCGCATTACTGGATACAATCAGGGATCATCTACGGGCAGTCTCCCGCGCCAGTGCTGACGACGATCACCACGTCTGAGATCCTGCTGCAATTTAAGCTCTGCTTCACCATCGCAGAAAAGACGCTTCTCGCCGCTGCCGCCGCAGACCGGTTTGGTGTCTACACCGGCTGAGCGCCTGCTGGCCAATCGCGCTTCTCCAGGCTGCTATTACCGTTGCGACGATAAGGTCTGCGTTGACCGCCGCAGACCCTGCCGATATACTCGAGGAGTACCTAGCGGGAGTAGCTCAGTGGTAGAGCATCGCCTTGCCAAGGCGAGGGTCGCGGGTTCAAGTCCCGTCTCCCGCTCCAGTCAGCACGGATCCGATTCCGCTCAAGCGCGTATCGCCGGACTGGCTTTTCCATGACCGCCTGAACTAGTATTTCCTGTCCAAGGCGCGGTACCCAAGTGGTAAGGGAGAGGTCTGCAAAACCTTTATGCGTCGGTTCGATTCCGACCCGCGCCTCCAAATTCAAGTACAACAAAATAAACAACTTACACTAAGTCGTTTGACAAATTGTGTCAGATTTGTGACAGTACCTCCGGCAACTGGAGGCACTTCACGAGATGGCAAGTCCGACGCCAATAGTCACGATTTACGTCCGCCACGCGGCGGCCTGCAAATACCAAGGCGATGAGTTTGAGCGGCGCTGTCGTTGCCGCAAACATCTTCGTTGGACTCATAACGGAACCCGATACCGTCGCATGGCGGGGACTCGGTCATGGGCCGAGGCCGAACAAGTCAAGCGAGACATTGAGGACCAACTCGCGGGCCGGACTTCTGAGAAGCCCGACACCGCCCGAAACCTTGAGGAGTGCATCAAGGTCTTCATTCAGGACAAGCGGGTCCAAGGCGTCTCCGAGGGAGTCATCGACAAATACACCCGCGAACTCGACCGGCTCCGCGACTATTGCGAGCGTTCCGGCGTCTTCACGGTCCAGGGCCTCACGCGGGAATTGCTGACCGGCTATTGCGGGACGTGGGACCGGCTCTATCCCTCCACACAAACGCGCAGCATGGTCCGCGCCCGTTGCCGCTCGTTCCTCCGTTTCTGCTACGAGGCGCAATGGCTTGAGCGCATCCCACCGATGCCGAAGATTCGCGTGGATGAGTCGCCAACGCTTCCACTAGCCGCCGCTGAATACGCCTCGCTACTTCGTGCCGTGGCGAAGATCTTTGAAGACCCGGACCGCCGGGCAAAGGTTCGGGCGCTCATTCAACTTATGCGTTGGTCCGGCCTCGCCATCAGAGATGCGCTCACGTTAGAGCAAGAGGCACTGAAACGGGACGGAGCCAAGCGGCTGTACCGGGTGGTGACCAACCGTCAAAAGACCGGGACTCACGTCTCCGTGCCCATCCCGCCCGATGTTGCCGATGAACTCCTCGCGGTCGCTGCGAAGAATAGCAACCCGCTGTTTATCTTCTGGGACGGTGAGAGCGACATCGTCAAGACGTGGACGAAGTATTTTATGGCGCCGGTCTTCAAGGCTGCGAATATCGGGCGTGGAGGCAACATGGTCAGCCATCGGCTCCGCGATACTTTCGCGGTTGACTTGCTCGAAAAGGGCGTGCCGCTTGAAGAGGTCAGCAAACTCCTCGGCCATGAGTCGATTAAGACGACAGAGCGGCACTACGCAAAGTGGGTCAAGGGGCGGCAAGACCGGTTGGATGCGCTTGTCACCGGCGCATGGAAGACGTGAGCGGACAATCTTCCACAACTAGGAAGCTCGCCTGTTACTTCTTCCGAGCCGGAGGTACATAGCCGACCGCTTCCTTAGCCTTCGCCTCGTCCTCTCTGTCCTTGTGATATTGCTCCCGCTGGCGGTTGAGTTTCGCCGCGTACTTCACAGGGTCATATTGGTGGGAGTTTTGACGACAGGTCCCGCGCTTACAGAATCGCTGATCGGTGCGACTAGCCGCATAGAACCAACGGTTGCACTTGTGCCACTCGCACCGCCTCATGCGCTTAGGGTCTAGCGAAAGCAGTAACCGGACTGCGGCACATTCGTTTCTGTCGTGCATGTCGGTTCCTGGCGCGGGTAGGTAGACGACGATGCCGTCCGGCCTCAAGCGCATGACCATCCGGTAACGGCCAATGATGGCCTGCAACTCAGTTGTCTTGCGGAGGCCGGTCGGGGCGGTCAGCAGTTCAAGCACTCTGCGAACGCGGGGCATTTTGTGAAGCCCATAGACAATCCCGTCAAAGTCGGCTTCCTCGTCTGCCATCGCAATCGTAATCGACTTTTTCTTCTTACGCATATTCGCAAACTCCCGAAATAAGAATAACACGTGACCGCCGGGCCACATCCGCGTGAAACTCTAAACATGACATCCGATTTTGCAACCCGGCAACGCGGCAAGGCTGAACACATCGCGGTTCACGGCGTCTTTCCCGTCTCAATTTGGGGCCGCCCGGAGACCAGCGATTTTCTCATCCACGAAATAGGCGAGCCAGTTCCCGGCGGCGAAATACGCGGGCGATGCTTACCGTTGCTCGCCGTTGTCGGTATCGTTGATGGCCGTCCGCAAACGGCCCTGGAAACGGAACTCCCCGGCGCAACAATCCAAACGCTCGCGGATTTGTACGTCCGCCACGTCGTCACGAAGATTGAGGCCTCTTTTGGTCTGAAGACGCCGTCCGGAGACGCCGTGGAGTGGCTGAAAAGGCTGTACCAGATGCCGGGGGAAGCGTGAGCAAGCTACGCACCGTTCTCTTGGTGGTTATTGCCGCCGCCGTGGTCGTTATCGCGGTTGAGTACAACGCCGCCTTTCAGCGCGAGCGGCAAGAACAACGTGACAAAGCCGTCAACGCCTGCTTGGACCTCGCAATGGCGAGCCACAGCGACACGACGCCGTGTCAAGACATCGCAGACGGCAAATGAGTTTAGTGCTGACCCGGTTAAAAAGGGCCGGGGGCGCTCGCGGAAAGCTGCTCCGATACGGAGACGATATGCCGCGAACGCAGTACCCGAACGCTAGGGGAGAGCGTCGGCAATTTCATTAACGGAGTTTTTTTATGGCAAATCTTTTTGAAATGCGGAAGGCGAGGCACGAAGCCTTGCAAGCGGCGGAAGCCATCATTGCCCGCGCATCATCCGAAAAGCGGGACCCCACCCAAGCCGAGAACGCTGTGATCGATCAGCACATGCAAGAGGTTCAGCGGCTCAACGGCCCCATTGAGCGGCTTATGGGATTGAACACTCTCCCATCACAGATGCGAAACGGAAGGCTCATTCCCGGCGGTAACGGCCAGCCCCCGGCGAACCCGGCTCAACGTCCAATGTCCGCTGAATACGGCGAGGCGTTCCTTTCTTTCCTCCGTTCGGGCGGCAAACAGGCCACACGCGAGTTAAGCGAAGGCTTCGACCCGATGTTTGGCGGTTTTGCTTTGCCCGCGTTGCCTAACATAAGCGCGGCTCTCTATGAAGGCTCTTCCGCTGCGGGCGGTTACGCCGTGAGCGTTCCTACTGACAATCTCATCGTCCCGTTGGGCGTGCCGGACTTGGGCGTTCGCGGTATAGCGAGAGTCATTCCAACTCAAACAGACATCAAGATCCCCTCACAGACGAGCTTTGGCACGGCGGGTATCAAGGCGGAAAGCGGCAGTTCCTCGAATCAGTTTTCTGAGAGTGATCCTGCGATTTCACAATTTACGCTGAGCGCGTGGATGACGGGGCTGACGCACACCGTCTCTTGGGAACTGCTGCAAGATGTCGGCATGTTTCAGGAATTTGCCGTCCGGGACCTCCTGAACGCCATTGACATCGCGGAGGACGCTTTCTTTGTAACCGGAACCGGCACAAATCAGCCGCAAGGTTTGATCGGCAATGTCGGCACCGGCACAGGCGCTGCCTATGCAGTGGACGGGACGGGGGCGTACTTGCTGAACTCAACCCTCGATGTCGTCGGCACACTCAAGGCGACGTACTACGCCAATGCGACGTGGTTGATGAGTCGGGCAACCGCCACAGCCATCCGTAAGGCCCAACTGGAGTCAAACTTGTTTGCGCCCATCTGGACCCGCGAGGGCGGCAGGGACTTCCTCCACGGCTTCCCCGTGTCGTACTCGTCGTCAATGCCATCACTGCCTACGAGCACAACAGCGGGCGTTACGCCTATTCTGTTTGGCTCGTTTCTGGATGGGTATTTGATCGGGGACCGGGGGGGCTCGGGGACGTTCGTCAAAATCCTCGATCAGCCGTTGGCGACAAGCGGACAGACAATCCTGTTGGGCTACAAGCGCGTAGATGGGCGCGTGCGTCGCTCTGAGGCAGTCCAGGGCATCAGCATCTCTCACAGCTAACCCAATTCTGCCGGGGAAAGTTCACTCGACCACCAGCGAGGCCGCTCACGGTCCCGGCCCTTCATTTCGCCGTGAGCGGGTCTGGTGGCTCCAACTTGACCCCGGTCCGCTCTCTCCCAAGGCGGGCGGGCCGGGGTCCCTTTTTCTCGGGAAGGAAAATTTATGGCGCAACCTGTGTGGGTTTTGTCGGTTGATTTGCAGACGAAGACGGCGACGTTTCAAACCGGAATGCAAGAGGCGGCACGTTCCGCCCGGCAAGCCTTCGGTCAGATTAGCTCCGGCGCGGGTGAAATGGGTGAGGGCGTCGCGAAAGGCTCCATTGACGTGCGCCACTCGCTTGGCCTCGTGGACAACGTCATCCGGGGCGCTCACGCGCAAGCTATGGCGGACCTCGTCCGCATGTACGCCCAATCCGCCATTGTCATGACGGCCTTGCCGGTCGCTGCGACGGTTGCCGGGTTTGCCCTCATCGGGGGGATTGTCTTTGAGGTCTTCCAAAAGATGAAGGAAGCCAAAGAAGCCCAAGAAAAACTCAACAACGCCGTCACCGAGTTTGGGACAGCGGCCAACAACGCCTTCGGGTCACTGGACACGCAAATCCTCCAGGCGCAACAAAGGTCCGATGAGCTACGCAATGACCACCTAGGCGCACTCCACGTCCAGCTTGAGCTAATCGACCACCAATCCATGCAAGAGTTGGTCAAAGAGTTGGAGACGGTCGCAAAGGCGGCGGACGAGGTCTTCAAGCAACTCCAAGGGCATTGGTACACGTTTGGAAGCGGCTCCGCCGGGGCAAGCCACGCCCTCCAGCAATTCAAAATCCAGTATGACAACCTCTTGTCCCAAGGCAAGGACAAAGAGGCCGGGGACCTCTTGCATGGGACGCTGTCGAGCGCCCAAGAGATTCTCAAACTCCAGCAAACGATTCAAGCCAACCCCGCCGGGGGTGGGCTCTTCGGGGCCACACAGGGAGACGCCCAAGCCCGGTTTGCCGCACAGACCCGGCTCCATGAGTTGAAAGTTGGTTACACCAAGGACGAGATTGAGGCACAGAGCCAGCTTGTGACGGCGCTTCAGGCGCAAGTCACGATTGAGGGCAAGATTGCCGAGTTGAAAAAGCTGGACGGCGACAACGCCAAGACCGGCACCGGGAACGAAATGGCGGCTCTCCGTGCCCAAGGTCAACGGGCAATGGCGGAAAGCCAACTCCGCATGGGTCAGTCTGCGATTGCGGGCGACAAGGCGACAGCGGACGCCCGGTTGACGATTGCCCGCGCATCCGTAGCCGAGCGGCTCCAATCGGACATGGACTTTGCCGATAGGGACCTTGCCGTCCAGCTTGCCGCCAACCAAGCCGAGATTGCCGCCCTCGACAAATCCGGGAAGGACTACGCCAACCAACTGGCCGCCCTCAACAATAAAACGCTGGAGCTACAACAGGCGCATGAGACGGCGGTTGCGGACTTGAAGGCCAAGGCCGCCGTGGAGCAAGCGGCAAAGGATCTCCAGACGGTTGAGCAAAGCGAGCGGGAGAAGATTGAGGCGACACAGCAAGGGAGCGCCGCCCGGCTTGCCGCCGTCAACGCCGCCATTGCCGAAGAGGAAAGCCGCAACCTCCAAGACACCAACTTTTACCGGGAGCTACTCAACCAACGTGTCCAGGTCACCCGGGAAATGCTGACCGAAGAGTCCCGGCAAAAAGCCGAGGCCGGAAAAGAAGAAGCGGACCACACGGCGAAGATGGCGGAGTTGGCCCTTGCCGCCGCGAAAGAGCACCAACAGCTTTTGGACGGCGCCAAGCGGATGACGGACCAACAACGGGTCACGGAAGAGACGGCGCAAGCCAACGCCCTCTACTCCATCCAGTTGGCCGCCCTCCAGAAGCAAATTGACGCCCTCGACAAAAACGGCAAGGACTATCAAACGAAGCTCAAGGCCCTCCAAGACAAAGAAACGGAGATGACGCAGGAACACGAAAACCAAATCACCGCCATCAAGGACAAAGCCGAGATGGACCGCGTAACGCAGTACGCCCGGACGATGTCGCAAATGGAAACGACCGCAGCGCAAGGTTTTGTGTCGATACTCATGGGCCATCGGTCGTTCACGGCGGAAATGTCGTCGTTGGCCAACACGCTCACGAATAACTTGCTCCAGGCCGGGATTCAGCGGCTAAACGGCCTTAACAACGAGAAACTCGGCGACGCTAAGATTGCGGCGGCCAATGTTTACGCCGAGGTCTCCGGGTGGCCCGGCGTTGGACCGTTCTTGGCTCCGGAGTTAGCCGCCGGAGCATTCGCCGCTGTCATGGCGTTTGAGGGCGGCGGTATCGTCCCCGGCGTTGGTAGGGGAGACATAGTCCCGGCAATGCTCACCCCGGGTGAAGGCGTAGTGCCGAAGGGCGTCATGGAGGGCCTCGGCAACGTCGCTCGAAATGGCGGTTTCGATCAAGGCCGCCCGATGACACACGTCCACTACGCGCCCACGTTCCACGTGCAGACAATCGACGGCGACGGTGTGCGGGGCGTGCTCAACAAACACGCGGATCAATTCCAACGACATTTTGAAGGCACGCTACGGAGGATGAACAAATGACCGATGCAACCCTAGTTATCGACATATCCGAAAACGCATCACCCGAGGAAGCATCGGCGGCGCTCAACGCACCCGGTGACTCATACTTCTTAGCTCAAGTCTTGCCTATACCGGGCGGGCACCGCGCCTACCTTCGGCGGTACAAGCAAACACCCACGGAGATGCCCGTGGAGAAGGGCGACAAGGGTGCTGAGGCGGCGCTTGCTGAGTTGCTCCGTGAGTCCCCATCGTTGGGGATAAACAAACTTCAAGCCGCGCTAAGGGAGCGGGGCTTCAAAAAGGGCAGCACATGGGTATCCAACGCCAAGACCAAAATCCAGGGGACGGGAGTGAAACGGGCGGAGGGTTGAGCCATTCCCGGGGGAATATGTACTTATCGTACCCATTCCCAAATACGTATTCCCCTTAGACAAAGAATAAGAATACATACCCATATCCAGACACCCAAGGGTGTGTGTCTGAATATGTGAATGGTATTGTATCGGGAATGATATGCCCATTCCGGCCTCTGAGTGGGCCACACTCCCACACTCAGGGTGCCGCACAAACACCGCGTCAAAGAAGGGTGAAGCCGGAGCCGTCTTCTTTTCTTATGCGTGCCCCCGCCAGCCTCGTAGTCCTCGTTTTCACCCTCGCCGGTTAGCCTTGACGCGGTCCGCCATCCATCTCACAATGAGGTCCGCGAGTTCTTGGGCTGTCTTGGGCTTGCCGCTGATAATCGC
>Ga0335073_10004281_pt1 | contig 19968 bp, 8 predicted proteins | sample Lox_Sample_22_FD_207093 | JGI IMG/M metagenome (GOLD analysis project Ga0335073, IMG submission 207093) | Soil microbial communities from Loxahatchee National Wildlife Refuge, Florida, United States - Lox_Sample_2.2 | ecosystem: Environmental > Terrestrial > Soil > Wetlands | place: USA: Florida...
TTTTGGCTAACTACAGCGATGGTCTTACCGACCTCCCGCTTCCTCAGCAGCTTGATCATTTTCATCGCAACAGTAAGATTGCCAGCTTCCTGTGTGTTCTGCCGAACCTCAGCTATCACGTTGTTACCACGGAGCCTGGCAACAGCCTTGTGACCGGCGTCCACGCCATCACCAATGGTTCCATGCGTATAAACGGCGGCTACTTCGCTTTCAAGAAGGAGATCTTCGATTACATCGAACAGGGTGATGAACTGGTGATCGAACCGTTCCAGAGACTTATCGACAGGAAACAGTTGCTCGGTTATACCTACGACGGATTCTGGGCCGGCATGGACACATTCAAAGACCGGCAGCAGCTGGACAGCCTGTGGGGAAGCGGGAACGCTCCCTGGCATGTGTGGAGAAACAATGGGATCGACGACGTCAAAGAAGCCTCTCCCGTTCCGGTTGCGGAGTTTCTCGATCGCCGCAGCGCTTTGGGCAACGGCATCACCGGATCTCGTAAACCTGTTCGTAACTGACCTTAACCTGGACTCCGTTCCCTTAACCCGAAATCGTCATCGGTCGATGCAGTCCGAATGACTGGAGAACTGGAAATGAGTGTCGATACTGCGTTGCAGAGGCTGGAAGCATCGGGTCAACCAATTCGCGTGGGCATGGTGGGCGCCGGAGCAACAGGGCGTGCCATTGCGTTGCAGCTTGCGACGCCTGTACCCGGCATGCGCCTGGTCGCTATTGCCAATCGCACCCCGAAAAATGCGGAGCGCGCCTACCATGAGGCCGGCGTGGCCCATGTCGCCCACGTCGTGTCCGCCCGCGATGCCGAAGAGCATATCGCCAAAGGCATCCCGGTCGTCACGACGGACCCCACGGTAATCGCAGCGTGCGGCGCCATCGATGTCCTGGTCGAAGCCACAGGGACTGTGGAAGCCGGCGCCGGCGTCGTCCTCGATGCCATCGCGCATCGCAAGCATGTCGTACTCGTCAACGCGGAGCTGGACTCTCTCATCGGTCCTATCCTTAAGGCGAAAGCCGATGAGTCCGGCGTGATTCTCACCCACACCGACGGCGATGAGCCTGGCGTTGCCATGACCCTGCTTCGCTACCTGCGCACGCTTGGCCTCCGCGTTGTGGCTGCGGGGAATATTAAGGGCATGGTGGATTATTATCGCAACCCCGAGACGCAGCGAGCCTTTGCGGAGAAGAACGATCAGGACGCGCGCAAGGTCACTTCCTTTGCCGATTCCACCAAGCTTTCCATGGAAGCGACCGTCCTCGCCAACGCCACCGGATTTCACGTTGGCCGCCGCGGCATGCACGGGCCGCCCTGCAACTATGTTCGTGAGATCGCGAATCTGCTGCCTGCCGACGAACTGCTGTCCACGGGTCTGGTTGACTATGCCCTGGGTGCGGCGCCTCACACGGGCGCATTCGCCATCATTTATGAGGACAATCCTCTGAAGAAGGCACAACTCGGCTACTACAAGCTGGGCAACGGACCCTTCTATGTCTTCTACACGCCGTTCCACGTGCCGCATCTGCAGATCGCCTCGACCATCGGCCGCGCCTTCGTGCATCGCGATGCGACGGTTGCGCCCCTCGGCGGACCCGTGTGCGAAGTGGTCAGCGTTGCCAAGCGAGATCTGAGGGCCGGCGAACGTCTCGATGGCATTGGCGGCTTCTGCACATATGGCCTGGTGGATAACACTGCGGACGCGCGTGGCATGAATGCGCTGCCCATCGCGCTCTCCGAGGGTTGCGTTCTGCGCCGCGATCTTCCCAGGGACGCAGTCATCCGTTTCGATGACGTGGACGGCGTGCCCCAGGGCATCGCAGGAACTTTGTGGCGGGAGCAGTTCGAGCGCTGGCCGAAACCTGCCGGCCGCGAATCGGTCCGGCAGCCCGAGCCCGCGGGAGTCCGATGAAGCTCGACCACTCGTTCTGGCGCGGGCGCCGCGTGTTTCTCACCGGACATACGGGCTTCAAGGGCAGCTGGCTGTCCCTGTGGCTGGGCGCTCTCGGCGCCGACGTCACCGGTTATGCGCTGGATCCGCCCACGCAACCGAGCCTGTTCGAGCAGGCGCGCGTGGCCGGCTTCATCCGATCCGCGCACGGCGACATTCGCAACTTCGCGCAGCTGAAGAACGCCATCGCCGGCTGTCGTCCCGACATCCTCATCCACATGGCCGCGCAAACGGTGGTTCGCCGCGGCTATGACGATCCCATCGAAAACTACTCGTCGAATGTCATGGGTACGGTCCATGTCCTGGAGGCGTTGCGCCAGCTGGGCCGGCCCTGCGCCGTCGTCAACGTCACCAGCGACAAGTGCTACGAGAATCGCGAGTGGGTCTGGGGCTATCGTGAAGACGAGCCGATGGGTGGCCGCGATCCGTACTCCAATTCCAAGGGTTGCGCCGAACTCGTGACCCACGCTTATCGCGAGTCCTTTTTCCCGGCGGACGCGATCGCGCAGCATGGAATCGCGCTGGGAAGCGCACGCGCGGGAAATGCCATTGGCGGCGGCGACTGGACCAGTCACCAGCTCATTCCCGACCTGATTCGCGCCTTCATGGCTGGGGAGTCCTGTCTCATCCGGAATCCCGCGGCTTACCGGCCGTGGCAGTTTCTGCTGGAGCCGCTGCGCGGCTACCTCCTGCTGGCCGAGGGGCTCGCGGCCGACGGCGGGCGCTTTGCTTCCGGCTGGAACTTCGGCCCGCTGGACAGCGACTGCCAGCCCGTTTCATGGATTGCCGACGAGATGGTGCGCCTGTGGGGCGGTGGCGCTGCCTGGAGTCTCGATGCCGGTGCCCATCCTCACGAAGCCCGGGCCCTCAAGCTTGACGCGTCCAAAGCCGGTGCGTTCCTGAACTGGCGTCCGGTTCTGCGCCTGTCGCAGGCCCTCGCCTGGATTGCCGAGTGGTACAAGGCTCTGCAGGCCGGCGCCGACATGCAGCGCCTGACGCTCGAGCAAATCGGCCGCTACGAGGCGCTTACCGAAAGAGATTGCTGAAAGTCACCGCCATTTGTACCGTAAGTGGTATTTCGCTGTGAACGCGGCTCCCACTCCTGAGGGATACCCGCCATCACCCTGCTTTCTGGAGAATCAGCAGTAATGTCTACGCCCAACATCGTCGTCCTCGGGACCGGAATGGCCGGATTCGGCGCCGCCTATCGGCTTTATCAGGAAGGCATTGCCCCGGTCATGTACGACAAGAATCCTTACTACGGTGGCCACACCATGTCGTTTCGCTATGAGAGTGGCTTCCTCTTTGATGTCGGCCCGCACATCTCTTTCACGAAGGACACGCGTATCCAGGAGCTCTTTGCCGAGAGCGTCGGAGGGCAATACGAAACCATTCCTATCAGCCTGAACAACTACTGGAAGGGCTATTGGCCGCCCCACCCGGTACAGCTCCACATGCACAGCCTGCCGGAAGAGACCATCATCAAGGTCATTACCGATTTTGTCGATGAGCGGAACGCGCCGGAGCGCCAGATTAGTAACTATGAGGACTGGCTCTACGCCAGCTTTGGCAAAACGTTCGCCGAAGAATTCCCCATGCGATACACCCGCAAGTACCACACCACCGAAGCCAGAAACATGAGCACCGACTGGCTGGGGCCGCGCATCTATCGCGCCAGCCTCGAGGAAATGCTGCGCGGCGCGCTCTCGCCTTCCGCCCCCCAGGTGCACTACATCACTCACTTCCGCTATCCGAGCGAAGGCGGATTCCGTCTTTACCTGAATCAGTTCGTGCCCATGGGCAACGTCCAGCTCAATCACGAGCTGGTCTCGATCGATCCAACGAAGCGCGAACTGCGTTTTGCCAACGGCCACGTCACAACGTACGACTCGCTCGTGTCGTCGGTGCCGCTGCCCGATCTCATCCGCATGATCCCGGGCGCGCCTCCGGATGTTCAGGACGCGGCCGCACGATTGACCTGCTCTACCTGCGTTCTGGTCAACATCGGCGTCAACCGGCCGGATCTCTCCAGTGCCCACATGACCTACTTTTATGATGCGGACATCTGCTTCAGCAGGCTCGGCTTCCCGCATATGCTCTCGGCGAAGAATGCACCTCCGGGCACCGGGAATATCCAGGCCGAGGTCTACTTCTCGGAGAAATACAAGCCCTTTACGGGGCACGCCGACGACTGGATCGAGCCTGTCCTCCGCGACCTCCGCAAAGTGGGTCTGGTGCGCGAAGACGATAAGATCCTCGACAAAAAAGCCATGTTGCTGAAGTATGCCAACATCATCTTCGATCTGGAGCGCGCCTCCTCGCTCAGGACTGTTCATGGATACCTCGACGACATCGGCATTGCCTACTGCGGGCGCTATGGCGACTGGGGCTACATGTGGACCGACGAAAGCTTTATCAGCGGGGAAAAGGCCGCTGAACGCGCTCTCTCCGCGGTCGTCTCCTCAACCTAAGTCAGGAGGCAGGCTCGGCCGCTGCCGTGCTCCGGAAGGATCGCGATGATCAGACTGAACCTCAATGTAAAAAGAGATGGCGCCCTGAAGGTGCTTTGTCTGGGCGCCCATTCCGACGATATTGAGATTGGCTGCGGCGGAACCATCCTCCGCTTGATCGATGAGTATCCCAAGTGCACGTTCTCCTGGGTTGTTTTCAGCGCCGTGGGAGTTCGCAGGGCGGAGGCGCAGAAAGCGGCAGAATCCTTCGCCGGAGCCGGCCGGCTGGAGTGCGCGCTGCTCAAAGAGTTTCCCGACGGCTTCATGCCTTTCGTCGGTGCCGAAGTAAAAGCTACCTTCGAAGAACTGAAGCAAAAGATCGATCCGGACCTCATCTTCACCCATCAGCCCAACGATGCCCATCAGGACCACCGGCTTTTGTCTGAGCTGACGCGGAATACTTTCCGCAATCATTTCATCCTGGAATACGAAATTCCCAAATACGATGGTGACATGGGAAGACCGTCCGTGTTTGTCCCACTCACCGTGGAGACGTGCGAGACGAAGGTGCGCCATCTGATCGACAATTTTGCCTCGCAGCGGAGCCGGAGCTGGTTCGAGGAATCCACATTTCGTTCCCTGATGCGGTTGCGCGGAATGGAATGTAATTCGCCCAGCGGCTATGCCGAAGGGTTTTATTGCCGCAAAGCGGTGCTCTGATCGGACCGGCGGATCTGATTAAAAGGGGAAGGGAGGCGGCTGTCCGCCCCGGCTGTGTGGGAACCCGATGAAAGATTTGAAGCAACGAACGATGCGTGGCGGCCTCGCCAAGATCGTTTCGCAGATTACCACTCTTCTGCTGCGAACCGGTACGCTCATGGTGATGGCCCGTCTCCTGCTTCCCAGAGATTTCGGTCTGGTGGGCATGGTCACTGCCGTGATCGGCGTCTTCAGTGTTTTTCGCGACTTCGGGCTCTCCGCGGCGGCTGTCCAGCGCCAGTCCATCACAACGGAGCAGTCCTCTACTCTCTTCTGGGTCAACGTGGCAGTTGGTCTGGGGCTGGGCGCGGTGGCGGTCGCGACGGGTCCTTTTGTCGCGGCGTTTTATCACGAGCCGCATCTGGTGGGCGTGACCGCCGTACTGGCCACAGCTTTCGTTTTCAATGCCTGTGGCGTACAGCACAGCGCTCTTCTTGAGCGACAGATGCGTTTCGTCATGCTGTCGATGATCGACATCGCATCGCTGACCATCAGCACATCAATTGGCATCGCGATGGCGCTGCACGGTTTTGGATACTGGTCTCTCGTCGCCACCTCCACCATCACGCCTCTGGTCTATACCATCGGCGTATGGCTGGCTGCGCAATGGGTGCCCGGCAGACCGCGCAGGCATCTCGAGATCTTCCACATGATGCGCTTCGGCGGCACCCTCACGCTGAACGGCCTGATCATGTACTTCGCGATGAATCTGGACAAAATCCTGCTTGGCCGCTTCTGGGGTGTCGATGCACTCGGCATTTACGGGCGCGCCTATCAGCTGGTCAACATCCCAACGGATAATCTCAACTCTGCAGCTGGCGGCGTAGTTTTCGCGGCGCTGTCGCGTCTGCAGGATCAGCCGGCTCGTCTCAGAAACTTCTTCCTCAAGGGTTATTCCCTGGTCCTGTCACTCACAGTTCCCATCTCGGTGATGTCCGGCTTGTTCGGCGACGATATTATTCGCGTTTTTCTCGGACCGAAGTGGAACTCCGCAGTGCCTATATTTCGGCTTCTTGCTCCAACGACTCTCGGCTTTGCCATTCTCTCTCCGCTTGGATGGTTGCTTTCCTCATGCGGACTGGTGGGACGCGGTCTGAAGATCGCCTTCGTGATCGCTCCGATTCTCGTTGCAGGTTATGCCATCGGCCTGCCCTGGGGACCGAAGGGAATCGCCTGTGCCTATTCGTCGGTCATGCTGTTGTCGGTTATTCCCCTCATCGCCTGGGCTCGCAGCGGAACCCCCGTTCTTCTGAATGACCTGTTGCTCTCCATCGGCCGCCCTCTGCTGTCCGGGCTCGTCGCCGGCGCACTGGCTTTTGTGCCGCGCTTCTTCTGGGGGACGATGATGTCCCCCCTTCCCCGGCTTTTGATGACCGGTGCCATTCTGGTTTGCGTCTACCTCGTGATGCTCCTCTACGTCCTGAAGCAAAAGCAGCTGTACCTCGAGATCCTTCGCGGATTTCTCAAGCCGCCATCCGCCGACAAAGCGGCAGCCGTATCCGCGTGACCCCTGACATGACGAAGCCGTGCCATTGTCCTCAGGCGCGGGGCAGCTCACAATGAGCAACAGCCGCACCGATCCGAATTTTGTTACCTCATGATGAGAGCAACCATGACTGTGACATCTGCTGACAGAACCGCTGAACTCCTCCAGAAAATTGAGAGCCGCCAGGCCCGCATTGGGATTGTCGGCATGGGATACGTGGGCCTGCCGCTCGCTCTGTTGTTCAGCGACGCCGGATTTCGCGTGACCGGATTCGACATCGATTCCCGCAAAGTCGACACCCTGAATGACGGCCGATCCTACATCGTGCGCATTCCCGGGACCGAAATTCAGCTCGCCCGCGAAAAGGGCTTTTCCGCTACCGTCGACTATGCGCGAATCGCCGCAATGGACGTCATCATCATCTGCGTGCCGACTCCGCTGAACGAATACCACGAGCCGGATCTGAGCTACGTCACCGGAACCGTGAACAGCATCGCCCCGCATGTGCATGAAGGCCAGCTGATCATCCTCGAAAGCACCACGTATCCCGGAACCACCGAGGAAGTGGTGGTTCCGCTGCTGGAGCAGGGGAATCCCGGCGGCTTGCATGTGACGCGCGATGCCTCGACGCCGGGGTTCTACGTTGCCTTCTCGCCAGAGCGCGAGGATCCGGGTAACGATACCGTTGCCCGTCGCGATATTCCCAAGGTGATCGGAGGCTGTGGACCGGCCGGTCGCGACCTTGCCTCCGCGGTTTATAAGACCATCTTCAACCGCACTGTTCCGGTCTCCTCGCCGGCGGCTGCGGAAATGACCAAGCTGCTGGAGAACATCTATCGCTGCGTCAACATCGCACTTGTCAATGAACTCAAGCAGCTTTGTATGCGGATGGGCATCGACCCGTTCGAAGTGATCGATGCTGCCAGGACCAAGCCTTTCGGATTCCAGGCTTTCTATCCCGGACCCGGCTTGGGCGGCCACTGCATCCCGATTGATCCTTTCTATCTGTCCTGGAAGGCGAAGGAATTTGACTTCCGGACACGTTTCATCGAATTGGCCGGCGAAATCAACATCGGCATGCCATACTTCGTGGTCGATAACATTGTCGAAGCCATGAGCCAGCAGGGTAAAGCCCTGCGCGGCTCGCGCATCCTGATTTTGGGGATGGCCTATAAGCGCGATATCGATGATCTGCGCGAATCGCCGTCGCTCACAATTATCGAGTTATTGCAGAAACGGGGGGCGCAGGTCGCATACAACGATCCGTTCTTTCCCACTGTCGGCCAGGGGCGGAAGTACGCGCTGAACATGACCAGCACTCCGCTGGACAGGATTCCTGAATTCGACTGCGTGGTCATCGTTACCGATCATTCGCAGTATGACTATCCCGGCATCGTCGCCAAAGCCAGGCTGGTCGTCGACACGCGCAACGCCACCCGTGGCATCCACGCCGCGAACATCGTTCGCTGCTGACGCCCGCGGAAGGAAAGTAACCAGCGACTCCATTCGCCGCACCAGGCTTCTTAAGGCAAAGAGAGGGCCCGCCATCTGGCGGGCCCTTTTGTTTTGCAATGACGCGGCGTACTACGGGATCGCCGCGGTATAGATGTTCGAAGGTGCACTCTCCACCCCCGACGCATCCACGCTCGTCACTTCGTAGTTGTAAGTCACACCGTCCTGAACCGTCGTATCCGTGAAAGTTGTCGGTGTGTTCGCGGAGATATTCAATATCTGGTACGCCCCTCCGCCGCTCGAGCGATAGACGTTGTAGCTGACGGCCGGATCCGACGTGCTCGTCGGTGCCGACCAGCTCAGCTGCACCTCATACGTTGCTGCGCTGACACCGGTGCCGCTTAGTGCAATTGTTGCCGTCGAGCCGCTTGTCGCGTTGCTTGTGATGGTTACAAGGCCGGTCGCGGCGCCTGCGGTCGTCGGATCGAACTGGAGCTCCAGCGCTGCAGTCTGTCCGGCATTCAACGTTGTCGGGAAGGTGATCCCAGACATGGTGAATCCGGTGCCGGTCAACGTTCCAGCGCTGATCGTCACAGGAGCGCCGCCGGAAGAGGTGAGCGTTACGGTCTGCGTTGCCGGCGTATTCAGGTCGACGTTGCCAAATGCCACTGTGGTCGAGCTTAAGGTCAGGCCCGATGATCCGTTCCCCAGCTGGAGGTTGAAAGTCTTTGCCACGCCGGCTGCGGTTGCCGTAAGCGTCGCTGTTTGAGTTGACGTCACGGCCGTGACCGTCGCCGTGAAGGCGGCACTTGTCGAACCAGCCGGCACCGTCACGGATGCCGGTACGGTGACGGCGCTGTTGTTGCTGGCGAGGCTGACCGCCAGGCCGCCCGTGGTGGCTGCCGCGTTCAACGTCACGGTGCAGGCGTCGCTTCCCGATGCCGTGTAAGACGATGTTGTGCAGGTCAGCGAATTCAGCGCACCCGCCGTGGAGTCTCCTGTTCCGCTTAACGCCACCGTCGCCGTTGGGTTCGCCGTTGCGTTGCTCGTAATCAGAATCGCCCCAGTCTGTGCTCCCGCGGTGGTTGGATCGAACGTCACCTGGACCGTGGCCGCCTGCCCGGGATTCAGTGTCACCGGGAAGGTCACGCCGCTCATTGTGAATCCTGTTCCGGTGAGGGTCGCCGCACTGATTGTCAGTGGCGATGTGCCCGACGAAGTCAGCGTCACCGACTGGCTGGTCGGCGTGTTGATGATCACGTCGCCGAAAGCAAGATTGTTTGTGCTCAGACTCAGGACAGCCGTCTGTGCGCTCAATTGCAGGGTGAAGACCTTCGTGCTGCCGCCCGATGAAGCAGTCAGCGTGGCGGTCGTGGTTGCTGTAACCGCAGATACCGCGGCGTTGAACCCAGCATTCGTGGAGCCCGCCGGCACCGTTACCGACGAGGGTACCGTAACGGAAGAGCTGCTGCTGGTGAGCGTTACGACTTGTCCGCCCGCCGGTGCCGCAGCGCTCAACGTTACGGAGCAGACGTCAGTCGCCGCGCCGCTCAGCGTCTGGCTGTTGCAGGTCAGGGAACTGAGCGTACCTGCCGTTGAAGTTCCATTGCCGCTCAGGCTGATGACAACAGTCCCGTTATTCGTGGCGTTGGTTGCAATGCTGATCGAGCCCGTCGCTGCTCCCGCGGTCGTCGGGTCGAAGCTCACCTTCAGCGTGATCGTTTGCCCCGGATTCAGCGTGATCGGGAAGGTAGCTCCTGACATCGAGAAACCTGTTCCCGTCAAAGTGCCGGTGTTGATCGTCACCGCCGAGGAGCCGGAAGAGATCAGCGTCACCGACTGCGATGAAGTCGTGTTGAGGCTCACATCGCCGAAACTCAGCGCGTTCGTGCTTGCCGTCAGACCCGGTGCCTGTGCCACCAACTGAATGGAGTAGATCTTCGAAATCGTGCCCGCGCTTGCGGTGAGGTTCGCAGTTGCGTTTGCCGTCACGGCTGTGGCCGTCACCGTGAAAAATGCATTCATCGCGCCGGCCTGCACCGTGACACTGGCCGGTACGCTTAGAGCTGTGTCGCTGCTGGACAGGGTTACCGTGACCCCGCCTGCTGGTGCGGCCGCGTTCAGCGAAACTGTGCAATTGTCCGTACCCGCACCCGTGATGGTGGAGCGGTTGCAGAACAGTGCGCTCAGCTGGCCGTCCGTCGCATCCCCCGTACCACTCAGGCTGACAGTAGCTGTGCCACCCGCTGGTGCGTTCCCCGTAATCGTCAGTGTTCCGGTCGCGGCTCCGGCCGACTTCGGTTCGAAAGTCACTTCCACCGTAACCGCATCTCCCGGATTGAGGGTGATCGGGAATCCAGGTCCCGAAACCGAAAACCCTGCGCCGGCGACCGACGCCGCACTCACTGTCAACGGAGCGGTGCCGGTGGACGTCACCGTCACAAATTGCGGTGTTCCCTGCGTGTTCACCGTCACGTCGCCGAACGACAGGCTGGCGGCACTCACGCTCATTGCCGGTGTGCCGCTGCTGGTCTGCACCGGCTCCAGTTGCAGATTGAAGGTCGCCGAGCTGGTGCCCAGCGTCGCCGTAAGGGTGGCACTCTGCGCAGCACCTACTGTGGTCGCTGTCAGCGTGAAATTCGCGCTGCTGGCATTGGCGGGTATGGTCACGCTCGCCGGAACTGCCACCGCGGAGTCGTTGCTGGACAGGTCAACCGTCCCCCCGCCGCTGCCCTCTGCCGCGCTCAGTGTGACCGAGCAGTTGTCCGTACCTCCGCCAGTAATCGATGCGCTGCTGCAGGTGAAAGCCGTCAACGTCGGCTGAGGCGCCGGCGGATTCGCGGCCACTGCGGTTCCTGTTCCACTTAGAGCGATCGTGGTGTCCCCGGACGTGGAATTACTGGCTACGGTCAGCGTCCCGGCCGCCGATCCCGCCGCTGTTGGAGCAAACTGTACATTCAACGTCAGCGTTCCGGCGGCCGCCAAGGTCATGGGTAATGTATTTTGGCTCGTCAGCGAGAAGGATTGACCGGCCACCCCGATCTGTGTGATCTGGACCGGGTCGGCGCTCGCATTCTTTAGCGAAACCGTGCTGGTTGCAGTCTGGCCAACGGTGACATTTCCGAAAGAGAGCGTGCTCAGGGAAGCTGCAAGCGTGCCTGCCGTCGCGGCATTTGGCGCAATGCTCCCGCAGCCTGAAAGCGCAAGCGCAACCATGCAGAGAGCGGGCGCAAGGAACGCGGTAGCACGGCTCCCACGGTTTCCAGAAAGGGCACGTTCCATCCGACGGCAATGGTTAATCTGCGAATTGCCTGAATACGTGCGGACACGGCCCTGGGACTTCCCCAACCCGGGGATCGGATCTGTCGAGTGCATCTACCTCACCTCTTGCAAAACAAAAGCGTTCAGCAACTTCGGTCCACGATCGGCCTGGGGTGCCGTAAAGTCGGAGCTCCTCAGTCACCGGGCGGGCCCACTTTCGAATCGGTCCCATTGCTCAGCCGGTTCGATATACGAACTTGGCGGATAGCGTTAGTCTCCCTGTACGCACGCCGGTCACCAGGTTTTTCAACAGTCAGTTACTTTTGTGCTTCTCGTGCAATCTACCGCATTTACAGGAGATTCTGATTGATAAACGTCCCATTTTGTTCACGCAGAGCGCCAGAAACAGAGTAGGAATTGCGCGGAAAGTAGACAAATCTTACCAGAACAGGTAATCAATAAAAAGATTACCTTAGTACCACTTGCACCATCGATGCAGCAGTGACATCGTTTTTCCCTCCGCCTGGCCCAGCGATGATCGGTCGCCGGTCCGACGCGAAAGAGCTTGGCCCGAAGAGATCGGTCTGCTTCCCGCCCCGGACGAAGAGCGAAACCCACTCTCTCCAACCGGGGGAGCAAGAGTTGGAACGCGGCCCTTTCTGCGCAGGGGATTCAGGGTTCAATCTGCTTCAAGCGAAGGACCTGGTCCAGCGACCCGCAGTGCATACCCGCTTCGCTGTTGCGACATTTCGGATTGCGGCGAACGGGCTGCGGCGCTGACGAGTTGCCGAGGTTTCTCCTTTGCCATTCGAGACTTTCGCACGTTCGTAACAAGGTGTTGCCGAACTCGCAACGGAGACGCGTTGTCGGTTCCCGGGAGAACGCCAAACATCCGCACAGGCGTCACTTGCAATGCCTGGCCACAGGAAGAATGTCGAGGTCACCAGGCTTCCAACTCCATCGTTTTCCACCCTTTGCCCACGCGTCAACCTCACGAAAGAGTACTCCAAAGAGTCATTGACCCGGCCCCTTTTCCCCGTTACCGTGAACACCACGAATTAAAGATTTTTATCCCTCGGGTGCGTTCGCAGGCGCTTCGCTTTGCTCCTGCTCTCCCCGCGCAGTCGATGGGAATTTTTTGATCGCTTTCGTTGTCTTTGGTGCCGGATGGGCTGGTCCCGCGGTTCAAAACCCATCCCGTGAAGTTCTCCCCCTGATCAATAGCAGTGCTGCGTCGTAAGCAGGGCCTCGTGTGGCTCCCCGGTGCAGATCAAGAGTTCGACTTCCGTGAGGTTCAGTGTATGTCGCCTGTGGTTGCGTCCCGCCGTCGTTTCTCCTCGTCCCGCGTTCTCTCTTTCCTCCTCGCCAATCTGGTATGGCTCGCACCCGTACTGCTCATGCCTGCGACGAGTGCCGCAGCAGCGACAGATACCTTCACGGTTTCGGTGACGACGGACGACAGCGGTGTTTCGCTGGCTACGGCGCAGACAAACTGTCCGGCGAACAATCCCGGCGGGAGCGGCAGTTGCTCGCTGCGGGATGCGATGACTGCGGCGAGTGCCGATGCGAATTCGGCCATTATTGACATGACGGGCATCACCGGGACCATCACGGTGACCAGCAATCTGCCCCAGGTGTATACCGTTCCCACGACAAACAACGTCGCTTTCAATGGTCCGGGCGCGGCGGCGCTCACGGTTTCCGGCGCGAATGCCTATCAGTTGTTTGTGATTCTCTACGGATCCGCGTCTTTCCAGAATTTCACGGTCGCCAACGGCTTCGTCAGCGCCACCGGCGGCTGCACCTGCGATCCAGGTTACGGCGCCGGTATTTACGCCTACAGCGGCGTCGGGCTAACCCTGACGGATATGGTCATCACCGGGAACTCTGCGGCGGCTGGCGCCGGCGGTGTTCTCGCGGGCGGTATGCTCACCGTCACCGGCACCACCTTCTCCAACAACACGAGCCCCTCGTCCGCGGGCGGTATCGCTGGAGCTCTTTACGCCATCGGTTCTCCAGCCACGATTTACCAGAGCACCTTCTCGGGAAACTCCGCGTGGATCGGCAGTGCCATCTACACGTACACGCCGGTGACGCTGACGATCAGCGACAGCACATTCGCCAACAATTCAAATGGAACCGAAGCCACCGTTGGCGGCAGCGGCGGAATCTTCAACGACAACGGCAGTACCCTGACGATTCACGACAGCACTTTCTGGAATAACGTTGCTGCCGCCGGCCTGGGCGGCGCTCTCAACAATGCCGGGACGATGACTGTCACCAACAGCATCGTGGGCTCACCGAGTGATTCAACGGGCACCGCAGAGTGCTACAGCGCCGGTACGGCAAACGGAGCCGGCTGCCCTGCCACGGGTGACGGCAACGGCAATATCACGGCGCCGTCCAACTTCAATCTTTCGACGCTCGGTTATTACGGCGGCCTCACAGAGACGCTGCTGCCCCTCACCGGCAGCGCTGCGATCTGCGGCGGCAAATCAGGAACACCCTATGCCGAGGACGAAAACGGTGCCCTTCTCACCGTTGATCAGCGCGGGCTCCCGCTCGACACAGGCTGCACCACGGGTTCAACCGACGCCGGCTCCGTCCAGACCCATTATCTGGTCGTCACCACCGCCGCCGACTCCGATGACGGTTCGTGCACCACAACCACGTGCTCTCTGCGTGATGCCATCAATGCGGCCAACACCGCAGGCAATGCCGACATCAGCTTTTCGACATCAATCAACGGCGACACTCTCACTCTGACCTCCAACCTGCCCGCCATCACTGCCGCGAGCAGCGTCAATATTGTTGGCAATGGCGCCGGAACCTTCACGATCGACGGCGCGGGCAAATACCAGCCGTTCTATATCCCCGGAGCCACCAGCGTCTCGATCTCGGGTCTCACCCTGCAGCACTGCTATAACTCCACCAACGGCGGCGGGGTTGGCTATGCGGGCGCGATCCTCGATTATGGAACGCTCTCGGTCAGCGGCGTCGATTTCCTCAACAACACTGCCGGAATCTCCGGAACCGCCGGCGAAGGTGCGGCCATTCTGGACGCCGCCAGTAATGGTTCTCCGCTCACCATCACGAACTCGTATTTCTCCGGCAACACCGTCATCGCCAGTGGCGGCAACGGCGGCGCTGTTCTCAGTGGTGCGCCTCTCACCATCACCGGCAGCACCTTCGTCAATAACGCCGGCGTGAACGGCAGCGCTGTCTATGTTCCGTTAGGCTACTCGGCCACCGTAAACAACAGCACCTTCGAAAACAACACGGCGGATGCAACCCTTGGCGAGGGCGCGCTGAACGTGAGCGGCCCCTTGACCATCACCAACAGCACGTTCGCCAACAACGCCGCCTCGGATGGCACCGGCATCTACAACGACGGCCCCAGCTTCTCCATCTACAACTCCATCCTTGACAACGCCGCCGCCTGCGATGGTGCCAATCCCTGCCCCACCGCCACCAACGCCGCGACGGGCAATGTGGTCGGTACCACCACTCCGGTGGTCGGCACCGTGGACAGCAATGGCGGATCGATCCCCACCGCACTTCCCGTCGGCGCCTCCATCTGCGGCGGCAACGCGTCGCTGGTCAACACGGGTTACACCGACGAGCGCGGCTTCGGCATCGATCCGCTCTGCGGCGCGGGCTTGATGGACTCCGGCGCGGTGCAGTCCGATTACACCGGCATTTCCTTCTCCGCTGCGAACTACGCTGCCATCTCCGCCAGCCCCATCGTCGATCCTTCGGTGATCGTGATTGTTAACGAACGCGGCCAGTCCAATGCCAACGGCGTCGGCGGCGTGCCCATCACGCTGGACTACACCGGAACCGGCACCGTCAACGCAGGGGGTACCGCATCGACCGTCGCCGGAACGGGTGCGACCTTCAGCGCTCTAACCATCACATCGACGGCGACCACTCCGCAGCCTGTCTCTGCTTCCATCAGCGGTTCATCGGTCGCCGCCGCCAGCGCCACCATCACCTTCACGCAGGGAACGGCCACGACCACCACGCCAGCGTCCAAGGTGGTCAGTTACAGCGCCACGGCGCAAAACGTAACTCTTACCGCGACAGTAACCCCCGCCGCCGTCAGCGAGGGCAACGTCACCTTCACCGTGACGGGTCCCAATCCGGCGACAACGGTCATCGGCACCGCAACCGTATCCGGCACTGTAGCCGCCGGCAACGCGAGCGTCTCCTACGCCTTGCCCGCTGGCCTGGCCGCTGGTACCTATACCATCACCGCCAAATACATCGACGGCGCGACCGGCAGCTATGCCTCCAGCAGCGGCACCGCGACGCTGACCGTCACGACCGTCACCATCGCGCCGACCACGCTGACGGCCATCACCGTGGGTGTCGCTATGCCCACGCAGACGCTTGCCGCCACCGGTGGTACCGGACCCTACACCTACGCGGTGACGGCGGGAGCCCTCCCGACCGGCATCAGCCTCGCTCCTTCAGGGGTGACGGCAGGCCAGCTCACGGGTACAGCAACTGAGGGCGGCAGCATCGGCTTCACGGTGACCGCGACGGACAGCCTTGGTGCCACCGGCAGCCAGGCCTACACCTGGACAGTCAACGCGCCAACGCTGACCATGACGCCGACGCCGGGCAATCTGGCCGTCACGACGAACGTCACCTACAGCCAGGCCTTCGTGGCGAGCGGTGGCACGGCAACCTACACCTATACTGAGTCCGGCGCGCTGCCCACCGGCCTGACGTGGACTGCAGGCACCGGGACCATCGCTGGCAAAACCACCGATACGGGTTCGTTCCCGATCACCATCACAGCCAAAGATTCCAGCACGGGAAGCGGACCCTACAGCCAGAACTTCAGCTACACGCTGGTGGTCAGCGCGCCGGCCATAACCATCGCGCCGACCACGCTGACGGCCATCACGGTGGGTGTCGCTATGCCCACGCAGACGCTTGTCGCATCGGGTGGCGCCACGCCCTACACCTACGCGGTGACGACTGGAGCCCTCCCGGCCGGTATCTCTCTGAGCTCAGCCGGAGCGCTCACCGGCACGGCAACCGAGGGCGGCAGCATCGGCTTCACGGTCACGGCGACGGACAACAACGGGAACAAGGGAACGCAGGCCTACACCTGGACGGTCAACGCGCCAACGCTGACGATGACGCCGACGCCGGGCAATCTGGCCGTCACGACGAACATCACCTACAGCCAGGCCTTCGTGGCGAGCGGCGGGACCGCAACCTACACCTATACTGAGTCCGGCATGCTGCCCACCGGCCTGACGTGGACTGCCGGAACCGCGACCATCGCTGGCAAAACCACCGATACGGGTTCGTTCCCGATCACCATCACAGCCAAGGATTCCAGCACGGGAAGCGGACCCTATAGCCAGAACTTCAGCTACACCCTCGTGGTGACGGCGCCCACCATCACGATCGCGCCGGCCACGCTGACGGCCATCACGGTGGGTGTTGCCATGCCGACGCAGACGCTTGTCGCATCGGGTGGCGCGACGCCCTACACCTACGCGGTGACGACTGGAGCCCTCCCGGCCGGTATCTCTCTGAGCTCAGCCGGAGCGCTCACCGGCACGGCAACCGAGGGCGGCAGCATCGGCTTCACGGTCACGGCGACGGACAACAACGGGAACAAGGGAACGCAGGCCTACACCTGGACAGTCAACGCGCCAACGCTGACCATGACGCCGACACCGGGCAATCTGGCCGTCAATGCGGAAACAGCTTACAGCCAGGCCTTTGTGGCGAGCGGCGGCACCGCAACCTACGCCTATACCGAGTCCGGCACGCTGCCAACGGGCCTGACCTGGAATGCCGGAACGGCGACCATCTCCGGAACCGCGACCCAGTCTGGTTCGTTCCCGATCACCATCACAGCCAAGGATTCCAGCACGGGAAGCGGACCCTATAGCCAGAACTTCAGCTACACCCTCGTGGTGACGGCGCCCACCATTACCATGACTCCGCCTGCTGGCGCTCTCACTGCCACGGTCGGCGCGGCCTTCACGCAGGCCTTCTCCGCATCGGGTGGCGTCGGACCGTACACCTACACCGAATCCGGAACGCTCCCGGCAGGCATTACCTTCTCCGGAAACACCCTCTCCGGTACCGCAACCCAGGGCGGCACGTTCTCTGGCATCACCATCACCGCGAAGGACACCGACGGCTTCACCGATCCCCAGATCTACACGCTTACGGTGAATGCGCCCACCATCACAGTCACGGCGTCCGGAAGCCTGAACCTTACGGCGGAGACGGTCTACTCGGTCAGCTTCAGCGCAGCTGGGGGCACCTCGCCGTACACCTATACGGAGGCTGGCACGTTGCCGGCCGGCCTGACCTGGACCGCCGGAACGGCCACCATCTCCGGAACCGCGACCCAGTCCGGCTCCTTCCCGATCACCATTGCGGCGAAGGATTCCAGCACCGGTACGGGACCCTACACGAGCGCGGCCATCGGCTTCACGCTGGTTGTGACTGCACCGGCCATCACCATCACCCCTGCCAGCTTGCCGGCGGCAACCGCTGACGCCGCCTACAGCCAGCAGCTCATGGCAACGGGTGGCACCGGAACCTACACCTGGACCGAAACGGGCGCACTGCCGGCCGGCATCACTCTGTCGACGGGGGGCCTTCTCTCCGGAACGGCAACCGCCGCTGGCAGTTTCCCGATTACCGTAACCGCCAAGGACGGCGATAACTTCACTGGCACACAGGCCTACACGCTGGTGGTGGGCGCCCCGGTCCTTACGATTGCGCCAGCCACCCTGCCTGCGGCGGCTACCTACGCAGCCTTCACCCAGACCTTCACCGCCAGCGGAGGCCTGTCGCCCTATACCTGGTCTGAGACCGGAACTCTGCCGACCGGGGTAACCTTCAACGCAGCCACGGCAACTCTGTCCGGAACGCCGACCCAGGCCGGAACCTTCCCGATCACCATCAAGGTGACCGACAGCACGACTGGAACCGGTTCACCCTTCAGCACATCCGCTGGCTATACCCTGGCGGTCAGTGCCCCGACCATCACCATCGCTCCGACGACCCTGTCGGCTGCAGCGATTGCCGTTGCCTACAGCCAGAGCGTCACGGCGAGCGGCGGGACCGGTCCGTACACTTACTCGGTAACGACCGGCGCATTGCCGGCCGGCCTCAGCCTGAGTTCTGCGGGCGCCATCACAGGTACCCCGACCGCTGGCGGTGTCTTCAGCTTCACGATCACCGCCAAGGACAGCGGCAGCTTCACCGGGACGCAGAATTACTCGCTGACCGTGACTGCTCCCACCATCGCGCTTCTGCCTGCGGCTGGAACTCTGACGGTCACGGCGCAATCCGCCTACAGTCAGACTTTCACCGCCAGCGGCGGCACCTCGCCCTATACGTATACGGAGACCGGTACGCTTCCCACCGGGCTCACGTTTAGCAACGGCGTTCTCTCCGGAACCACTGCTCAGGTCGGCTCCTTCCCGATTACGGTGAAGGCTACTGACAGCAGCACGGGCACGGGTCCGTACTCGAGCGCTGCGGTTGCTTACACCGTTGTCGTGGGCAGCGCGACCGTCACTATCTCCTGGGCTCAGCCTTCGCCGATCACTTACGGGACGACCCTCGCCGGCGTCCTGAACGCGACGGCCGCATATAACGGCACTGCTGTTCAGGGGACGTTCACGTACACGGCCACTCCAACCGGCGGCTCCGCTTCGACGGTCACCGCGGCGACGGTCCTTGCGGCGGGTAGCTACACGCTGACGGCGAGCTTTGCGCCGAGCAGTTCGTCCTACACCACACCGTCTCCCAAGACCGTCACCCTCACCGTGAACCAGGCGCAGCCCACCCTCGCGTGGACTCCGGCCACCACCATCGGCTACGGCACCACCCTGTCGGCTCTGCTGAACGCGACGGCCAGCTTCGGCGGCAATCCTGTCGCGGGCGCCTTTGCCTATACGGCAACACCCGCCGGCGGCACCGCCTCTGCGGTCACCTCGGCTACGGTTCTGCCTGACGGAACCTACACTCTCGCGGTTACCTTCACGCCGACCGACACCACCGACTACAAGACCGCCACGGCCACTGCGCCGCTCACGGTCACCAGCCAAAGCCTCACCGTGACCGCGAACAATGCCACGAAGGTCTACGGTACGGCGAACCCGACGTTCACCGGCACGGTCACCGGTGCTGTGAATGGAGATACCTTCACGGAAAGCTTCTCAACGACCGCAACCACAACCTCCAACGTTGGCACATACCCCATCGTTCCCAGCGTCACCGGAGCGAACCTCAGCGACTACACTGTCGTTGTCGATGATGGAACACTGACCGTCACCCAGGCCGGAACCACCACGACACTGACTGCCAGCAGCAATTCCGTCAATCCGGGAGCGAGCGTCACCCTCACCGCCACCGTCGCGTCGGCAACCACCGGCACTCCGACAGGCACCGTCACCTTCTACGACGGCAGTACGATGCTCGGGACCGGAACCCTTGCGGCGGGCGCTTCCGGAGACGTTGCAACCTACACGACTTCGTCGCTCCTGTCGGGAAGCCATATCATCACCGCGGTCTATAGCGGCGATGCCAATTTCACCGCCAG